>Ga0105239_10006394_pt1 | contig 13681 bp, 12 predicted proteins | sample KBSC44metaG_FD_92761 | JGI IMG/M metagenome (GOLD analysis project Ga0105239, IMG submission 92761) | Corn rhizosphere microbial communities from Kellogg Biological Station, Michigan, USA - KBS C4-4 metaG | ecosystem: Host-associated > Plants > Roots > Rhizosphere > Soil | place: Michigan, USA... | reverse complement strand
GTTTGTTCGAGCCGCAGGCAGGCACACAGCTAAACGACTATGTCTTCGACCCTCCTTTCAAGCTGTCCCACGGCAGTCGCCTCTCCTTTCACGCGCCCTATCTACTACTGTTGCTCGCAATGCCGAACCTGTAAATATCACTCCAAATCCAGAGACAGGCCATGGCCCGATGGCCACCACCATCAGCCCCACAGATTCCACGTTCACCAAGCATGTCCAGCAGGACTCGTTATTGGTAAATAAAGCTCCAGATGCGAATCTCGGCGAAGACTATGAAACGAGAAAGATTCGCCATTACACTGTCAACTTTGGTCCCCAGCATCCTGCTGCCCATGGTGTGCTGCGTCTGATCCTGGAGCTGAATGGAGAAGAGATCGTCCGTGCAGACCCCCATGTTGGCCTTCTTCACCGAGGTACCGAAAAGCTCATTGAGTACAAAACTTATCTACAAGCTCTACCATACTTCGACCGCTTCGACTACGTCTCCATGATGACCAACGAACAATGTTTCTCTCTGGCCGTTGAGAAACTTCTCAACATCGAGATTCCTGAAAGAGCAAAGTATATCCGCACCTTGTTTGGGGAGATCACCCGAATCCTGAACCATTTGATGTCGATTCTATCACACGCTATGGATGTCGGCGCCTTGACTCCTTTCCTGTGGGGCTTCGAAGAACGAGAGAAACTGATGGTACGTCTCCGATGGTGAAGTATGGTTGTTGTCAACTCACATGTAGAAACAGGAATTTTATGAACGCGTGTCTGGGGCTCGCCTGCACGCAGCATATGTTCGGCCGGGAGGCGTCAAAGCCGATTTGCCTCTTGGCCTCTTGGATGATATCTATGCCTGGGCAACTCAATTTGGCGACCGCATCGACGAAACTGAGGAACTCCTCACAGACAATCGAATTTGGATTGGGAGGACCAAGGGTGTCGGCGTTGTCTCCGCCGCGGATGCTTTGAACTACAGTTTTTCCGGCGTCATGCTGAGAGGCTCCGGTGTTCCCTGGGATATTCGGAAGAGCCAGCCTTATGACGCATATGACAAAGTCGAATTTGACGTTCCGGTCGGACAACACGGTGATTGCTACGACCGATATCTTTGCCGAATGGAAGAGTTCCGCCAGTCGCTACGCATCATCTTCCAGTGCTTGAACCAAATGCCTCCGGGACCAGTCAAGGTTGAGGACTACAAGATTGCACCTCCCCCTCGAGCCGCGATGAAGGAGAACATGGAGGCTCTCATTCATCACTTCCTCCTGTTTACAAAGGGCTACGCAGTCCCTCCTGGAGACACTTACAGTGCGATTGAGGCTCCCAAGGGTGAGATGGGTGTCTACCTCGTCAGCGATGGCACTGAGCGCCCATATCGATGCAAAGTCCGCGCCCCAGGTTTCGCCCATCTGGGATGTTTCGATCAAATCAGCCGCGGCCATCTTCTCGCTGATGCCGTTGCCATTATAGGCACCCTTGATCTCGTATTTGGGGAATGCGACCGCTAGCCCCTTTTAAAGCGGTAGAAGACGATTGTTTTGAGCATAAACAAGTCTGAAAAATGGTATAGCATTCACAAAAAATGTATCGTCTCTTTTCTGAAATTGTCACGTGATTATGCTGCAAGGCTGTTGTTTCAACAGTACTAATTGTCCTATTCCTTCACCGTAATAGCACGTGACTGTAAACGTGTGACACGTGCGCTACAGGCAGGATGAACAGCATCACCACTATGAATTAGGTGGCAAGCATAGGGTGTAATAAAACAAAGAAACACTTGTATATATACACATACATCGAGGGATATAAGCAACTGGATTCTAGTTAGAAACCACCCAGGATCATGACACTAACTCAGCCAGAGATCACATAACTCTTGGCACTGGACGACTACATCTCTAGTTGTAGATAGGCACTCTCTTCTCTTTCGGAGACGCCCACTCAAACAAATGCTACTACTACAGTGCAATCAGAGAGCTATTGCAGCCTCACCCTTCTCTCAATCCCTTTCATGTGACAAATGGTAGCAACGACTTGGACGCACTGCGCGCACAAGATCCAAACTGCCCTCTAGTCAAATCCGACACCGCTCCGAACCCTCGAGGATCGATCTTCAAGTCACTATGACTGAACGACCTTTCCTCTCCTTCACATATTTCTCCGGTGACCTGATCCCACCGTATCTGGCCGAGCCCGTCACAACTCGGTGGCCACCTGGAAGATCATCGCTCTGCAGGCACGGTAACGTCGAGATCAATAGAATCGGCTTTTATGTTATAAACCCTCATATCTAAAAAAAAATCAACACCCTCGTCGTGACGACGTGGGCCATCTCAGCACCTGCTTTCTACTTGCGAGTCGAAACAGAGCAATTAACACGACTTCCTGCCTCACTATTGCATTTATGCTTACGCCCTAGACACTACTGCCACTTCTCCTAGAGGGGCTCTCTCACTTGCTCAGATAGGCGTCCCCTGAGGAACTGGAACAGTCATTCAATCATCGTCAATATCGGGACCCTCCTCGCCTAAACGCCTACGGCAATCAGTTTAACGGCATGGAACTTCTCATCGCTCGCCAGAATCTTTCGTTCGAACACGACAGGAGTCGTCTTCGTCTGAGGAAGGCACACTGCAACCGGAGACCTCACAGAAGTGACCCGGGACGCGGTATGCGTGGAACGCGCCTTCCGTGGGCTGTCGCGTTGGCTGCCACATATTGAAAACCCCACCTTCCTCACTTGCACCCTTCTTATCTGACCTCGAGTCTTCATCTTCCAGCTTCTTCTTCTTCTTCCAAAATGTTCATTTTCTGAGACGTTCTGCCTCTTCTAACCTGTCCTTTCTTTCTTTCTTTCTTTCTTTTGAGATATTCTTCTGTTCTACTGCGTGCATTCGACATGGCAGACGACTCCTATCCCTCCCAATCTGAGTTCAGCATCGACGATGACCCTGAATTGAGCGATTATGAAGACGATGACACACTTCTCGGCCAGAGAGCTATTGCTTCCATCAAGGCAAGATCAGCCGTTGATAAAATTGAGTCAAAGAAGAAACTTGAAAAGCTTCGGGACGTTGCCAACGCTCCTAGTACGGACACAGCCCGCAAATACTGGCATGTACTTTTTAAAGTGTTTGCCCGTGAGACACTGGAGATACATAAACGCTCAGAGTAAGCACTGCACCGAGTCAACGAGTAACACGTTATGCTAACCACGGTACTCACAGTCCCACGCCCACAGGAGATGACATTGTTGGCTTCCTTTTCCAACTGCCCAAACACCTGCAATCCAAACATGAAGACGGGAAGATCGCATGGTCACTATTCCAAAGCGCCAGAGCTCATCTAGTGCATTCACTAACATTTCAATACGAAAACTTCAGCCTATCCAACAGAGACAAGCTGCGAATCGAGGCTACAATCCAAACGCTCTTGAAGGAAGGACATATTACTAAAGATCCTGTCAAAGAGGCTTTGTGGCTGAGCTGCCAAATGGTGAAGCGGATGGCCACGGCCGTCTTTTCTGATGCGATTTTGAATGGCACCAAGTCGTGGGATTCCACACTGGCAGGCTGCCTTGCGATAGTGTTACAAGCAGCGCTGGCGTCAAGATCGGGTGATTTCATGAGATCTCACGGATACAAAGGAGGAGAATATCTGAAATGGGAAAATATCCAACTCATTGCACAAGGCTTATCAGTTGAAGATCCGAAGCTTCGGATGCTGGTGACCCTCCTCTATCGCAAAAACTACAAGTAAGAGCCTCTGATTGGGTCCCCTTGATCTGGAAACACGATACTGACTGCTCTACTTTGTGTCCAGGAATGATCCGGAAAATGCCATGCAGATTGAGCTTGGGCAATTGGACGAGAAGAATAGCGCTGTCGATGTCACCAAGTTGCTCGTGGCATACGCACTTCGCATTGGTGCAGTCAAGGAGAATAGTTGGGAAGAACTTATCTCAGTAGTCATTCGGCGCCCCAGCAAGCGATTCGTTTGGGAGACTCCAGGTGGGCCTGTCTTCTTTGGCAGCACCAGAGGAGAACGTCTGGACTTCACGAAGCCGGCCCCAATAGACCAGCAAAATCGTTTTCTCCGGCGTGCCGCCACCCTCGTCGGAATGATGGCACGGCCCGTGGCACACGATCTCCGCCGAGGATCCGCTGCCGATATCAATTCGCTCGGCGCAGTGGAGAATCCAGAACGCGTGCGCAGGCAACTGGGACACACCCATCAAGCACAGGCGTTAGGAGTCACTGACAAATACGTCGGCCGATTGAAAGGTGACAGCTGGGCAGACCGTGTTGTCGGCTCAGAAACGGCAGAGGATGACCCATTTGGTGTCCAATTCGCTCCTACATCGTTCAAGAAGCGCAAAATCGCTACGAAGGACATCGACAATTACTGCACTACCAAGAACCTCGATAAGACCAATCGCAATGACCGCTACAAAGCTCGTCAAGAGTTGGAAAAGGCTCAATTTAACCAATGGATGGCCGGACAACAGTCGATCATGGACACTCCAATCCCTTTATCGAGGACTCCTACAGTCGAGTCGTCCAGCAACGAGTCACACGATACGGCACTCCGGCGTCGCCCTCTCAACGACATCACGAATCTTCCACAGCCGCAGCCTGCCAAGACAGGTCAAGATGATGAAGTCGTCGAGTCTACTGTAGATGAAATGATGAACGCGCTCGGTTTCAACAACGCAGATCACAGTAACGAGGTATCTGTTACTACAATCGATACTATGTCCCTCGACTTTGTCTCCGCGCTGGCATGTAGCCCGCCCCTCGAGCAACCAATCCTGACGTCTCCAACATCTGCGTTCATAAGCTTCCTTTCTACGATCAATCTGGTCAGCACTGCAACCCCTAGACTACCAGAAGACGCTGAGGCCGGGAACAGCCGACTTCCTCCATCAAAGTTCTTTCATGCCTGTCGCAAAGAGGGATGCCTGAGGTCTTTTGATTCGCAGTTGCACCGTGACAATCATGAGGTCAACTGCCAGGGTACATTACTGGACGACCTCGGTGATGAAGAATCGTTACCCGCTGGCGAAGATGACCTGCAGGTACTACCAAAAGCTCGTAAACGCAAAGCCCAGAACATCAACGTGGTACACGATGGCTTTCCCAAACCATGTCCTGATAGCAATATATGTGGGGTGACGAAGGACTTCGCAACGCAACACTTGCTCAACAACCACCGCAGGCTACACCATGACGACAGCTGGCCTAAACAAACACCTTGCAACGTTCCTGGCTGCCAACTTCCTCGCGATCACTATTTCGTCTCTCGAGAGTCCTTCCGCCGGCACCTCAGCACCTACCACCATCTCACCAATACTGAGGCTCGAGAATATATTGGCCAGATAGTCGAGGTCACCTTCAGTGCTCCTCGCGGGGCCGGCGCCGCTTTCATGACTACGATGTGTTTGTTCCCAGACTGTACGACGACTGCAGAGTTCGCCAACTACAGTGTCTACACTAGCCACCTCAAGAAAAAGCACAATCAAACTCCTCGACAGTATCCAGACTACATGCCTACTGCTGAGACTGTTCGCCTTCACCCCCGCCCGGACATTGCCAAAATTGACGTCTCTTCGCCAGTCCCACGAGTATTCGAGGCCGGACCTTGCAACCACCCACTCTGCTTTGATATTGATACCACATACGAAGATGAACGTGCCCTTGTGCGCCACCTAAAGGTGTCACACGGTGTGAAGAAATCTGATGCCGCGAGGTACTTCAGTGGCCCAGAGATCGCACCATTCTACGGGACCATATGCTTGCATGGAGATTGTAGCACAAAGCGCAGGTTTTACTTCGACGAAAAGAGTTACACCGAGCATTTGAAAAGACACGGTGTGACAACAGTTGCGGAGATCAGTTCCTTTCAACTGTGGCACAAGCTCAAGTATGGGGCTGTTGGGGTGGCAAACGAGCAAACCTAGAGGCTGGCACCTGATGCAACGAAGGGATGTATCCGGACAAGTTCCAGGGTGCACTGTGGGTGCGGCGGATCTGATAGACTATCATTCATTATCAAACGGAATGGGTTTCGCAGCACAAATGTAATGTCGAGGCAGGAAGTCATGCTAAGAGCTATGGGTTTTAGCTCGCAAAATAGAAAGCTGGTGCTACAATGTATACATCGTATTTCTCTGTGTCCAAGAGCAAGAATTAGATATTAGAATCTGTGCTCTGCAAATCTCACCCCATCCGCCAAGCACGTGTCACAGGTTTGTAGTTGTGCTCAAAATCAGAGGAAGAAGCAGATATCAGACTCCTATGCTCTGCCAATCTCATCTCATCCTCCCTGTAACGTGTCACACCTTTGTAGTTGGTCTCGAAGTCAAAGCAACCTTAAGAATCAGATTTCTCCGCCATGGCTTTTGCTTCCGCTGCTGGCATCTTGGTGACCTTGAAAGTTAGTCCCTTGGGTGGTCCCCGTCGATGTCGACGAACTGTCTTGAGAACCTTCTTGGTTCTGGGATCGACCAAGTCTGTGGGCTGATAAACGTTTCTTGTTGCAGAGTCGTAAAGCACTCCTGGCCTGATTTCCTCGAGATCATCAAGATCGACTAGCTCACTTGCTGGAACTTCTTCACCGGGACCGACCGGGACAAGCTCGTAATTTCCACCCTCGGGGATGGGAAGCACATAGGGTCTGAGTTGTTCATCGGTCAAGGTCGCAACGAACTGATTATCGGCCGCCACGCGATCAAGCATCTGGTTGTGTGCATGTAAGGCCTTGTCCTGATTCTTGTACAAAGCCAGCCGAGCTTTGCTCATGACCACTTCTTCCTCAACGCTGCTGCCAGACTCGTCCGAAGAGCCAGCCTCGATAGCCTCACTGCCGGAGCTATCGTCATCCTCTTCAGAGTCTTCAACTTCGTCAAAATCTTCATCGACCTCGTAGTCTTCATCATCTAGGTCATCTTCATCATCTAGATCTACTTGCTCCTCGGCGGGATTCTCAGGTTGTAGCTTTTCGTCTCCAGAAGCCAAGTCCTCATCTGCTGAATCACCATCTCCAGAAGTAGAGTCTGAACAGCTGCTGGGCGCGAAGTCCCGCTCAAGATTATCCTCATCACAATGTCAGCCAACGTGTCACACGACTAGCTATTCTATGATACTCACCATAAGACCATCGTCGGGATACAACTCGGTGGCAACAATGTCTTGCAACCTTCGAGTACCCGTCTGCTTTGTCGCTTCGGGTTTCTTCTTAAGATCATTCATGGTGAAGATGCCAGTCTTTTGCTTCTTCTGTGCGCGTTTGTTGAGGTCACTGAAGCCGAACACGCCGGTCTTGCGTTTCTTAGGTGGAACCATCGTGCGAGAATAAAACTAGACTAGCAGGTGGGAAATCGAGAGGATCAAAGAAGGAGGTGTTGCGGTGTAGGGATCGGTGGTCTCAGGAAGGTTTTCTAGACCTGAAACAATCTTCATATCAAAAATTGAAGTGAAGTGTGCCTTATCTAACTCATATAAGTGAGCTGAGTGGCAGGTCACATGTGATTCACTAATTTTTTCTTTCACTCCTCCTCAATTCAGTCACTTGTTCCCTCGAACCTTCGACCTTCTCCCAACCATAGAGGGATCACTAGTTATTCTGCTTTATACCTGTCATCATCCATAACGCGTTTCCATGAGCGAAATGGCTATGCCATCGGCTCAAGGCTCATGGGAGTCCTCAGTGGCTTCCTTCCTCGAATACTGCGCGCAACCGAAAGCCGACAACGAGGCGATTAAACGTTACGTCGGTGCTCATATCAGCAACGCTGAAGCCGAGGCGATAACTCATATCCGGCCAGACGTCTTTCTCATAGATTCGCATTCAGCTCTGACATTGGACGAACAACGAACCAGTGTTGCGGCCCCGAAGCTATTGGCAGATTCCAACGAAGATGGCGAAGAAGTTGCTGCTGTGGGGCGGATGAAGCTCAGAAGTGGTACTTTTTTAATCCAACACAACAGCGCCAGAGATACAGATGTGGCCAATCCAGAAAAGAACGAGTCACACGATGAGAATTTAGATGAGGTCGACATCGATCGAGACGATGCGGAGTATCAGGATGATGGACGGAATGGTAGCGACGATGACGATGCATTCATGATCGATGTTGAAGAAGTCCGTGAGCTTCAAGGTGTGGATACGGATTCGGACAATGATTCCAAGGACCAAAATGACGAATCCTCTACCGAAAATCGTCAATTTCCGGAGCACTACATTTCTGTCGAGGGATTCCCATTGCCCATTCCTATTTGGGAGTACTTGGGGCCAGAATTCACGCATGATATCGTCAGTCATCCTGGAAGAACCCTTTTGGCGAAATGAAATCCGTACTAACGTACCCAAACAGGTTGCACTATTAGAGGCTGAGCCGATTCGGCAACCTGAGAACTGTCTTACTGAGCTGAAGCATTGGCAACTCGCCGGAGTCGGTAAACTGCTTCATCTCTTCCAGACCCGCTATAAGGGAGGAATTCTTGGTGATGAGCAGGGTCTGGGTAAGACAGTGACGGCGATATCAGCCATGGTTGCGGACATTGTCGCCAGTAAAGGAGAACCATCCCGCGGCTTCAATCTGATTGTGACCACCAAGAGCTGTGCGCCGCAGTGGATCGACGAGATTAACAAGCATTATGGAAAGGTGAGTTGTAGTGCCCTCTGGGTGTAGCAACCTTCGAGGAATTGATAACTAATTGACCACAGGAGATGGCGGAGAAGGCATTTTTCCTCAACGATCCTAAGATTACCGCCAACGAGTTACTCGATAGTGAGTATCATTTCGTCATATGTACGTGGCAATTTGTCATGAGTCGATATGCCGCCTATCAGAAGAATGTCGACTTCTTCAGGGTACTTGCAACAAAAGGCAGAGAATGGGTCAACAAGAACCTGTCCACAGCCGATACCATGCCACTCAACGTGAGACACGTCAATGCACTTTTTTCTCACGTCTACAAAGAACTCGACTTTCCGATCCGACACCTCGTTCTCGACGAAGCCCAATTCGCCAAGAACGTCGTGACGAAGACTTATAATGCAGTCCGCCATCTACATTATGAGCGTATTTTGTTGTTAAGTGGAACATTCCTGGCCAATAGATGGTACGACATCTTCGGTTTCGTGTCACTCATCCCAGGTCATCCCTTCAATGACTTTCAGCAGTTCATGAAGACATTTGCCCGAAAAGAGGACAGTGGATACTACTCATGTCCATCGGTGTCAAAGAGGAACCGCTTGGTCAAATTCTTGATGGGCTTCACCATCTCTCGACCAGTCTCTGTGTTGAATCTGCCATCCATCAACAGAGAATATCATGATTTCCAGCTTCCACCTGATGATGAAGCAGACGTGGCACAACGGGTAGAGAAGTATCTCATGCTCATATCAAAGGCGGGTAAAGAGCAAGTCTTCCACCGGGGCAAATCCTCGGGACAGCAGGCCCTCATGCAAGCGGTTATTGCACAGTTGCTTTGCGCCAACACTTCTTTGGTTCAGCCTCTAAGATTGTCGGTGGCCTTACACATCAAGACGCAAACCGCGAGGCTCAAGGAGAGATTTTCTGCGGCCAGAAAGGCAGCAGGTGGTACACTAACGGCGGAAGAGCTCCTCCGCCTGGTTACTCCTAGCGGAATGGACCTAGTGCAAGGATTATCATCCGAAGTGATTGAGGAGACTGAAGAATTGTTCAACGTGTCACTCGAACAGCAGCAAGGTGAAACGGTTGAAGTTGAAGGAGAGGTCCCTGAGGACACCGTTCGAAACAATCAAGCTCGCATCGGAGAGCTGGCACTGCCCGTAGAGGATTCGAATGCCCCTATTATCACCGAAAAAGAACCCGAAAATGATCCCTACGAAGTCGATTACAAAACATTTAAAGCACCCGAAGAGCGTAAAGACTGGCTCAGAAGACTTAGTCTCATGCCAGACTGTGAATTGCTATCTACCAAGGCGGTGTGCGTCCTGAACCTCATGAAAGATATCTCGTCCAGCTGCCCCGGAGAGAATATAATTGTATTCTCCCGATACTTGAAATTCCTTGACATTCTGATCGAAGCCATTCGTCGCGACAAAGTGCTCTGCACCAGGGTGCCATTGCAATTCAATGGTACTCTCACGTCTGAACAACGATCCTTCAGTCAAAATCAGTTCAATCATCCGGCCAACGACCGACCCATTTTCATTACAGGTGGTAGTGGTGGCGCGGGTCTGAATCTCACTGGAGGATCTCAGATCATCCAATGCGAGCCATGGTGGAACCCAAACGACGAGTTGCAGGCGCAGAGTCGTGCCTGGCGTTTGGGACAGTCAAAGCGCGTACAGGTCTACGTAATCCGTGCTGTCAATAGCCTCATCGACTACATCATCCAACAGTGCCAGGTCAGCAAGACGACGACGAACACCGAGATCATGTCGCCTTTGCGGAGGAGGGACGATGATGTGGTCACCATTCCGAGACAGTATGAGCGCGGAATTGGAGAACATTAAATGGGATCGATCGTGCGACACGCTGAAGCTTTCCAAGAAGGGATGATGAGCTTAACAATACCAAGGGGAACAGGGATACTTTGGGGAAATCTAGCAATGTTCACTGCGTGCAGTCAGTAACTCGCACGAGGTGCGCGAGAAGTCAGCCCATGCCATTTGGCAGGAGCTATCTATGATTCAGGCTAGATAGAAATTGTGTCACACGTTCCTTCTATCACTCCATATTGACCTCGTCGTGATGCTCAGCAAACGCATCTTGGTGTTGAACCAAAAAACCTAATTAGTCGCCTCTGTCATCTCTGTATCTGCCGTTTCTACCTCGTCCTGTGCGCCGTCTCCGATCTCCTCGGGACGCACAAGCGAGAGACTCGATTTCAGCTTTTCGAGGTGCTTACAATTCTCATCAAGCATCACTTCGAGATTGCCCAGTATCTTGCTAACAGCGTCAACATTATGTCGATGGACACCGATTGCATATAGCTTGGCCGAATCTAGATCTGGGGCGGTGCCGTATTTGGCCCAGATCTGGGGCAGTGTCGGGGCGCTTGATATGACACCACCCCCTTGGCTGTCCTTCAAGGCTGTGATCGAGTTGTGAATGTAATCTATGAAGTCCTTTAGGTTCTTCATCTGACCATCTAAGACGAGATTGATCCCTTCAAGCTCCGCTGGTCGCTCTGTAAATTTGGGTTTTCCACCAAGTTGAAGGCGGACATGGGTGGCACAGCGGAGGACAGCGTCGTTGAGGTGGAGGTCAAGGAAGGGGCCCTCGTCAGGGTTGGTGGGCAAACTTTCCAGGTCGTGCATAAATTGAACGATAAAGGCTCGAAGATGAGCATAGGGAAGGAATGTCTTAGTGCCTACAAGACCGGAATTGATACGTTGTAGATGCTGTGAGGATATGTCCAACTCCTTGAGTTCTGGAGCGATATCCTGGTGGAGGGGTGGTTAGTCAGACAGACCATGTAGCTGGAGGCAACGTGTAGCACGGTTGATCACTTACGAGTAGCTCAGATAGGGCGGCTTCACATTGCTTATTGCTCATCCTAGTGGTCGACTGTGCGAGCTGAGCGAGGGCATTGTTATGAGGATGAGGAGGGGTGAAGGCGCCATCGGTGTCCATTCGATGGATGAGTTGCATTCCCGATTTCAAAACAGAAGCGTCAGCACCTTCGAAGTAGGTACTCACGAAGCTTGTGAGGTCATTAACGTATGACTCATTTGGTGGCACTATGAACTTTGTCTTGTCGTAATTTTTGGTAAAGTTGATCTTCTCAACCGGATTGCTGACTTTGCGAACCAGTTCACTCCACTCGCTCCTTCTCTTCGCCGTGTCGGTCAGATCGTCGTTTCGAAATTGTGGGAAGAAAAAGACTTCAGTGATGGGAACATTGATGCCGGAGCAGAGGCCAGTGGTAGCGTCTTGGTCAACAAGAGCATAGTAGCTTGCAGTTTCCTTGTGCATTGGCACCACCACTCGCGAGGCGTTCGGATCTGACTCGAGAATGGTGTAGCCGCCACTTAGTGCCAAAGCTTTGATGGATTTACCTTTGTTGTTGCCCATGTCTGCAGCTTTGGACGCCGTGGAATTGGATGGCCGCATTCCAACCCAGATACCAACATTTGCGGATTGGTCGATGGAAAGTTCTTGATGAGTTGGCGTGAGTGGGGGGATAGTGTAGGCATCATCTTTGAGATCTGCAAGTTTCGTGTTCCGTTTGATGTCTCTGAAACCTAGTCGTTGACCACTGGCAGTCTGTAGGTGTTTGAGGTCAAGCCCATGATCATATGCAACGAGAAACACGTTAAATGTTAACTGGTCGATAGATTTGGAAATTGTGGCTGCCATTTTTAGTTGGGAACTGAATGCTGCAGGTACAGTAGTAGTAATTAGCCAATAGTATCAATGGCCTCCTGCCGTGTGGATGGAATGGATCATACAAGCATTGGCCTGTGCGAGAAATGACGTTCGAGGGTGGAGAAGAGGAGGAGAGAAGAAGATTGTGCTACATAGTACTCCGTACATAGGTCTCGAGATCATGTGACAGCCTTACCTAAACTTCACTCTTCCCTTACTATTCGGTGACTGTAACTCCACTATTTTAACATCAAACTCTTTTTACTACCTTCCCAACTGGAACAAACAGCTGATAACCTTATTGCCTTTCGCCTCCAAGATACGAATACTACATCTACTGGTATCATGGGACCAAAGAGGCGTAGGCAGGTCCCTGCGCCTGTTGTCCCTCGTGGACCCAATCACCAGTTGAATGTCCTTCGAGAGGCTCTTGACGCACAAATCAAGGCCGAGGCGACCCTAGAGACGACTCAGGATGCAGGCATACAAGAAGCACTTGAGAACGACATTAGCAATCGCAACTCGCTTATCGCAGACACTCTGTGCGATTTTCTCTATGATCCATTCAACCGCCAGCCTTTGAGCAACTTCAGCAATGCGCAGAAGTATGCATTGAGACGGCTTCGCACCGCGATGGTCAATGAACTGGATCAGCCATCTGATAAGAACAAGGCCGTGCTTCGGCGGGCCAACCAGCAACTCCTTTTTGTTATGCGCTCTAAGACAAAGCGCAAACAGAATATCCAGCAATGGGTGCCGGCGAAGTACCTTGATCCCTCCACTAAGAGTGAGTGTACCTATTTGACCGTTAAGTTGAGCCAAGCCAACTCTTATGTGTACAGATGGCCTTGATGTTCCTGATGTAGAAGGGACCTTGGAATGGCGTCCTCTCCACCTACGAGACAACCCCGACCAGTCACTCTACAAAGTTGAGGATCCCGACATCAAGTACTTCGATCAGTTCGACAAAGAAACGTGGGACACGATTCGCAGCAAAAGTCCAATTCAGTGGGCGTTCTCCAGTACCGACACCGAGTCAGAAAAGCAGACGAAGAGAGAGAAAAAGACCAAGAAGACCAAGAAGCAGAAAGGGGACCATATTGTCCGAGACCAGCCTGAGGATGATGAGATCCAAGCTGCTCACATCCATGATGGTGATGCTGCTGATGGTGATTCTACTGGTGATCTTGCTGTTGATGCCACCAATGATGCTACTGGCGATACGACCGCTGCTGCTGGTGATTCGACTGGTGATCTTGCTGTTGGTGCCACCAATGATGCTACTGGCGATACGACCGCTGCTGCTGGTGATTCGACTGG
>Ga0105239_10006393_pt1 | contig 13684 bp, 13 predicted proteins | sample KBSC44metaG_FD_92761 | JGI IMG/M metagenome (GOLD analysis project Ga0105239, IMG submission 92761) | Corn rhizosphere microbial communities from Kellogg Biological Station, Michigan, USA - KBS C4-4 metaG | ecosystem: Host-associated > Plants > Roots > Rhizosphere > Soil | place: Michigan, USA... | reverse complement strand
GCTTCGGCGCCGGATTGTTGTGGGGATGCGACCGAGTGTGTACTGAATTCCGGGCACGGGACGAAGGTGGCGAATGTTTCATCCGTGAAGGCGTATGACAAGGAATATAAGTCGATCAACAGGCTCTTGCCTGTTTACCGGGTGTCCTTTGACCGGGCGGATGGGATCAGGATCTATGTAGAGACCACGCAGGACCGGTTCTCGTTTGCGATGGACAACAGGCGGGCGGTTTTTGATGAGCTGTTCCGGATATTTCATACCTGGGGGTGGCTGGATGTGTTGGGAAGGTGGAAGGATGTGGTGGTCTTTTTGGTGGCGGGGTTGGCCTTCTGTACTGTGTTGTTGGGAGTGTATTTGTTCTTTACCACGCGGCCGGCCCGCGCGATGGGGAATCCGCGGGTGAGGGTGCGGCGGCTTCACCGGTTGACTGCGATCTCCGCGGCTTTGTTCACGTTGTTCTGGTCGTTCAGCGGGGCGTGGCAGGCGTTGTCGAAGGTCACGGGGCCGGAGGAACGGGTGCTCGGGGTTCAGCAGCGGTTCAGTGCGGATGAGGCGGCGGTTGATCTTTCCAGGTTGAGTGTGGCTGTTGGGGGACCGATCGGGAATTTTGGGTTAGTAAAAATAGATGGAAAGGATTATTGGAGGGTGAGTCTGGTGTCTCCTTCGAGGGTTGGCGTCGTGAAGGACCTGATGAAGGATGGTCGTTCGGCGGGGCCGAAGGTTGTGTATGTTTCCGCATGGGACTATGCTGTGGTGCCGGATGGGGATCGGCGGTATGCCGTCGTTTTGGCGGATATGATTAGCGGATCGGCGGCTCCGCCTTCGGCGGTGACTCCGGTGACGGCTTTTGACGACGAATATAATTTTACGGACAAGCGGCTGCCGGTGTGGAGGGTGTGTTATCCGGGCGCTGGTCATCCCCGCTGGTATGTCGAGACCAGCAGCGGGCAGCTGGCGGCGCATATGGACAACGCGATCTATGCGGAGGGGTATAGCTTTTCAGTCTTCCACAAGCATCATTTTATGGACTGGGGTGGGAAGGCTGTTCATGACGTCAGTACGATGTTCTGGGCGGTTATCCAGGTGTTAATGGTGGTGGTCGGGTTGATCTTATATTTCCGGTTTCGGAAATAATCCCCTAATTTGCAACGAAGTTGCGTATGCAACAATGTTTCAAAAACCAACTTGATTCGACTCCGCTACATACGACACCTGTTGGCGGCGGTGATGCTCGCGCTGTTTGCGTTGGGTATTACCCCAAAGATCGCCGTCCACGAGCTGGTTGCCCGGCACACAGACAGGCATCTGGCGTTGGGTAGTCTAAAAACCGACCTGCTGACGCGGGCCGGTTTTTTTTGTCGGGTGGATAATCTGGTTGTTGATCTTTCTTTTTTGTTGTTTTCCGTTGACCTACGGTTGAGGGTTCTTCGTGGCTATTGTCGGGAGTATGATCAGCGCGCGAAGGACCAGTATTATTCCTTTGAATGTTTCCAATTTGGGTTGCGTGGACCACCTCGCATGATTTAGTTGCAACTATCACCCTATTTTATCAAAGGAATCATTTTTTATGAATTTTTTCTATTGTCTATTGCTATTTGCAGGTGGCGTCCTGTCCGGGCGGGTCACCGATAAAGGTACTGGTGTGCCGGGAGTTACGGTTTATATTCCCGATCTTAGATTGGGGGTAACGACGGATAGTCTGGGTTATTACACTTTCAACAATCTGCCTTCCGGCAGCTACCTGGTGGAGGTGCATTCGGTTGGCTATAAGGCTGTCACGCGGACGCTGACGATCAGCGGGCCCGTTACGCAGGATTTTGTTCTTACTGATCAATTCGTAGAAGAAAGCCCGGTGGTAGTGACAGGGCTGTCCAAGGCTACCCAGATCAAGCGGAGTCCTGTGCCGATCGTCACGGTCGATCATTCATACATTGCAACCAATCTTTCTACAAATATCATCGATGCTATTGCCAAGGTGCCGGGAGTAAGCGCGCTGACTACGGGGCCGAATGTTTCGAAGCCTTTTATTCGCGGGCTGGGCTACAACCGGATCCTCACGCTCTATGACGGGATGCGGCAGGAAGGGCAGCAGTGGGGAGACGAGCATGGGATCGAGGTGGATCAGTATGGGGTGGACAGGATAGAGGTGATCAAGGGTCCGGCCAGTCTGACCTATGGCTCGGATGCGCTGGCGGGGGTGGTCAATTTGATACCTACGCCGGCTGCCCCGGAAGGCAGGATCATCGGCGATGTTCAGGCCGAATACCAGACCAATAACGGCCTTTATGGGGGATCGGAGATGATTGCTTCGACCAGGAACGGGTTTGAGTGGATGGCCAGGCTGTCGCATAAGCAGGCCACTAACTATCAGAACAAGGTCGATGGCCGGGTATTCAATACCGCGTACAACGAGACAGACGCCAATCTGTCCCTGGGGCTGCACCGCGGGTGGGGATATTCTCATTTAAGTCTGTCGCGATTCGATGACCTGCAGGAGATACCGGATGGCACCAGGGATTCGGCCACCGGGAAGTTCATGCAGCAGGTGACGGAGGCGGGGGACTACGTGATCGCGTCCGACGCGGCATTAAAGTCCTATACGATGACTCCCCTGCACCAGCACGTACAGCACTATCGCGCCTACCTGACGAACGACTTTCTTTTGGGGAATAGCCGGCTGGCGGTCAATCTTGGTTTTCAGCGCAGCGTACGGAGGGAGTACAGCCATCCGGAGATACCCTACCAGGAGGTGGCGGGGTTGTATCTGAAGCTGAATACCTATTCGTATGACGTCAAATACTATCTGCCCGAGCTGGACGGCTGGAGCCTGGCACTGGGCGTGAACGGGATGTACCAGGACAATAATGTGACGAGCGGGACCGAGTTCGTGATCCCTTCCTATCACCAGTTGGACATAGGGCCATTTGCCTTGCTGAAGAAGACTTTTGGCAAGCTTGATATTGCCGGTGGAGCGAGGTATGACAGCCGTAGCTTCAAGAATTTTGGACTCTACTCGACGCCGGATCCTGTGACGGGTTTTGACAAAGCGGTGACGGGAGCGGATACTACGGGTGCGGACTTTCATTTTGCTCCCTATAGCCATGTGTTCTCGGGTTTTACGGGAAGCATCGGCGCCACCTATAATTTCACGGAGCAGTTTGCTGTAAAGGCCAATATCTCGCGCGGTTTCCGTGCGCCGAATATTGCCGAGATCGGGGCCAATGGGGTGCATCCGGGGACGGGTATCTACCAGATAGGCAGCGGGGATTTCAAGCCTGAGTTCAGCTTTCAGCAGGACCTGGGTCTCGAATATACCTCTCCGTATGTCGGCGCTTCCGTAAGCGTGTTTAACAACCAAATTTCGAACTATATCTTTAATCAGCGGTTGGCTGGTGCTTTTGGTGGCGATTCCACTATCGGTGGTGTACCTGTCTATAAATTCCGGCAGGGGAAGGCGCAGCTGTATGGGGGTGAGGCGAGTCTGGATATTCATTTTTTGCCGGGCCTCCATTTTGAGAATACGGTTTCAATGGTCTTTGGGTTGAATAAGGGCATTGATGAGAAGCTAAAGACGGATAGTAATAAGTATCTGCCTTTTATTCCGCCGGTTCATGGGCTGTCCGAGCTGCGTCTGGACTGGGAGGCGAAGTCGCATCATCTCGTGAATGGCTTTGTCAAGGTGCAGCTGGCCTGGTATGCGAGCCAGAACAGGGCTTATCTGGCGGATAATACGGAGTCGGCGACCCCGGGATATGCGTTGTTCAATGCGGGTGTTGGCGCGGGGATCACGAATGGGAAGGGGAGGACTATCTGCAATGTTTATCTTATGGGGAATAATCTTTTTGACGTGGCGTATTTTGACCATATGAGCAGGCTGAAGTATTTTTTGTATGGTCCGAATGATACCGATCCTTCGCATGGGATCCATAATCTGGGGAGGAATGTGTCGCTCAAGGTTGATCTTCCGTTGGATTTTGGGCTTTGATCGAGTTGATCTTTGAGCGGCTTGAATAAAAAAAACCGGCTTTGGCCGGTTTTTTTATGCTGTTTGTAGTTGTTTAGTTTTTCTTACCGCCGCCGTCTTCGGGCTTCTTGCAGCAGATCGGGAGACGTTTGTAAGCGTCGGGTTCTGCTGTTACGTCGTCGGCGTCATAGCCTACGTTGGCGATCATCGCCTTGATGTTCTCGATATTCGTGCGGGCGGTCAGGTAGGTGACGGTGGTGGTCTTTTTCTTGTAGTCTACGTTGATCTTTACGATGCCGTCTTCGTGGGACATGTATTTTTCGATACGGCCCTTGCATTCTTCACACTGCACAGTGGGGGTTTTGATGACGGCTGTCAGCTGGGGTTTGGTCTGGGCGAATGCACCGCCAACGATGCCGATCAGCAGGAAACAAAGGATTTGAATTTTCTTCATATGTGTCAATGTTTTTAACTGTATAAATTTAATGAAAATAATTTAAAACCCCGGACGGGAGTTTCCGAACGGTGGCCGGCGGCGGTAGGGGGTGGGTAGTTGGTTTGAGGGGGTTAGACGCCTTTCCAACTGGCCGGGTCCTTGCTCCATTGAAGGAGGACGTGCTGCTCATCGGGGCTTACCAGTCCCTTGTCTACCGCCAGGCTGATGAGGGTGGGGTAGCTGGACAGGGAGACGTAGGGGACTTTTGCTTTTTCGAAGGCTTCGCGGGCGGCGTCGAAGCCATAGTTGAAGATGGACACGAGGCCGATGACCTCCAGGCCTTCGTTGCGGAGGACGTCGACGACCTGCAGGGAGCTTTTCCCGGTAGAGATAAGGTCTTCGATGACCACTACGGGCTGCCCTTTTTGGTAGTAGCCCTCGATCTGCTGGCCGAGGCCGTGCTCTTTCGGCTTGCTGCGGACATAGACATAGGGCAGCTTCAGCTGATCGGCGGCCATGGCGCCCCAGGCGATACCGGCGGTGGCGACGCCTGCGAGAAGGCCGGCCTCGGGGTATTGTGCAAAGATCACATTGCACAGCTCGGACTTGATGAAGTCCCGGATATAGGGGAAGGAAAGGACTTTGCGGTTGTCGCAGTAGATGGGGCTTTTCCAGCCGGATGACCAGGTGAAGGGTTCTTTGACGCTAAGACGGATGGCCTGCACCTGCAGGAGCTTTTCGGCGACGGCCGCCTCGTTGGTAGTAATAATTTTCTCAGCCATGGTGCGAAAGTAGGTATTTTTGAGGTATGTATATCAAGATCTACTTCAACGACAAACCCCTTTTTCTCTGCGACCGGATGACGGACGAGATCAACGTTTACGCCCATCACGACGATGCCGTGCTGATCGATGAGTTCTCGCCGCACGCGGTGAACGCGATGGTCCATGAGATGCGCAAGGCGAAGGTCCACGCGGGGATCTTTGTGCATAGTGATCTCGTGGCGCTGAAGAAGGCTTTCTGGAAGAAGTTCCTGATCATACAGGCAGGTGGCGGACTTGTGGCCAATGACAGGCAGGAGTACCTGTTCATGTTCCGGCGTGGTAAATGGGACCTGCCCAAGGGTAAGCTGGACCCGGGTGAGACGCTTGAGCAGTGCGCGGTCCGGGAGGTCGGGGAAGAGACGGGGCTGCGCCAGGTGCAGCTGGAGGCGCCGTTGTTAACGACTTATCACACTTATGACGAGAGCGGACACCATATCCTGAAAGAAACGTACTGGTATCGTATGAAAGCGGCAGACGGGCAGCAGCCTGTTCCTCAGCAGGAGGAGCAGATCACGGAGCTGCGCTGGGTAACGCATTCTGGTCTGGGCGAGCTGCTGAAGAATACTTATCCGTCCATTGCGGATGTGGTCACTGCTGCTTTCTGATGATGGCTACGGTGAGCCTGCTGACACAGACTAACTTCTGCCGGTCGTCATAGATCTTTATATCCCACACGTGCGTGCTTCTCCCGATGTGCAGCGGTATCGCTGTCCCGAACACATATCCTTCTCTTACACCCCGAATGTGGTTGGCGTTGATCTCGAGGCCGACGCAGTCGTATTGGGATTGGTCGACGACGAGGGCTGATGCAACGCTGCCGAGGGTTTCGGCCAGGGCTGCCGAAGCGCCGCCGTGCAGGAGACCGTAGGGCTGGCGGGTGCGGCTGTCGACGGGCATGCGCGCCCTGAGGTAATTCTCGCCTATCTCGGTGAGCTCGATGCCGATGTATTCACCCATCGTATCTTTCCCCAGAAAATGGAGGTCTTGTATGGTGATCCCGGGATTGAACCAGATTGCCATGTTAGCGTTTTTTTGACAAGTTGGGGTGGCCGTGCTGATTGAGCGCGCGGGCTACGACGTCGGGAAGGAATTGTAGTACGTCGCCGCCGTTCTTTAAGACGTCCCGGACCAGGGTGGAGGCTACTGAAGTATATTGGGGGAGGCAGGTCAGAAATATCGTTTCGATATTGGGGTCGAGGCTTCGGTTCATATCGGCGATCGCCTTCTCGTATTCGAAGTCGTTGACATAGCGGATGCCGCGGAGGATGAAGTTGGCGCCGACCTGCTGGCAGCAGCGTACCGTCAGGCCTTCGTAGACGACCGCGTCGACCTTGGGGTTGTCCTTGTATATCTCTCTGATCCATTGGAGGCGCTGGTCTTCGGAGAACATGGGTTCCTTGTTGATATTTCGTCCGATGCCGATGAACAGCTTGTCAAAGAGGGGTAGGCTGCGGTCGATGATGTCCTGGTGGCCGATGGTTATCGGGTCGAAGGTGCCGGGAAAAAGGCCGATACGTTGCATAAGACAAGAACCTGTTTTATTGATAAAAGTGGTTATTGTTATTGAGCCGATCTGCTGGCGCCTCCGGCGAGGAGGTAAAGCACGGCCATCCGCACGGCAACTCCATTCTCCACCTGGTGCAAAATAATGGATTGTTTGCTGTCTGCAGCGTCGCTGTCCAGCTCAACGCCCCGGTTGATCGGCCCCGGGTGCATGATAACGATCTCTTTGCCCAGACTATCAAGCAAACGTTTGTTGATGCCATAGGCAAGGCTGTATTCTCTCAAAGAGGAGAAGAGGGGCTGGTTCTGCCGCTCGAGCTGTATGCGCAGGACGTTGGCGACGTCGCACCATTCGAGGGCCTTTCGCAGGTTGTATTCTACCCGTACGTCGAAGGCTTCGCGGATATGCACGGGGATCAGGGTAGGCGGGCCTGCGAGGGTCACTTCGGCGCCCATTTTCTTCAGGAGATAGATATTGCTCAGGGCTACGCGGCTGTGCATGATGTCGCCGATGATGGCGATCTTTTTCCCGGTGAGTCCACCGAGCTTCTCGCGGATGGAGAAGGCGTCGAGCAGGGCCTGGGTAGGGTGTTCGTTGATACCGTCGCCGGCGTTGACGATCGCGGCGGGGATGTGTTTGGACAGAAAGTGGGGGGCTCCGCTGGCGCTGTGCCGCATGACCACCATGTCCACTTTCATCGAGAGGATATTGTTGACCGTGTCCAGCAGGGTCTCGCCTTTTGCGGCGGAGGAGCCGGACGCGGTGAAGTTGATCGTGTCGGCGGACAGCCTTTTCTCTGCCAGCTCGAAGGAGATACGTGTCCTCGTGGAGTTCTCGTAGAAGAGGTTGACGATGGTTACGTCCCGTAGTGTAGGCACCTTTTTGATGGGGCGCTGCAAAACTTCCTTAAACTGTGTGGCTGTATCTAAAATGAGTTGGATATCACCCGGTTGGAGATCTCTAATGCCTAGAAGATGTTTGGTGCTCAGTTGCATTAGAACGCGAAATTAGGGTATTTTTTATAATAAAGTGACTTCGTCCTTACCGTCTTTTTCTTTCCAGTATACTTTTACCTTCTGCGTAATGATAGAGTCGATGGATTTGCCGATGTAGTCGGCCTGGATGGGCAGCTGGCGGCTAAAGCGGCGGTCGATGAGGACGCAGAGCTCGACCCCGGATGGCCGGCCGAAGTCCAGGAGGGCGTCGAGGGCGGCGCGGATGGTCCTGCCGGTCCAGAGTACGTCGTCTACCAGGATGACCTGGCTATTCTCGATGGAGAAGGGGATATCCGTCTGGTTGAGCTCGTGCAGGCCGGTGCGTACGTCGTCGCGATAGAAGGTGATGTCCAGCTTCCCGTAGCGGATATGGGAGGGGTTTACCAGTGTTTTGAGGTGCTGGATGATGCGGTCTGAAAAATAGATGCCTCTCGGCTGGATACCGATGAGGACAGTATTTTCCAGGTTGAGGTGGTTCTCCAGCAGCTGGTGGGTGAGGCGCTGTATCGTGATCTCGAGCTGCTGTTCGTTCAGGATCGTCTTCATTTCCTAAAAATAGGACAAAAAAAATGACGCCTAAAAAATAAAGTAGGCGTCATTTTTTCCACAATGTCCGGCAAATTTATTTGCCGGAGGTAGATGGCCTCACGACCATCTATTTTTTTATTGTTTGGTGCCGCGGGTTATTTGCCGCCGCCGAATTTGTAGAGGAAGGTCAGGCCGATGTTGGCGACAGTGCCATTCTTGCTGACGGCGTCGTAAGCAAGAATTGCCTGGAAGTTGTCAGCATTGTAGCCAATTTGAGGAGCGTAAGCGAAGCCGCTGCCGCTATAGTCGCCGGTGAGGAAGCCAACGCCGATCTGCGCGCCAACGAAGAAATTTTCGCTGGGGTAGAAGCGGGGACCGACGAGGATGGGTACTTCACCGCCGTTGATCTTGACGCCACCGCCGAGATCTTTTCCAAAGTAGTGGCTATAGCCTGTGGTTGCAACGCCGGTAACATTCTCAGAGAAACTGTACTCGCCCTGGATCTTGGCGCCGAGAACGAAAGACGCGATGTTGTGGATGTCGCCTACAGGGAGACCAACGTTGATCCCACCCGCAAAGCGGAAATCGCCGGAAGAAGATTTGGACTGAGCGTTAACCTGCGTGCTAAAAACAGAAGCACCAATAACCGTTAAGATGACAGCGAACTTTTTCATAATAGAGATTTTGTGAGTTAATGGGCGCAAAACTATGCGCGTATTAGAGTTTATACAATACCACTAAATGGGTATTTTTAACCAAGGGGTTAATAAGATTAGTTATCTGCCGGAACTGAACAGCGTATAAGTTACACCGAGCTGGAACACGTCATTGCGTATGGAACCGGTGTGACCTGTTTTCTCTCTGTCTTCGATGTTGGCGATGCCGAAGTTGTAGCGGGCATCGATGCCCAATTTGGTAGCCGGTATCTTGTACGCCATACCGACGGCCCATGCAAAATCTCCCGAGTTATACAGGTTTTTAAGGTTGAGGCTGTTGCCGTTGGTCTTATAGTGTGCTCCGAGGAGGAAGCCGACCTGGGGGCCGGTATAGATAGAGAAGCCGGAGCCGGCGTAAAATCTCAGGAGAACGGGAATGTTCAGGTAGTTATAGGCGATGGAGCCGCCGTTGACCGATGCGCCCTGATTGGAATAGACCAGTTCGGGCTGAAGGCTGATCTTTTCGGCGATCGGGAGTCTTGCGTACACGCCCAGATTGACGTTGACGCGGGTGCTTGCATTGCCTGCGTCCGAGCCAGTGATCGTTGCGAAGTTGAGGCCGCCTTTGGCGCCAAACTGAAATTGCGCGTTTGCCGTTGCGAAGGAAATGCCGGCCAGAATTACCAGTGCTAACTTTTTCATACTGCGTAGTTTGAGTGTTACTCTTCGGCGGCAAATATAATAGGGCTAAGCAAATGTTGTACCCTACGAAAGTGCAGGATTTTTATTGTGCGGGTGCCAAAAAAGTACGCAAATGGTGGATTTGTGTAATGATTATCAGATAGTTGTGGTGGTTATAATTACGTAATGTGACGCGTTTTTTATATTATAAAGGCAATGCCTATACGTAGTTTGGAATATGTTTTATATCATTGCGCAGCAAAATATCCATTAACGTTTAAATGAAAGACCTATGATCCGTAGACTGACGATCTTTTCTATTTCAGCCCTTATTTTGTTCGCTGCGTGTAAAAAAAGCAGTTCCGATTCCAACTCCAATCCCAACCCTCCGGCTGCCGACTCTGTCCTGATACTTGGCAAGTGGCACCCGGTCCGCAATGTCGCCTATTACTATTCTCCTTCGGGGGCATTCCTGGACAGCACTACTGAGCTGATAAGCAAGGATGACTATTCCAATTTTGCGGGTGGGAAGATCTATTCTTATTACAATGAACCGAACTATGGGCCGGAATATGACACGGTGAATTATTACCTTTCGGGTAAGCAGCTGATCGTGTATAGTACGCGGGACCGAAATGACACCAGCCTGATATCGAAGCTGACGCCCGACTCGCTGCTGATCACTGCGACCTATACCAATGCCATCGACCAGAATACGGGCGGCCCGGCGAAGGAAGCGGATACGCTCCTGATGATAAGAGTTAAGTAAGTATGAAGAAAAATCCCGGCTGAGCGCCGGGATCTTTCTTAGGAACCGCTGGAAGCGGTTCGGCCGAAGGCCAATTATTAGCGTATTGCGGGAATAGGGTTATTTTTTATTCAAACCCTATTCCCGCACATTTTATTCTTCTGCGTGGAAGGGATATCTGTAGTCGGTCGGGGGAACGAAGGTTTCTTTTATCGTTCGTGCGCTGAGCCAGCGATAGAGGTTCAGGATGGAGCCTGCCTTGTCGTTGGTGCCGGATGCCCGCGCCCCGCCGAAGGGTTGCTGGCCTACTACGGCGCCGGTGGGCTTGTCGTTGATATAGAAATTGCCTGCCGCGTTGCGGAGTCGTTCGGTCGCCAGCTCTACAGCCTGTCTGTCCCTTGAGATAATAGAGCCGGTGAGGGCGTAGGAAGAGGTGGTATCGATCAGCTCGAGTGTCTTTTCGTATTCGGCGGGCTGGTATACATAGATGGTCAGCACCGGTCCAAAGATCTCCTCGCACATGGTCACAAACTTAGGGTCTTTGGCTTCGATGACGGTGGGCTCGATGAAATAGCCTTTTGTCTTGTCGCAGCCGCCGCCGGCGATGATCTCGGCTTTGGGGTCCTGTTTTGCTTTTTCGATATAGGACTGGATCTTGGTGAAGCTGCGTTCGTCGATGACGGCGTTGATAAAGTTGGAGAAGTCTTCGACCGGACCCATCTTAAAGCTTTTTACTCCTTCTTTGAGCTTTGCTTTGACGGTGTCCGCCAGGTTTGCGGGGATATAGGCCCGAGAGGCGGCGGAGCATTTCTGTCCCTGGTATTCGAAGGCGCCGCGCAGCAGTGCAGTGGCCAGGACGTCAGGATCGGCGCTTTCGTGGCCGAGCACAAAGTCTTTGCCGCCTGTTTCCCCAACGATACGGGGGTAAGAGCGGTAGTGGCTGATGTTCTCGCCGATGGTCTTATAGATATGGTTGAAGGCGGCAGTGCTACCGGTGAAGTGTAGTCCGGCGAAGTCCCTATGACCAAAACAAACCTTTCCCAGCACGGGGCCGTCGACATAGATGAGGTTGATGACGCCGTCGGGCAATCCGGCCTCTTTCAGGATGCGCATAAACATCTGCGCGGAGAAGACCTGGGTGTAGGCAGGTTTCCAGATGACGGTATTGCCACAGAGTGCAGCCGAGGTAGGGAGGTTGCCGCCGATGGCCGTGAAGTTGAACGGCGTGATGGCCAGGACGAAGCCTTCCAGCGGGCGGTATTCGAGGCGGTTGTGGATGCCCGGGCTGCTGACGGGCTGCTGGCGGTAGATCTCGCTGAGGAAATGGACGTTCCAGCGGAGGAAGTCGATGATCTCACAGGCGCTGTCGATCTCGGCCTGGAAGGCGTTCTTGCTCTGACCGAGCATTGTAGTACCATTCATGTACGGCCGATACTTCGTGGCGATGAGGTCTGCTGCCTTCAGGAAGATGGCGGCGCGGTTCTCCCAGCTGAGGGATGCCCATTTGGCTTTGGCCTGCAAGGCTGCTTGTATCGCCTGCTCTACGTGCGTCTCATCGCCTTCGTGGAAGTGGCCCAGCGTATGGGCTATTTCGTGGGGTGGGCGGAGCGCTATTTTTTTGCCGGTGCGCACTTCTTTGTCCCCGATGAACATGGGGATATCGTGGGTAACGCTTTTCAGCTCTTTCAGGGCGGCCTTCAGCGTCGCTCGCTCCTTACTGCCGGGGCCGTAGTTCAGGACCGGCTCGTTGGCCGGCGCCGGGTAGTTGAAGTATCCTAGACTCATGTTTTGACTATTGTGTTGTTTCTTTTTCACTCATTAAATACGCCTTGATAAAGCCGTCGAGCTCTCCGTCCATCACCGGCTGGACGTTGCCTACTTCATAGTCGGTGCGGTGGTCTTTGATCATTTTATAGGGATGGAAGACATAGGACCTGATCTGGGAGCCCCATTCGATCTTCTTTTTGGTCGAGTTGGTCGCGTTCTTGAGCTCTTCACGTCGCCTCAGCTCTTCTTCATAGAGGCGGCTTTTCAGCATCTTGAGGGCTTTTTCCCGATTCTCTCCCTGGGTACGCGCCTGCTGACATTCGACGATGATGCCGCTGGGGATGTGTTTGAGCCGGACTGCTGTCTCGACCTTGTTGACGTTCTGTCCACCCTTGCCACCGCTGCGGTAGAATTCCCATTCCAGGTCCGCGGGGCTCACTTCGATCTCGATGCTGTCGTCCACCAGGGGGTAGACGAAGACCGAGGCAAAGGAAGTGTGTCTGCGGGCGTTAGAGTCGAAGGGCGAGATGCGCACCAGGCGGTGAACGCCGCTCTCCGCTTTCAGGAAGCCGTAGGCGAACGGGCCGTCGAACTGGAGCGTGGCGCTTTTGATGCCGGCGCCTTCCCCGTCCTGGAGGTCGAGCTCGGTAACGGACCAGCCCTGTTTTTCCCCGTACATGCGGTACATGCGCAGGAGCATCTCGGCCCAGTCCTGGCTTTCCGTTCCACCGGCGCCGGAGTTGATCTGCATGACGGCGGGCAGCTCGTCTTCGGGCTGGTTGAGGGTGCTCTTGAACTCGGTTTCTTCGATCTGGCCGAGGGCCTTTGCGTAGGCTTCGCGGGTCTCTTCTTCAGAGGCTTCGCCGGCCTTCCAGAAGTCGAAGAGGACGGAAAAGTCTTCAACGGCGGACTCTACGGATTCGTAGAGCTTGACCCAGTACTCGTTGAGCTTGATGTTTTTAAGAATTTCCGTCGCTCTTTTGTTGTCGTCCCAGAAACCGGGGCTCAGCGACAGCTGTTTTTCTTCGTTGATCTTAAATTGACGGTTGTCGACGTCAAAGAAACCTCCTCAGGACGGCTACGCGGTCCCTCATATTCTTAATCTGTTCTTGTGTCATAGGGCGCAAATTTACGAAAATTTAGTGACTCGCAACTCTCAGATATTCACCTTGTTTAGTCTGGAATTGTAGAATTGCCGACGGATAGGGACCGGGGGACGGAGTTTGGGTGGGTTCGGGTAGGAGGACGAGTTGACTTTTGGTGGTTGTCGATGGCGGGGGCTTGGGATTTCGGAGCGCCGAGGATGTGGAAGGCCGGGAGTGTCGGAAATGTGGAGAATTTTGCACGGTTTTGGCGGCTCGCGGGGGGTAACGACGCTTGATCTTCTTTAACGTTTTCCGGCATTGTTCTTGAAAATATATACCTTACATCAACGATTTCTTCACTTTAAATTTATTGTCATGAGTCTAAAGAATATTCTCATCGGTACGTTGGCTGGTCTGGCTGCCGGGGTAGCTCTTGGTGTTCTTGTTGCGCCTGCGGAGGGCGCGGAAACCCGTCAGCGCATTGCAGATACGGCAG
>Ga0105239_10006389_pt1 | contig 13692 bp, 12 predicted proteins | sample KBSC44metaG_FD_92761 | JGI IMG/M metagenome (GOLD analysis project Ga0105239, IMG submission 92761) | Corn rhizosphere microbial communities from Kellogg Biological Station, Michigan, USA - KBS C4-4 metaG | ecosystem: Host-associated > Plants > Roots > Rhizosphere > Soil | place: Michigan, USA... | reverse complement strand
GAAGTAGCGAAACAATAATCCAGAGTCAAACAAAAAACTTTTTCTCTTATTTCTTCGTATTGAACCGGTCGGTTGTCGTCCGCAGTAGGGTTGACAATGCGTTCCGGCTGTCCCAGTTGCGAATGGTCCACACTTCCACTTCCTTTCCAGACTCCGACCTATACTTGCTGCTCTGTAACGGTTCCCCAAGTGCGGCTTCCTCGGCTTCGTTGAGCCAATCGCTCCATGCAGGGGTTTTGGGTGCCCAGCCAGCTTCTTTGACCCAGTTACTGGTGCCAGTCACTGCGATTGCCTTCCAGAGAGCCTCGGTATAGGTTGGATTATAGTTATCTATCTTAGCCGATCTAGGCGGAGTACCGCCCTTGACTTCAATGTGGGACACCTCAAGTCGGCTAAGATCCCAGTGCTGGGCGGGTGGTAATGCAGCCCCAATCCAGTAGAAGATATTAATCAGCATATAAGATCCTGCGAAGGCAGTTTGGGTTTCGATGCGAGCGTTGGCCAGGGAGATGACTCCACCCATGAGCAGCAGTGTTGAGACCAGGGAGAGACCTCGATAGATGGCAGTGCTCTTGACGGAATAAATACATCGTTCGCTAGGGTTGAAATAGAGATATCTTGCCGTCCGTTCCTCACATGTTACGACAATGAAAGCCCCCTGCGGATATTTGATTACAACATCCCCTGGAGGCGAATGAGGGTCGGGTTTCGGGTCGTTTGGTGTGGGTGTCCACTTGTTGGCGATGCCAGTCACGGTGCTCAGGAAGGAAAGCAAGAGCGTCGCAAGTAATGACATGCTAGAGCGAATGGTGAGTCTTGAGTCTTTAGTTTCCAGCACAGCCACCTCCACTTACCCGTCATGATAATACAAGGAAAGCCCGAGCAATGTGGCCGACAAACCGAATCCCAAAAATGACAGCCAGGCTAACGGGCCGAAGCGTTTGATCGATGGTCGAGGGTTTTCATTTTCTCTGACCCGGACAACGCTCACAGTGTTAGGAGGCAACTTATCACCGCGATGCAATGCATGGGCTACGTGATGGATATCCTCGCCGGTATTGCCGGAATGGACGCCAATGACCTTAGCATTCGCGGTAGTCTCAAGCTTTTCTGGCCGTGAGGGTCTTATGAATATCTGAGGCGCAGGCAAGAGACGGGGGACGTAAATGAGGTAACTCAAAGTGGCAACTTGGGCAATTGTCTCAACGGAGCCTTCTCCAAGGATAGCGAGGAAACCTAGCCAGGAACTCTATGTCAGTCTATCTGTGCCCTTCAGATGGGGTCAAACGCCCTGCTTTAGGTACTTGCTACTCACCGACGATGTCGAGCTGGAAGCCTTGGTTGTTGGAAACGTAAGACTCGATCCAGTCGAGAGCCATCTTGACTCAAACTCCTTCCACTGGCCCTTACAATCCACGGCTGAATCTGCCAAAGCTAGTTGACGGCAAGGTAGGCTCTGCTCATGATGAGGGACTAGCAAGCAGGGACAGAATAGAGGTCGAGTATCTCAGAATGAGCAGCAGGCGGAAAGCGACATGCTGCAACGACCTCTGCAGCAGGCGTTTTTGGACACAGCCACTCACAGAAAGCCTTGTGGTTCGAGGTTGAAAAACTGTCGGGCTGGACGTGGGGACGTTCAGAAAAGAGGTAGAATGGCGGGCAGCTGGCTCACTACTGCAGGCCAAGCCGCTGAGCCTTGCCCGCGGGCCTCAGTCATCCGGACCGGGACCCACCACCACCAGTAGAACTGAGGGAACCAGAGAGAGTTTGGTATAGGATAATTGGTAGAGGGCGAGTAAGCTCAGAATCACCTCGGACACCTGCTCCATCTTTGATGCTTGATCTGGTGACTTATGCCCTCAGGTTTCCACTTGGTGATGAAGGCCTTGCACAATACGGATACGGATTGCTGGATAAGGCTGTCGTGGTTAGGCTTGACATCCCTTGCTTACGAGTGGGACTAGTGAAATCAGACATTGGGCTTAGGGCTACCCGACCTAGGTACTTGCAAATTGCCGAATGTTCAACTACGATGTGTTCTTGGGATGCCATTTCGACAATTTCACTTTGATCTCTTATTCAAACAAGCCAACACCTTGCAATCTATCTAATTGTACATAGGGAAAAAAGGCCATGATGATGCCAAGCCAGCTCAATCATGTGAGCGAGAGTGGAAGGAAAAGTCCGTTGCCGGACATGCAGATCTAACAGTATGTCATCAAGTCATGTACTTTTCGGGGTATCTCTTTCAAAACCAAACTCCCACTCCAAGCGTTGGTACAAATATTCCATATTCCATATGCCTATGCTTATGTCAATGCCCATGTCCATGCCCACGCGATGCCGAGCCAATGCGAATGTGTACTCGGGTGTCAGCGCTTGACAACCGTCTCCTCAATCTCCCGATTGATATAACGCTGATCCCGTTTGCGCAAATCTTCAAGACTGCTGGTGGACCGGTCCCCGCCACGATCCCCAGACAGTCCACGTGAGAGAATGCCACGGAACATGTTCGCCCTTGATGGCCGATCATTGACGTCTTGCAATGACCATGGCATCAATTTTGGCTCTTGCTTGGCAATCTTGCAGAACAAAGTAGAGAAGATAAACTCCTCGCCGTATCCATTGTACAGAGGAAGATGCCGATAACCCCTCTGGAGGCTATCGAGCTTGGCGGTGAATGCAGCTAGTTGCTTGACACCCTTGCCATATGGTCTGCCATCGTCCGAGTTGAAGACGATGAATCGGACGAACACCAACTCCGGATATTTGGTCTCCAGCGACAATTCGATGTTCTCTCCAAATTGAGGATTGTAACCATTTCCAAGCACGATCTGCGTCTGTCGACGATATGGTGAGCCGATCCCATGATAACCGTTGGAATAGGGTTCCTGTCCACCCGAACCGTTGGCGATGCCACGCGCTCGATCCTCGGCGCTGAACATCTGTACTTCGATAAAGGGATTCAACGGGGTTTGGTTGCTCATGTTGGCCGGTCGTGGCAATTGTTGGGCCGAGATGATTTGCACGGAGAACCTCATCTTGTAACGTGGCAATTTGACCCGGTGTTCGAAATCGCCATGTTTGGTCCGAGTTTTGCGGAGATATTCAGGCTTTAGCACATAGCCATAGGCATCAGTGCCAGCGGCAAACATCGCCTGATTCATCTGCATGTGTGCATCATAGGTCTGCCAATTCAGGGCGACCATTTGGACTCCCCGTCGCCAAAATGTATTGGGATCGAAGTTGGACGACTGCACCCGCAGGTTCTTCGGATACACACGGCACATGTAGTTGAGGTTGTGGTCTTCGAACATCACCTTATCCTCAACAGAGTGACAAAGCTCCATAGCTCGGTTCTCGTTGAGGGAAAAGATGTGGTTGTATTGCTCAAAACGAAGATCACGGCTCTCACGAAGAGAGTAACCCTTCATGTAAACACCAAGGGCTGAGAGCACGGGACCGATCTTGCTCAGTTTGGAATTCTGCCGTTGGGGTTCCGTAGGTGGCGAGGATGGGGCAACATCGCTTTCATCGTCACCACTACTTGCGCTTGTTGCAACGACTGACCGATCGGTAACTGGGGAATAAATCGATTCGGGGGGTGTGATTAAAGACGGGCTGGACGCAAACGCTGACGAAGGTTCAAGCCAATTGGCCGTTAAAGCCTGCGGGGCCCGGGTTGGCGAGCTCCCACTGCGGTCGCGGCGCAGCGACGTTGCGCGGCGAGAGGCGGCTAGATCAGCGTGAAGCTCTGTGGATTTCACCTTGATCAAGATCTTGTATTTAAGCTGCTCGGGTGACGGCAGCTTTGTCATGGAATCGGGCAAGGGCTCGAGGAGCAGCCGCTCCCCGAATACCTCACACATAATCTGAACCATCTTCGCTTGCTGTTCCAGGTCGCAATGGACCTCAAGAGAGATGATAAGTGGATAAGGAGAGACATCAAAAGCACACCTGTTGATCGCGTTGATGCAATCCGAGAACAAGACGGCAGTGGTTCGGGTACGACCATGTGTAACTCTTGGCTTGCCATCGGAACCATTCCAGCAATCAATCTCAATGCAGCGACATCCATGACGCAGGGCGGTAATGTAAGCTTCTGCTGATGAGGTGCCTCCAACTTGCCACCCGGTGAGGTAGGTGTTATGAGAGCTGGAGATGAAATACTCGTTGAGTGGACGATCAAATCGAGGGACCGACTCTTCTCCTTGAGAGTAGACATGGCAGTCCTTTGACAAGATGAAGGATGTAAAAGCATTCAGGTCAATCAACCCAGAGCCTCGCATCATCGGGTCATCTGGGAATGAGCGTGCGATTAGGCCATCCAATTTGTCTGACCAAATAGCTGCTTCGGAGGCTGTGTTGAAATTAATGCCTTGTACATTCTCAAGAAACCAAACAATCTGGGACCGTGTGATACCAGGTATGGAGTCGTCCTTTAGATCGTTGAAAATCTTCTTGATGTCTCGGCGCTCGCGAAGGCGTCTCACAAAATCTCGGAAGCCCTCGTAGTTGAGCATGTTTGATTTCGAGGCGTCTGCAGTGTTGAATTGCAGTTCCAGTTCTTTCTCCGGGGCGTGGATATGTAGCTTGCGGCACAGGGATCGAATGGCAGAGAGGTCGAGACCATCGACCTTGGCTTGATCTGTTCGATGAGATCGCTTCTCAATCTCATTATCCCAGTGGGCACGGATGACGGATTCCCTTTCTGTGGAACCTATCATACTCGTCATCAAGTCTTGGCGGTGCTTGGAAACACTTTCGAGGGTTTCGAGCCACAGTTGAAGGTCGGCGTGAGTGTGAGCGACCAGATGTAATGTCTTGACCTGTTTGGAAGAGTCCGAAGCGGCATAGTTGATTGTGAAGCATAGATCGGGATCAACAGCTTCTCCACGGAGTTCCTGTTGGTAGCTGGCAGCCTCCTCTCCGCTCCGGATACTCTTGATATTGTCGATGTGAAAGGCTTTCATGGTGACGGTTCCTCTCCAAGACACCCGAGAACCTTCCACGTCGAGGAAGAAGAGCTTCTCCTGCTTCTTATTCTTGGTGATTTTGGTCAAGAGACAGCCACGTACAAGACGCTCTGGGATACAGGGAGCTTGACCTTCAGGACTAGCGTCCATCAACGTGGGCTCACTGGAGAGGCTCATGGTGTCAAAAAGACCTAGGCCGGCGTGGAAATCCGGGTTTGGAAGGGCATCGTAGGAGGGTGTCTCTGTCAGGACTGTAGCGGCGGAGGTGGTCTTGCTGTCGCTACGGCGGCGTGTGATGGGGCCGGTGCTTTCATCTCGGCGGCTTTGGGCAGACGAAGAGGCCTTCCGCCTCAGAATTTGGCGAGTGGAAGAGACGCCGTCTCTCGCACTCTGGGACAGCTTGCGGATGATGCCGGCAGATTTGGAGGTGGAGGGATGTTCCCGTGGGTAGATAGAAGGCTGAGAAGCAGAGACAATGGATTCCGGGAGTTCCAGGGGAGCAGGACTTCCCAGATGAGAAAACTGGGATATCGATTGCGATGCCAGTGGGGAGGACGTGAGAGAAGGAAGGTAAGGGCTCGCGGTCACCGACGAGGTGCTGTTAGCGGAAGCTGGAGTCAGCGAGAACCCTTGGGGAATCGCGTTGTTGACTCGCTGTATGGAAGGCATACGAGCTAGAGGGTATGTGCGGGGGGATGGTGAAGGGTCGCGGCTATGCAAGGCCCGGAGGGAGGGCGATGCAGAAGCAGATGTCATGATGTTGGAGAAGGATGAGTAGAAGTATTTGCTTTCAAGCGTGTGAAGATGGTAGCTTTCAGGGTCGAGATTGGCGGTTTAAGTGAGTCCAGCTCTGTCGATAGGAGTTTGACGGCTTCATTATGCTCTCCGGGAGTGTTATTCTGACAAAGTCGGGGCAGTCGAACTGCAGTCGCTTGTGACGGCTAGGAGATCCTGGCCATCGTGTCCATGACTGGAGCGCCTGACAGAGTTGGAAGCTCGATTGGCTCTGATGCAGAGGCAGACGCAATTGCAGGGAGCAGGAAAAGTACCACGCGTGGCGGTGTCGAGCGTCAGGCTGCGTAGGGCAAGATCGGGCCCTTCCTTGCCTTCCTTGGGAAGGTTGCAGTATGGACAGTAGAGTATTGGTCGAGGTGCAGCCGGTGAGTGTTGCAGGCGAGGTGGAAGTATCCAGAGGCTTATGCCGTCAGCCGATAGACGACGGAACTACCTGGTGTCCTGGCGAGCCTCGTGTTGGCAAGTTCAGGAGAGGACCGAGGGGGTTCCGAGTTCTGGGATGTGAGTGAGGTGTTGACAGGTTGTGAGGTCTTGAACACCGTTCGCAGGGGGGAGGTGGTCGAGAGGTCGAGATGGTCGAGTGGTCGAACAAAGGAAGGGACGAGACAGAAGCCAGCCAGCTGTCTGCTCTACTAATAGTACGGTCTGATGATAATGGAAGGTGCACAGCACACAAGACAAAATGGGGTTGGGGCGAGTCTGGAGAAAGTTTCAAGAGCAGGCGGTTGAATGGAAGGATTGCGAGGTGTGAGCGTGCGAGTGAGCGAGCCTGTGAGATGTGTGATGTCGAGGGATGGTGGTCAAGAAGTCTGCGTGGAGAAGCGCAAAGTGGAAAGCCGTGAGCTGGGCAGGGCAAGGAGCGAATAGTGCACGACAGCACCAAGATGCAGAAGTGAAGAGTGGGATAGAACTGGAATAGGAAGGGAAGGGATGTGGATGTGAGAAGCGCAACGAAATGGGCGCAAACGAGCGGAAAATGTGTGGTGAGTGGTGAGTGGTGAATGGTGAATGGTGACTCCTCTCTCAGGACCAACTCTCGGGCCTACAAATTTGGTGGAGGCCGCGGAGCAGCGGTATCGACCTCGTATCCGCCGCGTGCAGGCCTGGTCGTCAGGCCGTCTTTTGATTTTTGTGACGAACAAGAGTGTGGGAGGTCCTGGGAGGGCCTGGGAAGCATTCCTCCTCCCCCTGGAGCGACGGGACCCAAGTCGAGTGTGCGTGGAGCCAAACGAAGGACCTCGGGAACCCAGAAGGGGGGCCCATTTAGGGCGTCGTTCAACCATTGAGGTGGCGCGGTGGTCAACGGCTCCCCAGTCAGTGCCCGTCAGTGCCCGCCAGATTATCATCAGAATTCCACGGCTTCCGGCACGGGCGACTGGTTCCTGAGTTCAGAATTCGCTGGATTCGTCTTTTTTAGACTTGGGGTCGCGCCAGTGCATTGTGGGTTATGGCCCTGTGGGTCGGGGTCGTGGGCTGTGGGTCGTGGGTGAGTGGCCCAGGGGGGTTTGCCTGAAGCCTGCAGCCTGAAGCCCCAGGTGCCTGGTCCGTTGAAGTGCCTAACGCCTGTGACGCCGCCACGCCACGCCACGCCACGCCACGCCACGCCAGGACACAGCTAACCAGCTAACTCCTCCCTATCCTAGGCACCTAACTACAGACGAGGAGGAACCTTCCTCGATACTACGAGGACTCGGACAGATAGGTGGTAACGCTACTCGCCTCCAGACTGGCACCTAACCTTAGGCACTGGGCAAGCTATGTATTCCGTCTTTTCCTGCTACAGAGAACTCGTAATGCCATGCAGTGCCATGGCCCTACCTGACCAGGTCACGAGTCAACGGCTCTCTCCAACCAAGTACTGTCCTCTCTTGCTATTCTCGGGTGAAATTCAATGGCAATGTCGGGGCCAAAAACAAGTTTGTGGCACTGTCAATCTGCCAGGAAATCGGGAACCCTACAGACTCCAAGGGAAATCATGGTCAGAAATGCAGAAATGACAGGCTGTGAAATTCCCCCTTGTTCCTTGTGCCTTGTTCCTTGTTCCTTGTTCCTGCTCTCCTCCACGCCCAGCCCAAACCACGCCAAACCCAAGCCAACCCAGTGCCGAGGGTCAAGACCGAGGGGCCAAGTTCTAAAGATTTCAAGGCTAGGACCAGGGCCAGGGCCCGGGGCCCAGGGGCTTCGGGCTACCGTAGGTCGGTATCCTCCTTGCTAAGTAGCGCCTAAGGCTACGAGTGGTTAGAGGCTTCCAGGGCCAGCACTGAGCAGCAAGTTACTAAGGACAGCCTCCCACGCGATCAACGTGAACTCCCTCGCTTTGGCTTTGGCTTTTGCTTTGTCGTTGGCTTTACGGAGTACGATAGTCCGTTCCGTGACGGTCTCTCTGCTGGCAATTGAGCATTATCATTATTCTTGGTCATTACGATACAGACTCTCGTTGTTGTTTCTGCTATCCTTCCTGCGGACGAGCGTGCCACAACTGAACACGTTGCTGCCAACGCTGCCAACGATTAAGCGGTGCTTTAGGGCTCTCCTCTTCTCCTCTCCTGTCGCCTGTCAATCCTCCCCAGGCCCTCTTCACTTGAGCTGGCCTCTGTGCTCCGCACTCCCCATCTAGACTTTGCTCTCGTGTCATTCCTATTCCCCTGACCCCAGTGCTGGAAAGTGCGAGCAGGTGTAATTAGGTGCAGGTGCAGGTGCCCGTGCCCCGACCTGCAGGTTTCCTGTTGTGTAATTGGCCTTGTCCGTGGACCTGACTGGGTCCTGATATCGCCATCGCCTTCCCTGGCCCTGCCATGCCAAGGGCTCCCCTGCTCCTGGCGACATCGACCTTCTATTCTGATTCTTTGGTTTCAGAAACAAGTGCCCTCGCTCTCTACGTTGCATGGAGTCATCGTACGTGGTGAGTTGGAGCCCATGTCGCTAGTCAACTCTGAGAATCCCTTTCCATCTCTCGGTTCTGGTCGCCAATCCGAGGCGATCTTGATTTACCCACCCTGGGTTCCTGATTGTTTGCGCCGGTTGACCATCTGTCCCGCGTTTCCGATAGCCCTCGCTTCCAGGTTCAATGTTGCCTCCAAACGGTTCAGCCCTCGTACTCTGGTCGTATTATTGTGAAAGCGGTTGACTGCAAGAGGCAACCAGGTACCCAGTTTCGTGTACCTCACTGCACGGACGTTCTTGATAACTGTAATCCATCTCAGCTGGGCTTCAGGTCCAGTCGCATGGCTTCACGAGTACCGAGAACGCTTGGACCACGAGGCAATATCAGCTCGGGCAATAATGCACGCAGAGACTCCTGGCGAGAGCGCTCTCTTCCGTAGTGTGAACCTCGTACATGGCACGTTCTGGATTCTGGGAGCGTTGACAAACCACAATCTTTGCAGCTGACAGCATATCAGAAAGTGCAACCTCAACCTCAACCTCGCTTTCTCGATCAATCCAGAGCCTGCCCTCATCTGTCCTCATCTGCAAGCGACTCCAAGAGACACCAACGGTCTTACCAAGTCTTAGCCTCATCTTCACCTCGGTGCAGAGCAGTGCTGACTTGTGGTCTGCAAGGTGCCGCATGCGTCCAACCTCGCGCACCGTTTGAAGTCTGCTGACATCCCATCTCTCCACATCTCTTACCAAACTTCACCAACAATCACCGCCAGATATGCACGCTTGCGCAACAAAAGCACACATGCTGCATTGCTGCATGCTGCCTGTCGCGTCGTGCCGACCAGCTGCGCCGCTCGATGCCTGCTGGGTGCTTGCAACCGGACTCGACTCGGCGCTGCCTCTTCGACGACAATCTCCTCAACGAGATGAACTGATGAACAGGTGATTGCAACTTGAGCCTTTTGGCCGAATAACCTGCGTGCCGCAGCCTACGTGGCAGCCGTCCATTCCAATCCTTTGTGCGCAAGACTGCATCCTGCAAGAGGACCACTCGTCCTATGCAGGTCAACTCATCGCGCTGCAACTCATCCCCATTGAATCCCCCACATAGAGAACAATCAGGGCCAATATCTGCGATTCTTTGCCTCTCCAGGATTATGCTCACTCGCACGCCATCCGCCATCTGGACAACGATGGTGTTGGTGGTCCGTGTCACCCTGATCGCACATGCATTCTTTATTCAGCCTAGCCCTGAAAGAGGCGAACTGCCATTGCCCTAACCATTGAATCAATCTTCGATCTTAGCTTGCTTTGTCAATCACGATCGATACGAGGTGAAATGACCGGTACCATCCTTGTATCATGGTATCGTGATCCGCCAGCTTGGGCCCACGCTACCATGCTAGACGCTAGAACGCTCGAACGCTAGAAACCACGTCAAGTGCTTCACTTTTCCACAACCCGTTCGGTCCTCGAATCTTGGTCGATTGGCCATGAGTCCATGACGCGCGAGGGAAAAGCACCGTGAGGTCTTGTGTCGCACTCGCCAACACAATTGGATCCCTCTCTCAGGGACAGCCGAGCCATCCGTCACTGGTTGCACCTAGTTGCAGCCTACCCGTCCTAGGCCCCTCCTCCGGTCCTCAGTCCGTCTCAATAAACTGGAGAGCCCAGCCGGCAGTTCAACCCTTCCACACGGCTTCTATCGATAGGATGTCCCCAATTATCCGACCGCCGACTGGATCTGCTCGTTCTGAAACCGCGTAATGCTGATCATGGAAATTTGATGACCCCAAGCCCCAGGGGCCAGAGCCCCCCTTCGAAGCTACCAAGTACTTCGTGGCGAGGGCGGAGTATTGTACCTGAGAGCTTTGCCAGTCTACGGAATGCCAGTCCTTGTGCGAGTACAACCTTTCTCCGCAATGTACCAAATAAAGATCACTCGATCCTGTTTCAGACCAAAGCGACACGGTCGGCCAACACCGGGATTGGCTGTGGAGTTTGTTGACGTCGACCCTCGCTTGAGCCCACTGAATGGCTAGGATGAGACAATCAACAAGGGGAGGGCCACTGACACCACCAGACGCACCCCGGATTTAGCCACGCTGTTTGCATCACTCTTGTGCGAGCTGAACGATAAGCCTCGGCGATGCTCATCTGGGTCAGCTACTTACAGCCTACTCCCTACAGAGGACTGTCTCCAGAGCTAACCCCCATGACCTTGTGACGTGGCTATTGACTCCCCTAGCCCAGTACTTCATCCCTGGCAACCACTGGCCCTTCCCACAGACCATGCCGACTATCTTCATCCAACCAAATAGAGTCGCTGCATGTTTTCATGCTTCTTCTTCGGAATGGTCCCGCGGGATCACCTCTTGAATACCAGTCAACCCGAGTCGGCCTGTGACTTGGTGCATGGTGCATGACATTTGCGCCCTGGGAAATACGAGCAAAGCCGACCTTCCATCAATTATTGACGTAGAAAGAGGGCCCTCTTCTTCCCAGAGCCCTGCCAACTGCAATGCTTCATGCGGTCATGTTTGCTGCAAATGCAAGTCAATCAGGCGTCCGTCCAGGTGGATGGACGTGGACTGTGCCACATTCTTCACGTCTGATCTGCCACTGCCCACTAGGGCCCTGTCTTACAAGATATACATCTCGACTGGGCGTCTTGTGACCTGTGTGAACCGCCCAACAATGTTGAGAAGAATCCTTTCTGCGTTTCCAACGTGGGGCGTGCTCTTGCAGAATCTGTAATCATCACACCGCAACCGACTTGGGTCTTCTAATATGTTGGTGCCTGTTCTGGGATCACATTTGGCACTAATACGACTAAGTCCACGACTCGAACCGCCTGGTCGGAGGTCAACTCCCAGAGCTCTTCCCGAGCCGCCAGCGAAAGGACTACCATATCTCGATTATTAATTAAGCCACCAAATCATCCAATCCGGTAAATGAGCTGTCCAGACTCCAGTGGAGAATAATTCCATGGTGCGATCCGGAGTAGTTACACAACAACAGCAGCTCGCTTCAACGCTGTTTGGGTCACACAGTGCCTAAGTGCCCAATCGAGTTGTTTCTTCACATGATCTCCGCTTGCTTTGTGCAACCACATCAATTGCTTGCGATTGCCCAATTTGAGCTTGGATGTAATTATCTGGGCAGGAGAACGCCCCTGAACTTAATGACGACCAACCTTTCACCACGTGCCCAGAGTTCGCAAACATTCTTCGAATGCCTCGCTTCATGAGCAAATTGCGCATTCCACCTCTTGAACTTGCTGAGTGCCTATCACCTCCCGCACTTGTTTAGTAACCACCACACACGGAGACCTTGAATGTGCTGTGAACATGGGTTTCAGCCCAATTGCTGTAACTACTAACTAGGTATTCCACAGTCACTAATACTACCGTATACTAGTGCTCCAAAACCTGCAGCTTGGGATCCTGATCAGCAGGTCTCACCTCACGTGGGAGATTTGCTTAACGACAATCATTTCAGGGGGGCCAAGAAAACAGGAGCAGCCAACGCCGCCTGAAACTCAACTGTCGAATGACTGTCTATGAATAGTACGGAGTACTCAGTAAGTGCGAGGAGACAAGAGACTGTTTATCCTCTTACATGGCCATTTTCTGAGACCATGATACCCATCACCAGCACCAGCACCAGCAGCATCCCTGCTTTCAAATCACTCCGCCTCGTATCTGGGTTCTTGATTCCTGGTCGATCGGAATCACGCCCCACGCTTGCCAGGCAAGAATAAACGAACATCACCGATCCACATGACGTTTCTTAGCAACGCATTTGGCAGTGCCGTCACATCCGCACGATGGATCCCGTAAGATACGGGGACTCGAGTACATGGCCACAGCTGTAGACATGGCTATCCTGTCCATCATGGTTCTTGTTGGTCCCTGTCCGTGAAATTGCACGTTCACGCACGGAGTACCAAGTATCAAGTACCCCGTATCCAATGCTGCAGCCTGACGTTGTGTCTGCAGGGTGCGATCTCATCAAGCGACGCAATAAGACATGGTCAGCTAAGGCACCCCAAATCGTGTCCCGTGATCGGTGGATCTCATCCTGCCTTTGCTGGCACTTTTGCTTTTGGACTGCTGTCTTCTGCTTCGCTGCAATCACTGGAGAATTGGACCAGTCGTCAAACCAGCTTCCTCCCAGCGTCCAGATAAGAGTCTGATGGAAATAGCGGGTGGAATACCCATTATTGGAAACAACGGGTGGGATTAACTTCAAACCTGAACAAACAAATCCCACCTTTGCAATGATCGTTCCCTTACATGCACTGTGCCTCAACCATGACGCATCCGCTTTTCGCTATTTTCGGCCATCTATCATTCTGCCTTGTGATGAAACATCCCACCACTGATCAGTTCACTAGCACCCGCCCTGGGACTAGTTACCAGTTAGTGGCCTTTAGTGGCCTGTGGCCAGACAAGTCAGCCTCGTCTCGTCGCGAGGTGGTGGAGCCTCGTCCCCCCCTCACTCCTCTCTCCCCATCTCCGTCCCGTCGGGAACGAGCTGTAACTTGCATGAGGTCCCAGTAGCAGTAGTAAGCTATTGAACTTGTAACCAACTCCCTAACTCCCTACCAGACTAAATAAAGCATACACTCGTAGCCAAGCACCCAACCAAACTCCCCAATTTCCCTCAAGTTATTGTTCTCCATCCCTTTGACAGCACCACAGACCAGTATCCTCATACATGGTGCAACCAGGCACAACAGGCTCGACGATGATGAGACATTCAGCTCCGATCACTTCCAAAACATCACCCACAATATTCTCTCCCGCTCTCGCGGGACATTCTCGAACCGAGCAATGTTGGAAGTCCCCAAACCGCTCGAGCATACTCAGTAATTAATAGTGGTTTCAATCGTGTCAGTTGAATAGTGAGTGGAATTTGGATGTAACTCTATGAGCACCTCACCTCACCTCTTACATACATACTCCGTGCCCGGTCCCGGCGGAGAGAAAAAATCACGCACCCCCGACTTCAAGGGATGCGAGTGCTATGGTCG
>Ga0105239_10006385_pt1 | contig 13697 bp, 12 predicted proteins | sample KBSC44metaG_FD_92761 | JGI IMG/M metagenome (GOLD analysis project Ga0105239, IMG submission 92761) | Corn rhizosphere microbial communities from Kellogg Biological Station, Michigan, USA - KBS C4-4 metaG | ecosystem: Host-associated > Plants > Roots > Rhizosphere > Soil | place: Michigan, USA... | reverse complement strand
TCCCATCCGCGGCGTGAGCCAGGGGACGGGTGATAGGTGTGGATGCGCCGCCTGCGGGCGTCGCATCAAATGCGGTAAATGCGCCGGTCGAGTTGAATCGAAATGCTACTACCGAGAGTGCGGCGTTTGATGTAAACTCGGCCACGCCACTTCGACCGGCAGTGTGCGAAAACTGGCTGGCAATCGCAAATGCCTGATGGTTGCGGCTGGCGAGTTGCGGATACGTGACGGTCTCGCTGGTTCCGTCGCTATAGCGGAGCGTGACGGAAATGTTATTCGCCGCCGTAGCGCCCGGATCCGTAATCGCCACACCGGTGATCGCGCCGGCGGTGTTGTCGAATGGCAGGAAGAAGTGTTGGCTTCCCGAGGCGATGATGGTCGCCGTCCCTTCTTGTATGGAAGGCAATCCGGTTTTTTGACTATAGATTACGCTGCCAGCCACGGAGGGTGGAGCGGTCACTTCCGCCCATCCGCCGACGACTTGCGGACCCAGTCCAGCCGTACGAATTGTTACCGCCCCCCCTGCTGGTATCAGGCCGGACAGCGATCCTGTTTCCAATTCGAAACGCGTCGCGGGAATGTTGCCATGATCGTCATTGAACCGCAGCGTATAGGGAGCCGCATCGGTACCGGCGTTGGTCAAAAGCACCGTGGTCTTGAACCCGCTGCCATCCGCGGCGTGAGCCAGAGCTGTGGTTTGGAGATTGGGCAGGCTGACGGTAAACGGAAGCGAAAAGAGCAGGCTGTCATGATCGAACAGTCGGGCCTGCCAGGTTCCAACCGGGTTAAAGTCAGCGCTGCTCATCTGGAAGAAGGCCGTCGGAAAACAAAATGTTCCTGCTCCGCCGGGCCAGCTCCCGGCCTCCACCGAAGCCCCGTTAGGCGCAACCCAGTCGTAGCTCAGGATGTTATTGATCGTGATCCGGCCCAGATAGTACAGGTAAACCTTGTCAGTCGTCGAGAAGGACGTCACCGACGGCGGCTGAACACAATTTGACGCCAAAGTTTTGGTGACCCTCTGGTCGCTGATCTGAGCGCCGTACGAAGGGCCTACCACCAGTGCCGTGGGAGCGGAGACCCCGTGCGCGGTAAGGACCGTAATCGCCACAGCGCCTTGCTGAACGATCAGAGTGCTGCCGATGGTTGCAAGCAACTGCGTTCCGCTCACGAATTTTGTGGGTACGGCCGTCCCCATCCATTGGACGACGCTTCCGGCATCGAAACCCGTTCCGCTCACCGCCAGAGTGAATCCGGCTCCCCCGACGACGACCGAGCTGGGATTCACTCCGGAGATGATCGGCGTGACCCACTGCTTCGTAAGACTGACCGCAAGATTGAATGCGTCCACGGATCCGAGACCGGTGACCAGGTCATAGCCGGCCGCTGCCGAGTACCCCAGCGTTCCGGCCGGACAATTCAGCGTGCTGGCTAAACACGGAACGATATTATTTCCCACAGTAATATCGTGGAAGACGCCTGCGGTGTTTCGCGCGATGCTGTAAAGGTTGGGATTGATATTCCCTTGGCCGTACTGGGTCGACACTCCGTTGAGTACCTGATACTGGTTCACGAGCGCCACGATGCCGGCAAAGGCAGGCGCCGCTGCCGACGTTCCACCGAATACCATCGGCTGGCCCCCGACCACCACCAGATATCCGTCGTGGGTAGCGGCAGTGAGGGCAACATCCGGTATCGCACGGGAATTGGTGTCCGGTACGCCAGGCGCTATCTGCCACGCAGGTTTCGGGAACAACGAGCTCAGTCCCCCGCCGCTCGCAGCCAGGCCCTGTGCATCGGATTCATTCCAGCCCTTCTCCGGAATATAAGAAAGAGCCGATGCGAGGGCGCCTGAATTAGAAGCACTCCAGTACTGCCCGGTTCCTTCGTCGAACTGTGTCCCGCCAACCGCCGTCACTTCCGGGAGGCTCGCCGGGAAGTCCACCTTGAGGCCGTGAAGAGCCTGTGCTTTGGCTGGATCGTCGTGCGGATCGCAGGCCGCGGCCCCGGAGTCACCCGAGGATGCAATCCATGTAATGCCCTGGGCGTTCGCCTCTTGGGCCAGAGATCGGATACTCAGGATCAGGAAATCACTGTCCGATTGTTCACATATGGCAAAGCTGTAACTAATGATCGGAGCAATATTCTGGTCTACGGCGTGTATCAAGGAGACCAATGCATCTATCGAATAAACGTACGTAATATTCGCATTGCGAGCGACCGCTCCTGCCCATTCGATATCCAGAGCTGCCTCCTGCATGTCGGAAGTCTGGCCGGGGTCGGGCGTTCCCGGCACCAGCACCAATTGAGGGTCATGTTTCGGCAGACCGTACAGGATGCGGAATACCTGAAGATCCGTCAAATCTACCGCGGACTGGCCGACGATTGCGATCCTTTGACCCGAGCCGTCGTAGCCAAGGTTGTATAGCGGGTTGAGGTTATAGATGGTGGCAAAGTCGTCCGGCGCCAGATAGTGATTGCCGGATGGATTACTGAATTGAGGGTGCAGAGACCCCTTCGCTGCTTCGCCTAAAAGGCGGACTGCTTTGGATTGTTTGGATTTCGGGCGAAAATCGTCCAGTCCCAGGACGCCGAGCACCAGGGGTGCTATGGCCGCGGGCATCGACGGCTCACTGGCGTTCGCGAAGTGCATCTCGCCCCCGACGTTGTAGCGGTGTAGGGAGGTCTGCAAGGTTTTCTGGATTTGGTCCGCGGTGCCGCTGAACCAGATCCAATTCCGGGATCGCGAGACCGTGTCCACTGCCAGTCCTTCCGATTGCAGCCATGCTGTGACCTTGGAGATATCATTCGAACTCAGGCCGAAGCGATCCGCGAACTGTTCCGGAGTCAGCCAGGCGTGATAATCCGGCGAGGATGGATTCTGCTGGTCCGCGAGCAATCGTTCTAGCTCCACCTGCTGAGCATTGGATCTTTTCAGCATCAGCGTCACATGATCAAGTTTCAAAGATGGATCGACAGGTCCCACATCGAACTGCGAAATCGCGCTGGGATGAACATTGCCATTGAGGATGACAGTCTGGCGGCTATCCACAGGTCCTGCGATTCGGTCTTGCTGGGCTTGTTGGGCTTGTTGAGCCGGGAGTGCCGTTGGCAATATCGTTGCGAGCGTCAAGACATAAAGAAAGCGAGAAGCGCGAAAAGTCATAATAAGTCGTAACCCAAATCGCTATAGGCGACGGGAATAACCCTGCTTTCACTGGTTTTAATTTGTTTTTCTAGCGCCAGTCATTGTAACACTGACTGGCAATAGCGGGAAACTACGCTGAAATCGGAACAGCGAGTTTGTCTCGGCTTAGGCTCGCCTATTTCTTCGCGGAATTCTGTTTGGAGGCGCCTTCCATTACAGATTGGGTTTCATTGGAGCAAGCCAGCTCCATAATCTGGTCAAACGGCGCCAGGACCAGAGTTTGCTTGGGCACGATCCACGGCTTGGTCAGCACCTTGGGATCCTCAAGGGTAGCCTCGATCTCCAGTGTGTTTGCGTCCACGCGGCGATAGCGTTCCACGATATGCAGCGCGTCGGAATGGAAGGACACACGGCCTTCCGCCGAGATCCAGCTAGTGTCGGTAAAGTTGGTCTTGTCGACCACCAGGGTGTCGCCTTCCCAGTGCCCCACGCCGTCTCCGCGATTGGAAGGAGGTATAGCGTCACGACGTGGTCTTCCATCGATGGGAATGATCTGGAAGCTGTTATAGGTTTCCGTCAACATGATCAGGAACTTTGGAGTCTGAACAATCTGCCCGACAGCCCCCACGTCAAAAAGGCTGACATTCAGAGTTCCAAACGCAGTGTTCGTGCAACCGAGCGTCGGGTCGTCTTTATCGGAAAGCGTTTTGGCTTTGGCTAGCGCCGAAGGCGTATACAAACTGGGAAACGTGGGCGGCGGCGTTGCGCCTCGTCCACCTGCCGGTGCAGTGACACTTCCACCACCGGGTGTCCGACCCCCGACATCAGCGCCACGCCACCAGACGCCGGACAGGTCCGGGTGACCATCGGCGGTCCGTGGTGCGCGTGCCGCAGCAGGCGTCTGTGCCGCGAGGGCTGTTGCGAAGGCGGTTGCGATGACCGCCATCATGATCGAGCGCTTCATTTGCCCGGTCCCTCCTGGGGGCCGAACATGCCGTATACTTGCCCGTCCGCAGTAGTGAGCTCTCTCAACATCCCCCTATTCTGAGAAGCGTCCCGGGCGCGAAAACCTTTAATCGTGACCTCGGCGCCTTGCTTGATGATGTTTGGCTTGTAACCGTTGCGGATCATTCCGCTGGGCGTCCCGGCTTCGAAGGACCACTGCTCGATTTTGCCGCTGGCGTCCTTCACGTCGATGACGAACCAGGAATGCGGGTTTCGCAGCAGAACCTGAGCGATCACTCCGTGAACTGTGATTGCGTTCGTAGTGTCGTATGCTGCGGCAAACGAATGATGTGCCCACGCCGGCACTACGGCGGCGAGCGCCCCCAAACCTGACACCAAAACGGCCAAAGCTCTTCGCTTCATTCCCATCCCCCTTCGGAAGTCTTCGATCAGTTCGAGTATATACCTGGCGGATTTCAATGCCAAACGCCCCGAGTCTGGGGCCATTCGTGCAAGTTCGCACACCTGTAGCACGACGTTCATCAACCTGTAATCGCCTGCTTGTTACCTTTGGCCAAATGAATCGAACCAGACAATTGCTATCGCTTTCGCTGCTGCTCGGAGCAGCGGCGTGGGGACAATCGGAAAAGTCCCGGATCGTGGGAACCGTGGTGGACGTTACTGGGGCTGTAATCCAAGGGGCAAAGATTCTTGCCAAAGATTCCCGGACGGGCCAGCAAAGCCAGGCGACCTCCGACGAGAAGGGCCTCTACGTCATCAACAATCTCACTCCGTCGAGCTACGATTTAACGGCAGATCGCCCCGGTCTGAGCACCGCCCAATACACGGAAGTTCGCGTAACGGTAGGCCAGGAGCGGACGCTGAATATCATCCTGCAGCCGCCTACTGTGAGCACGGAAGTAACCGTATCCGGAGGCGAGCTGTCAACGATCGACACGAGCTCGGCCCGCATCGGGGCCGAAGTGGACGCACGCGAAGTGGCCAGTCTGCCGCTAAACGGCCGGCAAATCTCGCAGCTCTATTTGCTCGCCCCCGGAGCTCAGACGGCCGGCGGCGGCTCGTTCGACAATATCCGCTTTAGCGGACGGTCTAACCAGCAAAATGTGATCAAGTATGACGGCGTGGCCGGCGGCGGGATTATCGACCAGTCGCCCGGCAATTTGAACGGAGAAAGCTCGTCGCAATTTCGTCTCCAATCGAGCCTGGAGAACGTTCAGGAGTTCCGGGTCGAGAGCAGCAACTATCCGGCCGAGTACGGAACCGGAACCGGCGGGCAAGTCTCGGTGGTTACGAAGTCGGGTTCGAATGCCTTCCATGGCGGGCTGTTCGAATATGTCCGCAACAACAATATGGATGCTCGCAACTTCTTCGATGGCGCGAGCAACTCCGTGCTCAAACTGAACCAGTTCGGCGGATCCCTCGGCGGGCCGATCAAGAAAGACAAACTGTTCTTCTTTGTTTCACAAGAAAACTTCTTCCAACGCGCCGGTCTCAATTTCGTGAACACGGTTCCGAGCGCGGCTGCCAGGGCTCAAGCGCAGGCGAATGCAGCCACCAATCCCAAGATCGCGGCGATTCTGCCCCTTCTTGCGGCCTACCCCGTTGGACAACAGTCCACAGCCAATCCCCTGCTGGATCTTGCCAGACTCAACTCGGCCAGCAAAGTGAACGAATTCTACGGATCGATGCGCCTGGACTATCATGCCAGCGACAGCGACACCATCAGCTTCCGTTACTTCCGCGATCAAGGCGACTCCTTCGAGCCGCTGGACGTGACCAGCCGCGGTCAGAATTTTACCTTGGTTCCGCAGAACGCGATGCTTTCCTGGACGCGCGTGGTTACGCCGACGGTGGTAAACGAATTCAAGATCGGTCTCAACGCATCCAAGAGCCGGTCCACTGGTATTGTGACCAACAACGTTGCAGGTCTCGACCTGGCGCCCATTACCGTGAGCTTTACCGGCGCGGTTGCGATTCCCGGTATCGGAGGACAGGGTGCATCGGCCGGCGCTGCCCAGTTGGGCGGACTGATCCGGGCGAACAGCGCCTACAACACCTCCCAGCAGCCGTACACCAACTGGGAGATGCCCATCATGGATACACTCTCCTGGATCAAGGGCAGGCACAACGTTAAATTCGGCATCGAGTTCCGGCCGATACGTATGCAGACGGACCGGTTTGGCGGAACCACTTACACATTCGGCAGCATTGATGCCCTGCTGGCGAATACGCCGTCATCGATCCAGTACAACGCTCCTGCGAGTCTGCCCAGCCCGTGGAACAACGGCCAAACCGGCCCGCGCCATCTGCAACAGGAGTACTTCATCGCCTACTTTCAGGACGAATGGAAGGTGACCCCGGAGCTGACCTTGAACTACGGGCTGCGCTACGACTATTTCGGCGTGATGCATGAGCGCGATAATCGCGGCGTCCATTTCAACATCGTCACTGGGACGATCGATCCGAGCACACAGGCCTGGTACCAGGCGTCGAACCTAAATTTTGGTCCGCGCCTGGGAATTGCCTACGCTCCCTCGCGCTTCAAGGGAAACACGGTGGTCCGGATTGGAGCCGGTTACTTCTACGGTCCCGGCCAGCCTGAAGATACGATCCAGCCGGCGGAGTCGGATCGGATTTCGCGCACGCTAAGCAGCAACATTCAGTATCCGTTGGACATCCCGGCGACGATTGCGGGTTACGACATCAACTCGACGAGTCTTGGTTTCCAGCCGCGCGCCTACGCGCCTGGCTACAAAATTCCGGAGCAGATCTTGTCCTATACCGCTTCGCTGCAGCAGAGGCTCCCGGGCGGCGCCATCCTGACGACAGCGTTTGTGGGCAGCCAGGGCCGCAACCTGTTCCTGCGCGGTCTGGCCAATCAGATTATTGGCGTGACTCAGAATCCGACCACCGGAGTGGGAACCGCTGTTCGTGAATTCGGGAACCGCTTCGCGGAGATTGACTACAAGACCAGCGGCGGCCGGGATCACTACAACTCGCTGCAGACTACTATCAACCGGCGCTTCTCCAAAGGACTGACCTTCGGTGTACAGCACACATGGGGGCGCAGCATCGGAACCAGCAACGGGTCCAATGAAGCGGTCACAGCCGGAAATCTCCAGAACTTCGACTACGATTACGGCAACAACAGCTACGATGTGCGGCACTCCGTCAATTTCACCGCTCTGTGGGAACTCCCGATCGGAAAGAACAAGGCTCTTAACCTCAGCGGTCCGCTGGACTACATCGCCGGCGGCTGGGAACTCGGCGGCGTATATAACTACCGAACCGGCGTGCCCATTCAGCTTCTGCTTACGCGCAACGATATCGTGTATCGCGACAGGCGAAACGGCAAGGTCTACGGGACGCCGGTAATCGTGGACGGCATCGTTCAGACCGACGCCCTTGTGAATTCCCCAGGTGGCGGCGCGTCGCGCCAGTTCCGGCGTCCCGATGTGGTCGCAGGCGTGAACCCGTTCATACAGGGTGGCGATCGCCTGGCTTACTTGAATCCGGCCGCCTTCGCAGTCCCACTGCCCGGCACCTACGGCAATCTGGGCCGCAACGCCTTAGCAGGGCCCGACCTGGCCCAAATGGATCTCACGCTTCATAAGCGGCTTCCGGTAACGGAACGGGTCAACCTGGAGTTTCGCGCGGAGATCTACAACCTGCTCAATCGTGCGAACTTCACCAATCCGCCGGCGACGCTAGCGGTCGGCCTGCCCAACGGATACACTGCCAACTCGGGATCTGAGCCGACTCCGTCCGGTGTTCAGCCTGGCCAATCGTTCACCTCTTCGGCGGCGGGTGGAGCGTTCGGAAGGTTCAACTCGACCGTAGCGAACACGGTGGGATTGGGTGCGCAGCGCCAGATCCAGCTCTCCCTGCGGCTGAATTTCTAAGGGGTCGGCTGTCCTTATAGGGGAAAGCCCTTAAAGGAAATTTCGCTTATGCCGATAGCGCTAGCGCATGGGCTGGCTGGTGCGATTCTCGACTTCGAGGATTTTCGCGCTATTCTTGTTCGCGTTCCGATGCCTAGCTGCCGAGCATGCCGCTGACCATCCGGACGACCGATCGTCCTCCTGGAATCTCACGTTGGACAGCGGCGCGAGCGATCTAATCCTGAAGTGCAGCGCGCAGTGCCCCATGATCGCGGATCCGCGTTTCGGCGGGCGAGTCCTGGCTGGTGGGTGAGCGACCCGTGCTGAGCGGTACGTTGCGCCGGCTGGAGATCGCGGGAGCACGCATGTGGTCCGTGCACGCCGTCCTGGTCGATACCGATTGGCCCGACGGCCAGCACGATGGCGTTATCCCGGTCCTTGGTTCTCAGCCGTCTATGTCAACGGCGATGCGGGCCTCGTCCGGCTCGCTCAACACCGCTAGGCTCTCACTGTCTCGCAAACTGATACGAAAATGGGATTGTGACCGGTGTGCGGATAGACAAATGGCTCTGGGCTGCGCGGTTCTTCAAGACGCGGTCGATCGCCACGCGAGCGTGTGAGCTCGGAAAAATCGAATCCAATCGCCAACAAGCCAAGGCTGCGCGCGAGGTCCGTGTGGGCGATCTCTTGCAAGTCAGGAGTCCCGGAGGCGATTTTGAAGTTGAGGTCCTCTTGCTCAGCGAAATGCGTGGTCCTGCGGCTGTCGCCCAGACGTTGTACCGGGAGACAGACGAGAGCCGGGAGAAACGCATGAAACTGGCTGAAGAGCGCAAAGCCATGCCGAATTTCGAAAACATGCGGGAGGGCAAGCCCTCCAAACGGGATCGCCGGAAAATCGACCGGCTGCGGGGCAGATCGTTATGAAGAGATCGCTATGAATTCTCTTTTCGATAGCGAACCAGCGACTCCTTCCGTCGAGCAGCTTCAGGAAGGCGCCGTATTGCTGCGAGGGTTCGTTACCGCTGAAGCGCCTGAACTAGTCGAACAAGTGACCCAGATTGCGAACGCTGCGGCCTTCCGTCATTTGGTCACGCCGGGCGGATACACGATGTCCGTGGCTATGACCAACTGCGGACGCGTCGGCTGGGTATCGGACCGGAAGGGGTATCGTTACGAGCCGGTAGATCCGGACACCGGATTGCCATGGCCACCGATGCCTCGGTTGTTCCTCGAAACGGCTATAAACGCTGCGGCCCAAGCAGGATTCGCCAACTACGATCCGGATGCCTGCCTGATCAATCGCTACGTTGCGGGCGCCAAACTCAGCCTGCATCAGGATCGCGATGAAAAAGACGCCTGGGCTCCCATCGTTTCGGTATCGCTGGGATTGCCTGCTGTATTTTTATGGGGCGGTCAACACCGCGCTGATCCGCTACGCCGATTGCGCCTCGAAAGCGGCGACATCGTGGTGTGGGGCGGCCCCGCGCGATTCATCTATCACGGTGTCGCCCCACTGAAGGAGGGGCAGCACCCGATTACAGGAGCTGCCCGCATCAATCTTACGTTTCGGAAAGTGTTTTAGCTCTCCAAGACTTAACTCCAGCGGCCTTCAATGAAAACGTAGCCATCCTTGCGATGTTCCCATCGCGGCGCTATCCAGCGCGCATGCGCGTGTGGCGGTCGATCCCAGCGGCCTTTTTCCCAGGTATAGTGATTTCCGTCCCAGCGGTGATAGCCGGGAATCCACACGTAGCCTTTGCCGGGAGCCCGGCCTCGGCTTTCGACGATCACCTTGGGAGGCCGCTCCTTCACGATAATATCTGCCGCATAACCTGTGCCGATTGCCATCGCTCCGGTAAAGATGAGGGGTATGAGTCTTTTTGTAAGCATGATGTAGCTACCTCCACTCGTTAGACGCTGGACGGTCCGATAACGTTTTACATACCCTCTAACTGCTGGAAGGTGAATTGCTTGAGTAATGCTATGGATTTGCCTGCGTTACTCAAGGACGCCTACGCCAGGTGGAAAAATCACGCGGGCGCGAAAATGGGGGCTTCGCTGGCATACTACGCGGTTCTTTCGCTGGCCCCGCTGGTGATTATCGTGATCGCTATAGTAGGTTTAGTATTTGGTCGCGACGCCGCACGCGAAGGGTTGATTGCCCAGGTACAGGCTCTGGCCGGTCCGGACGGCGCAAGTATGATTAACACCATGATCGCGAGCGCACAGGAGCCCAGCAGCGGCATTCTCAGCGCCGTGATAGGCATCCTGACCCTGCTGTTTGGAGCCTCTGGCGTGTTCTCCGAATTGCGGGACTCACTCAACAAGATCTGGGAAGTGAAGGCCACTCCCGGAAGCGGTATTTGGGCGATGATTCGCGAGCGGTTCCTGACCTTCGGCATGGTCCTAGGCATCGGATTCCTGCTCCTGGTGTCGCTGCTCCTAAGCGCCGCCCTGGCTGCTTTCGGGAAATTCTTCGGCGATTCGCTCCCGTTGCCTGCATTCGTATTGGAAGGAGCCAATGTGCTGGTCTCGATTATCGTGATCACGCTTCTGTTTGCGGCCATCTACCGGTTTCTTCCCGCGGAACGCCTGGCTTGGAGCGACCTTTGGATCGGTTCGTTCGGTACGGCCATACTGTTTGTCCTGGGTAAGTTTCTGCTCGGCCTGTATTTGGGGCACGCGACCGTAGGATCTGCGTATGGAGCCGCCGGGTCGCTCATTGTACTGTTGGTGTGGATCTATTACACCGCGCAACTATTCTTTCTAGGGGCTGAATTCACGCGCGCCTATTCTCTGAAACATGGTTCCAGGAAGACGGCCCCGATTCTTGGCGCTGCTGAGTACTGCTCTTAATCGCCCTTGCTCTCAAGATCCGGAGGGATCGTTCCGCGAACCAGGAATTCGTTCAGGCGGGCCATGGCTGTTGCTGCTTCCGCCAGAGCGCCGGAATACTCACGGGAAGCTAGCCGGATTCGATGGGTTCCATCCGGGTGTGGAAGACCGCTGGGAACCTCGGCCATGACCTGGGTGAACTGCTCGGAAGCTGCGATTCGACGTTCCTGAGCGGCTTCCAGCTCGTTCTGAAGCACTGTGCGGATTTGTTCCCGGTCCAGCGGGGCATGCGCGTCCGGAAGCTCGTGTGGCTCCACAATTTCTCGACCACGCTCTGCCAAGTCAATCACGAACATGGCAACGGGACGTCCATCCCAGACAACTTGCGCCATTTTCCCATCGACGGACTCGGATAGGACGTTGAGAACCGCGCCGATCGGCATTATTACGGCGACGCGTTGTGAATCGACCGCGATGGTCGGAATCTTCAAAATAAATCGTCTGCCTGCGAGCATGGCATCCACTATTGTGCTGTTAGGAAATCTCAGTATAAAACCACGCTACACATTTCCTATACGCCATTTGGAAAAGAAAAAGCGTTGTTAGCTTCGAGGACGTTCTAGTACTGGCAGCATGATTCCTGCGCCAGTGGAAATGTGATTGCTTGCCGGGCCGATGTGAATGTGGGCGGCAGTTGCCTTGCCGGGAATGAAAGTCCGGAACGCGTAGTAGGGAATCGCGCTCGATTCCAGGTAGTGGCGCAGCCATACACCTTCAGGGGTATCCGGCATGAGAGCCACGTCGACGCGATTGCTGTGATCGAAGCCCAGGGCCCGATGCACGGCGGTTGTCCCGTCCGCGCTGACGGGAAGCGGCTTTCCAAACTGTTTTTCGAACGCCAGTTTGATCAGGATGAACTCCCCTCGAGTGAAGACGCCGTTGCCATCGAAGCGCTCCATTGAGGGCCGATCGCCATTGGCCGATTCCTGCGGCGTTTCCGCCCTCGGCGCTTCCGGGATCAGCGCCTCAAGACGCGCCATCTCCGCCACTTCGCGAACTAACGCGCCACGGGAACGGGCTGTCTCGGCATCGCTTTGCGCAAACGTGAGGGACTGCAAAGGCTCATCTAAACTACGGGCCGGCGCCAAGCCGGCATCCACCAGGCGCTGCGCTCTCTGAAGCGTCGCGGTGGCGCGATCCACTCGCCGGCTAGCCGCTTCCAGCAGCTTAGTAGCCTGGTCTTCGGTTAAATCGCCGACTCCGAGCATCCGCGCGAGCAAATCGGCATCTTGTGCGTCGGCCGCGGCTTCCTGAGCCTGCGAGAGCAAGGACTGGGGAGCAATTCCCGCGGTGATTTGCGGCCGCAAATTGCCCACAGCAGGATCGGAGGTTCCGGCATTTTGTGCGCCGAGCAACGCTGCGCCCGCCAGACACACGAATGCGTATTTCAACAGCATCGCCCTCAGTTTACCATCCGGCCATTTTGACGCGGGGCCCAGCGCGTTCGGGGCGAAACAGAAAATGCCTTTATCCGATCTAGTGTATGAGGCTATGCCGGATCCCAAGCTGCCACCCCCCGATCCCGACCCAGAGCGGACCCCTCCACCCGGGCCTGACCGGCCTGCCCTTCCGGACCCGGACGATCCGGGACCGGATGTAATTGATCCCGGAATGCCGGATCCTCTGCCCGCTTGAAGCACTTCAAGCGCTAGGCTTGCGCTTTCTTGCCGGCTGCGATGAGCACAATTCCGCCAACCAGCGCCAATGCTCCCGCTATCGGCGCAATCGGGACATTGTGGGTTTTTTCGCGCGTAGCCTCAATCGGACCAATATCCACCACTTTCTCCCGGGTGGTATAGCTGAAGCCGCCCCACACCAGGCCGATCAGTCCAAGCGCGATCAAGATTGCTCCGATGGTCTTGGTCATAAATGTCTCCTGGGTTAAACCGAGCACGTGAAGGCCCTAACGGACATCTGCAAGGAGAATTGACCGATTGACGCGCGGGCGTCGCCTAGGCCTTGCGAGCCCTCGTCGTAATCGCTGCATTCGCTTGAGTCTGCCGTTTGGCACACTGCGTGCAGTGACAACCGTGCCTTGGCTTCAAGGGCCGCGATGAAATTACGCGTAACGTTTTCTGAGGAGGATTGGTATGCGGAAATTATCGCGAACTCTCACTGCAGCAATTGCGTTCGCCGGCGCCTGCCTGATCCAGCAAGTTCGGGCGCAGGATTCTGGCGATTACTACGATCCTCCCGATCGGGCCGCCCGGCTCAGCTGGATCGAGCGTAATGTTTCGTTTCAGCCCGGAGGCGTGGATGACTGGGTCCCCGCGAATCTAAACCGTCCGCTGACCACCGGTGACCGGCTCTGGACCGAGGCCGGCGCGCGCGCCGAAGTGCACATTGGCTCCGCCGCATTTCGGCTGAATGGCCGCACCAACTTCACTTTCCTGAATTTGAGCGACGGCGTCGCTCAAGTAGAGCTTTCCGCGGGAACGCTAAGCGTCCGCGTGCGGAACCTAGCTTCACAGGAAAATATCGAGATCGACACTCCTCAGGCCGCGTTTGATTTGCTGCAGCCCGGGGAATACCGCATCGAGGTTAATGAGCAAGGTGATGCGACGCTCTTCACGGTGCGTGCCGGTGAAGCCGAAGCGCTCACTGGCGATCAAGTCTTTCCGATTCGAGCGCGCGAACAGGTTCGTGTGATCGAAGACGTTCGCGGTCCGGTGTTCGATCGACGCTCGGCTGCGGTTGCGGACGCGTTTGACAACTGGTGCCAGCAGCGCGATCGGCGCGAAGACCTGGCAGCGTCTGCGCGCTATGTATCGCGAGATATCCCGGGCTACGCCGATCTGGATGATCAGGGC
>Ga0105239_10006384_pt1 | contig 13698 bp, 11 predicted proteins | sample KBSC44metaG_FD_92761 | JGI IMG/M metagenome (GOLD analysis project Ga0105239, IMG submission 92761) | Corn rhizosphere microbial communities from Kellogg Biological Station, Michigan, USA - KBS C4-4 metaG | ecosystem: Host-associated > Plants > Roots > Rhizosphere > Soil | place: Michigan, USA... | reverse complement strand
GCCGTCTCCGGCGGCCAGTACAGCCATCCGCAAGGGCTGTTCTACGGCGGCGTGAACCCGTGCTGGAGCCACATCGCGTGGCGCCACGTGCTGCGCGATCACGGCCGGCGCTGCCGGCGCCTGGGCTGGATCGATCTGCACACCGGCCTGGGCGCCCAAGGCGTCGGCGAGCGCATCTTCGCCGGCCGCGACGAACCCGCAGCCCTCGAGCGCGCGCGCGCCTGGTGGGGCGACGGCATCACGTCGATCTACGACGGCTCGTCGAGCTCGGCGCGCCTGACCGGGCTGATCTGGATGAGCGCCTACGAGGAATGTCCGCAGGCCGAGTTCACCGCGATCGCACTCGAATACGGCACCTTGCCGCTCGACGGCATGATCGGCGCGCTGCGCGCCGACCAGTGGCTGGACAACCACCCCGAGGCCGAGCCGGCGCAGGCGGTGAAGATCAAGCAGGCAGTGCGCGATGCCTTCTACATCGACAGCGACGAGTGGAAGCAGCGTGTGCTCGAGCAGGCCTTCGACGCGGCGCACGCCGCGCTGCGCGGCCTCGGCCGCAGCTGATGTCGCGGTGTTGCGCTACGGCGCACCGCTCGCCGGCTTCGCCGCCGGCGCGGCCTTCCTCGGCGGCCGCGCCTTGGCGGGCTTGGCTGCGGCAGGCTCGGCCGGCTTGACGGCCGCGGACGGTCGCGGCGTGTAGGCGGCCGCGCTGCGCACGATCTGGTTGTAGCTGTCGGCAAAAGCGGCGGCCCAGGTGCGCCCGGCCGGCGACGCCGTATAGCCGCCCGCGGTGGCGCCGATGCTGCCGCTCAGCAGGCTGGCGAGCCGATCCGCATCGACCGCGGACGGCACGCCGTCGGCCGTGGCGACCGGCGTGGCGGAGCGGTTGTCCACCAGGCTCAGCGAGGCACGGCCGCCCTCGCCCTTGGCACCCGGCGGCGACTTGATCGACGGACTCAGGCTGAAATCGGCGCTGGGGCGCGCCTTCGACCCGACCGGGCCATCGACGAGGATGAAGCAGTTGCTCAATTGCACCAGCATGCTCAGCATCGGCTCGGCCGCCCCCAGCTTGGCGCTGCGCAGGCTCGCGGTCCAGGGTGCTTTTGCGTCCTCCTCGACACTGATGCTGCCCAAAGGCCGGTCGCAATGTTCGAGCAGCGGCGCCGGTGCGGGCGCGGCGGCGCTGGGCGGCGGCGTGGGCGCAGCGGCCACGGGTGCCGCCTTGTTCTTGCCGTCATCGACGGCCCGCGGCCCGGACGATTCACATGCCGCCAGCGCGAATGCGATCAGGCCGATCGCCCCCACCACCCGGCCGGAGCGCTTCGCGCCGGCGCCCATCGACTGATCGAGCTTTCCCATTCAATCCTCCCACGTTCCCAATAGCGACGATCGACGCAGCGCGTCGAGGACTTCGGGTTATTCGGCTTGAATGCGGCGCGACTGAACCGCTTTGGCGCGCGACTTACAACCAGTTCAGCGCGCGCAGTTCATTTTGCGCCTGAGCCGCGTCAATGAACACGATCCCGCGCCAGCCCTGCGCGCGGGCCGCCTCGACGTTGGCCGCGCGGTCGTCCAGGAAGATGCACTCGCTCGCCGGCACGCCGAACTGCCGCAGCGCGAGCCGGAAGATCGCCGCATCGGGCTTGACCAGCTTGACGTGCGACGAGAAGACACCGTCGTCGAACAGCTCGAACAGCGCGTGGCTGCGCACCAGGTGCGCGGCGATCGGCTCGGGCATGTTCGACAAATAGAAGAGCCGATGGCCGGCGCCCTTCAGCTCGCGCATCCACGCGACGGTCGCTTCCAGCGGCTCGAGCGCGCCGGGCACGGCGTCGACGGCACGCCGCACTTCGGCGGGCGTCAGCCCGGTGCGCGCGGCGATGCCTCGCACCATCGCATCGATCTCGATCGTGCCGCGGTCGAACTCGCCCCACTCGCCTTCGTAATCCAGGAAGAAGCTGTCGAAGAGCCGATCGGCGGCGGCCGGCGTGCCGGCGTGATGCGGCAGTTCGCGCGCCAGCAGTGCGCGCGGTTCCCAGCGAAACACGACGGCGCCCAGATCGAAAATGAAGTTCATGAAACGAGACTGTCCGGAAATCGAAGCGGGCATTCTCGTCGAGCCGCTCCGGCGGACCGGGCCGCCGACCTAGCCGCGCGCGCCGCAGAGCCGGGTATCGGCGCGCACCGTCGTTCCCGCGGCTTGCAGGAAAGTCGCCATGACTTGAGCGCGAATCGCGTAATTGATCTTGGACGACTGAGTCTGGTCGACCGAGATGAAGGTGTTGATGCCGACCAGCCGGCCGCAGGCATCGACCAGCGGGCCGCCCGAATTGCCTTTCGCGATCGACGCGGTGTGCACGATCAGCGGCATGCCGCCGGCGCCGGACTGCAACGACTGCACCGCGCCCTGCGTCATGTTCAGGTCGGGCGCAGCGGAGAGGTCGCCCTGCATCAGGCGCCGGAAGCTCGTATCGTTTTCGGTCACCACGGCGGGATAGCCGGCGGCGACGACGGCCGAGAGCTTGTTCAGATCCGGCGACAGGTCGAGCACGCCCGGGGCCGTGCCCTGATCCATGCGCAGCAGCGCGAAGTCGGGCGAGCCGGGGTCCGAACTCTGTGTGGTCTTCAGCAAGGTGGCCGGCCGCGGCGCGCCGAGCGCCTTGCTGACCAGCACGATGCGCCCGCTGGTCGAGCCTTCGACGACATGGCGGTTCGTCACCAGCAGGTTCGGCCCGATGAAGAAGCCGGTGCCCATGCCGGTGCCGTGCCCCTTGTCGACCAGCACCAGCGCCGTGACCTGCTCCAGGCGCTGCGCCAACGCGTAGTCCGGCAGCACCGCGGCGCGCTCGCCGCTGGTGACCGGTGCGGACGCATTCGGCGAGACGGCCGGCAGCGAAGGCGACGAGGCCGAAGGCAGCACCGCACCCGGCGCGATCGTCTTGACGCTCTGGCCGGGCGGGCAGTCGGGCGGCGCCGGCGGCTTGATCGATGCGAGCTCGCTGCTCAGCGCCTTGCCCCGTTCGAGGGCCGCATCGAGCCTGGCCTGCTGTTCGGCCGAGGCCGACGACAGCCGGGATTGGGACCACCACCAGAACGCCCCGGCCGCTGCCGCCAGCAGCACCAGTCCGGCAATGAATGCGGTGCGCCCGGACTTGCGCCCTGCATCTGCGACCGGAGGAGAAGAACTCATGGACGGCGCATCCTCTGCCCTCTTGTGTGCAGTCGAGTGTACTCACAAGGAAACGCCGGGCCGCCCCAAGTTTCGTTGAGCCCCGGGGTGCGGGACACCGCAAGGCGGCGGTCGTGGGAGCGCTCGGAACGACTCGGTTCACCGCGCGGGCAAAGGCCTCGGCGCGCGTTAAAGTCGCTTCGCCCGGCACCGTCAGACCTCCATCGAACGCCGCGGCAGCGAGGGACTTCCGTGGCGCAACGCCTGACCCGAACCGCATCGACGGACGGCCATCCGCTGGCAGTGCAAGGGCTGCGAGTGGTCGAGTCCCACGAGCAGCTCGCGAGCATCCTGGCGAGCCGGCTCGGCAAGGCGCATGCGGACTTGCTGGCCGTGCCGAAGGTCGAAGGCGACGGCATCAGCTGGAGCACGGCGCTGCGCGACGAGGCGGTGAAGGCGTCGACGCTCGATGCCGACGAACGCGCGAAGCTCGAACAACGCAGCCAGCGCCTGCTCGGCGAGATCCGCGGCCTGGCCCAGGTGCTCGCCGGCGAAGGCGACGTCTCGCTGCTCGTCTCCCAGATGCTCGATCGCGCGGTGCAGACTCCGCCCGGCGACTGGCTCTACGGCGTCGGCGGCAAGCCGGTGCTGGTGATGTGGGGGCATGCCGGCTCGCCCGAGGCTCCGCCACCGCCACCGCCACCGCCACCGCCAGTGCAGCCAGCGCCGGCCGCGGCGGCAAGCCCGGCGCCGCAGCCACCGGCGAAACCAGCCGAAGAGCCACCAGCCATCGCGGCCAACGGCGGCGGCGCCCAGCGCCCCGTCGTCCAGGCCACGGCGCGCGACCGGCGCTGGTGGCCATGGCTGCTGCTCGGCCTGCTCGCGGCCGCCCTCGCCGCCTGGATCGCATGGACCTTGCATCGGCCGGCCAAGGACGATGGCGACATCGCGATGCGCATCGCCCAGGCGGAAGACGGCAATCGCGCGCTCGAAGCGCAGATCGCCCAGCGCAAGGGCCAGCAGCCGCAGATGCAATGCGTTCCCGACCCGCCGGCACCGATCGCCAGCGCACCCGAGCCGATCGCGAGTGCCGCCCCGCCCGAGCCCGCGGCCTCTCTGCCGGAGCCGCCGCCGAGCGTGGCCTCGGCGCCTGCACCCGACCCCTATGACGCCTTGAAGAAGCGGGTCGAGGCTTCCGGCAAGGACTGCACGCAGCTGCAGGCCATGCTCGGCAAGGAGCCGCTGCTGAAGGGCCGGGACGCCCGCGCGCTGGCGCTGAAGAAGCAGGTGGTCGACACGCTGAGCCAGAACTGCGGCGAGAAGCTGATCAAGGAAGCGAAGAACCTGTGCCCGGGCGAACGGCCGAAGGAGCTGGCGCCCGAGCTGGTGATCGCCTTCGATGCCTCCGGCTCGATGGGCTTCAGCCTGCTCGCAACCGAACAGGAGATCCAGCAGGCGCCCGCGCTGGAGCAGATGCAGAACCTGGCGCGGCTGCTCACCGGCCGCAACCCCGGCAACAGCGCGATGGAACACCTGACGCGCGAACCGCGGCGCATCACCGCGGCCAAGCAAGCGACCGTCTCGGTCGCGGAGAAAGTGCCGTCGGATGCGAATGTCGGACTGGTGCTGATCGAGCAGTGCCCGCAGGCGCGGCCGGTCGGCTTCTTCCCGCCCGGCAGGCACGGTGAACTGGTCTCGCAGCTGAAGGCCATCGAGCCGGTCGGCGGCACCCCGCTGGCCGATGGGGTCGCCAAGGCCGGCCAGATGCTGGACGGCGTGAAGCGCGAGTCGGTGATGCTGGTCGTCTCCGACGGCGTCGAAAGCTGCGGCCAGAACCCTTGCGCCGTGGCGGCGGCGCTGGCCCGCGCCAAGCCGCACCTGAAGATCAATGTCGTCGACATCACCGGCACCGGCGCCGGCAACTGCCTGGCGCAGGCGACCGGCGGCAAGGTCTTCGCGGCGCGCAATGCGGACGAGGTGATCTCGATGATGAAACAGGCCGCGGCCGATGCCATGGGCCCGGCGAGTTGCAAGAAGCAGTGACGACCGATATGGCAATCCGGCGCAGCATCGGAACTGCACATTGGCGGCATGAGGCACTGCGGTTCGGGCTGGTCTTGCCGCGCTCGTCAGCCTCCATTGCCAGGTCGAGCGGCCCAGACCAATACACCCACAGCGCGGTGCGGCGCGGCGCGTCTTCAACCACTACTACCTGAACGGCATCGACACCCCGCGCTCGACCTCGGCGCGCCGCCCGCCTGGATTCAGCCGTTCCCCCTGACGAAGGCTTCGAAGGCAGCGGCGTAGTCCGGATGCCACCGGGACAACGGCGGCCTGTTCTCCACCAAGTCCCCCGCCGCCCAGAGGATGCGCCGTTCGTCGAGCGAGCGCGGCACGTCGTTGTCGGGGCACAGGATGTAGAAGTCGCCGGCCTCGATGCGTTGCATCATGAAGTCCACGGTCTGCTCGGGAGTCCAGGCGCCGCCGGGCTTCTCGGCACGGCCGCGCGCCGTGAGCGACGTGAAGACGAAGCCGGGGATCAGCAGATGCGCCGTGATCCTGCAGCCCGGCGTGTTGCGAAGCTCGTGCTGCAATGCTTCGGTGAACACCTTCAGCCCCGCCTTGGAAACGTTGTAGGCGGGATCGCCGGGCGGGGTCGTGATGCCCTGCTTCGATCCCGTGTTGATGACGAGGCCGGGCCGGCCGCGCTCGATCATCCCCGGCACGAAGACTTGCGTGCCGCGAATGGCACCCCACAGGTTGACATCGAGTATCCGATCCCAGGCGGCTGCAGCGAACAACGTGCTGCCGGGCTGGATGCCGGCGTTGTTGACGAGGATGTCGGTGCCGCCGAAGCGAGCGCGCACGGTCTGCTCCAGGCGCACGAGATCCTCGCTGCGGCTCACGTCCGTCTCTGCGGTCATGACGTCGCCCGATCCACCCGGGGCGAGGGCGCTGAGTTCGTCCGCAGCGCGAGCCAATCGATCCGCACCCAGATCGGCGATGCAGACGCGCAGCCCCATCTGCGCGAAGCGTCTGGCGGCAGCCAGCCCGATCCCCGCGGCGCCGCCGGTGACCACGGCAACGGATCCGGACGTCAACGCGGCATTGGTCATGTCGAGTCTCTCCATGTTGATCGAGGGGCGGCCGACAAGCCCTGCCGGCCGTGCCGCGCCATTGTCGCTGGAGGCAAAAAATGGCGTCTAGACTTTCGCTCGTGCCGAATCAAAATCGGAGTGCATGGGAACAATGGAAACAAATCACGATTGCGACGTGCTGGTCATCGGTGGCGGCCCGGGAGGTTCGACGATCGCGACGCTGATGGCCCGGCAAGGGCGGCGAGTCGTGTTGCTCGAGAAGGATCGCCATCCGCGGTTTCACATCGGCGAATCGCTGCTGCCGGGCAATGTCGAGCTGTTCGAGCGGCTCGGCGTGAAAGACGAGGTCGCGAAGATCGGCATGCCCAAGTTCGGCATCGAGTTCGTGCCCCCCGATCTCGACGACCGCAGCTATGTGGATTTTTCCGAAGGCTGGGACCCTTCGAAGGATTCGGCCTGGCAGGTGCGGCGCTCCGAGCTCGATGAACTGCTGTTCCGCAATGCCGCCAGGCAAGGTGCGCTGACGCATGAGGGCGCGAAGGCCCGCAAGGTCGACTTCAGGCCCGACGGTGCCGTGGTCCAGGTGCTTCTCGACGACGGCACGACGCGCACGTGGCGTACCCGTTTCGTGGTGGACGCGAGCGGCCGCGATACGCTGCTCGCCAACAAGTTCAAGACCAAGCAGAAGAACCCCAAGCACAGCAGCACCGCGCTGTTCGGCCACTTTCGCAACGCACGCCGCCTGGAGGGCAGACGCGAAGGCAACATCAGCATCTGCTGGTTCGAACACGGCTGGTTCTGGTTCATCCCGCTGGCCGATGGCACGACGAGTGTCGGCGCGGTCTGCTGGTCCTATTACCTGAAGGCGCGCGACAAGCCGCTGAAGGATTACTTCTTCGACACCATCGCGATGTGCCCGGAACTGAACGATCGCTTGAAGGACGCAACGCTCGTCGACAACGCGGTGCACGCCACCGGCAACTTCGCCTATGCGAGCTCCCACGCGACTGGTGATCGCTACCTGATGATCGGCGACGCCTTCACCTTCATCGACCCGATGTTCTCGTCGGGCGTGTTCCTCGCGATGCAGAGCGCATTCGATGGCGCCGACGTCGTCGCCACGGCCCTCGATCGACCGGCCGAACTGCCGGCTGCACGCCGCGCGCTCGAAAAGCGGATGCGTGCCGGGCCGCGCGACTATTCATGGTTCATCTACCGGGTGACGAATCCGACCATCCGGGACATGTTCATGCATCCGAAGAACGTGTTCAAAGTGAAGCAGGGCCTGATGTCCTTGCTGGCCGCCGACTTGCGGCACGGGCGGCCCTATCGGTTCTCGCTGTTCATGTTCAAGGTGGTGTACTACTTCGTCTCGCTGCTGAACTGGCGCCGCACCTACGCGGGCTGGAAGCGGCACCGCTACAACATCCGGGACATGGGGCCGGTGCGGGGCGAGACGATCCTCGAGGCGGACTGACGGGTCGGCGAGTTTGGGCGCGGCGGGCGGTCGAACTCGTCGCCGCCGATCCAGCGCCGCAATGCATCAATTTCCGACCAGACACTTCCGGGCGCTGGACTGGAAGTCGTGCTCCCAGTCGACCGGGACACTCGCGGTCATGCCGCCCTTGTATTGATCCTTCCAGACTTCGTAGTCGAGCCGGGCGACGGCCTGTCCGTAGTAATCGCAGTTCCCATACCCGCTCAGCGCCATCGCCTGCTGCACCCGTTGCGCCACCTTGCTCAGCACCTCGTTGCGACGCTCGGAGAAGAGCACCGGCCTCAGCATGTCCAGCATCTCGTTCGCACTGCCGTACTTGGCGGTGCATTGCCTCAGCGCCTCCTTCGCGGGCGGCGGCAGCGGAACGGCCTTCCACGCCAGATCTTCGAGAAACCGGTCGAGCACGCTGTTCCAGTCCGGGGCGGCGTTCGCATGGCTCTTCTGCTCGGCCTGGTAATAGAGCGGAAGCTGGTCCTTGACGTAGTCCCAGGCCGCGAGCCCGCAGCCGATGACGAAGCGGTTGCGGATCATGTCGCAGTCGCGGCCCGCATAGTCGTAGCCGCGGATCGTCACCTTGGCCGGATCCGAGAGATCGATCAGCCAGGCAGCGGCCGAATAGATGCGCAGCGGATCATTGCTGTACTGGGCCCGGTCGATGATGTTCTCGAACTCGGCGTACAGGCGGTTGTGGTACCTGTTCCACATCGCGGTGGTGCAGACGCCGAGGCTGGACGGGCCGCCGAGGAGATTGAAGCAGGGCTCGGCTACCCAGTTCTTCGGGAAGTCGGTCGAGTCCTGGCTGCGGCGCTTGATGATGTTCTCGACGCTCTTGTCCGGCGTGCCGTCGAGCGATGGGCAGACGCCGCTGAACTGCCGCTTCGGCAGTTGCGGCGAGGCGGCCGCGAACGGCCCCTGCGCGGCGATCGTGACCACGTTGTCGCCGGGCAGCATGCGCCCCGCCTGCGTCAGCCGCCCCAGGGTCAGCAGTCCGGGGATCGGGTTTCTCGGGCCGCCGCAGCGCGCCTCGCCGGTCGGCAGATGGATGGCGGTGACGAGCAGTCCGCTGGCCTGCAGCCGCGGGCTGTCCAGCAGCTGCGAGCAGACCGTCCCCTGCAGCGCAGCGATCTCCAGCCGCACGATCCATCCTTCGATACTGGCCCTGAGCACGCCGCGGTTGCAGGTGGGCACATGCTTGATCAGCCCCTGGCGGTACAGGGTCTCGGTGACGTCGGTGCTGCGCCCGCTGCCGGCGGCGGCCGAGAGTTCGGGGCTGCTCGCGATATGGCCGCCGATGTTCTTCAGCGTCGCGGCGATCACCAGGTCGAGGTCTTCGCCATAGCGGTAGAGCGAGCAGTCTTCCAGCGGTGCGCCCGGCAGCGGAGGCGGCGGCAGCTGGGCGGGGGCCTGCGCCATCGCCGGCGCGACGGCCATCGCGGCGGCGAAGCACAGGCCGCGCAGCACGCTCAGCTCTTCATCGCCGCGGCCAGCGCGGCCTCGAGCTTCTTCTTGCGCTCCTTCAGCTCGTCCAGCTGCTTCTCCTTCGCGGCCTCGACCTTCGGGTCGGACTGCTTGGCGCGCTGGTCGTTGCGGTCCTTGATCTGCAGCGATGACATGTCGGCCTTCAGCGAGTCCTGCTGCTTCTTCAGGTCGGCATACTGCTGCTGCGTGATGCGCTTCTTGTCGAGCGCATCGGCCAGCGCCGCATCCTGCCGCTGCAGTTCGCTCTGCGCCGCAACGAGGCGCCGGTCCATGCGCTCCTTCTCGCGCGTCGTTTGCAGCAGCTGGTCTTCCTTCTCGACCTTGACCTGCTTCAGGCCCTCCTGCTTGCGCAGCTCTTCCGCCTTGGCCCTGTCGATCGCTCCGCCCTTGCGGCTGTCGGCATCGGCCTGATTGAAGGAATCCATCGCGGCACACCCGGCCAGCGATGCCAAGGCCATCAACGGCAGGGTCAGAGTCAGCCAACGCATGATTCACCTCTTTCGCGCGGCGCCCGCCGCGCCTGCTACACCTTGAACGGGACCAGCGCGTCGCTCAGCTTCTTCACGTTCTTCTCCAACGCGTTGACCTTGACGGTCATCGCAGCGATCTCCGCATCGAGATTGCGCTTGGCCGCCGCCGAGCCCTGCGGATCGTTCGGGTCGCGCTTCAGCTCGTGCGAGGCCTTGACGTATTCGTCGCGAGTCGCCTTCGCGTCCTTCAGCGCCTGGTTCAGCTGCACCAGGTTGGCTTCCTCGCGCTGGCGCTGCGCCTGCGCGTCGGCCGCGGCGATGCGCTTGGCCGCCACGTCGTCGCGCAGCTTGTTCAGGCGCGCCTGCGATTCGCGCACCATCGCGTCGGCCGCGTCGATCAGCTCCTGCAGGCGGGCGTTGTCCTTCTCCATGTCGCTGGTGACCGAGCGGATCGCCTTCAGCTCGTTGTTGCCGGCCTCCTGCCGCTTGGCCACGATGTAGCCCTTCGAGATGCCGTCGATCGCGCTTGCGACGGTCGCGACGGCCAGGCATTCGTTGCGCCGGCGCTGGTCGTTCTGGAATCGCAGCAGGCAGGTCAGCGCAGAAGGCAGGCCGCGCTGGATCATGCTGGTCGCGAAGCCGCCGAACACGACTTTCGAGAAGTTCGCCGAGTCCTGGTCGAAGTCCTTCTCCGCGGCGGAGCGGGTCGAGTCGCTGTTGCGCGGCGAGGCGGGTGTCGCGGCCTGGGGAGTGTCGCCGTTGGTTTGCGGCGCCGCCGATGTCGCGGTCGGCGGCGCGTTGCTGGACGAGGAGCCTAGCTGCATCGTCTCGCAGCCGCCGAGCAGCAAACTCATGCCGACCGCCAGCCACACCCAGAGTCCTTGCCCCCCAATGGTCTGCAACGTCACCGCTTGCCTCTCGATCGCTCAGGTCTTGATCTTTGCCAACTCGGCCGTCAGGCCGGCCTTGTCGATGACGGCGCCGCTGCGCGCGCGCTGGCCATATCGCGTCACCAGATCGATGATCCCGCCATAGCCGGTGCGTCCGCGCGCCTCGAACTCACGCTTCAGAATTTCGCCCTGAGCGGCCACCGAAGCGCTGGGGAAATCTAATCCGATCTGTTTCAATGTGTCAATTAGATACGCAGTGTTCTCATCGAGACTTTCCTCGGTGGCCTTGACTCTGGGCGATACGTCGACAGCGCTGCCCAGCCCCTTCAGCACGGCGAGCTGGCGCTGGTCCTGCATGATCTTGCGGGCGATGTACGAACCGACCTGGATCTGGCTTTTCGCCGAACGGTCGCGCTGCTCGTTGCGTGCCTGGATGTTGGCCTTGATGACGGTGCCGACGCCTTCGATGCGCGTCTTCAGCGCCGGGTCGGTGACGGCCTTCGCGAGGGCTTCGACTTCCTTCACCGGGTCGGTCAAGGCCTGCGCACCAACACCGCCACCCGACTGCGCGAGGCCGGTCCACAGCGTGCGCACTGCGGCCACGCTCTGCGGGCTGGGCAGCGAGGCGACGACGATCGCGAGACGCAGGCCGGTCGCCTTGTCGCGCCGCTCGCCGTTCTTGTCGACCGGCACGTACTCGGTGCGGGCGGCGGCGCGGATATCGGCGAGCGCGGTGCGGTAATCGCCGCCCTTGATCACATAGCCGCCGGCCTGGCCGTGCAGGCGCGAATACTTGTTCAGGCGGAAGGTGTCCATCACGAACTCGCCGGCATTGCCGAGCATGTCGTGCAGGCCGATCGGGTTCGGCTTCAGCAGGCCGATCGCGTTCAGCTCGTTGTTCGAGGATTCGGTGCCGGCGAACCAGACGTAGCGCTGCGGCCCGTCAGGCATCGGGAAGGCCGGCTGGTCGAACACGCTGTCGGGTACGGCCACGCCGCCGCGGGCCGCGAACTCCCACTCCGCTTCGGTCGGCAGGCGCACGAAGCCGAGGGCGCCCTGCTCCGACGGCACTTTCATCGGCGCATTCTTCGCCAGCCATTCCCCATAGCGGCCGGCATAGGAGACGGCTTCGGCCCAGGTCAGCGCGGTCTTCGGCAAGCGGCCCTCGGGATCGACCGCGGGGCAGGTTCCGGAGAGCGCATCGAACTGCAGCTTGGTGACCTCGTACTTGCCGAGCAGGTAGTAGCGCTGGTTCTTCGCCTTCGGATCGACGAAGCCGCCGCCGACGTAATCGCTGCGCGCGTTCTCGGCATAGGCGAAGCGGGCATCGGGGTTGCCGAGCTGCACGCGCCGGTCGTCGAGCGCATCGGCACTCGGCACGTTGATGCGGCGAAAGGCCATCGTCCCGCCGCAAGGCATCGGCAGCAGCACATCGTCGGGCAGCGGCTTCGGGTTGCTCTGCTCGGCGGGCCAGCCGGCCTGCGCGAGGCTCGTGCCGGCCAGTGCCGCGAGAAGCAGGCCGGCCAGGGTTTGTCGAAGGGCATCAGTTGTCGCGCAGTTCATCGGCAGCCTCCACTCGGGATGCGCGCCACCCGCCCCACAGGGCGGGCAGCACGGAGATCAGGATCGTCGCGGCCAGGCCGATCGCGATGTCGGCCGCACCGAGCCGCACCGCGGCTTCGCCCGCGCCCAGGTATTTCGCGAAATGCGCGTTGATCGCCGCGGCGCCGAGCGCGTAGACCACGAGGGCCAGCGCGCCGCCGGCCAGCGCGGTGGCGACGGCATGCACGCAGGGCAGCGCGACCAGCCAGGCCTGGCCATGGCCGGTGAGCTTCAGCAAGGCATGTTCGCGGCGCTTTCGGCGCACCGTCGCGATCTGCAGCGCGGACAAGGCGATCACCGCACCGGTGACGGTGACGGCGGCGACCAGCCCGAGCACGGTGCGCAGGTTGCTCTGCAGGCCGAGGGTCGAGGCGATCTCGCGCTCCTGGGTGTAGGTCGAGATGCCCTCGGCCTCGAGGCGCGCCGCGAGCGGGCCGACGTCCTGGATGGCCCGGGCGTACATGCGAAACAGCGGATGCACGTCTCTCGGCGGCGGAGGTCCATCTCCCTCGGGGCCGAACGCGGCGATCACGTGGCCGTCGCGCCAGGCTTCGATCGCATCCAGCAGCGCCAGTGGCGCCAGCGCCATCGTGCCTTCGGAGGCATTCAGCGGCAGCACGCCGGCGACCTGCACCGGGATCGCGGCGAACTCGCTGCGGTTCTGGCGCTCGCGCGTCAGCGAGATCTTCAGCGGCTTGCCGGCGATGACGCCGAGCCGCTTCGCGGCATCGGCGCTCAGCACCAGCGCGGAGGCGGCGGGCGGCGGCAGGCCGCCGAGCAGCGGGTCGCCCTGGTCGGTGGCGCGCAGATCGACACGCAGCGGCGCGGGCGCGTCGTCGGCGTAGAGATCGACCAGCGCCGCGGTCGAACGCACCGTCGGGATGACGAAGGCCATGTCGGGCCAGCTGCGCACATGGGCCAGCCACGCTGCATCGAAGCGCTTGCTGCCGCTGGAGGCGGGCACCAATTGGCGCATCAGGGGATCGCGGTTCTGGCGTTCGATCATCGTGCCGACGACGCCGCGCTCCAGGCCCCACAGCACCCAGAGTGGCGCGAGGCTGGCGGCGAGCACGCAGGCGGCGCAGGCGGCAAGCCAACGCTCGTGCCAGAGATCGCGCGAAGCGAGGCGCCAGAGCTGGGCCAGGCGCAGGCGCGGGGCGCCGTCAGGCGCGCGCATGCCGGTGGCGGGTTGCAGCGAGGCGTTCATCGCAGGACGGCGCCGTTGCGTAGGCTCACGTCACTGTCTCCGGCGCTTCGCGCCGCATGGCACGCACACGCGCTTGGATTTGTCGGCTTTCGGCCCATTGCGGACGGTCGTTGTTCGCGTTCTTGTGCAGAGGTCGGCACGGCAAAGGCGGGGGCAGGCAGGCCGCCGCAGCGCTTCGGCGAGGAGGTCTCCGCTTCGCTCCGACTCCCCTGCGGCCAGGGCCAGAGGCCCTGGCCTTCGCCAGGCACGAACAGTCCACAGGACTGTTCGTGTCCGGGCTCAGTGCAT
>Ga0105239_10006382_pt1 | contig 13698 bp, 10 predicted proteins | sample KBSC44metaG_FD_92761 | JGI IMG/M metagenome (GOLD analysis project Ga0105239, IMG submission 92761) | Corn rhizosphere microbial communities from Kellogg Biological Station, Michigan, USA - KBS C4-4 metaG | ecosystem: Host-associated > Plants > Roots > Rhizosphere > Soil | place: Michigan, USA... | reverse complement strand
TCAGTGGTGTGCCTTGTTGGTCGGTGACCTGAAGGTGTTGGGCGGTTCCGGTGATGGTGATGACACCGCGGTGATGCGCCCGGTGGTGGTACGGGCAGACCAGGACGAGATTGTCGAGTTCGGTGGGTCCGCCGTCTTCCCAATGCCAGATGTGATGGGCGTGCAAACCACGGGTGGCTCCACAACCGGGCACCACGCAGCAGCGGTCGCGGTGCTCCAGCACGCGACGCAGCCGGCGCCCGACGGTGCGGGTGGTTCGCCCGGCGCCGATGACCCGGCCGTCGCGTTCGAACCACACCTCACAGGTCGCATCACAAGTCAGGTAACGGCGATCATCATCGGACAACAACGGTCCCAGATGCAATGCCGCCACGCGTGTCTCGAGGTCAACGTGCACGACCACGGTGGTGCGTTGGGCGTGCGGGCGGCGGGCCACCTCAACATCCCACCCGGCCACCACCAGGCTCATGAACCCGTCGGCGGTGTTCGGCATCGGCGGCGCCTGTTCGGATGCGCCGTCGGCGTGGTCGCGTTTCCACGCGGTGATCAGGGCGTCGCGATGCGAGTCCAGGGCGGCATCGACAATCGCGGCCTCGTCATGCGGCAGCGTGATCCGGTATGTGGTGGACTGCTCGTCGCCGGTCTTGCTGATCGACCGCTTCGGTTCCGGTCGCGGCTCGGGGTCGGGTCGCGGTTCCAGCTTGAGCGCGGTGTGCAGTTGGCTGACCGTGGCGGATTCGGCCAACTGCGCGTAATGCGCGTCGGAGCCGTCGGCCGCCTTCTCGGCGATCACCCCGACCTGATCCAACGAGAACCGGCCCTCCCGCATCCCGGCCGCACACTTGGGGAACTGCTCGATCCGGTGCGCGACGGCGGCGATGGTTTTGGCGTTGCGCGGGGACACCCCAGTCATCCAGGCCACCAACGCCGGGACCGAGCGTGCGCCGGTGGCGCCCCAGAGTCCGTCGTGGGCGATCTCGGCGACGATCTCCACGATCTGGCCGTCGATGGCGTTGCGCTGGCCGGTCAGCTCCGCCACCTTGTCGAGCAACACGTCCATACGCTCCTTCGGGCTCACCCGAGGAGCGAAAGACGATGCCGCCGTGGACATAACACCATCAAAGCAGAAGCCACCGACAAACTAGCTCGGCCCAAGCAGGTCCACGGTAAGGGGATCCGGCTCGCCGCCGTAATGCCGTTCCAGCACGTCGAGGAAATCGCGATCGTCATCGGTGACGTTGGCGAACAGCGTCATCGACGATCTCAGCTTGAGGGCATCCACGTGTCCCATCACCTGTTCGATCGCGCCGTCGGCCGCGGCCACCAGCCGCGCGCACTCCCGCAACCGCGGCCCGAGAATCGGGTGGTCGAGGTAGGCGATCGCCTCGTCGCGCGACCCGATCCCGTAGTGCACGGCGGTGGGGCTACGCCCCAGCTCCCGTAGCTGCGGGAAGACGAACCACATCCAGTGGGAGCGCTTGCGTCCTGCACGGAGCTCCTCGACCACCGTGCGGTACACCGGCTCTTGCGCGTCCACGAAGCGGGCCAGGTCGTGGGGATCGGTCATGACACCACGGTGCCGCGCGCCGATCGAGATGTCGACGGCCCTTGGCGCTTTCGCCGACATGGGCCGATCCGCTGGCTTTGCGAGCTAGTCTTTGCAACCGATGACCACGCCGACGGAAACTGCGCCCACGATCGAGGCAAGCGATTCGATCGAGCCCCCAAGGCGAATACGTCGACGGCTGCTGTCGCGGGTGAGCATCCAGTCCAAGTTGCTCGTCATGCTGCTCGTCACGAGCATTCTGTCCGCCGCGGTCGTCGGGTTCATCGGCTATCAGTCGGGCCGCAGCTCGCTGCGCGTCTCGGTGTTCGACCGGCTGACCGAGATCCGCCAGGCACAGAGTCGCCAGCTGCAAACGGGGATCGCCGATCTGAAGAACTCCCTGGTGGTCTACTCGCGGGGATCGACGGCGCAACTGGCGCTGGAGGCATTCACGGCCGGTTTCGACCAACTGGGCCCCGCCACCATCGACCCGGCACAACAGCAGTCCCTCGTGGACTATTACAGCAAGCGGTTCGCCAAGGACGAGAAGGCGCAGACCGGCCAGCAAGTGGACGTCAGCGCGCTGGTGCCGACCTCCAACGCACAGCGTTACCTGCAGACCTACTACACGGTTCCCTTCGGCGACTACGACAAGCCAACGGCGGATTGGGATGCCGCGATCGCGTACGACGACGCGAAGGACGGCAGCGCGTGGTCGGCAGCCAATGCCAAGTTCAATGACTTCTTTCGCGAGATCGTCACCCGGTTTCAATTCGAGGACGCTCTGCTGCTCGACACCAGGGGCAACATCGTCTACAGCGCATACAAGGGCGTCGACTTTGGCAGCAACATCCTCAACGGCCCATACAAGGGCAGTGAACTCACTGGTGCGTATCAGAAGGCGCTCGATTCCAACGACGTCGACTACGTGGGCATCACCGACTTCGGCGACTACCAGCCCGCCGACGAACCGACCGCATGGTTCGTCTCGCCGGTGGGGCCTCTCGGCCGGGTCGATGGCGTGCTGGCACTGCAGTTCCCGATCTCGAAGATCAACACGCTGATGACGTTCGACGGCCGATGGGAGGAGTCCGGCATGGGTGCTACCGGCGAGACGTTCATCGTCGGCCCCGACGACCTCATGCGATCGAATTCCCGGGTGTTCATCGAGGATCCGGAGGCCTACAAGCGCGACGTCATCGATGCGGGAACCCCGCCGGACGTCGCCGATGACGCGATTCGCCAGCACGGCACCACCCTGGTTCAGCCCGTGGCGACCGAGGCGACGAAGTTCGCGCAGCGGGGTCAGCGCGGCACTCTGATCGCCGACGACTATCTCGGCCATGAGACGCTGCAGGCCTACGCACCTGCCGACATCCCGGGGCTGCGGTGGAGCGTGGTCTCCAAGATCGACACCTCGGAGGCGTTCGCTCCGGTGTCCGCGTTCACCCGCACGCTGGTGCTGTCGACCGTCGCGATCATCTTCGTCGTCTGCATCGCGGCGATGCTGCTGGCGCGGTTGTTCGTGCGGCCCATCCGCCGTCTCGAAGCCGGTGCCCAGAAGATCAGCTCTGGTGACTACGGGGTGGCTCTGCCAGTGGTTTCCCGTGACGAATTCGGTGATCTGACAGTCGCATTCAACGGCATGAGCCGAAATCTGGCGATCAAGGAAGACCTGCTGAACGAGCAGCGCCGGGAGAACGATCGACTACTGCTGTCCCTGATGCCGGAGCCGGTGATGGCGCGCTACCGCGAGGGCGAGGAGACCATCTCGCAGGACCATCAGGACGTGACGGTGATCTTCGCCGACATCGTCGGGCTCGACGAGCTCTCCGCCGTCCTGACCTCCGAGGAATCCCTTGCCATCGTCAACCGGCTGGTTCGTCAGTTCGACGCTGCGGCGGACAGTATCGGCGTGGAGCGGGTGCGCACGCTGCACAATGGCTACCTGGCCAGCTGCGGTCTGAACGTGCCCCGGATCGACAATGTCCGGCGCACGGTCGACTTCGCCCTGGAGATGCACAAGGTGGTCGACCGGTTCAACGGAGAGACCGGCCATTCGCTCAAGCTGCGCGCCGGAATCGACACCGGCACCGTCAGCAGCGGACTGGTCGGCCGGACCAGCCTTGCCTATGACATGTGGGGCGCGGCAGTCGATCTCGCCTTCCAGGTGCAGAAGGGGTCACCACAGCCAGGGGTGTACGTGACGTCCGCGGTCTACGACGCGATGCGCGACATCCGGCAGTTCACTGCGGCGGGCGAGGTCACCGTCGATGGCTCGCCTCAACCCATCTGGCGTCTCGCGGAGCGCCAGTCGTGACGAGAGTGGTCGATTCGTCGTGGTTCTACTGGGCCGTCGGCGTGGCGATCGGCCTTCCGATCTGCTTGGTGATCCTGACCGAGGTGCGCGCCATGCTGGTCCGGCGGCGCAGCGCGTTTGCCCGCCCAATTGGGTTGGTGCGCAACTACATCCTTCCTCTGGCAGCGTTGCTGCTGTTGCTGGTCAAGGCGACCGAGGTGTCGGCAGAGGCCACCCCGGTCCGCATCGTCTCAACGGTGCTTGGCTTCGTGCTCTTGATACTGGTGCTGTCGGGACTCAACGCCACGCTGTTCCAGGGCGCGCCTGAAGGCTCGTGGCGCAAGCGGATTCCGTCGATCTTCCTCGACGTCGCACGCTTTCTGGTCATCGCGATCGGACTCGCGATCATCTTCTCCTACATCTGGGGCGCCAAGGTCGGCGGCCTGTTCACCGCGCTTGGCATCTCGTCGATCGTGCTCGGCCTCACGCTGCAGAATTCCGTCGGACAGATCATCTCCGGCCTTCTGTTGTTGTTCGAGCAGCCGTTCCAGATCGGCGACTGGGTCGACACGGCCTCGGCGCGGGGCCGTGTCGTCGAAGTCAACTGGCGAGCCACCCATATCGACACCGGGAATGGACTGCAAATCATCCCAAACTCGATGCTGGCCGCAGCGTCGTTCACCAACTTGAGTCGACCGCCTGGCGAGCACTCCATCTCGGTGATCACCGAGTTCGACCAGAGTGATCCGCCCGATGACGTGTGTCGGCTTCTGGCGGGCGTGGCGAGCACGTTGCCGCACGTGCGGCCGGGTGCAACGCCATCCACGGTGGCAGCGGGCGCTGGCCAGTACTCGACGTCGATCCCGGTGCGCTCTCCCGCCGACGGCTCGGGAGCGCGGGCGACCTTTCTGCGATGGGTCTGGTACGCCGCGCGGCGAGCCGAACTGCGCTTGGACGGGGTGGATGACGACTTCTCCTCCCAGGAACGGGTGGAGAAGTCGCTGCGAATCGTCGCCCCGACGTTGCGGCTCAATCACACCGACCACCAGGAAATCCTGTCCAACGCCCGCGTCACGCGCTACGGCGCAGACGAGACCATCCAATTCCAGGGCCAGATCCCCAAACGCATGTCCTTCATCGTGAACGGTCGCGTCCAGTTGATCGCGACTGCCGAGGACGGAGTCAGGGTTCCGGTCCGCACCCTGGACGCAGGAGAATTCCTTGGGTCCACGGCGCTGACCCGAGAGCCGGTCACCGCCGGCGCCTACGCCGTAGACGAGGTGACCGTCTTGCAGATCGAGCGCGAACACGTCGAGCAACTGGTGTCGCGGAAGCCGCTGCTACTGCAGGAGATCGGCCGCGCCATCGAGGAACGCAACGACGACGTGCGGCGCGCGCTCAGTGCTGCGCGAGGCTGACCGAGATGAAACGACGGCTACCCCGACCCAGCGAGCTTGCGCCGCTGCTGCAGTTCCGCAAGCCCCGACTGAACCCGACCACGAGGCGCCTTGCCGACGCGCTGACCATCGAGGACCTGCGACGGATCGCCAAGCGGCGCACGCCGAAGGCGGCCTTCGACTACACCGACGGTGCCGCCGAGGACGAGCTGTCCCTCACCCGTGCGCGACAGGCGTTCCGTGACGTCGAGTTCCATCCAACGATCCTGCGCGACGTCGCGAAGGTCGACACCGGCCGCACCGTGCTCGGCGACCACGTCGCCCTGCCGTTCGGAATCGCACCGACCGGCTTCACCCGGCTGATGCAGACGGAGGGTGAGATCGCAGGCGCCCACGCGGCGGCAAGGGCGGGCATCCCGTTCTCGCTCTCCACGCTGGGCACGTGCTCGATCGAGGACGTCAAGGCTGCGAACCCGCACGGCCGCAACTGGTTTCAGCTGTACATGTGGAAGGACCGGGAGCGGTCGATGGCACTGGTGGAGCGTGCCGCCGCGGCGGGATTCGACACGCTGCTGGTGACCGTCGACGTCCCCGTGGCAGGCGCGCGGTTGCGCGACACCCGCAACGGCATGTCGATCCCGCCAACGCTGACCGCGCGCACCGTGCTCGACGCCATCCCCCGTCCGCGGTGGTGGTTCGATCTGCTGACCACCGAGCCCTTGGCGTTCGCGTCGCTGGACCGCTGGCCCGGCACGGTCGCCGAGTACCTCGACACCATGTTCGACCCCACCGTCACATTCGAGGATCTGGCCTGGATCAAGTCGCAGTGGCCGAACCGTCTGGTGGTCAAGGGGATCCAGACTCTCGATGACGCGCGGGCGGTGGCCGACGTCGGAGTCGACGGCCTGGTGCTGTCCAACCACGGCGGTCGGCAGCTCGACCGCGCACCGGTGCCATTCCATCTGTTGCCTGCCGTGGCACGCGAGGTCGGCGGGTCGTGCGAGGTTTTGCTGGACACCGGCATCATGTCGGGTGCCGACGTCGTCGCCGCCATTGCACTCGGGGCTCGGTTCACGTTGGTCGGGCGCGCCTACCTGTACGGGCTGATGGCCGGTGGTGAGGCGGGTGTCGATCGCGCCATCGAGATCCTGTCAGAGCAGGTCAGCCGCACGATGCGGCTGCTAGGGGTGACGAGTCTTGACGAGTTGACGCCACGCCACGTCACGCAGTTGCACCGTTTCGCACGCGGCGAGCCGTAGCTCGCGGCCAACCACGAGAACCACTTCATTCACACTGGTCACACGCCAAATCGTCGTTCGACGTCTCGATGCCGAGTCCTGATCGTTAGCCAACTGCGACATCACATCTCGGCGTTGAGAGCGGAAGCGAACCACATCCACGTGATTCACTAACGCTCGCAAAGCAACGGCGATTGCTTGACAGGACATGAAGAAAGGCGGTCGGTTGCCGTTATGAAGTTCGTCAGAAGGTTTCGTGGAACGTGGTTGCGCAGGCTGGCGGTGGGTGCCGTCACCGCGGCGATGCTGCCCACTCTGATCGGCTTCGCCGGGGGTTCGGCTACTGCTGGAGCATTCTCCAGGCCCGGTCTCCCGGTGGAGTACCTGGATGTGTTCTCCCCGTCGATGAACCGCAACATTCGGGTGCAGTTCCAGGGCGGCGGCACACATGCCGTCTACCTCCTGGACGGTTTGCGCGCGCAGGATGACTACAGCGGCTGGGACATCAACACCCCGGCATTCGAGTGGTACTACAACTCCGGTCTTTCGGTCGTCATGCCCGTTGGCGGACAGTCGAGCTTCTACACCGACTGGTACCGGCCATCGCAGGGCAACGGCCAGGACTACACCTACAAGTGGGAGACGTTCCTGACCCAGGAGCTGCCGGCATCGCTCGAGGCCAATCAGGGTGTGTCCCAGACCGGCAACGCGGTCGTCGGCCTCTCGATGGCAGGCGGCACCGCGCTGACCTACGCGATCTACCACCCGCAGCAGTGGATTTACGCGGCCTCGCTGTCGGGCTTCCTGAACCCGTCCGAGGGCTGGTGGCCGATGCTGATCGGCCTGGCCATGAACGATGCCGGTGGCTACAACGCCGAGAGCATGTGGGGTCCTTCGAGTGACCCGGCATGGAAGCGCAACGACCCGATGGTCAACGTCGGCCAGCTGGTCGCGAACAACACCAGGGTCTGGATCTACTGCGGCACGGGCACTCCGTCGGATCTCGACTCGGGCACCTCGGGTGGCAACCTGATGTCCGCGCAGTTCCTCGAAGGGTTCACGCTGCGCACCAACCTGTCGTTCCGGGACAGCTACATCGCCGCGGGTGGCACCAACGGCGTGTTCAACTTCCCGGCTACCGGCACGCACAGCTGGGGCTACTGGGGTCAGCAGCTGCAGCAGATGTTGCCCGACATCCAGCGCACGCTGGGTGCGCAGACCATCGCCTAGCGCAGTGGCCTGACGCACGTCGCAAGACCAGGGAGCCTGTCGTTACCCCCCCGAACGGCAGGCTCCCTTCTTGTGTGAAAGTTCCTTGTACGCAACCAGGTTGGCGCGCGGGCTATGGCTCGAGCGGCCGGTTCGTCCAACCGCCCGCTCTGCGCGGATACCAGCCGCCGGCCGCATGTGTGCCACCGTCGACGTGGACGGTCGTGCCGGTCACGAACGCCGACAACGGTGACGCGAGAAACAGCGCCGCGCCTGCGACATCGTGAGCGCTGCCGTGGCGCGCGAGCGGGACCCACGTACGCCAGCGCCAGCGCTCCTCCTCCGCGACCCACTCGGAGTACGGCAGCTGCGGCGTCTCGATCACGTCGGGCGCGATCGCGTTGACGCGGATGCCGTGACCGCCGAGCTCGACCGCGAGCGCACGGCCGAACTGCGTCACGGCAGCCTTGCAGGCGGCGTACACGGCGTGACCGGGGATCCCGCGAAACGCCTCGACGGTCGTCAGGTTCACGATCGAGCCGCCGCCCCCCTGGCGATCATGCCGGGCAGCAGGGCATGGGTGACGCGCAGCACGTGGGTCAGGTTGACCGCTTCGATCGCGTCCCAATCGGACGGGTCGGAGTCGGCGAATGGCGTCTGCGGGGCGAGGAAGTGGCCGACGTTGTTGACGACCACGTCGGGCTCGCAGGCGGCGGCGATGCGTGTCGCGGAGTCGGCATCGGTGACGTCGAGCGCAAGCGTGGATACGTTGCACGGAGTCGTGCCGGCGCCTGCGCTCGCGATCCTGGCGAGCGCGTGCTCGTCGCGGTCGACGGAGAGAACGCGAGCACCGTGCGCCGCGAAGGCGGCGACGATCGCGCCGCCGATCCCGTCCGCTCCACCGGTGACGACGGCGTTCAGGCCTGAGAGAAGCGGACCAGGTCCGTGAGGCGTCTCCATCTCGCTCCTCTCGCGCGATCCACACATGTGAAAGCCCTTGGTAGCACACACCAAAGGGCCGTGGAGTCGATTGCCATGCAATCGGCTCCACGGCCTGGTTGTCTGTTACCCCTCCATGTCGGCACTACCCGCCGACTCGCCTTAGTTGAACAAGATGAACGGCAGCGGCGACGAGAACGGTCCGTAGACGCTGGGCGACGAGACGGTCGGCGGCTTCACGACGATCGCCGTGTGGCCCTGCTTGTCGGTGATCGTGGCCCGACCAGAGTCCGTGGTGGTGCTGGGGTTCGCGGCTGAGGCGATGGGCGCTGCCGCGATTGCGGCGGCGGCCATACCCATCACGAGACCAGCTGCGATGTGACGAACCTTCATTGGTTGCTCCTGTCTTCGTTGAATCCCTTACGTAGTCCAAAGTAGCTACGGCACGCGCGATTTCGGTACGTCGAGCCATGCTTCATGCCGAACGCAAATGTATGCGTTCGGCATGCGAACGGTTACCTCGTCTCCCCAACGCCGACTCCGTCGATAACGTCGGTGTTGGTTGAGTACGAATGAAAACCGCATACGGACAAGGGAGTTCGAGCATGAGGCATTTCGCCATGGCCGCGATCGTCGGATCGATGCTGTTCATCGGACAGGGCGTGGCCGGCGCTGCAGTGCCCGCGCCGACCGGAACCCGTTCTGCCGGTGACACTGTCGCAGATCTCGAGGCGAAGGGTCACCACGTGCAGATCAACGGGCAGACGAACGGCCCTCTTTCGCTCTGCAAGGCGACCGGCGTTCATGGGTTGAACAACTCCAACCTCGATTCCGCTGGCAACCGGATCGACGAGGATCAGTTCAGCACGGTCTACGTCGACGTGGTCTGTCCCAACCCATAGATCAGTCGATGGCAGGCAGCTGGACGCGGAACTCGGTGGTACCTCCGCCCGAGCGTGCCGTGACCGTCCCGCCGTGTGCCTCGGTGATGGATGCGACGATGGCGAGTCCCAGCCCCGTGCTGTGCGATTCGTCGGACTGGCTCCGATTGCCGCGGACGAATCGGTCGAACAGGTCGGGAATCAGCTTGGCGTCGATGCCTGGCCCGTCATCGACGACGGTGAGCTGCACCTGCCTGCCGGCGTCACCGCTCACCACCCGTATTGCGGTGGTGACGGTGACACCCGGTGGCGTATGACGGTGGGCGTTGGCGAGCAGATTGCTCAGCACCTGATGCAGCCGCGCCCCGTCGCCCATCACCCACACGGGTTGGTCCGGCAGGTCGGCCAACCATCGGTGATCGGGGGCGGAGACCACGGCGTCGTTGACGGCATCGGCGGCCAGGCTGGTGAGATCGACCCGTCGGGTGTCGAGTCCCTGCCCCTCGTCGAGCCGGGACAGCAGCAGCATGTCGCCGACGAGGGCGGTCATCCTTCGCGACTCCGACTCGATCCGCGCCAGGGCATACTCGGTGGTCGCGGGGAGGTCTGAACTCTCGCGGCGGGTCAGCTGGGCATAGCCCTGGATGGCGGCGAGCGGTGTGCGCAACTCGTGGCTGGCGTCGGTGAGGAAGCGTCGCATCCGCCGATCGGACGCAGCGCGGGCGGCTAGCGCCGAATCCACGTTGGCCAGTAGACGATTCAGCGTCTCGCCCACGATTCCGACCTCGTTGTCTGGGTCGGAATCGGCCTTCCGCACCCGCGCCGTGATTCGGTGATCCTCGTCGGCGAGGGGCATCTTGGCCGCCTTCGCGGCGGTCGCGGCGACTCTGCGCAACGGGCGGAGCGCCCGTCGCACGAGGGCGACGGTACCCGCGGCGGTGAGAAGGGCTGCGCCAAGGGTGATCACGATGACGGCGACGGTCTTCGCCGCGACCGTCCTCATGGCGTTCTCCAATGAGATCGCCGACACCAATCGCTCACCATCGCCAACCGGGATGCTCGCCATCCGGTAGTCGCCAAGCGCTCCCAGCTCGACGGTCCGGGGCTCGTCGGAGCTCCAGTCCATCGCCTCGATCGCGGTGAGTGCCGCCGCTGGGGCCGCCTCGCTCCCGCCGTCGGAGAAGATCGCCGAGTCCGTCACCTTCTCTCCCTGCGGCTCCCGCTGCAGCACGGCGATGATGGTGTCGGGCCCCTGCCCGGTGAAGTCGGTCAGCGGCCCGTGCCCTAGCCCGTTGCCGTACGAATGCTCGAAAGCTGCCAGTGAGTGCCCCAATTCGGCGTCGCTCATGGTCGTAACGTAGGTGTGCAAGCTGTAGATCGACATCGCGCCGATTCCGAGGACGACCACGGTCACCAGCGCCGACACGCCGTGCATGAGCTGTCTGCTGAGCGTGCGGGGACGCCACCAATGGGGCCGAAGCAGCGGTCTCACTCGGGCGCCCGGATTTGGTATCCCACCCCGCGGATCGTCTGGATCAGGGGCTCCCTGCCGGGATCGAGCTTCTTCCTCAGATACGAGACATACAGATCGACGATGCTGGTCCTGCCCCCGAAGGAGTAGTTCCACACTTGTTCGAGGATCTGTTCGCGGGTCAATGCGCGGCGCGGATTGCGCATGAAGAACCGGAGCAGGTCGAACTCCGTGGCCGTGAGCTCGATGCGCTCGCCGCCGCGGGTCACCTCGTGGCTCGTCACGTCGAGCACCAAGTCGCCGACACGCAGCGTCTCCTCCTCTCCCGGTGACGTGTCGTCGGCTTCACGGCGCAGCAGGCCGCGCAACCGGAGCACCAATTCCTCCAGGTCGAACGGCTTGGTCAGGTAGTCGTCGGCGCCGGCGCTGAGCCCGGTGACGCGATCGGAGACCGAGTCGCGTGCGGTCAGGAAGAGCACGGGTGTGTATGTGTCCGCGGCGCGGACCCGCTGCAAGATGCGTAGGCCGTCGAGGTCGGGAAGTATGATGTCCAGCACCAGGATGTCCGGGTCGGTGGCGGCGAACTTCATGACGGCGTCCCGACCGTCGTGTGCGGTTTCCACGTCCCAGCCTTCGTAGCGCAGCGCCAGCGTGACCAGGTTGGTCAATGCGCGTTCATCGTCGACCAGCAACACCTTGATGGGCGAGCCGTCCGACCTGCGGATGGGCGGGAGCTGTCCGAGGATCGTGGATCTGGGTTGTTGCGGTCCAGGTTTCACGGACGTCATCGGCATTCCTCGATTCTTCCGGGCACTCGTGCACCTGTCACTAAGTTCACAGGTTCCTCATATGTTGAACGCTGACGTGGAACCGCTCCAGGGAGGTTTCCGACGTTCTTTGGAAAGCTCTGCACTGCAGGTCATTTGAGTCACGGATTCACGCACTTGCTGCCACACGCCCGTACCCGCGAGTGTGACGGTGCCAACACTCTCGGACTGGCGGACATTTGTATCGTCTATGCGTCCAACGGTTTTGATTGCCGCTGCGCGCGGGCGACAAATACTCTCGCACTTGTGAATTGAGCCGCGGCTTTCTAAATGACTGCGAGAGCGGCACTTTCGCCATCGTCAGTATTTGCTCGGCACGAAACGATCAGTCAACGGCGACTTTGGCTCGGTGCCGCCATCGACAGGAGTTCGACATTCTGCAACGCTCACGACCCGGCGATTCCGGTGATTCTGGACACGAGGGCACCCTTCGAGGACGCCTCGGTCCACTCCTGCGTTACGACCTTCCGGCGTCGCTGGTGGTGTTCCTCGTCGCACTCCCACTATCGCTCGGCATCGCCATCGCCTCGGGTGCACCCGCGCTGGCCGGACTGATCGCCGCCGTGGTGGGCGGCGTCGTCGCGGGCGCACTCGGCGGGTCCCCGTTGCAGGTCAGTGGCCCTGCGGCCGGGCTGACCGTGGTGGTGGCCGGGCTGGTCGCCCAGTTCGGTTGGAAGGTGACGTGTGCCATCACCGTCGCCGCCGGTGTGCTTCAGGTGCTCTTCGGGCTGAGCCGGGTGGCACGGGCGGCGTTGGCGATCTCACCGGTGGTCGTGCACGCGATGCTCGCAGGCATCGGTCTGACGATTGCGCTACAACAGTTCCACGTCCTGCTCGGCGGCCAGTCGCAGAGTTCGGCGTGGCGGAACGTGGCGGAGTTGCCAGAACAGATCCTCGGCGCGCACGGGCCGGGAGTGCTCCTCGGCGGCCTCGTCATCGTCGTGCTCGTCGGGTGGCGATGGGTGCCAGGGCGGATCGGCACGCTGCCGGGTCCGCTCGTCGCGATCGTGGCGGCCACGGTGGTGGCGTCCGTCTTCTCGTTCGACGTCGACCGGGTCAAACTGGACGGGTCGCTTCTCGATGCCATCGCGCTGCCGAGCCTGCCGCAAGGCAATTGGGGCACGTTCGCCACCGGCGTGCTCACGGTTGCGCTGATCGCGAGCGTGGAGAGCCTGCTGTCTGCCGTATCCGTCGACAGGATGCACAACGGCCCGCGCACCAACTTCGACCGTGAATTGATCGGGCAGGGCGCGGCCAACATCGCATCGGGCACGCTCGGTGGGCTCCCGGTCACCGGTGTCATCGTGCGGAGTTCGACGAACGTGGCCGCAGGGGCGAGGACTCGCGCCTCTGGCATCATGCACGGCGTTTGGGTGCTGGTCTTCGCCCTGCCGTTCGCCGTTCTGGCAGAACGGATTCCGATGGCTGCCCTGGCAGGGTTGCTGATCGTCATCGGCTTCCAGTTGGTCAAGCGTGCCCACATCGAGACCGCACGGCGCACCGGCGACATCGCGGTCTACGCCGTCACGATCCTTGGCGTGGTCTTCCTCAACCTGCTCGAAGGCGTGCTGATCGGGCTCGCGCTGTCGATCGCGATGACCGTGTGGCGCGTCGTGCGCGCGAGAATCATGGCAGAGGCGATCGACGAGGGCACCTGGCGCGTCGTCATCGAGGGTTCGTGCACCTTCCTTTCACTCCCCCGGCTCACCGCCGTCCTCGCTTCGGTTCCTGCGGGAACGACTGTGACCGTGGAGCTTTCGGTTGACTTCATCGATCACGCCGCACACCAGGCGATCGAGGACTGGCGCCGCCAGCATTGCTCGGAAGGTGGCACCGTGGACATCCGCCAGCTTGGCTCGGTCGAGATGGACAGCGCGCTCGACGGGCCACC
>Ga0105239_10006378_pt1 | contig 13703 bp, 7 predicted proteins | sample KBSC44metaG_FD_92761 | JGI IMG/M metagenome (GOLD analysis project Ga0105239, IMG submission 92761) | Corn rhizosphere microbial communities from Kellogg Biological Station, Michigan, USA - KBS C4-4 metaG | ecosystem: Host-associated > Plants > Roots > Rhizosphere > Soil | place: Michigan, USA... | reverse complement strand
GATACTGGAGTTTTGGAAGCAGAACAACATATTTGGCAAAAGTATCAGCAGTCGTCCGGCAAGTAACCCCTACACGTTTTACGAAGGGCCGCCGAGCGCTAATGGTATGCCCGGTATTCACCATGTGATGGCGCGTTCTATAAAAGATATTTTTTGCCGTTACAAAACGTTAAAAGGTTTCCAGGTAAAACGTAAAGGCGGCTGGGATACCCATGGCCTGCCCATTGAGCTTGCCGTTGAAAAAGCTTTAGGGATAACCAAGGATGATATTGGTAAAAAGATAAGCGTTAAGGATTATAACGATGCCTGCCGCAAGGAGGTAATGCGCTATACCGACGTTTGGAACGACCTGACCGAAAAAATGGGTTATTGGGTTGATCTTGACGATCCGTATGTTACCTACGAAAACGAATACATTGAAAGCCTTTGGTGGATTCTGAAGGAGTTTTATAAAAATGATCTTTTATACAAAGGTTATACGGTACAACCGTATTCGCCAAAATCGGGTACCGGTTTAAGCTCGCATGAGTTAAACCAGCCGGGCACTTATAAAATGGTAAAGGATACTTCGATAGTGGCCCAGTTCCATTTAAAGAACGACCAGCAGCATCCTCTGATCCCTGTTTTATTTGAGGATGTAAACGAGGATACCGCGATACTGGCCTGGACAACGACACCTTGGACACTGCCATCAAACTGCGCGCTGGCCATTGGCGAAAATATCGACTATGTAAAACTGCGCACTTTTAACCCTTATACTTATGAGCCGGTTAGCGTAGTACTGGCCAAAGCATTGGTTGGCAAATACTTTAAAGCCGAAGGCGAAAACGCGTCATTCCAGGATTATAAAGGCGGTGATAAGATTATCCCCTGGGAAGTAAGAGCTGAATTTAAAGGTGCTGAGCTGATCGGGCTGCGTTATCACCAGCTAATGCCTTATGTAAGCAATGAAAACCTGGAGAAAAACGCTTTCCGCGTGATCCCGGCCGACTTTGTGACTACCGAAGATGGTACAGGTATCGTGCATACCGCTTCCGTTTTTGGTGCTGACGATTTCAGGGCCTGTAAAGAACAAGGTGTACCATCGGTAATGGTATTGGATGAAACAGGCAAAGAAGTTCCCCTGGTAAACAAACAGGGTCGTTTTGTTGATGAGGTGACCGATTTTGCCGGCCGTTATGTAAAAGAAGAATACTATAGCGATTCAGAACGTGCCGAGCCTGGTTTTAAGGCAACGGATGTACTGATCTCGATCAAACTGAAAGAAGACAATAAAGCGTTTGACGTTAAAAAATATGAGCACAGCTATCCGCACTCATGGCGCTCAGACGAACCGATATTATATTACCCGCTCGATAGCTGGTTTATCCGTACCACTGCGGTAAAGGATAAAATGGTGGAGCTGAATAAAACCATCAACTGGAAACCTGAATCAACCGGTACGGGGCGTTTTGGTAACTGGCTGGAAAACCTGGTCGACTGGAACCTGTCGCGTTCACGCTACTGGGGTACACCGTTGCCTATCTGGCGCGAAGAAAATGGTTCAGAAGAAAAATGTATTGGCTCTATAGCAGAGCTGAATGCCGAGATCGAAAAATCGATAGCCGCAGGCTTTATGCCCGCAGGCTTTAAGCTGGAAGATATGCACCGCCCTTATGTGGATGATGTGATCTTGACCTCGGCTGCCGGCAACAAAATGTTCCGTGAGCCCGATCTGATCGACGTTTGGTTTGACTCAGGCGCTATGCCATACGCGCAATGGCACTTCCCTTTTGAAAATAAAGAAGAATTTGCCGCCGCTTACCCGGCCGATTTTATTGCCGAAGGTGTTGATCAAACCCGTGGCTGGTTCTTTACCCTGCACGCTATAGCCGTAATGCTGAGCGAATGCAGCGATGAGGTAAAAGCAGTGAATGCCAAAGTAGGCAATAAAGGTATCGCGTTCAAAAATGTGGTTTCAAACGGTTTGGTGCTTGATAAAAACGGCAACAAAATGTCAAAACGTTTGGGCAATGCTGTTGATCCTTTCCTGACCATTGAACAATATGGTGCCGACGCGGCCCGCTGGTACATGATCAGTAATGCCGCGCCATGGGATAATCTTAAATTTAACGAAGAAGGTATTGACGAAGTGCGCCGTAAGTTTTTTGGTACACTGTACAATTCTTACTCATTCTTTGTGCTGTATGCCAATATCGATCAGTTTAAATACAGTGAGCCCGAGATAGCGTTGGCACAACGCCCGGAAATTGACCGTTGGGTGATATCATTACTCAATACCCTGAGCCGCGAGGTTGATGGTTTTTATGCCGATTATGAGCCAACTAAAGCCGCTCGTGCTATACAGGAGTTTGTCGACGCGCATTTCAGCAACTGGTATATCCGCTTGAGCCGTCGCCGTTTCTGGAAATCAGATAACTCTGACGATAAGCTGTCGGCTTACCAAACATTGTACACCTGCTTAATTACCATTAGCAAATTAATGGCGCCGATAGCACCGTTCTTTGCCGATAGTTTATATAAAGATCTGAACAAAGTTACCGGTAAAGAGGAATTTGAATCGGTACACCTGGCGTATTTCCCAACGTACCATGATGAGTTGGTTGACGCCGACCTCGAAGAGCGTATGCAGCTGGCGCAGGATGTATCGTCATTGGTATTATCATTACGTAAAAAGATCGAGATCCCTGTTCGCAGGCCCCTCAGCAAAATATTATTACCTATATTGGACAAGGGCTTTAAGCAACATGTGGAGCAGGTAAAAGAATTAATATTGTCTGAAACAAACATCAAGGATATTGAGTACATTACCGACACTGCGGGCTTCATTAAAAAGAAAATAAAGCCAAACTTTAAGGCCCTTGGTCAAAAAGTAGGCAAGGATATGAAGGCTGTGGCCGAGGCTATAAATAATTTTACACAGGATGACATAACCAGGTTGGAAAGCGATGGCGGTGTTAATGTGCTTGATAACAAGTACTTAATACAGGTGGCAGATGTGGAGATCATTGCCGAGGACGTTCCCGGATGGCAAGTTGCAAATTTGGGCAAACTAACTGTGGCTTTAGATGTTACCATAACCAATGAATTGAAAGAGGAGGGTATTGCGAGAGAGTTAATAAACCGTATCCAGAACCTGCGTAAAACAAAAGGTTTTGAAGTTACTGATAAGATAAATGTTCGCATTAGCGACCATCCTTACATCAGCGAAGCGGTAAAAAATAATTTATCCTATATTTGCGCCGAAATTTTAGCTGAGAGCATAGTGCTTGACGCTCAATTAAATGAAGGTGACAAAGTAGAGATTGACGGAAATGAAATTTTTATTGTTATTAGTAAAGTATAAATGAAAGTAGAAAACGAAAAAACCAGATATTCAGAATCAGACCTGCAAGAGTTTAAAACTCTTATTCTTGATAAACTGCGTTCTGCTAAAGAAGAATTAAACGCCCTGGCAACTTCTTTAAGTTCGCCAAATGCTAACGGAACTGATGATACTGCCGGTACTTATAAAACATTAGAAGATGGCTCGGCCACACTGGAAAAAGAACAAATTAACCAGTTAGCTGCCCGTCAGAAAAAATTTATTGACCAGTTGGAAGCCGCCCTGGTGCGTATTGAAAACAAAACTTATGGTATTTGCCGCGAAACCGGTAAACTGATACCTAAGGAGCGTTTGCGCGCTGTGCCGCACACCACCTTAACTATGGAAGCTAAATTAAAGCAATAAATGAAGGCTGCTTACACCAAACCTTTTCTAACTGCTATATTTATAATTCTTTTTGACCAGATCATTAAAACCTGGGTAAGGGCACATATGCTCATGGGCGATGAGATCCGCTTTTTGGGCAGCCATGGTATGTTGCACTATACCGAAAACAATGGTATGGCGTTTGGTATGGAATGGGGAGGTGATGCAGGTAAACTGGCCTTAACGCTGTTCCGCATTTTTGCGGTATGTGGTATTGTTTACTGCCTTATTTATTTAATAAAGCATAAATACCACCGTGGCCTCATCATGAATGTGGCGCTTATTTTAGCCGGCGCGGTAGGTAATATCATCGACTCTACCTTTTACGGTATCATGTATAACTACGCCCCTTTATTTCATGGGCGAGTGGTTGATATGTTTTATTTCCCCTTGTTCAAAGGAACATTCCCTGCCTGGGTACCTGTTTGGGGTAATGAGCCGTTTGAGTTTTTCAGACCGGTATTTAACCTGGCCGACGCTTCTATTTGTGTAGGTGTAATCATGATACTGATATTTCAGAAACACTATTTTAAACACGAGGTTCCTGAAGTAAACAGCCCCAACAGCGAAATGGTGGAAGAATAAAGATTTAAATTTTACTAAGAATATGAAAAGCCGCGTTAAGCGGCTTTTTTGTTTTGCACGAATTCCAAAAGAAAGACGGGGCAGTGCGATTCCCTCCCCTGGGAGGGGCAGGGAGGGGTTTATAGGACTATTCACGCGCAGAAACCCCTCCCTGCCACCGCACATCCGACCGCACCCCTCCCGTGGGGAGGGAATTTAAAGCATCATTACCTACACCAACTTCATACCCACCGGATCCCATTTAATGATTCGGTTCTCAAAATAACTATCGTTACAGGCCAGGCAGGGGGCAGCGGCGCGGAAACCAAAGGCAGCATCCTCCACCACAGGTTTACCGGTACGCATCGAATCAAAAAAATTAGCGAAATGTTCGTTGGAATCGTTATAACCTTCGGGTTCGTGGTAAACCACATCATCCATTTTGGGCGCCTGCTGATCAGCTGCCGAATATTTTTTATTGTACTCCTCTACAATGGCTTTTTGCATGGCCTCAGGATAAGTTCCGAATGCATCCCAGCCGCCATAACCCGGCGCTACCGGCATTTTACTTTTATGTATGGTAAAGCCGCCGCCATCGCTCATGTCAATAACCCCTTCAGAGCCGATGATCCTGGTGGAGGCGCGATCACCCTCGCCACTTACAAAATTTACCCTTAACGTAGCCTGAAAAGCAGGATGTTCCGGCGATTCGGGGTAGGAGATCACCGCGCTCATTACATCAGGTACATTACGACCATCCTTCCAGTAAGTTAAACCTCCTATCGAAAATATCTTATTGGGGCCTTTGGAGCCGGTTATGAAATGAATGCCCGATAGCAGGTGCACAAACAGGTCGCCGGCTACACCGGTACCGTATTCGCGATAATTGCGCCACCTGAAGAAACGATTACTGTCGTAGGCATGTTTTACCTTGCTGTTGGCTTGGTACTGCTCCCAGCCCACCGTTTGGGGCGATGCATCCAGCGGAATGGTATATTGCCAGGCCCCCAGCGCGCTTTGCCGGCTAAAAGAAGCCTCCACCGCGTTGATCTTGCCTATAGCGCCCGACTGGTAAAGTTCCTGCGCTTTTTTAAAAGCTATACCGCTTACCCGCTGACTGCCCACCTGGAAAACCGCTTTGGTTTCCTGCTGGGCCTTTATTTCATTCAATCCTTCGCTGATGTGGTGCACCATGGGCTTCTCGCTGTAAACAGCCTTGCCTTTATGCATGGCTTCAATAGATATAGGGCTGTGCCAGTTATCGCTGGTGGCTACAATAACGGCATCAATATCCTTGCGGTTTAAAATATCGTGGTAATTGTCGGTCGTAAAAATATTGGGCCCGTAAACTTCCTTAACCCTTTGCAAGCGACCTTTGTACAGATCGCAGGCGGCAACCAGTTCTACACCCGGTACGGTAAGGGCCGCGTGGGTATCGTTAAAACCCATAATGCCCATGCCTATGGTGGCTATCCTGATCTTATCATTAGGGCTTACACGTTTTTCGGCCTGTAAAATTCTTTTTTCATGTTCTTCTTTAGCAGCCAAGCTGGTAAGTGATGCCGAAGTGAGGAGAACTGAGGTGCCAAATTGTTTTAAAAACTTTCTTCTGTCTGTTGCCATAGGTAAATGGTTTAAGGTCTGGTAAATGAATAAATTGGTTTGTACAATCGGGTATGTACTGCAGGCGCAGCTACGGGATGTATTTATATGCAATTTAAAACAACAAAATTTAGCTTGCAACTTTTTAATTTTATTTAAAAAGTTTAATTTGCATACCGTTTCCCAATTAAAACATATCCCTTCTGTATGAAAAAATTATCCTTATTGCTTTGCTGTTGCCTTGTGCACGCGCTATCGTTTGGCCAGGTTGCCCAAAGCGGCTTATCCATTATCCCCGAACCGGTAAAAACAACACGCCTGGCGGGCCAGTTTCTGCTGCCCAAAAGCGTTATTGTGGAGGCCGGTAACCAACCCGAATTAGCTTCGGTAACGGCTTATCTGAAAAAGAAACTGACCACAGCGCCGGGTTCATCTGTGACCATCAAAAGCGTGGCCCCAACGGCTTCTATCAGGCTTATCCTGAATAAAACTGCCGATGCAGCTATAGGCACCGAAGGATATACCCTATCGGTAAAGGCAAAAAAGATTGTGATCAGGGCTAATGAGGCGGCGGGTTTGTTTTATGGCGTACAAACGCTGATGCAGCTATTGCCTGCCGATATTGAAAGCGCGCAACTGGTGAAAAATGTGAAATGGACGGTGCCTTGTGTGGAAATTACCGATTACCCACGCTTTGCCTGGAGAGGATTAATGTTTGATGTGGCGCGTCACTTTTTTACCAAAGCAGAGGTAAAACAATATATAGATGCCATGGTGAAGTACAAACTGAACCTGTTGCACCTGCACTTAACCGATGATGAAGGCTGGCGTGTAGAGATCAAAAGTTTACCTAAGCTAACTTCGGTTGGGGCTTATAACGTTAAAAAAGTGGGGCAGTTTGGTACATTTACTCCGCCTGCTGATAATGAGCCACGCACCTATGGCGGGTTTTATACCCAGGATGACATCCGCGAGCTGGTACAATATGCTAAAGATCGATTTGTAAATATATTACCCGAGATAGATGTACCGGGGCATAGCCTCGCTGCCGTAGTAGCTTATCCGGAATTATCCTGCACGCCCGGTGCTGATAAATACGTGGTTAACTCCGGCGAACCGTTCATGGATTGGAGCGGTCCGCATAATAGAGCCATTGTGGATAACACCCTTTGCCCGGCTAATGAAAATGTATACACTTTTCTGGATAAGGTAGTGACCGAGGTGGCGCAGCTGTTCCCGTTTGGATATATACACATGGGCGGTGATGAATGTGCCAAGAACTTCTGGGAGCAAAGCGATGCCATCAAAGCACTGATGGCCAAAGAAGGTTTGAAAACCCAACAGGAGGTACAGAGCTATTTTGAGAAACGTTTAGAGAAGATAGTAGAATCAAAGGGTAAAAAATTCATGGGCTGGGACGAGATCATTGAAGGCGGCCTTGGTCCAAATGCGGCGGTAATGAGCTGGAGAGGTATCAAAGGAGGTATTGAAGCCGCTAAGCAAGGCCATGAGGTGGTGATGAGTCCAACCACTTTTGCTTACCTGGATTATATGCAAAGCGACCGTGTGAACGAAACAAAAATATACGCTACACTGCGCCTGAGCAAATCGTACGAGTTTGAGCCGGTACCTGATAGTGTCGATGCCAAGTTGATCAAAGGCGGGCAGGCCAATTTATGGACTGAGCAGGTGTATAACATCCGCCAGGCCGAATACATGACCTGGCCAAGAGGTATGGCTATAGCCGAGTCGGTATGGTCGCCAAAGGAAAAGAAAAGCTGGCCTTATTTCTTCGGTAAAGTAGAAAAACAGTTCGACCGTTTTAACGCTTCCGAAACCAAATACGCCCCAAGCGCTTATGACCCTTCATTCAACGCCATACGCAATGCTGATGGCACGCTAAAAATAACCCTGACCAATGAGGTAGATGGTCTGGATACTTATTACAGTTTTGATAATTCGTTCCCGGATAACTTCTATCCAAAATATACCCAACCCATTGATGCGCCTAAAGATGCAACAACGCTAAGGGTGATCACCTATAGGGGCAAAAAACCGATTGGCAGAATGGTGACTATGCCGCTGTCGGAATTGAATAGCAGGATTAAGTAATTTCTGACAGATCATACCATCGTTATGCTGAACAACACATTGGCTAATTTTTATGAGCGTGATATGCGCAGGCTGATCGAAGAAATCAACTTATTCAACGATGAAGGAAACCTGTGGAAGACAGCGGGGAAGATAAAGAACTCAAGCGGTAACCTTGTGCTGCACATTGTTGGAGGCACCAATTACCTGATCGGGACTATGCTTGCAAAAACCGGATATGTTCGTAACCGCGACCAGGAGTTTATCATAAAAGATGTACCCAGAAATGAGCTCGTGGCGCAGTTGGAAGAGCTTATGCTGATGATCAATAAAACGCTGAGTACTTTCGACGATGAGCGTATGGAGGCTGAATACCCGATAATGTTTGATGATATGAAAGTTCCCAACAGTTATGTACTGATACGACTGGCGATCCATTTGAATTATCATCTGGGACAGGTAAATTACCTGCGGCGCGTTTTGGAATAGAATAGCAGGATTAAGTAAAAGTATAAGAAAGAGAAAAGGCATCGGTCATACCGATGCCTTTTCTCTTTCTTATACTTGCGTCCTCGCAATGACGCGCGTTTTATATCTGCACCTTTTTTTACTTCAACTCCGGGAAACTGGCGTTATCAAAAATGCTTTTCTCGGCGGCCATTTTTTCTACATCCTGCCATTTGCGGGGGGCATCTATGGATAAAACAGTTCCTTCGTTTTTACCTATCAGCACATCATCCTCAATCCGAACGCCAATGTTCCACCATTTTTTGTCGCAAGGACTGCCTGCTGGTATATAAATGCCGGGCTCAACGGTAATAACCATATTGGCCATCAGGTTGCCGTTATACGTGCCCTTATCATGCACATCGAGGCCTAAATGGTGTGAGCAGCCGTGCGGGTAATATTTTTTAACTTCTGAGGCATCTTTGATGATCCCCAGCTTAATTAAGCCCGCGGCAAGTACTGCGGCCGCCTTTTTCTCCACGCTGGAATAAACTACCCCTTCTTTGCATAGTTTAAAGATCTCTTCCTGCGCGTCATATACCAGTTGATAGATGGCACGCTGCTCATCGGTAAACTTTCCGTTGGCGGGTACAGTACGGGTTACATCGGCGGAGTAACCATGGTATTCGGCTCCAACATCCATCAGGGTAAGCTGGTTCTCCAGTTTGGTGGCATTGTTTTCTTCATAATGTAAAATGCAGGCATTGGCCCCCGCACCCACTATTGGCGGATAGCCTTCATCCTCGGCGCCATATTTTTTGTGCACATACATAAAAATACCTTCCAGTTCTCTTTCAGATAGGCTTGGTTTTATGGCCCTCATGATCTCGGCATGAGCAATACTGGAGATCTCTACAGATTTTTTTAACAGTACCAGCTCCTCTGGTGTTTTTATACCACGCAGCGTATTGGTAAAATCGGCATAACTTGATATACCTCCAAAGCTGGTGCTGATCTTTGTTTTTACATCAACCAGGGTTGCAGAATCGGGCTTGCTGATCAGCTCCTGTATAATGGGACTATTTTTGTACGCTTCTTTATTCAACTTAGGTTTCAGGTAACCCGTTACGAGACGGTTGAGGTTTGACGGAGAGGCATATTTTCCGATCAGCGTCAGATCGTCCAGTAATTGTTTGTCTACATGGGGTATGGAGGCCTTGGTTTTAAATGTGCTGATCAGGTTCTTTAACTCACCGGCTGAGCCATCGCCGGTAACATCCTCCGGTGGGCTATCATAAAATACAGCGCTGAATTTTTTAAAATCTATCGGAAAATCCATGAAAGCCTCGCTGTTATAAACACGTTTAAAGCCTAATTTGGCCTTTACGCCTTCAACGCCAAGCCTTTTGCCGGTCCACTGTTCGCGCAGCGGATCGCGATGGCGTACAAAGAATAATTCGTTATAACTGCTATCGCCATCTGCCTGTATATCCTTAAATATCAATAGCACGGAATTAGGCTCTTTATATCCCGAGAAATAATAAAGATCGGGGTTGGCGTGATAAACATAGTTTACATCGTTTGAAAAAACCTGATCCGGATATGAAAATATCACGGTCACTGAGTTTGTCGGCATCAAATCCCGTAAGGCCTGTCGCCGCCCGGCATGGAACTCTTTGCTCAGATAATCGGTAGGTAAATTTTCGGTTTTACCTGCGGTTTGCGAAAAAACCTGGAGAGTGCCGAGGCACACGGTGCCTACGACAAAAAATACTTTTTGAATAAATTTCATAAATAATGTTGTAGGGACAATCGAATATACAAGAGATATAGCAAAAGAAAAAATAAGCACCATAAAAAAAGCCACCGGTATGGGTAGCTTTTAAATTTTAAAGTGTTTAGGGGAGATCGGGTTATCAATTGGCCCGTTCGCCTTTTGTTTTTGATGCTATCTGCAGGGCCTTGTAAGCATTTACAATACCTCCAGTTTTGCTGAGGGAGGCAAAATCAACCTTGATGGTTTTGCTGCCTGGTCTGAACACCATAGTGCCGGTTAAAGGCGTGGCCGATTGTAGGATGATCTGTTTCAGCTGCCTGGCGCTCAGGGTTGGATAATACTCTAGTAATAAAGCAGCGATACCTGCCGTGATGGGCGACGAAAAGCTGGTGCCATCCTCTGTCATAAACTCGGCATCGGTATCCACCGTAGTTACTTTAACACCAGGGGCAAACACGTCAACATTCTTTTTACCATAGTTGGAGAAATCACCGGCCAGGTGCTCCCCTAATTTAGGACCTGATGCACCAACATTGATCACGTTATCTGCATCAGCGGTGCCATCCAAGAAGGTATCGTTCGGATAATCGGGAGTTACGTCCACATCCTGGTTGTCGTTACCTGCTGCTTGTACCAGCAGTACATCTTTTGATGCCGCGTATTTAAAGGCTTCATCAAGCCACTCTTTATGCGGCGATATTTTTTTGCCAAAGCTCATGTTAACAATCCTTGCGCCGTTATCAACCGCGTAGTGTATAGCATTGGCAATATCCTTATCGTATTCATCCCCGTTAGGTACTGCTTTAATAGCCATGATCTGTACGTTATCGGCAACACCATTGATGCCATAACCATTGTTGCGAATGGCGCCTATCAAACCGGCCACACCTGTACCATGTGAGGCATCTGTAAATTTAAGCAGGTTGTTGCCATAAGGTTTATGATCCATGCTGTCCACATTGTCGCCTACGATGCGTTTGCGCGCTTCCAGATCAGGTGATAGGTCATTATTTAATTTGGCCAGATACTCGCTCAGGTCTTTGATGATAGCGGCATTAGTTTTATTTGTACCCTCCTGCGAGAATATGGAATCCCAAACATACTTGCTTTGTGTAAGGGTATCATTAGCCAGCTTAAGCTTTACCAGGTCGGCTTGTTTAAAAGTACCGTTAGCCGGTAGGCTTAGTCCTCTTTTAATATAACCGCTGGTTACCATCAACGCGTTCATAATGGGTTGCAGCTGTTCGGTCTCGGTGCGCGATTTATTAACCGTGCTATCGTAAATGGTTTTAACACGTTTCCAGTAAGCGTATTGTTTTTTATCGACAGCATTAGTATCGCTGATATTTTCAAATTTACCTTTCAGCTTATTATATTCACGTACCTCCTCGGTGGTTTCATTAAAATCAGCTTTGCCATCCGGGCCGCCTAAAAAATTCCAGCCATGTATATCATCCACATAACCATTGTGGTCATCATCGATACCGTTGCCCGGGATTTCTTTGGTATTGGTCCAAAGGATGCTTTTCAGGTCTTTTTGTAAAGTATCAATACCGCTATCGATTGTAGCTATCACCACAGGTTTGCTTTTTTTGCCCTGTAAAAAAAGATAAGCAGGTTTCAAGCTGATGCCATAAAAACCATTTTCTTTCAGGTCCATCAATTGCCAGCCTTTTGGGGGCTCGGGTTCTGCTGGTGGAATTACTTGTGCAGAGATTGTTTGACTTAATGTTAATGCAGTTAATAAGGTGGTGCCAGTGATTAATAAATTGCGGTAATTGAACATGTACAAAAATTAGAAAATAAAAAAGTCATTAAATAAGTGCGGGAGCGGAGAGTGAGGTGCGTTTTATATGTCTCACTCTCGCTCCCCGATCCCGCACCTAACTATAGGTCGAATTTGATCCCTTGTGCTAAAGGCAACGTTTTTGAGTAATTAATAGTATTTGTTTGGCGCCTCATGTAAACTTTCCAGGCATCTGATCCAGACTCGCGACCGCCGCCGGTTTCTTTTTCGCCACCAAACGCACCGCCTATCTCTGCACCCGATGTACCGATGTTTACATTGGCTATGCCACAATCAGAACCAGCATAGGATAAAAATTGTTCTGCCTCACGTAAATTATTAGTCATAATAGCCGATGATAAACCCTGCGGAACACCGTTCTGCAAATCAATAGCTTCCTCCAGCGTGCTGTATTTTATCAAATAAAGTATCGGCGCAAAAGTTTCGTGCTGCACTATTTTAAAGTGATTCTCCACTTCGGCAATGCAGGGTTTTACGTAACAGCCTGATAAATAGTTATCACCTGCAAGATTACCGCCCTCTACCACAAACTTACCGCCTTCGGCTTTACATTTTTCGATAGAATCCAGGTATAGCTTCACCGCGTCGTGATCAATCAGCGGGCCCATGTGGTTATGCTCATCTAAAGGGTTGCCAATACGGATCTGTTTGTAAGCATTCACCAGCTTTTGTTTAAAGGTATCGTAAACACTTTCGTGGATGATGAGCCTGCGGGTGCTGGTGCAACGCTGACCGGCAGTACCTACCGCGCCAAATACAGCACCGATAAGCGACATATCCAGATCGGCATTTTCGCTGATGATGATGGCGTTGTTACCACCCAACTCCAGCAGACTTGTACCTAAACGAGCACCTACTGCAGCGCTAACTGCCTTACCCATGCGGGTTGATCCGGTTGCTGATATCAATGGTACACGGGTATCAGCCGCCATCAGCTCGCCAATGTTACGGTCGCCGATGATGAGGTTGGATACCCCCTCTTCAATGTTATTCTTTTTAAATACCTCTTGTGCAATGTGCTGGCAGGCAATAGCTGTTAAAGGCGTTTTTTCTGATGGTTTCCAGATGCAAACATCACCACAAACCCAGGCCAGCAGGGAATTCCAGCTCCAAACCGCTACCGGAAAGTTAAATGCCGAAATGATACCTACAATGCCCAGCGGATGGTATTGCTCATACATACGGTGGTTGGCCCTTTCGGAGTGCATGGTTAATCCGTAAAGCTGGCGGCTCAGGCCAACGGCAAAGTCGGCTATGTCAATCATCTCCTGAACCTCACCCAGGCCCTCCTGCAGGCTTTTACCCATTTCGTAAGATACCAGGCTGCCCAGGTCGTGTTTATGGGTACGTAAAGCTTCGCCAATCTGGCGAACGATCTCGCCGCGTTTTGGTGCAGGGGTGTTGCGCCAGGTTTTAAAAGCTTTGGCGGCTTGCTCAACTACCTGGTTATAATCGTTTTCTGAAGCAAATTTTACAGAAGCTATTTTTTTGCCGTCAACCGGCGATATAATATCTTTTACGGTAGCGCCGGTGCTGCTGCCCCAGTGGTTTCCTGTACTAAAAGCATCATTAATATCGTTTATATGTAAACGTTTTAGAATGTCTGAAATATCGAGGTTCATAATTGTTACTTTTGTCAAAGGTAAAAATCTTAAGGCAATTTT
>Ga0105239_10006377_pt1 | contig 13703 bp, 9 predicted proteins | sample KBSC44metaG_FD_92761 | JGI IMG/M metagenome (GOLD analysis project Ga0105239, IMG submission 92761) | Corn rhizosphere microbial communities from Kellogg Biological Station, Michigan, USA - KBS C4-4 metaG | ecosystem: Host-associated > Plants > Roots > Rhizosphere > Soil | place: Michigan, USA... | reverse complement strand
CTACACCAGCTTCGTGTCGCCATTGGGAAACCCCACAAACCTCACAGGCGCACGAATCGGCATATTAGAGGGCTTCTTCAACCGCACCGCGAGCAACGAAACAACGCCGGTGAACAAGTTAATGGGTGCTGTCATCTCCCAACTGCAAAAGCAAGGCGCTACCATGGTCCCCATCACCGACACGGCAACCTATAACGCCAACTCCATCGCCACAGATCTTGACACACAACCATTCGAATTCCGCGAGCTCCTCTCGCAGTACCTCTCGTCCCCTAACCTATCTGGCTCGCACCCTCGCAGCATGGCAGAGATCTTCGTCAAGAACACCAAGAACACCAAGAACGACGACGACGACGACACGACCTCTCCAAGTTTCCTTGTAATCCCACACCAATACCACCACATCCAGCGCGCCCTAGCCTCTTCAACCTCCAACAGCAACTACCTCATTCAGAAAGCCCAAATCGCGCAACTCACCCAATCCCTCCACTCCACATTCCACGGCCACCAACTCTCCGCCATCATCTACCCAGAGCCAAAAAACCTTGTAGTCCCCGTTGGCTCCGTATCTCAGGCTGGGCGTAACGGCATCCTTGCTGCGCTGACAGGCTCGCCAGTGATCACGATTCCCATCGGGTTCTCGGAGCCCAGCGACACCGCACCGGTCGGGATTCCCGTCGGCATGGAGATCCTGGGCTTACCGTTCAGCGAAGGAATGTTGTTGAGGATCGCTAGGGGCATCGATGACAGGTTGCATGCTCGCAGGAGGCCTGTTACCGCTGGGTTGGATGCTGAGCTTGATGACGCTAGAGTGGAGTATACGGCGGTACCGAGCGTGTCACCACTCAGGAATATACCAGCGGCATATCCGCTTGGTCGCTTTTGAAAATTGAATATGGTAAGGGACGAGGGAGGTGTGAGTTAGGTATGCTATGTTCTGCTATGCTAGTTTGGCATCTGAGTGTTCTTGGGTCACATATACCCTAATCCGCAGCCAGAGCCATTGCCAGCTCTAGTTGCGCATAACCTTACATAGAGACCATATATACATCACCATATCCGCATGATAGTACCACTGAATTGAATTTGTTCTCCTCAAGGTGCCTCGGGAGTTCTACGTAAAATGAAAAATTTATGAGACTGCCACGTATATAGTTGCCGAGCACGAGCACTGAATCTTGCTCAGAGAAATGATATGGTATCTTTAGACTTCAGTATTTGCTAACTAAACGATAGCTGCGTATGCTGAAAACCATTCACAACCCGTTAGACCTGTAGCCAAGCTTGCTGCGTTTGTGTCGTGTCGCATGCCGGACTATGCCGAGCTACTCTATATACACTTCAGTATCGTGTTCTGGCATCATGGTGTACCCTTCATCGTGATTCGTTCCATTCAGTTCAGTTCGTGAAAGACTGCCGTTTCCTAGGCGGTACTCATAAGTCACCACATTCCCCATTTCACATAGCTCAAGGCAGCCCTGTTTCCATCTCAATCTAGTTATTCCTTCTTCCGTTCAAGCAGCCGCCACTGACGCCTCATCCTTCTTCTTTCGCAACTCGTCCTCCAGCAGGCTCTGCTTCTTGACGTATTCGACCACGATCTCTTCCTCGGTTTGTTGCTTGGAAAGGGCATTGAGGCGACGGTGCTCCTCTTCCGAGGACGCTGTGAGCGCTCGTTGAAGCTCTACGTCGTGTTCGTCGGCAGCTTGAGAAGTGCCGTTGGTAGGTGGAGGTTGCACTGAATTTCCGGTGCTGTTACTAAGAAGAGCTGCTTCGCGTTCAGCGAGGTTCTTCTTCTTCTGTTCATTCTGCGTGTGCAGCTTCTTACTTTCCTCAACTGCACGCTCAAACTCCACGTCGAAATCGGTGTCCACTCCGGAGTCGCTGTCGTCCTCCCAATGAGTCTCGTCGCGAGGAGGAAGCTGTGGGGGTTGACCACCGGTCTTGTTTTTATAGTCCTCGAGGCTTTGAGTCAGAACACGTTCCAATTCCTCGTCATGTTCGTGGACTTCTGGGGCGATGGAGACCACGCCAGTCTCTTGGCCTTTTTCTGCATGTGCCTTCTTGTATTCCTTCATACTAGCTTTCATAGCTGATTGATATGCTTCATCCGAATGCACATCTCCTTTCTGGTCCGCATTCTTTAGTTCTCGGAGACTGGCCCTGAGAGCACGTTCGATGACGGCATCCTCCTCAGGGTTGCCTTTGCTTGTAGCAGTGATTGATGTCTGAATGGCGTGTTCATAATCGTCTAAACTATCTCGCGTATGGGACTTCCCCAAAGTCGAGGCAGAGCCTATGCTTGAGAAGGAGCCAGTGTGCTTCAGATGGTGGCCGCTCTCGTGGTCGAAGGGACAGAACTTGCATCGGCTCTTGATCTTGCCTTCTTTCTTCTCCGCATTTCTGATTTTCTTTTCTCTGCGCTGCAATTCTTTCTCCTCTTTCTTGAGCTGTTGTTTACGTTCTGATAGAGCTTTTCGTTCATCCCAACTAAGGTGTTTGGTGTTTTTAAATCCGTGGACGAGTTCTACAGAGTTGCTGTGCGATCGAGTGAGAATATGACTCTCAATAGCCTCTTTGCGTTCGTTTCCGTAGAGCTTGCCTCCCTTTTTCGTTTCGAGTTTGGTGGATTTCCAGGCTTCGACTATTTGTATTCTTTCCTCCGGTGTGCTGGATTTCCAATCCTCAAAGCCTTGTGCTGTACGAGCCGCGATGATGTAGTTTTGAACGGAGCTACCGAAGTGCTTCGAAATTTCCGCATATATGCCTTTGGCGGTGTATCCCGGAAGCCCCCAGATGCCAGCACCAGGCTTCAAAATCAAACCACCAAAGCCTCTAGCAGCTCCTTTGATGAAGCCAGCAGCGCCTTCCTTCTTGGCACCTGCCAAAGGTTGTGTTATGAGACCTGTAATGCCGTCATAGAATCCATAGCCAAACTCTTTGCCAGCTGCTTTCAAGCCAGACTGGAGATCAACAATTTTCTCACTCTTGCGGACGGTCTCGTCTCCATAGAGTTTCGGCGCATTGTGGAAACCCTTGGCTAGTGATAGTGTAAAGTCCATGGGAGATTTTACGCCAGCTGAAACGATCCGCCCCGCAGCTTTCGCCCCACTTATTGCAGTGTCCAATGTTACTTGGCTGACTTCTTCAACTGGACAGGGGGATTGTTCTCTTGGGGTTCCTGATCGCGATCCTGATCGAGAGCCGTGTCTCGAAAGGCGGCGATGATGGTGGTGATGCCGAGCTGAACCATCTGATGATAATACCATCGACATTGAAGATACTCTGGTGGAGCTGCCGTCTGAGCCTTCAGGCGAGGTGGGAGGTGTCTCTGACGTAGGTGAAGTTACTAAGCCTTTGTTTAGATCCTGAGCAGAGCCGTGTTGTGATGTTGACACAGGGCTGGGACTACCACTGGTTGATTTCCTCTTCTCGTGGATGTCCTTAAGCTCACCGCTCGCAGTTTTCAAGGACTTCAAGATCTCTACTGGAAAGTCGGCAATGCCCATTGAAAGGTTGCCGATCGTGCCGATAAGAGCAGCAGCCCCGCCAGAAATGGGCTCCCAAGGACCATCCTCAGTCTCGTATTCTCTAGGTCGATAAAGTTTCAGGTCTGAAAAGTCAAGAAGACCCTCACTTCCAAGTACTGTTGCAGCCAGAGTTGACAGGCGGATATCTGTTCTTTTAACACGCCAGACAGCAACATGTGAGGGCAACAAAGAGCACCTCAGGTCTGCGAGGTGCAGCTGCTTGTGGAACGATTGTGCCCCTGCATCAGTGCCATCTTCGGCTTTGATCTTCCGACTTAATTCCTTTGCCCGTTCCAATGACTCGGGTTTCAAAGCTTCTTTGATGGATTCCGCAAGTTTATCCGCTGTCAAGTTCTTATAAGCGACAGGCATAGGGCCCGCCCCGGCTCTGGCTGTCATAGATCCCCAAAATGGTTGATCACCAAAGAATGGAACGACAACAGTCGGGCGGCCGGCCAAAATCCCGGCTGCCGTGGTACCTGCGCCACCGTGATGAACAACACAAGATACATGCTGGAAAAGCCAGTCATGAGGGCAATTTCCAAGCATATAAACTCCTTCAGGAATACCTAACTCGTCAGCACCGAGACCTCCCCAACCTTTTGAGACTAGAGCTCGTTGGCCCGTCTTCTTCACAGCTTCAAAGATCATTTTGGTCATCGCATTGGGGTCATCAACGACGATGGAGCCAAAACCAATATAGACTGGCGGGGGCCCCGCAGCTAAATAGTCTGCTAGTTCCTTGGGCGGGGTGTAATTCGAGGATAGGTTGAGAAAGTAGAAACCAGATATATCGATATATTGACCCCAATCAGCTGGCTTTGGAATGAGAGCAGGCGACCAACAATAAGTCCAGGGAATGCGTAGTCGACTGGCCATACCGGGAGCCCACATGATGCTGATAGGTTCGAGGCCTAGGCTCCTCTCTCTGAACCTATTTATTACATCACCGAGGCCTTGCCAAGTCAGCATATCGACAAGGGCATAAGTGACGAAGTTGGCCATATTAGGATCGGTATTAGAAGAAATAATGTTGGCGAGAGGGTGTGGGAAAGACTGTGTTGGCGACCATGGCATTGTGAACATGAGATGGAGAGGGATGCCCAGCTTCTCGGCGATATGTACGTGGGCGAAACTAGGGGGGTTTGCAATAATGACGTCGGCCACGAAAGGTCTTAGAGCTGGATCAGCACCGAAGGATACCGCACTGTCAAAACTGCGGACATCCATGTTATCGTCGGAGGGTTGCACACCGGTGCCATCCCCGGCCTCAATGCAGGATCGCCAGCAGCCAGTGATGATTTCATAGATGCCTTTTCTCCGCTTGCCAACATCGCCAGCCTTAAGGGAGTCAAATCCAGGCATCAGGCCAGGGTTCTTCACCATGAAAGCCATGAGTTCGGCAGGATCACCGCCTATGCTGAAGAATTCTAGATCGTTCTCGGTGACGAACTGCTTGAAGGTTGGGTGGGTGGCAATGCGAACACGATGGCCATACTTCCTTTTTAACACCTGGCCTAGGGCAACAAAGGGCTGAACGTCTCCTCTACTGCCCACGATTTGGATGACGATGTTCATAGGAGGAGGGGGAAGTCCGTCGGTTTCGCCCAGGCCGTCAGGAATTTCCGGTTCTGCTTTGTGCCTTTGCAATTCCATTTGACGACGCAGAGCAGGGAGTAGGAGGTTTGACAGCTTCTTACTGCGCTGATTGATTTTGATATTGACTCTTCCATCGCTAGCAATCTGAGCACCAGTGTCCATGCCATTTTGACTGATGTCTAGGTGACCATATTCGGCGCTATTGAACGCTGGTGGTGGGACATCGTCCAGATGGGGAGACACCCCGCCATGGTGCCGTACATGGCTCTCTGGCGAGGAAGGCGCATTCTTCTGCTTGTCTGCACCGTCCTCCTCTTGGTTGGCAGCGGCAATGGCAGCGGCCTCTTCTAGAATGATAGGTGGGATTGCTGCGGACTCGTCCACGGGTGGTGGCTGGGAGGTCATGATGGCGATTGACGAGGCATCAAGCAGTCACAGTGGACATCTAGGGAGCGACTTTGTAGAAAATGGAAAAGGATGAATGATGAGTATGAAGGAGGGGTTGAGAGACGGGGTTGGCACTGTTTTGGCCACAGGAGTGCTAGTGGGATAAAGATGAAATGGACAGTACCTTGGTGAGGTCTAAGTGGTGGACCCTGACCTCACAACATCATGGGGAGCAAGGCAGCGGCTGGTGCAGCGGCCCTCGTCTTATCCTTGCAATAAATAAGGTCTAGATACAAGGCTAAGATCAGTGGTTCATGTGGTGGTGACTGGGTGGCACTCTAGCTCTAGGCTGGTGGATGATGAGATTTATGTTCTGGCTTTGGATCGATGGAATAATGCGACTTTTCCTTTTTCGGAATAAGGCCGGCTGCTTGTTGCGGTGGCCCTCGGGCCGCCTGTCAAGTTTGTCCTCGACACTAGTGACAAACAGAGTTAGTGTCTTGTGAGGCACCAAACACTCAGCATCACATCACCGCCATCCACCGCCACACCTAGTTATTTTCTCCCACTTTTTGCTGAATCTTGCTGAATCATCACCCTACTATCCCCCCTCTTCCTCTCTTCGACCTCCACTAGGTTAAAGCCATCCTCTGCAAGGCTCACTTCAACCAGGGAGAGCACCACCAATCCTTCTAACCACCGAACCCGGGTCGATGACATAACCCTGAACATGCATGCAACAGCAACACCAGCGACTGGCTGGCGTCTGAGGTAATCAACCTGCTCACTGGTGAGCCAAATGATGATGAGTGACAAGCTCTCCGCTGAGTACAAGCCGTCAACTCAACCCTCGGCCTATGGGCATTCCCGTTGCCGTTTCCATCCATTTGCAACGCTTTCCATCGTTTCAAAGGTGATTTCTCCCTCTTCTGCCTCCTTGCTACGTGCCACCAGCTTCCCAATGAATTTGTCGATCATACCGACAATGTGTGCTCTCCCCGAGCTCTCAGGGTGCCAGATCATCCTACAACCTCCTAAGCAAAGTTGATCATCTCAAAACGGTAAAGGACTTCAACTTACGGAAAGACGGTTCCATAGCCCTTTCCAGGCTCCTCGTCCAACCAACTTTCATTCTCCCATATCCAGTCAAATCGATCCCACCACATCTTCTCGACCAGATCGACACCAACATAACCTTGTGTGTTTGCCGCATACGGGTAGAACCCAAGCTAAACTTGTCAATGATGCCTCGACCGCTTCATCCATCCAAGGGCTAAAGCGGAACTTACCGGGGTCATGTCCTCTGTATACCATGAGCCTGGGATCTCAATCAATGACTGATTAGCCTCGGCAGTACCAGGCTCTGGTTGTTCTGGAAGTGGTGTGGGAATCATCCAGCTGCTGGCAGCTTTGCTGTAGTCTGGGACATGGGGAGGCTCCCCAGGGAAGGGCCTAGGGATAAAGTATGGGAGAGCATCGTATGCGTTCATGCTCGAGTCATAGAGGAAGTCGTGCTCCTGTAAGAGACGTACGGTCGTTTCCCGAATCTGGTATAATGGGGCTCGATATCCCACAGGCCGCTTACCATTTTGCAGCTTCGTGACAAGATCAATACAATTTTCCAATACATCCTTTTCTTGTTCTACCGTCATTGCATATGCTCCTTCGTGGCTGTAGCCGTGCAGACCAATCTCAGCTCCACTCTGCAGGACTTCTTGAGTTTGGGCTGGAAATGTCTCCAAGCTGTGGCCCGGGATGAACCAGGTCACCTTGTCAGAGATACCATGTTTTTTGAACAGTCGTAGTAATCGTCCAACTCCTACGTTAGCTGAGAAAACCCCGGCAGAGTAGTCTGCAAGCGTGTTAGCCGGGTCATGCCCGGTGCCTAGGTACCCAGAGAGTGCATCAAAGTCAACGGACAAACAAATCCTCAATCTGCGTTTTCGTTTGCCATTTGTCGCAGTAGCCATCATGGATTTTGCTTGTTCAAACGGCCCCCTCTAGTTCTTAGTCCAATTGAGGCTGAGAAAAGGGAAAGGTATGTGATGGTTGATCAAATTGGCATGTGTCAAAGCTCAGGTGTCTGCAGTTATCTATCCAACCTTATACACCTGGGTATTATTTATACGTAAATTGAGGAAATGAGCGCTGCCAGAGTTAGAGGGGACTTCTCCGTTGCGCGCCTAAACCCAGAAATTAGGGAGAGGCAGTCGCCCTCTAGGCCCGAACATTAACTATTAAATACTAAGAACTCAGTTGGCGCCAAGATCCACCACGACCTCACTTGGAGTCGAGCTTCATTTCACGTGTTCGAATGAACTTCCACCACTTTCTCACATGCCATAGTCATCAGTACGGGACGGATTAACGACCAGAGAAGTCCCTTCCCTGCTTGGTGGGCCGGGGTACAGATACACCACCTTATGTCTATGGCAATGAACAAAACCTCCCTACAACTGGTTCACTTGCGTCTGCCTTGAACAGTAAAAATGGCCAGCCAGGGAAACCCTGAGCTCTATCGTGTTCTGGCAACTTTGAACAGTTATATCCCACATTCAAGCACTTCATCCAACAGGCAGAATAATAGCACAGTGAACAGTAATATCTATGGCACTTCCAACACACTATTGCAGCCTACCGTGGGCGCCAATGTGAACAATATTAATGTCAGCTCCTCAATACCGGGATTGGGATTTCTCGCAGAACCCGTGAGTCAGATCAAGCCAATCACACCGCCTCCCGTCCTGCGAAACAATAGCCAGGCTTCTGTTCAGCAATCACAGCCTTCGATAGCTACGTCAACGAACTCACGTAACATTTCTTCCGCTCCAGCGGTTCCAGACGCGTCTACTATTACTACCTGGCCGGCGGCACTGAAACATGTCACCAAGTATTTAGTTCCAGACGAAAAGACGGCTGCAAAGATTAAGCACCTCATAGCTGAACAGCACAAACATGAGCGCCAGTGGTGGGCAGGGAGGGAAGCTATTGTGGCTAGGCAAGAAGGACGGACAGGCACGTCGCAACAGGTTGCTGCACTCTTGCAATCAATCGGTGGCAAAGCAGTACCAGCTGCCCCAACTGACCCAAAGTTGAATGCGGCAGAGTTGGCGACGTATGACAAAAAGGTGTTTGCAGGGTTGACTGCTTTGGCATCCGACTTTGACAGACAGTTAAAGAATTTGGGTGTCCCATTCTATTCAATACGCCATGACCTGGTCATATTGGAACAAGGGCCCGAGAATGCCGGGTCCTCGAATGGAAGGATCGATAAAGGCGAATTGAGGGAGTTACAAAAGAGGATGCTCGAGACACTCGAAGACCTCTTCGGGGAGTAAGGTAACTTCATGAGATGCATAGTCTGCTCCCCACGTCGAGGACAGTGGTTCCGGCAACTAGGTTTCCCCTTCGTTGGTCTCAGATCCCATGAACACAGCTGTCTGAGCATTCCGATTCTGAGATGATGGAAATAAATTAGACTCCATGATGTCGACTTGCAAACGTGGTGCGATCCCTCATCAAGCTACAATGAGCAGGTGCGCCTGACGAGTGAACGAGGATCTACTTCACCCACACAACAAATTTCGACCTGCGCCTTCCTCCAGACAACGATGACCTCCTGCGTAAAACTACTAGCACTGATGGACTAGATTTTGTCCTCTCACGGCCTCCTACTGATCCACCTTTCACGTTCCTCTCACTTCTCGTTCTCACTTCAGCTTTTCGAGCCTCGTCTCATCATGGAGTATCCATTCATTGCCAAAACTGACCTCGCCGTCCTTGCAACTCTTGCAACCAACCTTTCCGCAGAGCTCAATGGCTTACAACTCGAATGCGGCCATGAGAGCACCGCCACAGATATCCAGGCAGTCTCAAAAGAGCTCATTCTGCTCGCCGATGAACTTTTCAGTCTCGATCAAGCTCTCAGTTCCAACGGAGCCAGATATACGTCTGCGTTCTACGATGATCTCGCTGAAATTGCCACTCACCTGCATCAGATCTTCGACGACGTCTTCGATTGTGCCAAGGCAATGAGGAAAACTGATGGCCCAGATGTCAATGCCGTTGGTTGGCTTCATAAAAAGAGATATGTCCACAAGCTTCAAAAGCATCTTGCCGCAAACAAAACTACTTTGACCGTCATGCGGACAGTCATCCGTCATGGAAAAGACTATGGAACGCAGACGTAAGACCAAAAATCAATTCCCGAAAACTAAAAGCTAAATGCAGCAGATCACCAGGACGTTTGGCAGAGTCTTCCCCACACACTCTCTTAGAAGACTGGTCTATCCTGGAATCCGTCTTCGCGAGCAGGACTGCCATTACAGATCTTCAAAGTGTCCACACCGTGTCTCATCAACACAGTTCGTCGTCGAACTCCGAACCCACTAGCGATGGCCCCCTGTTCGAGCCAGGTGCCCATGGCCGAAAACTATCATCCGCAACTGGCGTCGACGTTTCCCCCATTGCGGACGTACTTCCAGGCAATCCCCAACAGCCGAAGAAAAGGGAAGATGACCTTGCACGCAGATTTGCCAGACGTGGTGTACGGCTAGCTGTCCATAGCTCGATCCTGGATTTGAACGCTCACGACGTGGCAAATTCCCTCAAGCGTAAATGGATTACTCATGCTCACGCAAGAGACCCGTCCATGGCACAGCTGAGCAACATACCGGAAGTCGATTCTTTCCCAAGCCTACTTGCAAATGGGTCTGCTAGAAAAGACGAAGCCTCCACTACAGGCCAAGAATCCGAATCCAAGGCTAAGAAACGCAGCTTGACCTTGATGAGTACTCCAGGTGCAAAAACTTTGAGCAAAGTTATCCGTCGTCTATCCACGCCCAGTGCGAACAACGACAACAAAGGCATGGAAAGTGAGGCCAAACAAGGATGGAGCTATCGCCTCACAAAGCCATTTACGAAGCCAGAGTTGACTACGCCTGATTTCCATCAAGATTTCGAAAGTTCAGCACTACGTTAGTCTGGCTGGGGTGGATTCCAAGTATTGGTGGTTCTGGGTGATCATGGTTCTGAGTTAAAAGTAGATGAAACATTCAGATGTACCTGCTATGCAATATACTATGCTGAGGGTCGCAATAGTTGTTGAGCTATCGATCTGTCGCCAGCAACCGCTTCAATAGGAAGCGAGGCTACTGCATATGGGGCTTAGATTAGATCACAGCTTCATAGAAGAGATTTCTGAAATCGAGCACATAAACATATTCACAAAATCCATCTTGTTCGACTGATCCCCTTTCTTCAAGGTACTGTTGCTATTTCTCACCCAATTCTCTACACCGCACTTTATTCTTGAACTATGGACAACACAACTAGAGGAGGTAGTAGAGCCCTGTTTCTAACCTAAGATTTGCATTGCCCACGTCTAACCCAGGATATAGCTTGACATATGGGCCACTTTTAGGTCCAAGGTGTGGCAAATATGAACACGCATATGCAATAGGAGTGGTAAAATGAACAATCAGGGCTTTGCCCGCTTTGTCTCACTCTATCGCTGGGGAGCGCCACTGGTGAACCCAGCCAGACGCATGATGGTTGACCTACATACTTATTTCTCGTTTGTCTCGATGGACTGCCGGGTCGAGTCATGTTTGCACTCACTCACAGATACAAGGTTGGGTTCTGGCGCGAGTTAGCTCTAGTCTTTCAAATGGCGAGCGAGCACACAAACCCACTTTGCTCTCAGGGCGTATCCATTGGTGATACACGATCTCTCTCCTACCTTCGTTTGATCAATCGAGAAAGGCGGCCGAGTAGAGCCTTGAGGAACACGGCTTGCGGTAGGATCAACGAGCGAGGGCAAACGCAGTCGTTGGCGCTAGCCTGGTGGTTCAGGGTGAGGTGCCCGTTGGTAGAGCCTAGAGGCGAGTATAAAACAGGCCGTGGGCCGCGCAGGTGCCATGGACACGTAGGTATAGCGCGGTGAACTCTTGTGCAGGTATATATATATATACACACACATACATATGCCTATAGATGAGCAGCTGAGGATGCGTTCTTCTCGTCTTCCCGGGTACCAAAATCGTTCTTCGTTCGAGAAACTCTATGTGCCACAAAGATAGGAAGCTCTGAGGTTAAATCTTGGAAAGACTCTCCACTCTCCACCTTCCAGAGGCCCATACGAAGTACATATATAAACATACGCACATAACATACAATCCCCCAGGGAACCTAAAGGATATCTCGACAGCGGCCCAACTCACCTACAACAATGGAAGTCCTCGGCGCCATCTTCCCAGGCGCAAGAGCAAAGGGCGGCGAGCGCACAACACGCCCTAGCTTGCCCTCGAAAAGACTACTGGCTCCACTGCTGGCGCTCGCCCACAGGGCAGCGGGGCTTGATTTCCGTGAGCAGGACGCTGGGGAAGAGAGCAAATTCCAGAAGGATCTCCCAGGTGTGGAAGATGATTGTCGTGGGAACCTCTCGGAAGATAGTGAGGAATGGGAGGATCTCAAATTCATGAGGGCGAAAAATGGACAAAGACGAGACCTTTGCTTCAACGACGAGGAGGAGGATGAGGATGAGGATGAGGATGAGGATGGCTGCGTCCCTATGCGAGGGCACGAAGCACCTGTGCCTGCACCTGGTCCAGCTTCTCACGGCAAAAGGACGAGATTTGGAGAGATCGTCCCTGACTGGGAACTTGTCCAACCGTATGGGGAAATCCTGAAGTCAAAAAATGCCGCAGGTGGGACTGGTAGAGTTTCTAATCCCCACAATGGAGGAGGGAAAAACAGTTCCAGACAAGCAGAATCAAGGAAACCCAACCCTATGAGAGGAGATCAAGAAATGCTCCGGCTTTCGATAACCTCGCTGAAGATGCCACGCGGGACGATCGGGGCACGAAGACCAGTGAAGCCTGTCCACTGCGAAGAGGGCGAGGATGCTCTTCCATTTGCTGTTCAAACTTCCCAAACGACAACGGACCTCGACGAAATCATGAGAGACACAGCTTTCCACTCCTCGCACTTCAGCCAGGAACTTTCGCGACCTCCAGCATCAACCGGAAACGCAACGACGACAAGAGGTCCTCATCGTCTCAAGACAGCGCCACCCGCCTCACAGAGCAAGCTGCATTCGAAGATTACATCCGCAGCGCGATGAGCGCGGGAAAATCGGCCACGTCATCAATTGTCTCGATGAAGGCACCAGGTTCGAGGAGTCTTTCATCGGTGCTGGGGTCACAGAAAAGCTTCTTCTCGCTGGAGTTCGATGACGAGCGCCGATTGTTGATACAGCGGTCCAGTTCGAGCAGTGCGCCTCAGCAGCCTATGCGGAAGGATATTAAGATGGAGTTCGTCCATCGCTGGCTAATGGCGCAGTCTAGACAGCGGAGGCTGGATCATGGGAGGATTAAATAGCAGGGCCAACTTATGGAAGGGGGTGTGGTCGGGCCGACGGGCCAAGACTCCAATCGTTCGAGGATCAGGCTTATTAGCTGTGCACGATGGGGGTGTGGTTCTGATGGTGAGTCAAAGGGAGAATCGGGGGCCTCATCAGAAATTGAAGCTGAACTGTGGAGTCGCTGAACAGGACAATGGGTGCACCGTTGGCACTGAATGGTCAAGCCGTGAATTGTGGAGGGTGTGGATCTGTGGGCAGTCAGTTCCCCAGTTTGAATGGCCCATCAACACAGAGGACACAGCCGCTCGTCTTTGAATAAATACCAGCCATAGTAGATGTATCAAACAATTTGAAAAACTTGAAAGACTTTGTTTGAAATAGTGAAAAGGGTGTACAGTTCGTCATGTGGTTATCATTCTTGACCTAGCATTCACCGTAAGCAATGCCACCAATAATATGTCCCCCACAATTGAGAACAACAGCTCCAATCACCGTATATAAAAGACCGTTTCGGACAGCCTGGGTGGCATGGTAGGTTCCCAACAAACGCGAGTCGCTTGACTAGTGTTCCAAAACGAAAAGGATGGATCGCAAGTGGCCGCTCGGTAGAAAACAGAGGTGGTTCGTAATCCAAAAAGTTTTCACTGATTCAGTCTCTTTTACCAGCGCTGGTGCTGCTATAGCCACCGTACCCACCATACCCACCATAGCCTGAACTCCTTGCGACGCCATTCCCGACATTTCCGCCTAGAATGCCGTTCCCGTATACACCACTTCTCCCGCTCTTGCGCCGCTCATAAACGAGCATGGCCATAGCGCCAACG
>Ga0105239_10006376_pt1 | contig 13706 bp, 16 predicted proteins | sample KBSC44metaG_FD_92761 | JGI IMG/M metagenome (GOLD analysis project Ga0105239, IMG submission 92761) | Corn rhizosphere microbial communities from Kellogg Biological Station, Michigan, USA - KBS C4-4 metaG | ecosystem: Host-associated > Plants > Roots > Rhizosphere > Soil | place: Michigan, USA... | reverse complement strand
GTGATTCAGCTGGAGTCGGGACGCCACGAGCTCGAGAACGCCTATCCGCGTGCTGTGCAGGCAGAGGGCAACAAACCGGCACGGGCGATGCTCGAGGACGTCTTCGAAGTCACCGACCGCGCGTGGCGCGGCATCGGCATGATCCCGCAGAGCGGCTGGCGGCTGTCCCCCGCCTACCGGGACTACGACGCGGAGCACCGATTCTCGGTGACCGGCATACACACCGCCGAGTCGAACATCTGCCGTTCCGGCGAGGTGTTGCAGGGCATGATCAAGCCGCACGAGTGCGCGGCGTTCGGCAAGGAGTGCACGCCACGCAATCCGCTTGGCGCGACCATGGTGTCGTCCGAGGGGGCCTGCGCTGCCTACTACCTCTACCGGCGGCTCGAGGTGACGCATGCCTGAGACATCTGCCGACAATGGCGCCACCATCGATATGGAGGCTTGGGTGTGTCCGGTGCCGTTGAGGGACTCGCCGAACATCGTGATGGGCCACGGCGGCGGCGGGGCGATGTCCGGTGAACTCATCGAGCATCTCTTCCTGCCCGCATTCGGGTCCGCCGCCGACGCAGGCATGGGCGACGCCGCCGTCGTCGAGGTCAACGGGGTACGGCTGGCGTTCTCCACCGACTCGTTCGTGGTCAAACCGCTGGTGTTCCCCGGCGGTTCGATCGGCGACCTCGCCGTCAACGGGACGGTGAACGACCTCGCCATGGCGGGTGCCAGGCCGTTGGTGCTGTCGACGGCGTTCATCCTCGAAGAAGGCACTGCCCTCGACCAGATCGCGCACGTGGCACAGGCCGTCGGCACGGCAGCGCTTGCCGCTGGCGTGAAGCTGGTCACCGGGGACACCAAGGTGGTGGACTCCGGCCACGGCGACGGCGTGTTCATCAACACCGCGGGCATCGGCGTCGTCGACGAGCGCGCGGACATCCGCCCCGAACGCGCCACGGCCGGCGACGCGGTGATCGTCAGCGGCGACATCGGCGTGCACGGGGTCGCGGTGATGAGTTGCCGCGAGGGCCTGGAGTTCGCCACCACGGTGGCCAGCGACACCGCGCCGTTGTACGGGTTGGTGGCGGCCATGCTCGACACCGGCGCGGACCTGCACGTCCTGCGGGATCCCACTCGGGGTGGCGTCGCCGCGACCCTCAACGAGATCGCGAAGGCCGCGCGGGTCGGCGTGGCTCTGGACGAGCGCACCTTCCCGATCCCGCAGGAGGTGCGCGACGCGTGCGGGCTGCTGGGCCTCGACCCCCTGCAGGTGGCCAACGAGGGCAAGCTGCTGGCGTTCGTGCCCGCCGACGACGCCGACAAGGTGTTGGACGCAATGCGCAAGCACCCGTTGGGCATTCGGGCGGCGGTGATCGGTCACTGCGTTCCCGAGCATCCCGGCATGGTGGTCGCTCGGACGGCGCTGGGTGGTACGAGGGTCGTCGACCTGCCGATCGGTGAACAGCTGCCCCGGATCTGCTGACGTGACGAGAGCCATCGAGCGGCTGCCGGCCGGCTACGCGGAGTTCGTGCGATACGCGTTCCCGCCCAACGAACTCGGCTACTGCGGCCCCGCCGACTCGTCTGTGCTGCTGACCGAGGGCAGTGCCGCCGAACTCGCGTCGCACGCACGGGAGTTCGAAGGTGCGTGGCCGTATCTGGGCGCGATCGCGGACGCAGCGGGCGTGGCCGATCCGCTGGACGCTGCGGTGGTGCGCAACTACTGGGTCGGCGGGCCACTGCAGGCTGCGGTGGATCCCCATGCGCTGCTGAGCCGACTGCGCAGCGCGTTTGCCGGCCAGGTGACCGGGCTACTCGACGCGCTCGAACCTGGGGAAGCATTGGCGCACCACAGCTTTCACGTCTTCGCCGTCTATCCGTGGATCCGGTTCCTGGATCGCGGCGCGGAGAAGCCGGTGCAGGTCATGCAGGACTGCCGCATCCGATGGGGCACCGTCGAGTCGGTGCACGACGACCACGCCGTGATCTCCTCGCAGCCCTTGACGTTCACCGACGGCAGGCTGTCGCTCGGCGACCCGCTCCCCGAGCGGGTGCGGTGGCGCAGGGACGGCACCTCCCTGGCACCGCCGCCGGTACCCGGGCAGCTGGTCACCGCCCACTGGGACTGGCTATGCGGATCCATCACCGGTGACGAGGCCGACGCGTGCGCGATGGCGACTCAGGCAAGCCTGGACATCGTCACCGCTGCGAGAAGCCGAGCCTGACCGCGACCCTTCACCACTGGTCGCGCGGCACGTCGAAGTCGGCGCACAGCGCACGCCACACCTCACGCGGATCGATCCCGTCCTCGATGGCCTGGGCGGCGGTGCGGCCCCCGAGCCGAGTCAGGACGTGGTCCACCAGCATCGAGCCGCCCCGTATCGGACCGAACCGCCCCTCGACGAGTTCATGGAATTCCGTCAACCGCACGCGACCAACTTACGCCGAGGGCGCCAGGGCTTCATGGCACACCCGTACCGGATCGGCGACCCCGTCGACGTCGCCGCCCGCGCGCCGAGCGGCCTCGCGGAACCGCGGCGAGGAGATCACCTCGCCAACCGCCGCGGTCAACGCCTCGCCGGTGAGCGGCCGGATCAGAACCGCACTCCCTTGCCGCACAAGGCGATTCGCAATCTCCCACTGGTCACCACCGCCGGGGACCACCACCATCGGCACGCCTGCCTGCAGCGTCTTGGACACCATGCCGTGCCCACCGCCGCAGACCACCAGATCGGCCGTCTTCAGCAGTTCGTCCTGGCGGCCGAGGCCCACCGTCGCCCACGCAGGCACCTCCACGTCGGCGCCGCCCAGCCGCGACACCACCACCCGCGACCCCTCGGGCACCGTGACCCCGGGGATCAACGCCTGCAGCGCCACTTCGGCTAGGCCAGCCGTGCCGGTCGTCGCCGTGGACGGTGCAACCACCACTACGGGCCCGTCGCCGTCGGGAACCTCGAGTACCGCCGACGTCGGCTCGAAGTGCAGCGGGCCCACGATCACCGCTTCGACGGGCCAGTCCGGTCGCGGCACCTCCAGCGCCGGCAACGTGGCGATCAGGAGGCGTAGCGGCCCAGGGTCGGCAGCGGGCAGACCGATCTCGGCCCGCGCGGCCGTGCGCTGCCGAACGCCCGTGCGCACCGAACGTGCGCTCAGTGCCCGGAACGCCACGTCGCGCAGCTTGCCGCGCAGCCCCTGACCCGGCGCCAACCCGCTGCCCACCGGTGGCAACCCCTTGGACGGCCGGTACAGCGGGTGTGGGCTCAACTCCACCCACGGCACGCCAAGCAGTTCAGCGGCCAGTCCGCCGCAGGTGGTGATCACGTCGGACACGATCAGATCCGGCGCCAAAACGGTCAGGCCAGGCTGATTGAGCACGGCCATCCGGGCGCCCCTGCGGTGGATCTTCTCCCCCGAGTCGGCGTCGTCGTCATCGTCCGTCGGATCCAGCCCGACGAGTTCCTCGGCAGCGATCCCGGCCCCGCGGGCCGTGTCGAGCCACTCGGTACCGGTGAACAGCGTGGGGTCATCGCCTGCAGCCAGGAACTTCTGGCACAGCGCCAGCGCGGGAAATACATGCCCAGGGTCGGGTCCGGCAACCACCGCGACGCGCATCCGCCCACCCTAACGACGCGCGGACCCAGGGCTGCACCAGGAGCAGAAGGTTAGGCTGACGGGCATGACCGACCAGATCTCGGCTGTAACCAACGCCACGCAAGCACGCACGGTCGAAACCTTCCTCAAGGCCATGCAGAGCCAGGACTTCGACACACTCGACACCCTCGTCGCGGACGACATCGTCTACCAGAACGTCGGACTGCCCACGATCCGCGGCGGCCGCCGCGTGAAGAAGCTGCTCCGGGGCATGGAGGGCCGGATGGGCTTCGAGGTGGTGCTGCACCGCAACGTGGCCGAAGGTGACACGGTGCTCAACGAGCGCACCGACGCCATCGTGCTCGGACCGTTGCGCCTGCAGTTCTGGGTGTGCGGCGTGTTCGAGGTGCACGACGGGCAGATCACGCTGTGGCGCGACTACTTCGACTTCTACGACTTCACCAAGGCGATCCTGCGCGGTATCGCCGGGATCGTCGTGCCGTCGCTGCGTCCGAGCTTGTGACCGGCATGAGCGAGACCGAACGCACCCGGCCGAACGCGTGGCAATACGTCACGTACTGCTACGGCAGGCGGCTGCCGAATTCGATGAAACAGTGGGTGGCCGACGACCTGGCGGGCGAGGGCGCAACCGTTCGCATGATGGTGCGGGTGTTCATTCCGGCGGTGCTGCTGCTCACGCCGTTCTGGATCATCCCGATGTCGCTGTACCTGCACTTGTCGACGACGTTGCCGATCCTGATCCCGTTCGTGTTCTTCTCACACGCACTGAACAAGGTGTGGCGGCGGCACATGCTGCGCAAGCATGGGTTGGATCCCGGTTTGGTCGACTACGTCGCCCGCCAGCGCAACGCCCACGTGCACGACGCCTACATCGCGAAGTACGGGCCGCGATCGGGACCGCCGAGCAGCCACGACGTCTGAGGGCTCAGGCGCCGCGCAGGTGGCCGAGCTCGTCGAAGGCCTGCGCCCAGCCGTTCAGGCGGTCGGTCGCGGTACCCAGTTCGTTGCGGTAGCGCTGCGCCGACATCGGCGAGCTCGACATGGTTCCACTGTTCGCCGCTGACACCAATTGCGCTGCGGCAGTGACCATTTCGTTGTACTGCCGCACGCCCGTCTCGAGCTGAGCGCTGAACGCCCGGATGGTGGGCGTCAGGTGCGCCCGCGACTGCGGCGATGCGCTCGCGGCGCGCTCCATCGACACGAGGTCGGTGGCGGTGGCCGCCATGGTGGTCGCGGTCTGGTTGGCCGCCAGGGTCACCTCGCGCAGCTCGTCGTCGGGCAGCATCCGGCCGCGCTGCATCACGCCAAGCAGCGAGAACATGCCGCGCTCGGCAGACGTCAGCGCCGCCATCGGCTGTCGAGCCGCCGATCCCCAGGGCGGCAGCCGTCGCACCGAACGCTGTGGCGGCAGCGGTGCGGCCTTCAGCCAGCGATACCGCAGGAAGCACAGCGTCGCCAGGAAGGCCGCGCCGACGCCGATGGCGCCGGGGATGGGCAGTGCCCACGCCGGGGTGCTCCACGACGCCAGGACCGCCGTCACGGCGATCCAGAACCCCGTGGCGACGGTGAAGAACACTCCCCCGCGGAACGCCCGGCGGCGCTGACGCAGCAGCTTGGCCCTCGGATCGGCTGCGGCGCCGAGCTTGTCGGCGAGCATGTCGGTGAATTCAGCGGCCGTGTCGACGCCGCGCTGCGCGAGTGTGCGCCACGCCTCCACTCGTCCCGTCCGGGAACTCATCGTCATGCTCCTGACCTATTGCGACAGTGGGTTTTCCGGTGCGGCGGCGGGCGGGCTGGCCGCCGGGGTGGCGGTGGCGCCGCCGGACGGCAGGGCATCGCCGCGCATCGAGGCGCGGATCTGCTCGAGCCGCGAGTGTCCGGCCATCTGAACGCTGGCCTGCTGCACTTCCATCATCCGGCCCTGCACCGAGTTCTGCGCGAGCTCCGCGGCACCCATGGCGTTGGCGTAGCGGCTCTCGATCTTCTGGCGCACCTCGTCGAGGCTCGGGGTGGTGCCCGGTGCGGCGAGCTCGCTCATCGACTGCAGCGATGCGCTGACCTGCTCCTGCATCTTCGCCTGCTCGAGCTGGCTGAGCAGCTTGCTGCGCTCGGCGATCTTCTGCTGCAGCATCATGGCGTTCTGCTCGACGGCCTTCTTGGCCTGGCCCGCGGCCTGCAGCGCCTGATCGTGCAGCGCCTTGAGGTCCTCGACGCTCTGCTCGGCGGTCACCAGCTGCGCGGCGAACGCCTCCGCGGCGTTGTTGTACTCGGTGGCCTTGGCCGCATCACCGGAGGCGGTGACCTGGTCGGCGAGCGTGAGCGCCTGGCGGACGTTGACCTGGAGCTTCTCGATGTCGGCGAGCTGACGGTTCAGCCGCATCTCCAGCTGACGCTGGTTGCCGATCACCTGTGCTGCCTGCTGGGTCAGCGCCTGGTGCTGCCGCTGAGCGTCCTCGATGGCCTGCTGGATCTGCACCTTCGGGTCCGCGTACTCGTCGACCTTGGAGCTGAACAGCGCCATGAGGTACTTCCACGCCTTGACGAACGGGTTGGCCATGGGAACGTTTCCGCCTTCGTGTCGTTGACTGCGCCTGCCGGGGACGGGCTGACGTGCTTTCAGCTACTGCCCAACTTATCGGGTTCGCAGCCGCTCGTGCAGAACCCAGGGGCGGGAGAAAAAGCTAGGCGACCGCCATCGTGACGACCTGCGGGATGACCACCTTGGTCATGACGTCGATGTTCGCCGTTCCTGCAGCGCCCGGCACCGCAGGAACCCGCTCATGGCGGGCGAGCTCTTCCCCGGCCTCGGACAACACCCGCGACAGCGGAACCTCGAGGGCACCACAGATGGCGCTCAGCAGCTCGCTGGACGCCTCCTTGCGGCCGCGCTCGACCTCGGACAGATATCCAAGGCTGACCCTGGCGTCGTCGGACACCTCCCGGAGGGTGCGTCCCTGCTCGGTGCGGGCGTGACGCAGCACGTCGCCGATCACTTCGCGTAGCAGTGCCGTCATCGTGCTCTCCTTCGTCGGCCGGTCACTACAGGCTGAACGCCCGCACGCTCACAAATGGTTCCCGGTCCCCAACACCTCACGCAGCGGCGGGCTTGCGACGTCCATCCCGTAGCGCCGAGACGACGTAGTCCAGGCCCGTGACCACGGTCAACACCACCGCGGCCCACATCAGCACCCACGCGCCGGTCAGCCACGCACCGGACAGCGGGAGGACGAACAGGCCGATCGCCAATGCCTGCACCAACGTCTTGAGCTTGCCGCCGCGGCTGGCCGGGATGACACCGCGACGCAGCACGGCGAAACGCAAAATGGTGACGCCGATCTCACGTACCAGGATGAGGATCGTCACCCACCACGGCAAGTCACCGAGCAACGACAGCCCGATCAGCGCCGCGCCGATCAACGCCTTGTCGGCGATCGGATCGGCGAGCTTGCCGAACTCGGTGACCAGATTGAAGCTGAGGGCCAGCGCACCATCGACCCGGTCGGTAATCACCGCTGCCGCAAATATGACGAATGCGATTACCCGCCAACGTGTTTCGTGGCCGTCGCCGACGAAGAGGGCACCAAGGAACACGGGCACCAAGGCCATGCGCAGACCGGTGAGGACGTTGGCGATGTTCGCGACACTGGCACGCGGAGTCACGGGATCGGTATCAGGCGGGCCAGGCACCGGATCAGAATATCCGTTGCGGCAGCCGATATTCTCACAGCGTGAATGCCGCGCCCGAAACGGATGGGCTGGTCGTCCGGCGGGCCCGCACCTCCGACGTCCCTGCCATCAAGGCGCTCGTCGACGTGTACGCCGGCAAGATCCTGCTCGAGAAGAACCTCGTCACCCTCTACGAATCCGTCCAGGAGTTCTGGGTCGCCGAGCTCGACGACGAGCTGGTGGGCTGCGGCGCGCTGCACGTGCTGTGGGCCGACCTCGGCGAACTTCGCACGATCGCAGCGCATCCCAAGGTTCGCGGACGTGGCGTCGGGCACGCCGTGGTGGCGCGTCTTCTGGACGTAGCAAGGGAATTGCGCCTCGAGCGAATCTTCGTGCTGACCTTCGAGACCGAGTTCTTCGGCAAGCACGGCTTCAAGGAGATCGACGGCACCCCCGTGACCGCTGAGGTCTACGAGGAGATGTGCCGTTCCTACGACATCGGCGTCGCGGAGTTCCTGGACCTGTCCTACGTCAAGCCCAACATCTTGGGCAACACCCGGATGCTGGTGACGCTCACTTAGACCCGTTTGCGCCGAGCGTGACCCCACTGCGAGAAATCACGCCTCGATTCGCACTGGCGTCACGTTCGGCGATCCCAAGCCCGCCCAACCCGACCGACGATCGCACCATCGCTGTCCTCCGCGGTGATTCGGACGTCGTCCCAGCCCAGTTCGGTCACTTCGGCGTGACGCCTGATCCCGCGATCGAATGAACGGCGGCTACGCCAATGGTGGTCACCCTCGTAGTCGACTCCCACCTTGACGTCCCGCCAGCCCATGTCCAGCTCAGCGACGAGTTGCCCGTACTCGTCGTAGACCGGGATCTGCGTCTCCGGCCGAGGAAATCCGGCGCGGATGAGCAGCAGGCGCACCCTGGTCTCCTGAGGTGACTCAGCGCCAGGGTCGACCAAATCCAATGCGACACGGGCATCGCGAATGCCTCGACTGCCCTTGTAGCGCTCGGCCAGCAGCTCTATGTCGGCGATCTTGAGCTTCGCCGCACGCGCGAGCGCATCGATCTCTGCGACGGCGACATCGAGCGGGCGACGTCGCGCCAGGTCGAGAGCCGTGCGTGCAGGCGTCGACACCGCGATGCCGCGCACCGTTTCGATCTCGTCCTCGGCAACCTGGTCGGACCACGTGCATATGCCCTTCGGAGGTCGACGATTGTCGTAGAGCATCTCAGCGGGTGCGGCGCCGTCGACCCACTTGGCACCATGCAGTACGGCCGCCGACCTGCCTGCGACCACACCTGCGCGACCCGACCACAACCATGCCGCCTTGGCGCGGGCGGATGCTGTCGGACGGGTGTCCCGCGCGACGTACACGTCACGATGGACGGCGACGAACCTACTGCGAAGCTGGTACGGCGTCAGTCGGCGCGCAGCCAACGCCTCACTGCCGATGAATGGCTCCCCCATGACGGGAGTGTGTCAGCGGTAACCGACAGCGCGCCCAACGTGACCCCACTGCGAAAAATCACGCCTTGATTCGCAGTGGCATCACGTTCGGGGCTAGAAGTCCTCGTCGTCGACGTCGTCTCCGTTGGCATCCCCGCCACCGCGGATCAGCATCAACGTGCCCGCCAACTCGTCGGGCTTGACCAGCACCTCACGCGCCTTGGAGCCCTCGCTGGGGCCGACGATCTGCCGCGTCTCCATGAGGTCCATCAGCCGGCCCGCCTTGGCGAACCCGACCCGCAGCTTGCGCTGCAGCATCGAGGTCGAACCGAACTGCGAGGACACCACCAGCTCGACGGCCTGCAGGAAGACGTCCATGTCGTCGCCGATGTCGGGATCGACGTCGGTGCGCTCCCCGGTCGGCTTCGCCTTGGTGACGCCCTCGGTGTACTCCGGCTCGGCCTGGTCCTTGCACGCGGCGACGACGGCATAGATCTCCTCGTCGCTGATGTAGGCGCCCTGGAAGCGGATCGGCTTGTTCGCGCCCATCGGCAGGAACAGGCCGTCGCCCATGCCGATCAGCTTCTCGGCGCCCGCCTGATCCAGGATGACGCGGCTGTCGGTCAGCGACGACGTCGCGAACGCCAAGCGGGACGGCACGTTGGTCTTGATCAGACCGGTGACGACGTCGACCGACGGACGCTGGGTCGCCAGGATGAGGTGGATACCCGCGGCACGGGCCTTCTGGGTGATCCGCACGATCGCGTCCTCGACGTCACGCGGCGCCGTCATCATCAAGTCGGCCAACTCGTCGACGATCGCGATGATGTAGGGATACGGCTTGTAGACCCGCTCGCTGCCCAGCGGAGCGGTGATGACCCCGGACTTCACGTTCTTGTTGAAGTCGTCGATGTGGCGGACCTTGTTGGCCTGCATGTCCTGGTAGCGCTGTTCCATCTCCTCGACGAGCCACGCCAGGGCGGCCGCCGCCTTCTTGGGCTGCGTGACGATCGGCGTGATGAGGTGCGGAATGCCTTCGTACGGCGTGAGTTCCACCATCTTCGGGTCGATCAGGATCATCCTGACCTCCTCCGGGGTGGCCCGCGCGAGGATCGACACCAGCATCGAGTTGACGAAGCTGGACTTGCCGGAACCCGTCGAACCGGCCACCAGGAGGTGCGGCATCTTGGCCAGGTTCGCCGAGATGAAGTCACCCTCGATGTCCTTGCCGAGGCCTATCACCAACGGATGGTGATCGCGACGGGTGGTCGCGGCGGTCAGCACGTCGGAAAGGCGCACCATCTCGCGGTCGGTGTTGGGCACCTCGATGCCGACGGCCGACTTGCCGGGGATCGGCGCCAGCATGCGCACGCTCTCCGTGGCCACCGCGTAGGCGATGTTCTTCTGCAGCGCGGTGATCTTCTCGACCTTGACGCCGGGTCCGAGCTCGACCTCGTAGCGGGTGACGGTCGGTCCCCTGGTGCAGCCGGTGACGGCGGCGTCGACCTTGAACTGCTGCAGGACCGAGCCGATGACCTCGACCATCTTGTCGTTGGCCGCGCTGCGGATCTTCGGCGGATCGCCTGCGACGAGCAGGTCGAGGGACGGCAGTTGGTACGGCCCGTCGACCACGCGGTCCAACACCAGGGTGTCGGTCTTGGGGGCAGGCTTCTTCCGGCGCGACACCCGGGCGGCAGGCTCGGGGACCGTCGGGGCCTCGTCCTCGAGCGGGTAGTTGTCGTATGGCGTGCCCTTGTCTGCGACCGGAGCGGCCTGACCCGAAACCGGCCAGGCCTGCGCCTCGTCGCCGAGATCTCCTTCGTCGTAATAGCCGTCCGAGAAGTCGTCGGGCTGCCCGTCGGCGTGGAGGTCATCGTCGTAGTAGTCGTCGTCGTTGCCGTAGTCGTCACCGCGGTAACCGGTGCCGAACAGCTCCCGAAGCGTCGACGGCACCTCGCGGATGGTGGTCCCCGTCATCAACAGCACGCCGAACAGCACACCGATGATCAACAGCGGAGTGGCGATCCAGACCGTGAGCCCGTCGGAGAGGGGTCCGCCGAGCGCGAAGCCGACGAAGCCCGCGGCGTGGCGGCGCGCCACCGGATCCGCGGGCGCACCGGCCCACAGATGCCACAAGCCGAGTACGGGCAGCCCGATCATGGCCGCGCCGAGGATGAGCCGGGGCCTGGCGTCGGGATTCGGTTCGGTGCGCATCAGGACGACGGCGATCGTGACGAGCAGGATCGGCATCAGCACCACCGCCGAGCCGATGACGGCCCGCACGACGGTGTCGATCCAGCCGCCGACGGGGCGCGCGGCGTCGAACCAGGAACTGGCCACCAGCACCACCGCGATACCCAGCAGGCCAAGGGCGATGCCGTCGCGGCGGTGTCCGGGCTCCAGATCGCGGGCGCGACCGACCGAGCGTGCGGTGGTCCCCGCGCCCTTCGCGACCATCATCCACCCGGCCCTGGCGCCCCGGCCGATGGCGGCTCCGGCTCCTGCGGCGGGCGATGGGGACTTGCGGGCTGCGGGCTTGCGACGCGGGGCCGCGGGCCGAGCCGGGCGAGCTCCAGTCTTCGAACTGGCCTTTGACCTGCTCGAACGGGCGCCCGAGCGGGCAGCGGTCTTACTTGCCATGGGCCCAAGCCTAGTCGCAACAGCCCCAAATTCACCATCAGCCACACTGGTCACAGCTCGATTGCAATGTTCCTAGCCAAGCTTTGTATTAGTCCGGCGGGCAGGAGCGCAGCGACCGGGGGTTTGTAGGGTGGACACAAGTCCAGTCACACTCACCGAGGAGTCCTCAGTTCCCATGGCCAATCCCGTCATCGTCGTCGCCACCTTGATCGCCAAGCCCGAGTCAGTGGACACCGTCCGCGACGCCTGTACCCGCGCGATCGAGGCGGTGCACCAGGAGCCGGGTTGCGAGCTGTACTCGCTGCACGAGGCGGACGGCACCTTCGTCTTCGTCGAGCAGTGGGCCGACCAGGACGCCATCCAGGCTCATGGCGCCGCTCCCGCCGTCGGCGAGCTGTTCGGGGCCATCGGAGACCACCTGTCGGCAGCTCCCGACATCAAGTTCTTGAGCCGCGTGGTTGCGGGAGACCCCGCCAAGGGTCAACTGCGTCCCTGACGACATGGGATCACTCACTGGACGCGTCGCCTTCATCACCGGCGCCGCTCGCGGGCAGGGCCGTGCGGAGGCGGTGAAGCTGGCGTCCGAGGGCGCCGACATCATCGCCGTCGATCTATGCGACCAGATCGCGTCGGTCCCCTATCCGATGTCCACCCCCGACGACCTGGCCGCCACGGTCAAGCTCGTCGAGGACACCGGTGCCCGCATCGTGGCCACGCAGGCCGACGTGCGGGACCGGGCGGCGCTGAAGAACGCGTTGAAGGCGGGCGTCGAAGAGCTGGGCGGCCGGCTGGACATCGTCGTCGCCAACGCGGGCATCGCGCCCATGGCCGGTGAGACCGCATGGCAGGACGTGATCGACGTCAACCTGACCGGCGTCTATCAAACCGTCGACGTCGCGATGCGGCCAATGATCAAGGCGGGCAACGGCGGAGCAATCGTGCTGACCAGCTCGGTGGCCGGGCTCGTCGGTCTCGCCTCCCCCATGGCCGGCTCGATGGGCTACGCGGCCGCCAAGCACGGCATCGTCGGGCTGATGCGGGTATACGCCAACCTCCTTGCGTCGCTGAATATCCGGGTCAATTCGATCCATCCTGCGGCGGTGAACACGCCGATGATCGACAACGAGTTCATCCGCAGCTGGCTGGACGGGCTGGCCCAGGAGGAACAGGGCGGACCCGACATGGGCAATGCGCTGCCGGTGCAGGCACTCGAGCCGGAGGACATCGCCAACGCCGTCTACTACCTGGTGTCCGACGCGGGCCGCTACGTCACGGGCGTCACGTTGCCGGTGGACGCCGGCTTCGTCAACAAGCGCTGAGGTGCCCGCGAATCCAGCAGCCAAGACGGCCTTCGGGCCGATGGTGCTCTCGGCCATCGAACATCAGGAACTCCCCGACCATCGCCTCGTCGACGACGACCTCGCGGCGTCGTTCCTACCCAAGCCGCTGCGGGCCCTGGTGTGCGCCACCAAGTTCCGCCTCGTCCGCCGGGCCGTGATCGCGGCGTCCGAGCGGTCCGGCCCCGGGCTGTGGGCGAACCTGTCGTGCCGCAAGAGCTACATCGACGACAACCTGGCCGAGTCGCTCCCGAGCGTCGAGGCCGTCGTGATCCTCGGCGCGGGGTTGGATACCAGGGCGTACCGCCTGGCGCGCGATCACGACGTCCCGGTATTCGAAGTCGACTTGCCGGTGAACATCGCACGCAAACGGGCAATCGTGTCGAGGGTGTTCGGCGCGGTGCCGCCGTCGGTGCGGCTGGTGTCGGTCGACTTCGAGCGCGACGACCTGATGGCCACCCTCGCGTCGTACGGCTACCGCGTGGATTCCCCCACCTTCTTCGTCTGGGAGGGCGTCACCCAGTACCTGACGGAGGACGCGGTGCGCGCCACGTTCGACCAACTCGCGCACGTCGCCAGCGGCAGCAAGCTCGACTTCACCTATGTGCGAAGGGACTTCATCGACGGCGTCAACCTGTACGGCGCCCCGGTGCTGTACGACAAGTTTTTACGGCGCAGCCAGGTATGGAAGTTCGGCATGCTGCCCGAGGACATCGAGGGATTCCTCGCCGGCTACGGCTGGCGGTTGATCGAGCAGGCCGGGCCCGACGAGTTGATGGACCGCTACGTCCGGCCCGCGGGCCGAGACCTCACGGCATCGCAGATCGAATGGTCGGTCTACGCCGAGAAGATCTGAACCTCAGTCGACTTCGAGGACCGTCGGCACGATCATCGGCTGGCGCCGGTAGACCTCGGCCACCCATTTGCCCACCGCGCGGCGCACGGCCTGCGCGATGCGGGCGGGATCGGTGACCTTGTCGGCGGCCAGCGCCTCGAGT
>Ga0105239_10006375_pt1 | contig 13706 bp, 11 predicted proteins | sample KBSC44metaG_FD_92761 | JGI IMG/M metagenome (GOLD analysis project Ga0105239, IMG submission 92761) | Corn rhizosphere microbial communities from Kellogg Biological Station, Michigan, USA - KBS C4-4 metaG | ecosystem: Host-associated > Plants > Roots > Rhizosphere > Soil | place: Michigan, USA... | reverse complement strand
GAAGGAGGCATCGAGCTCATCCATCGTGGCCGTCGTCTCGTGGATCGCAGTCGACTGATGGACGGCAGTCCGCTCCTGCTGCTCCACGGTAGCCGCTATCTCGGAGGAGGTGACGGACAGGGAGCTGATGGTCTCCCGCAACTCCCGTGTAATGGACTGGCTGAGAACGATACCAAGACCGCCGGCTACGCCAATCACCAGCAATAAGGCGATACCGATCATCAGGCGGGTCCGGGCATCGGCGATCTGATTGACCTCATGCTCCGTCGCCGTGTCCCGCTCATGCGCCGCCTTGACAACTTCGGCAATCGCACTCTGGTGCGACTGATAGAGCTGTTTCAAACGGCCGTCGAGGAGCGCCCGAGCCCCCTTCTGATCACCATTCCGTATCGCCGGAAAGAGCTGCGTTTCACAGATGCTGAAGAACTCCTGCGCCGGCTCGTACGACCGAACGACCAGCGCGCGCTTCATCTCATCCTCGGGAAGTGTCCTCGCCCAGAAGTCGTGTTGCGCCTCGAAATCCTCCTGCACCTTCTTGTAGCGCTGCATCTCGTTCTGCACATTGGCGGCGTCCGTCTCCGCCGACATCTGAAGCGCTGTCAGGTAGGCCTCCATCAGATTCTCGGAGGCGGGTTCGACATCGGCGATCAGATCCCTTCCCTGAGCGATCTGCGCGTAGTACGGTCCGTTGACCTTTACGGCAGCAAGCGTCAGGTAGGCGACGATGACGAAGGCGATAAAGCTTACCAGGAAGGAGCCGATAAGAAGTCCCAGCTTTTTCTGGACACTCCAGTTTTTCAGTTGCAAGTTCATAGTCTGTATGATCTTCCTCAGTGAGGGCTAGAGTATCACGATGGAGCGAGCGCCGTTTCCGGAGCGATCAATCCTCCATCGCGGAGGATCCTGTCCAGATCGACGATGCTCAGTAGTACATTGTCGTAGCGTGCGGTGCCATGGACGAAGCCATTCAAGCGCGACGGCGCGGCCGTACCGACCGGTCGCACGCTGGCGTCCGGCAGCGTAAGAACGTCGAGTACGGCATCGACGATGATGCCGAGGCGCAGATCTCCAGTCTGCACCACGACGGCGGTCTGCGGCGCTTCGGTCGGCGGCAGCTGGAGTACCGGACGGATATCGATAAGGGCGAGCAGCTCACCCCGAAGGTTCATCAGGCCGCGAAGGTACTCCGGGCAACACGGCACCGGTGTCAGATTACGGATCGCGCTGAACTCACGGACCCGGGAGACCGGGATGGCGATTCGTTCGCCGCTGACATGTACGACCGCCAGTGTCGTAACGCCGGCCGTCGCCTCCGTCTCCGCATCACGCCGTGCGATATTGCGCGCCCGCTCCCGAAAAACTACCTGCGCCTCTGGTGAAGGCGCCTCCCGGCCGGAGGCGAGGAGTGCCGTGGAAGAAGCCGGCGACGGCCCGTGGCCATTTCGCGTGGGATCGTAATGGGGAGATGCTATGAGTGACGCCAGAATACGGGCCGGGTCGAGGAGTGTCACCATCTGCCCATCCAGACAGGCGACACCGCGTGCCGCGGTCCCCGCCTCGTCGGTCGGTACAAATTCGGAGGGCAGAAGCTCCAGAACATCCAGGACGGCGTCGACGATCAGTCCGGCGACGGTATCCTGGTACTCCATAATTACCAGACAATCGGTCACCAGGTACGTGTGGCGCGCGGGCCGTCCCAGACAGAGATCAAGGTCAAGAACCGGCACGACCGTCCCGCGCAGGTGGGTCAGACCGACGACGCCCGGCTTCGGATGTGCGACAGGCCCCAACTCCGGCAGCCAGAGGATCTCCCGAACGACCTTCGCTTCGAAGGCGAAGCGGTCCCCCCCCTTCTGCAGAATCAGGTAGGTCATCGGCGACTCTCCAGGAAAGCCGCTCCGTTACGCAGCAGCTCTTCGGCTCCCTGGCGAAGCGTCCGGGCGCGTTCTATCTGGCCTTCCGCGGCATAGATCGCGCTCAGGTCCAGATAGGCGGGCGCAAACTGCGGCGCCAGGAAGATCACCTTGTTGAGCAGATCCTTCGCGGTATGTGGGTCCCCGCGCTCTTCAGTGATCTGCGCCAGCAAGTAATAGGCCTCGAAGGCGACGGAGTCCAGCCGAATTGCGCGGCGACAGTATTCGGAAGCGACATCGTGCCTGCCGGCATCGGCGTGGGAGCGCGCACGCGCCGTCAGATCCGCCGCACTCTCTTCCTGCCGATCGTCCGTCCTCCGGAGCGCCGGAGCGACCGAGGGCGTCGGCGCCGTTGCCAGCCGGTTTGCCGATCGTGGCGCCGGCAACGGAAGGCTCACGGCCGGCCGCGATGCGGTAGCAACAGGTACGGGCGGGGTCGTTACAGGAGAGATCGGTGTGGGAGCCGGCAGGCGCAGTGCCGCCACGTCTCGCCGTCGATATACGACCGACTCCGGGAATCGGATCGACTCGAAGGCGCTGAGATCCTCCTGAAGATGTAGCTCGGCATGACCGGTCATCAGATAGCCTTCCGGCGCCAGAGTCTGCGCGAACTTGCGAATCACGGTCCCGATGGAGGGCGTGTCGAAGTAGATAAAGACATTCCGGCAGAGGATCAGGTCCATGTCGTGAATGCCGGCGGCGACGGCGGGAAAGACATCGGCCAGGAGATTCCCCTGCCGAAACGTCACCCGCCGCCGGATGCGGGCATCCAGATGGAATCCGTCGCGGTCCTGCCGGAAATAGCGTTGCTGCAGGATCGGATCGACCATGCGGAAGGACCAGGCGCTGTAGTGCCCGCGTCGCGCCCGGGTGACGGAAGCCTCGCTCAGATCGGAACCGAGAACGAGCAGGTTCCACGCCTCCGGGTCCGGCAGCAGTTCGTGCAGCAGGATAGCAAGGGAATACGGCTCCTCGCCGGTCGAACAGCCGGCGCTCCAGATCCGTAGCGACCGCCGCGATGCGTTGCGAGCGATCAGTTCCGGAAGAATGGTGTTGCGCAGCAGTGACATCTGCGCCTGATCCCGAAAGAAGAAGCTCTCGCCATTGGTCAGCGTCTCAGTGACATGCTTCCACTCCCGCGCGGCATCGGCGCTATCGCTGGAGAGAAACCGCTGATAACCGTTGCTGTCACTGGCGCCGGCGGCGCGAACGCGTCGGGTAAGCGCCTGACTCAGCGCGGGCAGATCCTTATCGCGGATCCAGATCCCCGTACGGGTAAGAAACTGGTGGCGGAACCAGGAGACCAACTCGTTGGCAGGTGGATGTGTGATCATGGCGTCTCTCCGCTTCGCGAGCTCCCGTCGCCGGGGAAGCGGTCTACCCCCCCTAGAGCAGAATATGTGCCATTTCGGAGCGAGCGTGTTGACGCCTGTCTGCCTTACCACTCTCGATTCCGCGGCAATAAACCGGCCTCCTGATACTGGTCAGGAGGCCGGTTCTTCCGCATGAGGGCGGGATTCAGACGCGTGCGAAGTCGATAAAGCCCTTTTCCGGGTCTGTCGCGACAAGCCGGACACGAACGCGGTCACCGACATCCATTCCGCGTTCGCCGTGAACCACACGTCCTTCGGCCGGCGGGGAGAGTAAACGTACGTAGATGCCCTTATCCGAAGCGCCGGTAACGATCCCTTCAAAGATCGCCCCGATCCGGTCGGTGAGCAAGACCGCGGCGGCGGCTTTACGCAGACGGCGCTCCACCTTCGCCGCGGCATCCTCCCGCTCCGTGCAGTGGGCGGCGATCTGCTCCAGGGCATCGTCGCTGTAGGGAAGCGCTTCGCCTGCCAGGAGCGCCTTGACCATCCGCTGTGTGACCAGGTCCGGGTAGCGCCGGTTCGGCGCCGTGGAGTGGGTGTAGTTCTGGACCGCCAGCCCGAAGTGGCCATCGGACGGTGCGCCGGCCCGCATCAGGGTGTATTCCCCGGAGCCGAGCAGTTTGACGACGGAGAGGGAGAGATCCGGAAAGCGGAGCGGGTCCTTTTTACGTTGCGCATCCAGGAAACCGGCCAGCGCCTTTGCATCCGGATAGCCGGGGAGGTCATACCCCATCGTCCCTGCCAGCTCGACGATGCGCGGCCAGCGCTTCGGCACCCGCACCACGCGCTGAATGACCGGAACGCCGCGCCCCTCCAGGAAGGTGGCAGTAGCGACATTGGCTGCCACCATGAAGCTCTCGATCAGAAACCGGGCGCTATCCTTGGTGGGAACGGCCAGGTCAACGACCTTCCCTCCGGGAGCGACGACCGGTCGTGCCTCAATGGTCTCGAAGTCTAGGGCGCCGCTCTTGTGGCGAAGCGCCCGCAGACGCCCCATCGCCTTCGCCTGCAGGCGGATCTGCTCCTCCATCCCCGGCACGGCGACGACCGCGGGCGGCGGCACCGCGCCGGGCGTATCCAGCCAGCGCCCGACGGTCTCATAGACAAGCTTGGCCTGATTGCGCACGAGTGCCCGGTAGCGATCGCTGGAGACGACGTTACCGTCCGGATCGATCACCATATCGGTGACGATCGCCAGGCGATCGACGCCGGGCAGCAGGGAGGTGAGATCGGTCGAAAGCTGCTCGGGCAGCATGGAGAACGTCTCGATGCCGAGATAGATCGATGTCGTATTGGCGCCGGCATGCTGGTCGATCGCCGATCCCTTCGGCACGAGCGCATCGACATCGGCGATCCCGACCCGTATCCGGATACGATCGTCCGGCAGCGCGTCGGCGACCTCGATCTGATCGAGATCCCGTGAATCGTCATTGTCCACCGACGACCACAGCAGGTCACGCAGGTCGAGCAGGCCCTCGGTCGGCACCGCGACCTCCGCGGCTCTGGTATCGGCCGCCTGCGCCTCCTGCAGCGCCTGCGGCGGAAAGTCCGTTTCGAACCCCGTCTCGTTCATCGCCCGATGCGCTAGATCGCGCAGATCAAAATGAGAGTAGCGCACTTGTCCTGCCTTATGCCGACGACACGGTCGGCTCGTTGATTCCCCTTGATCTTACCCGGCTAGCGCCATATATCTTTCTCCGGCAGCACGACGATCTCGCCCTGCGCCTCCCTTGCATTTCCCTGCGGGCCGATGCTGGCGAGCGTATAGCTGGCGCCGTCGGCGGCAACGGTATACCGATAGGGGCTGCCGCTGTACGGGTCGGTGCTGAGATCTCCGAGACGGAGATCTTCCAGATGGAGCGGCAGGCGGCCGAACTCCCATCGATAGCGCCGGATCGCTGCCTGTACGGCGAGAAGGCGGAGCGCGACCTGCATCCGCGCCAGGCTGCGCGGCAGGCGCGTGGGATCGTTCAGTGTCGCTCGGGTATAGGCTTCGACAAAGGCGGAGGCTGGCCCCGCAGATGGCGCCTTATTGTCGTCCGGCTCTGCCGGCGCGTAGGGATCGATCGCCTCTGCACGATCGAAAGAGGCGTTGATCCGCTGGCGCAGGGAATCAAAGGCGGCGTGGCGGAGCGCCGGGTCGGGCCCGAGTGCCAGCCAGCTTTCGGCGACTGCCTGCAGACTCGCCTCGTGGTTCGGGTTCAGCGCGGCCGCGCTCTGCGCCCCGACCGGCATCGCCTCCAGCGCATCTACCCCTGCCAGACGGGATCGGCGCCAACGCTCCAGCAGCCGTTTATCCAGCTCCGGTGTCGCCGTCAGCCTCGTTTGCACCAGCCCGAGAATACGGTCGCAGTCCGGCAGCGCCCACTGGCCCATGTGTCGCGCCAGGCTGACTGTCGCCTCCTCATCGATCAGATGGGCATAGAGCGCCGCACTGACATTCTCTCCGCGCACGGCATCGGTTAGCCGCAGGGCATCCTCCAGCGTGTTTATTGCCGCGCTGATCCGTCCGTCCGCAGCCAGTACGTACTCCTCCACGGCGAGCAGGCTGCCAAGGCGACGCAGGAGCGGCAGGTCGCGGTAGATCTTCCCCGGCGCCAGGGCGTCGTTCTCCGGCAGCGGAGGCGCCATCGGCTTTGCGAGCCCGGCCCGCAGCAGGGTCAGGGCCTGCCGGCAATTCGGATCACGCAGCGCGGCGCGCTTTAGCGTCAACGTGGCGTCCGGCGCTATGGCGGCATCGAGTGCGGCGTTGTCCCGGACAAGATCCGCCGCGGCCACGATCTCCTCCAGGCCATTCTGCCCCGATGGGTTGGGGAACACGGTGGAAAACCGCGCCGGTGGAGGCGGAGGCGCTGCCGATGTGCTGTCGCGCACCGGCGGAACAGCAACCAGTAAAAAGCAGATCATTCCGGCGTGGATCACCGTGTTCAGTTCCTCCGTCCAGAGTATGCCGGGAAGAGATGAAGGAGTCCTGAAAGCGATGAGCGAGATTTCGCTCGCTCGCTCGTGGACCTTTCGCTCGCTCGCTCATGGGGGCGGGGCGAATTCGTCGGGTCTTTCGTCGGTGGAGGGGCAAATAGCTGAAATTTCGTCGGGTTCGTCGTTTACGGCGGAGGGAGCGCCGCGATGGCGGGCAGGCGGGTGGATATCCGCCATCGTGTGATTTCCCTTCGGTTTTCAAGGTTCGCTCGCTTCGGATCGAGGCGATTGCTTCCTTTATTTTATGGGATGCGGCGAGGGAAGGGAAGCGTTTGGCAAAAGTCTTCCCCCGGAACCGGGGGAAGACTTTTCGATCCGGCTCCTCGGGGCGAGGCAAGTGTTCCCCGCACTGAAGTGCGGCGCTGGCAATCACCCGCTGAAGGGGGTACCCGGTCCTGGGGACGCTCTGCAGACTGAAAAGCCGTCGCGCATACCGAACACTGTGGCAATTACGAAGGCGTTTCGGACAGGCGTATTCAGTCCGCACTGGTGCGGTCAGCGTTTTCGCTCAGCGATGGTGGGATGGAGCTAAGACCAAGGAGGCGTTGAATCACGGCATCGACCCCTTCGTGACTCACGGCTTCGTATCGAATCATCAGTTCGGAGAATGCTTCAGAGGTTTTTGCGAATATATCGGTCTCTATAGCGTCGGCGTCTTCGCGAAACTTTTCCAGCCATCGATGTGCTGTAGCGGGCAGTTCGGCGGCGCCGGTTTCGACGTACCCGACCATGGCAGCGAGGCGCACAATGGGCGTTGCGTTGACGTCCTCCATCCCGCGGAGCAAAGACGGCAGGTACGCCGCGGCATGTTCGTTTTCACGACACAGGGCCCCCATCGCCAGCAGGAGCGCGGCCCCGGGGTTCTGGTTCCGTTTCTTGCGAGAGGCGCTCTCGCAGGTGGGGCAGAATCTCCCCGGCGCGTTCCCGGCACTTGCGGAGAACCGCCGCGGATGCGATGCGGATCTCCGGGCGTTCGTCGTTGAGCAGTGCAACATAGAGCGGTATGCCTTCCTGTGCGGCCCAGTAGGTCTGCTCGCCGTTCTCCGCCTGCGAGGCCCAGTAGGCATACCGAGGAGAGGACGGGTCTACCCCATGCGGGTATCGGAACCCGTCCTCAAGGCATGACTCTAACAGGAGAAGGAGCTCCCGGTGATGCCGACGGGTGCGCGGCTGGCGCACTAACTCGATGATGAACGGAACAGCGGCAACCGTAGCCTGGTAGATGTCGCCCTGATGGTAGAGACAATCAAAGAGCTGCCCGCAGGGGTTCGGTGGCTCGGGCGGAAGGGCAGACGGGTTGAAGATGGCGAGCATCAGCCTCTCCACCGGGGGCATCGGTGGCGGATCGGATGCCCCCGCACGGTCGGCGTCTTCGAATAGAGCCAGCATCAGGTCGGGGACGTTTCCCGCCGGGCCGTAGCAGTGCTGCAGGTTTGCCCAATCGACGGTTTTCAGGGCGCGCGCGAACTCTTCCTCGGTCATGGCAGCTTCAGGCATGGCTTGTCCGGCTCCAAACGGATGTCACCGTCGTATGCGGCATCTGCACTATTATCTGTCAGCTTCTCTGTTACCTACCAAAAATCCGGTCTTGCATCGACGCCTGCCCTCTTTTTCGGTTATTATGTGAACAGTTTTTTGCCGCGCCTCGCCGAGGCGAACGAGAAGAGGGAGATGGGGAGATGCTGGCTGTTGTCGAGTCGAGTGCGATACTGGGAGTGGACGCGTACGGGGTGCGCGTCGAGGTCAACGTCGTTCCCGCCCAGATCCCTCAGATCACGATCGTCGGCCTGCCCGACGCTGCCGTTCAGGAGAGCCGGGAGCGCGTGCGCGCCGCCATCAAGAACTCCGGCCTGATGTTCCCCGCCGACCGGCGCATCACGATCAACCTTGCCCCTGCCGACCTGAAGAAGGCCGGCCCCGCCTTCGACCTGCCGATCGCGGTCGGTCTGCTGGTCGCCACCGGTCAGATCGCCGAGGAGGCGATGGCCGGCACGATCCTGGTCGGCGAGCTTTCGCTCGACGGCTCGGTGCGCCCGGTCTCGGGCGTGCTGCCGATGGCGATCTGGGCCCGTCAGAACGGCCGCCAGCGGTTTATCGTGCCGACCGAGAACACGCGCGAGGCGGCGATGGTCGGGGACATCGATGTCTTTCCGGTCAACACCCTGGCCGATGTGCTCCTGCTGCTCGCCGATCCGGCGTCGGTAGCGCCGGTGCGGGAGGACCCGCGCGCCCTGCTGGGCAAGCAGGTAGCGACCGGCCTGGACTTTTCCGACGTAAAAGGCCAGGCGCACGTTAAAAGGGCACTGGAAGTCGCCGCCGCTGGCGGTCATAATGTGCTTCTGGTCGGCTCCCCCGGCTCGGGCAAGACGATGCTCGCCCGCCGCCTGCCGACGATTCTTCCGCCCCTGACTGTCGAAGAGAGCCTTGAGGTCACGAAGCTGTACTCGGTGGCAGGACTGCTCTCCTCCCATGGTGCGGCATTGGTGACACAGCGCCCCTTTCGCGCCCCGCACCACACCATCTCCAACGCCGGCCTTACCGGCGGCGGCACGATCCCCCGCCCCGGCGAGGTCTCCCTCGCCCATCACGGCGTCCTCTTTCTGGACGAACTCCCCGAGTTCAACCGCGATGTCCTGGAGGTGATGCGCCAGCCGCTGGAGGACGGCCACGTGACCATCGCCCGCGCTGCTGCGGCGCTTACCTACCCGGCACGGTTCACGCTTGTGGCGGCGATGAATCCGTGTCCTTGCGGCTTCTTCGGCGATCCGGTCAAGCTCTGCTCCTGCTCGCAGGCGCAGGTGCACAAGTACCTGCAGAAGATCAGCGGACCCCTGCTCGATCGCATTGACCTGCACATCGAAGTCCCCAGGCTAAAGCACGATGAGTTGACAGCTCCCCCCGCAGGCGAGCATAGCACCAATATTCGCGACCGTGTCATTGAGGCACGCGAACGGCAGGCGGATCGCTTCGCCAAGATGGCGGCAACAGACGCCGCCGAGGGCGCCACCAGCGGGTTCAGTCCGACGGAGGCGCCGCGCGTCTTTTGCAACGCCCAGATGACAGCGCGTCAGATCCAGCAGCACTGCCGCGTCGAAGGCGACGCCAAGGCGCTGCTCGCGGCAGCGATCACCCAGATGAACCTCTCGGCGCGCGCGTATGATCGAATCCTGAAGGTAGCACGGACGATCGCGGACCTGGCGGGTGAGGAGAAGATCGGTATCGCCCAGATTGCCGAGGCGGTCCAGTATCGGTCGCTTGACCGGAAGTTGTGGGGATAGAATAGATTGGAGGCAGGGCTGGCCATGACATTGACTATCGAACTCCCGGCGGAACTGGAAGCTGAACTCCAAAAGGCAGCTCATCGTCAGGGCAAGGACATCATGCAGGTCTTGCAGGACAGCATCCGTCAAAACCTGCGCCACGACATCCTGCCACAAACCGAATCGGAGCTGCTTCTCACCATCAATTCCCCTCTTGCCCCCGAGGCCCGCCAGCGGCGCGACTCCCTCATAGCATTGCAGCAGGAGCGCTCTTTGACCGATGCCGAACGCGAGGCCTTGATCGCTTCCGTAGACGCTCTAGAGATGGCAAACGCACAGCGCTGGCAGGCAATTGCAGAACTGGCGGAACGGCGCGGTCAATCTCTCGCACAAATCGCCGACCAGCTTGAGATACCTCTTCCCTAACTCGCCAATCTACAGATGTCAGGTACCTATGTCCCCGCGGCACTAGAACGGCTCGTCGCTGAGCGAGCGCGCAACCAGTGCGAGTATTGCCGATGTCTAAGCGGTTTTCATTCTGATCCCTTCGCCGTCGAGCATATTGTGCCGGAGGCACGCGGGGGCACGACAGAAGAGAGTAATCTGGCCCTTTCGTGCCTGGGATGTAACAGTTTCAAGGGTGCCGTCCAAACCGGAATTGACCCGGTAACGGATCGCGAGGCGCCACTTTTTCACCCACGGCAGCAGCCCTGGGCGGATCACTTCGCGTGGAGCGAGGATACGACGCAGATAATTGGCCTAACGGCATCCGGCCGCGCCACAGTCGAACGGCTGCGCTTAAACCGCCCGGGCCTGGTCAATCTACGCATGGCCTTGCGCGCCTTCGGCGTTCACCCGCCGACCTGACAACAGGTGGATTGAGATATCCAGATCAACGCAATTTACAAACTGCGCCGATACTTCTGGGCTTCTTTGGCGGTCCCGATGACGGCGCGTCAGATCCAGCAGATCTGCCGTGTCGAAGGCGACGCCAAGGCGCTGCTTGCTGCCGCCATCACGCAGATGAACCTCTCGGCGCGGGCGTATGACCGCATCTTGAAGGTCGCGCGAACGATCGCGGATCTGGCGGGCGAGGAGCAGATCGGTATTGCCCAGATCGCCGAAGCCGTGCAGTACCGATCGCTTGATCGCAAGTTGTGGGGATGAGATAGGATAGATTCAGACGCAACACCGAGGGACCATCAACGGGAAAGGCAGAACGATATGGCGGTTGTGACGTTCGAGGGGATTGTAGAGGCGGGAAAAATCCGCATATTGAGCGACGCCGTTCTGCCGGAACGAGCAAAGGTTTACGTGCTCATCCCGGATTTCGATACCGACGAAGTGCGAGCGACGCACCCGGTCGCAATCCCGGCAAATCCGCGGGTCGTTTCACCGCGCTTGGCGAAGCGTGAAGACGCAGCACATTTCCGACTGAAGATGACCGGGGCTGCTGATGCCCCTGTATGACGCGACACAGAACGATCCACCTGCACCGATTGCGGAAGTCGCTTTGCGAAACCCCGAAACAGGAGCGGAACTAGCATCTATCGTGATGCTGCTTGATACCGGCGCGGATGTAACTCTGATACCCCGCGAGGCCGCGGCCAGTATCGGCTGTCAGCCGACAAACGCGCATCTACTTTCCGGTTTTGACGGCGGCGGCGGCAGCCACGAAGAGGTGCTTGTCGAGATGCGGTCCTCGATAAGACGTTTACCGGCCAATTTCTTACGATCGACCAACCAACGGGTATTATCGGGCGCAACATACTGAACTACCTGGTACTCACTTTCGACGGCCCTCGTCTGACGTGGAGCGAAGCGCGTTAACGGCGCCGATAAAGCGCATCTGCAGGGCGCTGTCGGTCGTGGTCGCGGGGATGGGGAGGTCGACGCTTCCGTTGGTGACAGTCACGGTGGACCGGGCAGTGACGACGCCTCGTTGTGTATCCCACCAGGCGACGCTCCAGACGCCGCTCTTTGCCAGGGTACGGAAATGGAGGGTGCCGGTGGTCGGCAGGGGAAGGCCGTGGTCGCGCACGGCGGCGTAATTGTAGCCCCGGTTCACGATCCAGGCGGCGACGGTATTCGGTCCCTGAAGGGCGTAGGCTTTGAACGGCGGCGCGGCCGCCGTGAAGATGTAGTTGGCCACCTCCACCCATCCGGTCTCGGGGTTGTCCAGGGACAGAGAATGGTGTCCGGCGGTCAGCGGGATCGTGACCGTGGCGTCCTTCGCCGGACTGCCGGAGTAGGCAGTCTTTCCATCGACGGTGGCGATCAGGCGGGGGTTTCCATGCGGGGCGCCGGTGACCAGGCGAAGCTCCGCGGCCGCCGGGCAGTCGATCTCAAAGGTTGGCGGGTTGCGGCGCTCGGCGTTATCCTTGAGGCCGTATAGATAGGCGGCCAGTCGATCCTCCCCCGGCACCAGCGTGCCATCCTTATGGATAACGAAGTGGTTCGCCTCAGCGCGGAAGCCCCAATCGGGATAGCCGGTAAGGACGAGATCGCTTCGGTTGGAAGGCGAGATCGCGGGTTGCGTCGGCGTGAAGCCCGAACCGGCAAAATCTAAGGCAGCGGCAAAGTTCGACAGGCCGCGATAGTGCGTATAAAGGTTTTTGGGCTCGATATAATCGGCCCACCACCAGAGAGCGCTACTGCCGGCGGCGCCGGAGAGCAGCGAGGCCCACTGAGCGTTGTGCCACTGGATGCCCTGCGGATCGTTTGCGACAGAGTACGCGCCGCCTGCCGGAAAGCCCATCTCCCCGCCGAGTACCGGCTTTGCCGGCGCCAGGCTTCGGTAGCGCGCGATGATTGCCGCCTGGGCATCCTCGGCGGTCGGCGATGGTGAGTAGAAGTGGAACTGAGTCAGATCGATATCCGGCTGCGCCCAGATGGCCGGGTCGTCCTGAAAGCGGCTGAAGCTGGTCGTGACCAGATGGTTCGGGTCCAACGACTTGATATAGGCGGCCATCTCCCGGTGCCATGCCGCCACATCGGCGCGTACTCTGGCATCGGTCAGGTAACCGTCCGTATTGTCGATCTCGTTCGTCAGCTCCCAGATCAGGTTCGAGGCGTAGCCCCAGCGGGCGACGATATAGCGAAGCCGCTGCTTGAAGAAGGCGCGCGCCGTGGGGTCTGTAAAGAAATCGTCCGGCGTGGCGCAGGGGCCACCGTTGCCTTTGTAATAGGGGCTGCGAAGCCATTGGGGGTCGACTCGGGTGGAGACCGCACCGTGGTTCAGCAGGGTGAGCATGACCTGGATATGGTTGCGACGCGCGACCTCCAGATCATGGTCGAGCCGCCAGGCTTCGTTCTGGCGCTTCGTATAGTCGCCGAGTCCCGTCTCCGTCCACTCGATTCCGTGAAAGTCCGACCACATCCAGTAGCGCGCGAAGTTTCCGCCCTGCGCCGCGATCTTCGGCTGCCAGGTGTCGTAGGAGTAGGTCCCGTTCTCCATTCCCCAGTTGCCCCACCCCAGGTTCTGGCCGATCGGGATGTACTGCGATCCATCGCTATATTGGAGATACCGGCTGTTCCGTTTAGAGCGCTGGACAAACCCTTTAAGGGTAGAAGGCAGGCAGCGGAAGGTTCGGGAGGCGACGGTAAGAGGGGCGGCATTTGGCGTGATGATCCTGACGGTGTAGGTCCAGACACCGGTTTCGGTGGGGGTAAAGCGTACCTTCCAGACGGGCGCGCCGAGGGCGGCTAACTGCTCCGGTGGGCCGCTACGGGCGAAATCCTGATAGGTAAAGCCGTCCACCGCGAAGGTCCGGTGCGTCGGCGAGGTGAACGTCGCAATGACACGGATTTCGTCGGAATGATACGGATTGATATCATCTCTTGTACCATCAGCAGGGAGGCGGAAGGTCAGTTCGAAGAGATCGAGGCGTCCTATCGCCGTGCTGTTCACGGCCACCGCAGGGGCACTAGCCGACGCGGTGCGGGCGGCGGAAGCGGGACTCATGATCGGCAGACCGAGCATTACGCCGGCCAGGGTGAGAGAGCAGCGGAGTCGGGGGAAGGGAGCGTGGATCATGGTTAGCAAAATTGTACCATCAATCATAATGATTCAATGATTATATTTGCTTTTGAATCATTATGACACTATTGACAAAATGGTACAGCATTGGTAGCATTGTGTCATGGCTAGCATGCGCGACGTTGCAATCAAGGCGGGGGTT
>Ga0105239_10006374_pt1 | contig 13708 bp, 11 predicted proteins | sample KBSC44metaG_FD_92761 | JGI IMG/M metagenome (GOLD analysis project Ga0105239, IMG submission 92761) | Corn rhizosphere microbial communities from Kellogg Biological Station, Michigan, USA - KBS C4-4 metaG | ecosystem: Host-associated > Plants > Roots > Rhizosphere > Soil | place: Michigan, USA... | reverse complement strand
CCCTGCATCCCATGACCTGGCCCATTAACAGCGGTAAGGATTTTAAAGGGGTGTATAACCTGCACGATAAAAATCTCTTGCTGTTCACCGCCAATACTAAGGCAGCAGATGAAGATGCGGTACAGATCTCTGATCTCAGCAGCTCACTGCTCGATGAAAAAGTGGGTGAAAAAGACGCCTCCATTTTACGCGAAGATGTGGAACTGATCGCAGGTGTTTATGGTGATTTACCGGTAGAAGATTATCTGGCAGGAAAAGTGGCCCCCGTATTTTTCGGCAGCGCCATTAATAACTTCGGTGTAAAGGAAATGCTCGATACTTTTATTCGCATTGCTCCTGTACCGCGTCCCCGTGCAACAACTTCCCGCGATATTTCACCGCAGGACGATAAATTTTCGGGATTCATATTTAAGATCCACGCCAACCTCGACCCCAAACACCGCGACCGTATTGCCTTTTTACGTGTTTGTTCAGGAAGGTTTGAGCGCAACAAGTATTTTCACCATGTGCGGCTCGATAAAGACGTGCGCTTCAGCAACCCCTACACATTTATGGCCCGCGATAAGGATGTAATTGAGGAAGCATTCCCCGGCGATGTGGTGGGCTTATTCGATACCGGAAACTTTAAGATCGGCGACACCCTCACCGAAGGCGAGGATTTCTATTTTACCGGCATTCCTTCATTTTCACCTGAAATATTTAAAGAGGTAATCAATAAAGACCCAATGAAAACCAAGCAATTGGAAAAAGGTCTACTGCAGCTTACCGATGAAGGCGTGGCCCAGTTGTTTACCCAGTTCGGCGGTAATAAAAAGATCATTGGCTGTGTGGGCGACCTGCAGTTTGAAGTGATCCAGTATCGTCTGTTACAGGAATACGGCGCTTCCTGCGAGTTCAGGGCAATGCCTTATTACAAAGCCTGTTGGATTACCAGTGCCGATCCCAAAAAGTTGGACGAGTTTACCCGTTTCAAATCAAACAATATCGCCACCGATAAAGATGGCCACCTGGTTTATCTGGCCCAAAGCGAATGGTTCCTGAATACCGAACGCACTAATAACCCTGACATTGAATTTCACTTTACGAGTGAAATCCATAAAGAAACTGCATAGTGGTCTGATTTCAGGATGTAGAAGTTTTAACCGCAGAAACTTTTTCTGCGGTTATTTTTTGGCCTGATAGATAACATATTAAGATTGTTATTTCAAATTTAAAATTTGATAACATCGCCTATTCTGTTGTCTATAAATGACTTGAGTGGGTTATAGGCGAGTTATAGGCGAGTTTCTCCTCTTTGGGTCCTCATTGGGTCCTCATTGGGTCCTCTTTGGGTCCTCGGGCGCCGAGGACCCAAAGAGGTTCAATAGAGGTTGCAAAGAGGTTGCAGCAAGGCCAATCGCTGTGTCTTATACTAGTATAGGTTGAAACAGCACAATGTTTACAAAGCCACTCCCAAATCAGCTAAAAAGCCGGAACTTAGATATGGAATCAAGAACTGGCAGCATGATAATTTTTGAAACAGAGCGGCTATCCATTCGTCAGTATACGAGGGCCGATGAAGAACACTTTTTCAGATTGAACGGCGATGCAGAAGTAATGCGTTACATCAGGGAGCCTAAAAACCGGGCTGAATGTGCCTTGTTTCTGGCACGCAATATTGAGCTGTATCAGCAAAATCCCCTGATGGGCCGCTGGGCCATGGTAGAAAAAGAAACCGGTGTTTTTGTAGGTTCTTTCGCCATTATACCGGTTGAAAACTCAGAAAGCTATGGCGCATCAGAAATTCAGCTGGGTTATGCCCTGTTAAAAGATTACTGGGGAAGAGGGTTTGCCACCGAATCTACCCTGGCAGGCAAACAATATGCATTTGAGGTAATGAAACTTCCCCGGATCGTTGGAATAACTACCACCGACAATTTTGCTTCCCAAAAAGTATTACTGCGTTGCGGATTTGAGCAACAACCCAACATTATACAGGCGGGTACAGAGCTTTGCTATTTTGCCAGCAAAAATCCCAATGCCATGGAAACAGAGCGGCTGCACCTGTTTCCGCTGACTGCACAACAACTGGAGTTATATGTGCAGGCTGATAATAAACTGGAAGAGGCGCTTTGTCTCGCTAGTACCAACAGGACCATAGCTCCGCAGGTGAAAGAGACGGTAACAAAGACTACGTTGCCCAACATGCACAAGGCGTCAGGCAATGATTATTTGTTCTATACTTTTTGGCTGGTGGTTGATAAGCAAACCCGCACCATTGTTGCAGAGCTTGGCTTTAAGGGCCCGCCGGATGATGCAGGTATTGTTGAAATCGGTTATGGTACCATGCCGGCCATGCAGGGTAGGGGTTATATGACCGAAGCCGTGAAAGGCATTTTACAGTGGGCCTCCACACGGCCTGATATCAATACGGTGCTGGCCGAAACCAATTCTTCAAATACTCCTTCTATAAAGGTTGTTCAAAGGAACGGCTTTGAGCAATTTAAAAAGAAGGGCGAAATGTTGTGGTGGAGGGCTAACGTGAAAATTTGAAAACGTGCGGATGTGCGAGTTTTGTGCATCCGCACATCTGCATTTTAGCAGGGACGTATACCACCCAATCTCAATACTGCAAAGTCGGGGTGAGCAGGATTTACAATTAATGCCTGTTTCAATGGATCAATCAAAACATCCATTTCTTCTAAAGGCATCACTCCCAATAAAGGCTCTGAATCACCAGGTAATACCAAAGCACTGCAAAAAGCGGTTCTGTTTTTAAAACGTAATTCAACCTGGCCAACTACATCACATTCTACAACATGGCCATTGGCCAGTGTAAATCTTTTGTTTCTTTCTGTCACAGGAAATTGAAGTATCTCCTGTATGTTTTCATTGATGCACAAAAACATGGCTCCTGTGTCAACCAGCGCCTGTATTCTCATGCGCTTTATTTCTTCTTCTCCAATAATGTGCTTACGGACTAATACCAGGTCTTCGCCATTAATTAATTCAATTTCCGCATAAACTGATCCCATAAAATTGCTTTTAAGTTTAAAAAATAAAAAACCTTGTTGCTTACAATCTTTGTAGAAGTTGTGTGGTTTTACTAGTTCGCAGAATTACGGGGGAGAATACTTACGTACTATGTCATGCAAATATATCGGTTGTCTGCATTCAATGCAAACAACCGTTCGTGTTTATGCGCAAATGTGGAAAAATTGTAAATGTGCTAATTAAAAATCCGGATTCACACCTGTATAATTCTGAGGCGTGATCTTCTTCAATTCTTTTTTTACAGTAGATGATACTTTCAGTCCGTCGATAAACTGATGAATGGTTTCTTTATTAATACCATTCTTGCCGCGCGTTAATTCTTTAAGCGCCTCATAAGGCTGAGGATAATTTTCACGACGTAATATGGTTTGAATGCCTTCGGTTACTACCGCCCAGTTATTATCGAGATCAGTATTAATAGAAGCAGCGTTCAACACCAGTTTACTCAAACCTTTTTCAATGGATTTAATAGCAATAATAATATGTGCAAACGGAACGCCTATATTGCGTAATACAGTTGAGTCAGTCAGGTCGCGCTGCAAGCGGCTTACCGGTAATTTAGCGGCCAGATGTTCCAGCAGGGCATTGGCAATACCCAGATTACCTTCGGCATTTTCAAAATCGATGGGGTTCACTTTATGAGGCATGGCGCTGGAGCCCACTTCTCCCTTCACTGTTTTTTGTTTGAAATACTCCATCGAAATGTAAGTCCATATATCGCGGCACAGATCGATCAGAATACTGTTGATGCGTTTCATGGCATCAAAATGAGCAGCCAGATTATCGTAATGTTCAATCTGCGTAGTGAACTGCTGACGTTGTAAACCCAGTACGCCTTCAACAAATTCATTACCGAGCTGTACCCAGTCTTTTTTGGGAAATGCCACGGAATGCGCATTGAAGTTACCGGTGGCGCCGCCAAATTTAGCGCTGAAAGGCACCTGTATAATTTGTTCTGCCTGATTACTGATACGTTCTACAAATACCATGATCTCTTTACCGAGCCGGGTAGGACTGGCTGGTTGTCCGTGCGTATGGGCCAGCATGGGAATGTCTTTCCATTCCGAGGCCAGTAATTCAAGCTGACGGTTAAAATTCAGCAGGGCAGGCAGGTATTCAATTTCAATGGCGTGCTTCCACGACAGAGGAATAGCTGTATTATTAATATCCTGTGAGGTAAGGCCAAAATGCACCCATTCCTGGATCTTTTCTGCCTTAGCAGCCGTTAATTTTTCTTTCAGAAAATATTCAACGGCTTTTACGTCGTGGTTGGTGATCTTTTCGGTGTCTTTTATCTTTTGAGCGTCTTCAACAGAAAAATTGTCCATGATCTCCTGCAGGGCTTTTTTTACAGGCGCGGTCAGGGAAAAGAACTTTTTATCGGCCAGAAACCGCACGTATTCTATTTCTACCAGAACACGGTATTTTATAAGAGCGTATTCAGAAAAATACTCGTCTAAGTGCTGAACCTGTTTACGGTAGCGTCCGTCAATGGGCGAAATAGCTGTAAGTGAGTTTAGTTCCATGAACAATTGTTGTTTATTAGGGCTCGTCGTGTACCTTTGTCGCCGCAAAATTAAATCAATTGGAGAAGATTAAGGTTGGAATTGTCAATTATCTCAATACGAAGCCTTTAGTTTACGGTATTCAGCATTCTGCGGTTACAGACCGGTTGATCCTGGTGGAAGATTATCCGGCCAATGTGGCTCGGATGCTGGTTGAGGGGTCAATTGACGTAGGACTGGTGCCTGTGGCGGTGATTCCGCATTTAAAGGAGCATCATATTATTTCTGATTATTGCATTGGCTGTACCGGTCCCGTAGCCTCTGTAGCTATTTTTAGCGAAGTGCCTATTCACGAGATCCAAACGGTATTGCTCGATTATCAAAGCCGTTCTTCTGTAGCGCTGGCGAAAGTGCTGATGCGCGAATACTGGCAAATACATCCGCAGTTGTCAGATACCAAATCAGATTACCGGTCTTTAATTAAAGGCACTACCGCCGGTGTGGTTATCGGCGACAGGGCACTACAGCAACGCAAAACATCGAAGTATATTTACGATCTGGGCGAGGCCTGGATCGAATACACCGGTTTACATTTTGTATTTGCCGCCTGGGTAAGCAATAAACCACTGCCTGAAGATTTCATCAATGAATTTAATGCCGCCAATAAACTGGGTTTGCAACATATTGATGAAGTAGTGGCCGAAAACCCATTCCCTTATTTTGACTTACATCAATATTACACAAAACACATCAGCTACGAACTGACACCCGAAAAACGAAAAGGGTTGGAGAAATTTTTGTCGTTCCTGACGGCGAAAGTGAGTTGATAAAGTTATCAACGCAACAGCATCACCATACCCGTTCTTTTTATTGTTCCGCAAATTGTTTTTGCTTTAATAACATACACGTAGCCGCCTGCTTCAGATGGTTGTCCTTTGTAACTGCCATCCCAGCATCGGGCGGCATTGTTTGAAGTGAACACTTTTTGACCCCAGCGGTTAAATACCGAAAACTCTTCTATTACCGCGCCTCCCCAGCTTTTTATGCTAAAACAATCATTACGGCCATCACCATTGGGCGTGAAGGCGTTCGGTACTACAAAACTTACTTTTCTTTCCGACGTAACATATACGGTTACATTAGCCGTATCGGAACATCCATACTGGTTGGTACCTTGTACATAATAAGTGGTGGTTGTATCTGCCCCTGCCACCGGATTAGGAATAGTGGCATTATCAAGCCCTGTTGCGGGGAACCATAAATAAGCATCGGCGCCAGACGCACTCAGTTTGGCATTGGGCGAAGAGCAGTTGATATCATTTGTTTTTTGAGCAGATACTACGGGTGAAGGCTTTACCTTAACATTAATGTACATAGTAGTATCGTGACCGCAGGCATTTTCAGCCATATGAACCGAATACATCGTAGTGGCGTCAGGCATTGCCACCACTGTTGCCGATGTGTTATTATCCAGTGAAGCGGCAGGGCTCCACAAATAAGTATCGCCTCCTTTTGCCTGTAGTTTAACAGAAGAACCCTCGCAGATCTCCTGATTGAAGGATGTTGTAAACCGGATAGGATGTACCGACACATCAATAGAATCGCTGTAAATGCAATTGTGAGCGCCTGTTGCCTGAACTGTATATACCGTAGGTTTTACCGGCATAGCCACCGGATTTGCAATAGTGGGGTTGTTTAATGTAGCAGCCGGCGACCATGCAAACAAGAATAATGAATTATTGGCTGAAAGTTGTACGGGTGTGTTGGGACAGGCATATATATGATGTTCGCTTAAAACAACCGGCACCGGGAATATGCTTATATCAACGGTATCTTTTGCCGTACAACCATATTGGTTAATTCCTGTTACGATGTACTGAATATTGTTAGTAATGGTAGCCGTTGGATTGCCACTGGCCGCATTCGATAATCCCGAAGCCGGTGACCATGACCAGGTATTGGCTCCCGAGGCATTTAACTGAACAAGCGTGTTTATACAAACAGTTGTATCGTTAATGGTTTTAACCAGCGGTGTATCTACTGTTACGATAACACTGTCGCGTTTGATCAATATTGGTGCAAATGAAATATCGTCCAGTGCAAAATCATTTCCCTGTATCTGTGTATTCTTGTTTACTATTGAAATGGTAGCCGTTGTAGCATTTCCTGAATTCCAGGTTGTATAAAACTGCGACCAGGTACAGGTAGGCAAACTGGCCGTGATTTGATTGCCTATATCTGTACCATTTATTGAAAAACGCAATTGTGCAGGATTTGGTGGCCATAAAGCCTGTATCCAGGTGGAAAAAGCATAGTTGGTGTTAGGCGATACGGTTACGGTGGTGCTCCACACTTTTACATTGGCAGTCGGAGACCCATTTACCAGCAGCATATTACCGCTGCCAGTTGTATGGTCGTGACAGTTACTCATTGCACCATTCCATGCTTGCGGGTTAGTGCCCACAAAGTATTGCCCTTCGGTAATATTGGGATTGGCAAAGGTATAGCCAGAGGTAAATCCGGTATTGCCATTGCTAAAGTCTCCATTGGGAATAATGTTGTTACCCGGCACTTCTGCAGTAAAATAATAGGTTATGTTGTGTGGTGCAGCAGTAACCGGAGTAGGCGAATTAGCGTCATCGAGATATGTTGTAGGCGACCAGCAAAAATTGAACGCCGGAACCGTGCGCAGTTGTTTGGTAGCATTTACACAAATAGTTGTATCAGGTGTAATAATGATATTACTGTTGACAATATTTACCGAAACTACTTTTGTAATGGTGTCTTTACAGTTACCCACCTGTACGCCAAATTTTACCGTGTAGTTACCATAAGCTGCATAGGTATAGGCAGGATTAAAATTACCGGTTGTTGTATTTCCATTGCCAAAAGACCAGTATGGGTTCACCATACTGCTGCCATCACTAAAGAACTGAACAGCGAGCGGGTTACATACATCCTGCTTATAATGAAAATCAGCCAGGCCGGCGGGCAAAGAAACCTGAATAGTATCTGAATCTGCACATCCGCTGCTGTTAGTAACTTTTACATAATACTTCCCATAATTATTCACTGTAAAGTCTGGTTGGTAGAACCATCCTGCCACAGATACGTGGCGCCCGGGTTGCCCGCATTCAGAATGAAATTTGTAAAGGAACAAACAGCCGTATCTGCACCCAGTTGCACTTTGGGAGGCGGCAGTACTACCACCTGCCTGCAAATACTTGTTTGGGTTGGCAGTCCGTCATCAATGGTTAGATTAATATTATACGTTCCAGGGGTATTATAGGTAACAGGGGCCGGGTTTTGCAGCGTAGAGCTCGACACACTGGCATTGGTACAACCCTGAAACTGCAATCTGGTAATGGTATTGTTGGCAACATTGGTAATAAATGCATACACATTATCATTTACCCTGAACAGTTTTGAGATAGAGTGGGGAAAGTCGAGATTACCAATATTCCCCACCGTAGTGATCGTTGGCGCTGTTGTAAGGTCGTTATTAAAGTTAAGCCTTACGATATTATTATAGCTCGGGTTCCCATTTACCGCAAAACCAATTATTTGTCCGCAAAATTTCATAATGGTAAAATCGCGCGGATGGTGTAGTTGACCGCCGGGATTGCCTAAGTTAACACCGGTAGGTGTGTTAAGCAATGAGCTACCGAAGTCGAGCCTTGTGAGGGAAGAATTAGTACCGTCTCTTCGATTGTCACCTCCATTCGTAATAAAAACGCGCCAGAACCCATTGTCATTAACCGCATAGATACCTGTAGGATAAGCCAGACTGCCTACATTACCCAGATTTAAGCCGGTGGGCGTATTATTAAAGCTGTTAGTAAAGTTGAAACGTGTAATAGTATTATTTTCAGCATTTACGGTGAACCCGTACCAGTTGCCATTTTCATTAAAAACGTGCAGATCAACAGGCTGGTCCATATTACCCAGATTGTCGTATCCGGTTGCAACGCCGGGATTGATAATACTTGTTCCCAGTTCAATTTTTACCAGCCGGGGTATTGTTCCTCCAATTGTGGTACCGCCTACTATAAAAACATACCATTTACCTTCGTTTTGTACCACCTGTACACCTTCAGTTGCAGTGCCGGATTGTAATACGCCTCCGTAATTACCCAGATTGGTAGCAACTGGTGTGTTCAATAAACTGTTGCCAAAATCAAGGCGTACTAAATTGCCACTATTGTAGTTCGTTACAAAGCCATAGTAGTTGTTGTTGGTATATACATAATCCAAAAAAACCGGCGCATTAAGCTGGCCGCCGGGGTCTCCCAGGTTAACAGCCACTGGTGCAGCGTTGATGTCTGCCACACAAAAATTCCAGTAATATGTTGTAGCGCCTGAAGTTGTATTGTTAATTGTTACCGGCGTATTTAAACAAACGGTATCGGGGGTAAGAAATCCAATCTGAGCATAGGTTAGTGCAGATATAAGTATGCACTGAACGAATAGTACAATTTTCGTTAGCATTGGTTAAGGGTCAGGAATGAGGGGTTTAGGCCCTAAATATAGAGTTATTTTTAATTACATGCAGACTAACTAATAACTGCGCGGTTTTGCCAATAAGCGTGCAGAAAAAGGCAATAACTGTGCACAATGGTATTAACTATCGGGGTTAATTTTCTTTATTTTTTCAAGAGAATATCCAAATTTGGCGAGAAATGTAATGGCTGCCTTCTTAAGACCGGTAGCCTGTTTTTTGTTTCTTTTTGCTCCATAATAAGTCCGTAAAGACAAATGCTGCTCAAAATCATTTTCTACAAGCAGTTGATGGTATTCAGCAATAATTTTTTGCAAATGAAAGTTGTCTGATTCCTTAATTCTGTTTTGATGAAGCGATAATCGCTCAGGTTCATTAATTCTGTAACCACTAAAATGAAAGAAGATCAGTGGCTCATCATCCACTAAATATTTGTCATTTTTAAACTCCAGCTTTCTTTCATGCAAATTCCAGTAAGCCACATTGCAACCCGGATGATAAAACACTTTCGATTGTGAAAAATAAATAGGAACCAGATTGAGCCACAATTGGTCTACCATCATTCCTTCACAAACGTTATTAAAACCCTGCGTGAACAAACGGTTCTGCCACCATGTTAAAAATGACTTCGATTGGGCATCCTTTCTAACTGCGAAAAAACCGCCATTATAAAGACCTGAGTTCAATGCGCTCCTCTCTAAAGGCACTTTCCCATCTGCTGGAACCGGTATTGAAAAATGCGGAACAATTAAAATTGGGTTCTCCTGCAAAGCCTGTTCAATGGAAGCAAAATTGTCGTAGACGCAAATATCCGTATCGAGATAAATAAGAAGATCGGGATTGAAATTATCAAACAAATAATTTCCAAAAAAAGCCTTTGCAGCACAACTCAATTCGAAGATGTCGTACTTGTTCGAGAGCTCTTCTTTATTTGATAATGGCAGCGCAGAAAAGGGAATAAATTCAATGGATGGATATTGTGTAACATCTATTCTGTTATCAATTTCATCTGCCAGACAAGCAAAAAATTTATAGTCAGGATTATGTTTCAGAAATGTTTTTGATAAGACAAGAATCTGTCCCAGCCTGTTTAAGGAGCAAACAGTGTAACAAATCTTCATAAATTGATTTTTTCAGCAAGAACAATATTATTCAGATAAAGTTCCTTTTTTTTGGGAAGAATAGCATTGCCAACAATTCCACCGATATTCATAATTGGAATCAGTATTTTCCTGGCGATGGTAGCAAAAACCGGAATCTTGTTATTTAAAGAAAACTTTCCACAAACATGTTGGTACACAAAAACGGTCTTCATCTGTTGTACGGCCATGAAGAAATTTCCGCTTTTATCCACTGTGTTTATTTTGAAGCCAGCTTTTTCAAGAATAGACGTCAATGCGAATAAAGTATAGCGGGCATAATCATAAGGCACTTCGTGTTCAGGCCAAACAAACGGGCAGGTGATCAACAATTTGCCTCCTGGTTTCAATACCCTGTTCAACTCCGGCAGGATTTCAGGAAGATTAAATAAATGTTCAAAAACTTCAGAGGCGAAAATGCAATCGAATTTTTCATTGGTGAAGGGCAGGGTTTTGCCATCATAAAAAAAATCAATCTGCTCATTGGCATGACTATGTCCTGCACTCTCATAGTCAACTCCAATATATGATTTACAATGTGAGAACAATTCTTTATAAGGTTTAGCGCCACACCCAAAATCCAATACATCGCCATAAAGAGATGTAGAATACTCTTTTATTTTCTTCCGTAACTGGCTACGGATAAAATAAAGCGGATGGAAAATATCTGGCTGAAAATCATTTGACGAAGACATAATCAATTCAGGTGTTGTGGCTTATTTATTGATTCTTAAAACCATTACAACATTATAGTCTATTTCACAATTGCTGGTAAAAATAGTTTCATATTTAATCCAGGAAATTTCATTCAATCTTTTCAGCATAAAATCGAGCCCCATATCTTTATGAACATGGTGCATATTTAAAGGCTGACCGGTTTTGATGCAATGCGCTTCATACTTTGGCTGATCGGGGAAAACCAATATTAAATTACCACCCGGTTTTAAAATCCTGATAAACGATTCCAGTCCCTGTTTGGTATCAACAAAATCTTCAATTAAATGGCTGGTATATACATAATCGTACGTATTATCAGGCACTGGTATCTTTTCATTCATCACATCACAGGCAATGTCAACTTTGTCTTTACCTGTTTGTGTGTATGGTTGTGCATAGTCAATTCCATCGCAATTTTCTTTTTTGATCTTATCACCTCCAAAACCTATGTCGCAGCCCTTTCCCTGACAGTAATTAATAACCAGGTGCCGCACTTTTGCCGTTTCTGATGCAGATAGTATCCGGATGCCGAGCTTTCTTTTAATTTTCCTGATTAGTTTATTCATCATTGCAAATACTCTTTAATAAGTAAATCGATATGATCTTTTACATATTCGGTTGTATGTAACGAACATTTCGGAATGCCGCTTTTGCCCACCAGCCTGCAATCGGGTTCTCCTTCACCCTTTTCGTGATAACAGCCGGCAAACTCACAGGCCTGCTGCAAGATATGCCCTTTAAATAATTCTCTGAAATGCCTGTAATCGGGGTTTACGGCCCCAAAAAAGACCAATGAAGGAGTTCCCAGGCTGGCGGCGATATGGGATGGCCCTGAATCGATACCGATAAAAAAACTGCTTTTTTTAATAAGCACCATCATATCCCTTACAGAGGTGCTAATATGCTGTGTTCCCTTGATGGGGATTGGTTCTTTTCCTATTTGAACTACGGTAAACCCTTTTTCGGTGAGGTATTGAACTATTTCGTCCCAGTTAACCCCATATATTTTTCGGTAGTTTTGGGTAGAAAAGCTTTCTACATGCAGGGTTACATATTTTTCAGCAGCTACGAATGATTTTTGTAATTCTTCTTCACTCAGGTAAATCTGCGGGTATTCACGGGTAACAGGAAGGGAAGCCTGTTGCTGGTAGGCATTCAGAAAGTGCATTTTCGGCCGTTTTTCGTAGGCTTTTTCCAGCGAAATTGAAAAAAGGGAAGTACCGAAAAAAGATTCCAGCCTGCTCATTATCTTTTCAGCAATATTCAGTTTTTTCTTAAAAACCACATTTGCCAATGGATAATGCTGAAATAATTCATTATATAAGGTGTATACAATAACCTTTTTATGCCGGGCCGCCAATTGTCTGATAACTGGTTCTATCCAAAGTACGTCGCCCAGAGCACGCTTTCTTATTAAATAAATAAAAGGTTTTTTCAAGGTTGCAAATATATTTTAAAAATCATGCCGGCCTAAAAAATCCTGTTCCGGCAAATTTTACAAATTAAAGTACATTTGACCCGGAAAAATTAAACATAACCGTTCCAGGAAATACATTTACGTTGACAAACGAGGTTCTGATATCCATTTGTATACCAGCTTATAAGCATACCGGTTTTTTAAAACGCCTGCTCGATTCCGTGACAATTCAGTCATTCAGGGATTTTGAAGTAATTGTAACCGACGATAGCCCCGACGATAGCGTAAAAGATCTATGCGCGCAATATCTGCCATTATTGCCATTACAATACCACCGCAACATACCTGCACTGGGAACACCTGAAAACTGGAATGAAGGTATTCGCCGGGCCCGGGGAAAATGGATTAAACTGATACACGACGATGATTGGCTGGCCGATGAAAACAGCCTGCAACATTTTGCCAATGCAATTGCCGCTCACCCCAATGCCGCTTTCTTTTTTTGCGCCTATAGAAATGTATGGCTTCAAAGTGGCCGCAGGGAGGATATTTTTGTTGATTCATTCCGCTATAAACAAATGCTGAAACAGCCATATTCACTGTTTTGGGGCAATGTTATAGGGCCCCCCAGCGTAATTCTTCATCCCAACGATAAGCAATTCTTCTACGACAAAAAATTAAAATGGCTGGTGGATATGGAGTTTTATATCCGGTATTTCAAAATAACCAAGCCGGTATATATTCCCGAAGTATTGATGAATGTAGGTATGGGCGAGCACCAGGTTACCCAGGATTGTTTCAGAAAGCGTGAAGTAGAGGTACCTGAAAATTTTTACCTGTTAAATAAGGTAGGCATATCTGCCCTGAAAAATATGCTCGTATACGATGCCTGGTGGCGTTCGATGAGGAATCTTGAAATTACCGATGAAAAAGACATACGGATGGCAGGTTACAACGGTCCTATTCACCCGGTATTGCTTTCTATGATCAGGTGGCAGAAAAAGATACCGCGGGTTTTACTGGCCAATGGCATTTTTTCAAAGATCAGCATGTTTGTACATTACCTATTACATTGTAATAAGTGTAAGTAACATATAACCTATTGCTTTTATAAGGGTCTTATGAACATTTACTTATCCGCCATTCTTTTTTGTTTTTTATCTCCCCTGATACTCTCCGCGCAGGAGTATGGTTATACCCGTTACGACAGTAAAGATGGGTTGGCCGGCGCCACTGTATACAGTATGACTCAGGATAAGGACGGATTTATGTGGTTTGGCACCGAAACCGGCCTCAGCCGTTTTGATGGTACCCATTTTAAAAACTTTACACAGGAAGACGGATTGCCCGATAATGAGGTAATACAATTATTTGCCGATTCAAAAGGCCGGGTATGGCT
>Ga0105239_10006369_pt1 | contig 13712 bp, 5 predicted proteins | sample KBSC44metaG_FD_92761 | JGI IMG/M metagenome (GOLD analysis project Ga0105239, IMG submission 92761) | Corn rhizosphere microbial communities from Kellogg Biological Station, Michigan, USA - KBS C4-4 metaG | ecosystem: Host-associated > Plants > Roots > Rhizosphere > Soil | place: Michigan, USA... | reverse complement strand
GTTTTCTTATGAAACCTGTACCTCTGCAACCTGGGTTATCCCGAAAACACCGGGCAAAGCAATTTATCTCCTGTCCGGGCCAACATTATAAACTCAATAGTGATAAATATTTCTACTTTTTAAGTATGCATATATGGCCGTCACGCTTATTGTAACCAAAGAATAATAGTCCTAAACTACCTGGCTAAAAAAGGGGAACCAGCCCCATGAAAATAATTTCCTCAAATCATCATATCCTGACATGAAAACAACATTCAATCGAAAAACAAGTTTGACTGTACACCGTTCTATTATTATTTGAAACTCAATATCCTCACCAATGACAACTCAATATCCTAACCAACCTCTTGTAACGGCATTATGGCTTAACATTGCAATGCGCAAAACAGCCATCATTATCATCATTCTGATAGTTTCAATATGCTTTAGTTTAAAAGCAACAGCGCAACAGCTTGAATTGAGCAGTGCTGGGACAAGCACAACTAACAAAGGTCCCGTACCAACTTCTGCATCTCCAACAACAACGCAAAACGCAACCCTGTTTTCAAATACGGGAACAAGCGCAACTTTTAACGCGTACGCACCAACTATAACGGTTTCGGTGGGTTTAAGCAACCAACAATATGTAAGTTCTACCTATCCGGGCGTTACAATCGGCAGTAATGTGAACGACCTAACCAAAACTTCTTTATTGGCTGATTTTCTTTATCACCCCATTAATTATTTTGGTTCCCCGTTAAGTAACATGTTTACTTCAGCGCCGGATATAACCACTACCAAGACCAATTTTGATGTAGCTAATAACTATGGTTTTGTCATGTACACAGATGCTTATTACCAGGGCAGCAATTCTCTTAGTGCCAGGAGCTATTATGCCGATATGACTATATCTTTTAGCCGCCCGGTTATTAACCCTGTATTGCATTTTTCAGGGTTAGGTACCGCCAGCGGTGTTGATGGAGTAAATTTATTAGGTTATTATACAGAGTTCGAGTTAAGTACCAATGACGTTACTGCAGGCAGGACATTAACCAAACTTTCGGGTAGTAATTATTTTTCGTTAGATGGCAGCAATACCAAAATTTTAAATACCAACCCCAATGTAAATACAACCAGTTCGGCAAACTACGCCAGCGACCAGGTATATTCAGGGGCCGGCAGTGTTATGGTAAATACGGGCAACACGCCTATAAGCAGTGTAACTTTCAGAATATACCTTAAAGGAAATGGTGGGGCAGGACCAGGTAATAGCTGGACACCTTTAGCCGGTGGCAGAATTGGTGACGGCTGGATGCTTTCCGCATCATTAGGATTATATACAGTAAGTGGTACAGCATATGATGATGCAAATGGGTTAAATGACAATACGGTAAACGGAACCGGCACCAATACCGGCAATACCCTTTATGCCAATTTGGTTGATGCCAATGGCAATGTGTACGCCGTTACTACCGTGGCATCTGGCGGAACTTATTCTTTTACAGCCGTTCCCAGCAACTACACTATAATATTAACCACCACAGCAGGCACTGTTGGCAGCCCGCTTTCTACTTCAAGCCTGCCTTCAGGCTGGATTAGCACCGGTGAAAACCTGGGTACATCTGCCGGTAATGACGGCACGGTTGACGGAAAGCTGTCAGTCACAATTATCAATGCCAATGTTGCCAACGTCAATTTTGGCATTGAAAAAATACCCACAGCCAATGCAGTAACTGCAGCCAGTCAAACCAATCCCGGCGGTACTGCAACGGTAACAGTGCCAACCTTCACAGGCAGCGACCTGGAAGACCAGCCCACCAGCGGCAGTCTTAGTGGTAAAACTGTAATCATAACAACACTACCATCTAACGGAACATTGTACTATAATGGAACATCAGTAACAGCAGGGCAAACTATAAGCAGCTATATCCCGGCCTTACTTACTGTTGACCCTAATGACAACATCAGCACCTTAACCTTTACCTACCAGTATGTGGATAATGATGTGCAGGCAAGTACTGCCGCCACAGTTACCATGCCCTTTACAAATTCAATAAGCGGCAATGTGTATAATGATGCAGACGGGCTTATAGATAATACTGTTGATGGTACAGGTACCAATGCCGGCGGTATTAATGTGGTCTTGTACGATAACACCACAGGTGCGGTGGCTGCTGTAAGCGCGGTAGCAGCAGGCGGTACCTACAGTTTTAATGCAACGCCCGGTGACGCCTTTACATTATACCTTACGACCCTCAGCCCTGCTGTTGGTTCAACAGCAATACCCACTTTAGTATTACCTGTTGGTTATGGCAATACCGGTGAAAATATAGGGTCAGGCGCCGGCAGCGACGGTACGCCTGACGGTAAGTTGGTCGTAGGTACATTGGGCACCAATGTAGCCAATGCAAACTTTGGTATCCTTACAGGGTATTATGATTTTGGCGATGCACCCGCTTCCTATGAACTGAACAGCAGCGGTACATCAGTGCCGGCACGTAATGCGCCTTCCAATACATTATTGCTTGGCACGATGCCTGATGAAGAAACTGCGCCGGCAAGTGTAATTTCAGGTGCAGACAATAATGGCGGTAATGGAGACGGTACGGATGAAGATGGCATAGCAACCCCAACGGCTATTACAGTAGGCGCAGCCTATTCACGCACAGTCACCTATACCAATACAAGCGGTGCCGCCCGTACCATTTACGGCTGGATTGATTTTAATAACAATGGTATATTTGAAACAAGCGAAGCCACAACCGCAACAGCGGCAACAGCTACCACCAATGGTACAGTTGTCCTTAGCTGGACGGCCACCCAAACAAGGGATATTATGAGCAGCAGCCTGTATATGCGCATCAGGGTATCGACTGCAACATCTGCAGATAACGCAGGTACTACTGTTGATGAAAAAGCAATCGCAGATGGCGCCAATACAGGAACTTATGGCACTGCAACAATTGGTGAGGTAGAAGATTACCAGGTAAGTGTAACCCCTGCCTATGATTTTGGCGATGCCCCCATAAGTTATGAAAGTAACAGCAGCAGCGCATTTGCACCCGCACGCAATACACCATCTTCAACACTCAGGCTTGGTATCATCCCGGATGCGGAAATCGTACCCGCCAGCGTGTCTTCCGGTGCTGACAACAATGGCTCCAACGGAGACGGTACTGATGAAGATGGTATTACATCACCTCCGGCAGATGTTTCTATTGGCGTTGCCTATTCCTCCACTGTAGCGGTTACCAATACAAGCGGTGCTGCCCGCACGTTGTATGGCTGGATAGATTTTAATAGGAATGGAAGGTTTGAAGTGGGTGAGGTTACCACTGCAAATGTAGCTATCAATGCCACTTCGGCGACCTTAACCTGGACCACGGCGCAAACCGGCGCGGCTATCGCAGGTAAAACTTATATGCGGCTGCGAATCGCTGTTGCTGCATTGTCGGATGCCGCAGGAACAAGTGCGGTAGATGAACGCAGCATAGCCGACGGAGCGAATACGGGAACATTCGGCGCAACATCACCAGGCGAAGTGGAAGATTATCAACTTAACTTATATAACACAGATATCGCTGTTCACAAGGTAGGCCCGGTAACGGTAAACACAGGCGGCTCTGTTTCTTATTCTATAAAAGTATCCAATTACGGACCAGGCCCTGCCAGCAATGTAACGGTAAGTGATCCGGCAGTAGCCAACTTAAATGTAAGCAGTATTACCTGCACCACAGCAGGTACTGGTTCAAGTGGCTCTTCCGCCTGCCCTGCTACTGTTTCGGTAGCTGCCTTACAGGCTGGCACAATGACTATCTCCTCTTTACCCAATGGTAGTGATGTTACCTTTACGGTTACGGGCACCGCCACGGGTATCGTTGGCAGCGCTATTAACAACGTGGTGACGGTAGCGCTTCCTTCCGGCTCTGTTGATGCAGACCCAACTAATAACAGCTCCACCCTGGCCACAACTATTTTGGATGCAGCCTGTACAGGATCCCAAATCACCTACACATTAAATGGAGGAAATACTGTAAACGCTAATACCATATCTGCCAATGGCGGTACCATTAACCTTGTGTATAACCTTTCCTCAGGCTCAGCAATCCCGGGAATTGGAAATAGCTTTACGGTTTCTTATCAATATTCTGACCTGAATTCATATAACGGTACAGACCACCAGTGGATGGGGCTGGGTTCAGGCGGAACGTTCACTAACAGCTTTTCTATTTTCCCGGCTACTTCAAATGCAGCAGGAGCCCTTATTACAGGTTCTATCTATAATGGGCGTCCTGCAAATAACCAGCAACAGGAAACCAGTAATGGTACAGGCTCAGATGCCCAGATTTCTACATATTTACAGAACGGCAATATTGACCAATCCGGCACATTTGATATAACTATTGGCAATTATCCAACGGCAACCGGCTACCGGGTGGTATCTAAAACATTGCAGATAGGCACTGTTGGTAATTTAAGCAGCAATGGCAACGGCAATAACCAGGCTGGTTACCTGCTCAAATTTATTGACCAGCCCATTAATAACAATGCAACCAATACTGCAATACTTGATGTGGAATATGGTAATACCTACAGTGGTAAATATGCTGCTTTTAGCGATGGCAGTAATTTTCCACAATCGGGCACTGTTACAAGAGGTGTGGCCGTAAGAGGTTCTGTTACTTACCAAAATAATACCGGCTGTGCCGATTTGCAGATAGTCAAAACAGGTGCAGCTACCGTTGCTGCCAATGGTACAATCAGTTATACGTTGGTTGTTACGAACAATGGCTCCTCCCCCGCCGATGGAGCAACGGTAAGCGACCCTGCCGTAGCCAATTTTTCAGCAACCGGCATTAGTTGTGGCAGTGTCACAGGAGGGGCTGCATGCCCTGTTAACCCAACCCTGAGCGACCTGCAGGCGGGGACACTTGCCATTCCAACCTTACCCAGCGGTGGCAGCGTTACTTTTACTGTTATAGGTACGGCGGGTGCTGGTGGAGCTATCTCCAATACAACAATAGTAACGGCTCCAACAGGTATCAGTGATGCTGTTACAACCAATAACACAAGTACTGCTAATACTGTGCTGTTGAACAGTATTAGTGGTACGGTGTACAATGACACCAACGGTCTTACAGATAATACAGTTAACGGCACCGGCACCAATGCCGGCGGCACACTCAATGCTATCCTGTACGATATTACAACCGGTTCAGTAGCATCTGTTACTTCTGTTGCATCCGGGGGTACCTATACACTTAGCGGTACTTCAGGAGATAATTTTAAAATATATATTACCACCAATACAGCTACTGTTGGACAAACGGCTATACCAATCATAATCTTGCCAACCGGGTATATCAACACCGGCGAGAATCTTGGAGCAGGTGCAGGAAGCGACGGCACAGTAGATGGTATATTAAGCATAGGTACTATATCAGCCAATACCACCAACGCCAACTTTGGCATCACTCCTGCGGGTTACATCTATGTGCATAAGAAAACACTGGATGAATCTTCAAGTGTTGATTTCAGTTTTTCCGTTTCGGGAGGTGCCACAACCGTACCCTCCCTCAGTCTTAATGATAATCCCACACAAGTAACCTTAGCAGATGCAGGCAGTTCCCAAAACGGACGGTTGTGGGCCGTGGGAACTAACAATACTTTGTATTACCGCGATATGGGCAGTGCCGCCTGGACAGCCACCAACATTACCAATGCAAGCCGGGTGGATGGCGGCGGCGGTAATACAGCTTATGTAGTTATCACCACAGGGGATATCGTTTACTTTGATGGTACCACAGGCACCACTATTGGTACGTCTGCCAGTTACGGCAACGCTACATCATTGGATGTGGGCAGTGCCTGGGACAACCAGCCCTATATGGTTAACAATACCGGCTATGTTTACCGTTACAGCGGCAGCGGCACTACCTGGAACCTGGTAACCAATGTACGGATATTTAATAAAATAGATGGCAACCCTGCTACGGGAGGATTTGTGGTATCAGGTAACCAGTCGCCTTACAATATTTACAGCTATACCAGCGCAGGAGTGGAAACCAGCCTGGGCAGGCCATCCGGTATTGCAACAGCTACCGCCTTTGATGTGGCAGTGGATGCAAGTGGAAATATTTATGCAACTTTTGCAAATACAAGCAATGTAGGGCTTGCATTTAAATGGACAAGTGGCACCACCTGGTCCTCCGCAGAGGCAACTTCCAGAAGCGCTACTTCCCTCACAGGCGGTATAGGAGGGGAGCTATGGGCGGTAATGAACAGGAACAGCACTCCCTTTGGTAATATCTTCAGCCGTTCACTTGACGGTAGCAATATATGGTGGATAGATGATGAGCGTGTGCGCACCAGCCCGACCAATGGCAACTCAGAAATGATGGTCGTGGTGCCGGGTACTTATACTATTACCGAAACAGTACCCGCCAACTGGGATTTGCAAAGTATCACACTGTACGACCCCAGCTCAAACTCAAATAATAATACAGTGGGTAATACGGCCACACTTACCGTATCTGCCGGTGAAACTGTACATGCTATTTTTACTAATGGTGCAGTAAATCCCTTTACGATGACCAACAGTTGTGCAAATGCTTATACAGATGATTTCGGCAGCGGCACAGCGGGTAGTTATGGCCCCGCATTAACAGGGCAGACCTCTTACCATTACATGAATACTTCCACTTCCACAAGGGAGGGCTATTATAAAATATCCGGGAATGCGAATGTTTTGTTTGGGGGGGCGGCCAGCTTAAATGACCATACCAGCGGCAATGGTACCGGCTATATGATGATTGTAGATGCAGGTTATGACCTGAATGAATTTTTCCGCCGCCGCTTTAACGGGCTGGTAATTGGGGCAACCTACAATTTTTCTGCCTGGATAGCCAATATCAATACCGGCGGGGCCATCAAACCAAATGTTACTTTTAAAGTAGTGGACCCTACCAATTACAATACCCTGGCAACCAATACTACGGGAGATATTACTACAGCCGGCTGGCAGCAGTATACCTTATCCTTTACTGCCACAGCTACTTCCATAGACCTGATATTATCCAATAATTCTATTGGCGGCAATGGCAATGACCTTGCACTGGATGATATCAGCTTTACGCTGGTAGCTCCTCAAACTCCTATTGCTACTACCATTACCAATAATGGTTCCGGCGGCTGCTTTACCAGCGGCAATATACAGGTAACGGCACCTGTTGGTTCATCTTATGAATACAGCCTTGATAACAGCACCTACCAAAGCTCCGTTAACTTTAATACCCTTAGCCCCGCGTTTTATACCGTGTACGCCAGGTTTGTGGGTACTACTGGTTGCGTTATCAGCAAAGCCGATACCATCAGAGCCTATGTGTGCGGCAATGTGTTTGATGATGCCAACGGGTTAAAAGATAATACTGTAAACAGCAGTTTCAGCGGCACGAATGTTGGTGGTACACTTAATGCAGTACTGTATGATAATACTGCAGGTAAGGTATCTGCCATAACCACGGTAGCCGGCGATGGCACTTACAGCCTTGGCGCTTTACCAGCTTATAACAGCACCGTCTATCTTACTACAAATACGGTAACATTATGGCAAACAATTGTCCCAACGGCGGCACTGCCTTACGGCTGGGCTAATACGGGTGAACATATAGGCACGGGTACGGGTAGCGACGGCACCGCAGATGGTATTCTTCCTTTGAGTACAGTAAACACATCTGTTACCAATGCCAATTTTGGAATAGACCAGTTGCCTTCCGGTTCAGATGTTACTTATGTAATATCACCGGTGCCTACGCGTGGCAGCACCCATGCCCTTACCGGCGCTTACAGGAATATGTTGCCGCTTACTTACTATGACCCTGAAGACTGCCAGTCTGTTTGTCCTGATAATTTTGGGGTAATCATCAAGTCTTTTGGTAATATGAACGGGAATGTACTGTCATATAACGGGGTGCCGATAACACCACCATATACAATTGCCAACTATAAGCCCGATTCACTGACAGTAACCTTTAACCAGAGTGGGTTCTCTTCCTTCAATTTCTATTATGTGCTGCTGGATGCAGCGGGTGTACAGTCGATAGACCCGAATTATAATGTAAGCTGGGGCAGCAGCGTGTTGGCAGTAAACCTGTTAAGTTTTACGGCGGAACAGCAAGGCGAAGCAGTTTTATTAAAATGGTCAACAGCAGCAGGTTCAATCAATGATAAGTTTACGGTAGAAAGAAGTGTAGACAGCCGCAACTGGGCAGTCTTAAAAACTATTGCAGGTACAGGCAGTGCAGGCACAAGACAGGATTACAGCTATACCGATAACAGTCCTTTAAGCGGTAGCAACTATTACCGCATTAAACAGGTGGATAAAAACGGGAACAATGTTTACAGCGAAACAAGGTTGTTGAAGTTTGGAGAGAACTGGATAATATCCTTATCCCCTAACCCGGTGACAGCCGGTACAGAGGTTAGATTACATAGCAATCAGCCGGTAGGCATGATAAGAATAACAGACTTACAGGGGAGAATAGTATTGATAAAAAGCATGCCTGTGATAGCTGCCCAGGGCAGTGTAGACAAAGAATTGAATACTGCCAGCCTTGCTGCGGGAACTTATTTAGTGCAAGTGGTTAGCACCAGCGGTAAAACCCAAACACTGAAACTGATAAAATTATAAACAGGAAACAAGATATATTACTTTATTGAGAAGGGCAGCCTTACAAAACTGCTCTTTTTTTGGCATTCTTATCAAGAACAACAATTGAAAAACGTTGAAAGTAATAATGTTTATTTAAACAGTTTTTACCAGGACGCTTTAAGTGAAATTACTTTATCAACAGGGAGCCTACTTTGAATTTGCCGGAAGCCTCTTCCAGTTTTTGTAATTCAGCATAAGAAACCAGACCGTTGGTTATTTCGTGAAAAAGTTTTTCCAGCTTATCGGCTGGTTTTAGCAAGGTGCTTAGCCGCAGGGCTTTTTCGTCGCCAATAATCAAATGAATGCTGTTGTATAAATCTTCTGCAAAAGTTTCCAGGCTTGCACAATAGGCTGTAGGGTAGATATTCTCTTTAAGCTTATTGTAGATAGCTTCCAGTACATCTGCAATGCGGGTAAGCACATCTGCCAGTTCGTCTCTTTGTTTTTTGTCCCTTGTTTTTATATCGGCAGAAAGGCGAAGGATTTCTTTTGCAGCATCCCACGCGTCTTTTATCATGCCCATATTGTTTTAGTTTTTGGTTATACAAGGGTTATTATTACATCATAACAATAAGGATGCTTGTATTCTTTACAGAAAATGGAGCATACCATAAATATACCTTATTTGGTTTGAATGGTCAATACCGCTGTGGGTATTGATGGATGAGGCTTGTCTCATTTAACCTGCATCAATATTTTTCTTTAAATAACCACCAAGCAGCCAAAAGCCATAAGCGGCTACAGCGCATACAACCCCATCAATCCACCAAAGTGAAGCGAAGCCTGATTGCTCAATTATGGCGCTGCCCAATGATGGAGCTATAATTTGTGCGGCACTCCAGGCAATGGTATAAATGGCCGCATATTGTCCACGGTTACCTTCATTGGTTCTTGATACCCAGAAAGAATTCATAAAAGGCATGGAGAGTATTTCTCCAAATGTTATAATCGTAACTAATAAAAAGGCACTAAGTATGTAAGATGGAAATATATTGGTAAGCGAATAACCAATGCCTACTAACAGAACGCCGGCACTAATGAAACTCATCAAAGGCCGAGTACCTTCCAGCGAATAAACCATTATCATTTCTATCACAACTATGATGATTCCGTTCAGGGCCATTAGCAAGCCTATCGTTTGTTCAGTTAAGTGCCAGTCTTTCTTAAAGAACAACGGCTGAAGAGTGAACAACTGGAAAAAGCAGCTTGCAAAAAATATGGTGAGGAATATAAAAAGCAGGTAGGGCCTGTCTTTATAAGCTCCATACTTAACAGGAGTAGTTGGTTGTAGTTCCTGTTTTGCAACGCTTTTAACCGGTGGCAGCAATCTTAGTAAAAGAAAGGCTGCAAAAATATTGGTAAGTCCATCCACCCAAAATAATAAATGATAGTTTATAGAAGCGAAGAAGCCGCCCAAAGTGCCCCCCACGGCCCAACCCAGGTTAACAGCCAGCCGGTTAAGGGAGTAAGATCTTGTCCTGTTTTCCGGTTTACTGTAATGGGCAATCGCTGCTGAATTTGCTGGCCTGAATGATTCATTACAAAGACTTAAAACAAATGTGCTGATGCACAGCAATGGATAGGTTTTGATATATCCCGTCACAAGGAACATAATGCCACCTAAAAAAAGTGATGCAACCTGCATTGGATAAAACCCTATGCGATCTGTAATTCTGCCGCCAATAAGCGCTCCGGTAATAGCACCTGCGCCAAAAAGTGTCATTATAAAACCTGCCTGTAAAATGGTAAAGCCTAGTTGCAGTGTACAGTACATGGTCATAAACGGAACAACCATGGTGCCGCTGCGATTAATAAGCATTACCAATGACAAGTACCATGTATTTTGCGAAAGACCCGTGTATGCTTTTTTGTATAACTGGAGCGTTGAGGCAAACATTGCCCGAAAATAAAAGAAAGCATACAGAAACATCGGGAGAAAAATGACGAAAGGCTTAATTAATTACGGGGATAGATTTCTTTTGACAAGCTGGCAGATAAAATGTTTTGGTACTTTGTTTGTGAGCAAAACACTCGCATTTGAAGCACAGTTTTTTGTAGGCTTCATATGTTTTATAAGAACCTTGCCGTACAAGCGTTACAGCGCGGAATCTCTTGAAATAAAGGTGCGTTGGTTTTAAGGCGGGACAATGAAAAACTTACATCAAAAAAATAATCATTATGCAAAAAGGACAGATTAGGGTTCATACAGAGAACATCTTTCCTATCATTAAAAAATTTCTTTACAGTGAGCATGAAATTTTCCTGCGTGAATTAATCAGTAACGCAGTGGATGCAACCCAAAAGCTAAAGACACTTTCTTCTATTGGTGAAGCTAAAGGCGAATTGGGTGAATTGCGTATTGATGTGGAGCTTGATGCCAAAGAGAAAACGCTAAGTATCATCGACCGTGGTGTCGGCATGACGCAGGAGGAAGTGGATAAATACATTAACCAGGTGGCATTTAGTGGCGCAGAAGAGTTTCTTGATAAATACAAAGACGCAAATATTATCGGCCATTTTGGTTTAGGCTTTTACAGCTCTTTTATGGTGAGCGATAAGGTAGATATTTATACCAAGAGCTTTAAAGAGGCGAATGCTGTTTTCTGGAGCTGTGATGGCAGCCCTGAGTTTGAATTGTACGAAATAGATAAAAGCGATCGCGGAACCAAAATTGTATTGCATATCAATGAAGAAAGCAAAGAGTTTTTAGAAGCGGGTCGCATTAAAGGTATTCTTGAAAGGTTCTGCCGGTTTTTGCCTGTACCTATTTACTTTAAAGATGTTGCTGAAGAGAAGAAAGAAGGTGAAGAAGAAAAGCCCATCAACAACACAAATCCAATATGGGTAAGAAAACCTTCTGAATTAACCAATGAAGATTACCAGAATTTTTACAGGGAATTATATCCGTTTGGCGAAACGCCTTTATTCTGGATTCATTTAAATGTAGATTATCCTTTTAATCTTACTGGTATTTTATATTTTCCAAAGATTAAGCAGAGCTATGAAATACAGAAAGACAAGATTCAACTTTACAGTAACCAGGTATTTGTAACAGATGAAGTAAAGGATATTGTTCCTGAATTTTTAATGCTGCTCCATGGTGTGATTGACAGTCCTGATATTCCACTTAACGTAAGCAGAAGTTATTTGCAGGGCGATCCTAATGTGAAGAAAATAAATTCACATATCACAAAAAAAGTGGCTGATAAGCTGGATGAAATTTTCCGCAATGAACGTAAAGCGTTTGAAGAAAAATGGGAAAGCCTTGGCCTTTTTGTTAAGTACGGTATGATGACCGATGATAAGTTTCTTGAAAAGGCAAACAAGTTTCTTGTTATGGAAGGTTCAGACGACAACACTTTCTACACGCTGGAAGAATATAAAATTGCCACAGAAACTTTGCAGAAAAATAAGGAAGGTAAGCAGGTAATTATTTACACTACCAATCCTGTTCAGCAGGACGCTTATATACAGGCCGCTGTTGCCAAAGGATTTAAAGTGGTGAAGATGGAAACGTTGGTGGATGCTGCATTCATCAACAATATGGAGATGAAATGGGAGAATGTACATTTTGTACGTGTGGATGCAGACATTGCTGATAATCTTATTGACAAACAGGAACACGACAATTCTGTATTGAACAAAGACGAGGAGACAAAATTGAAAGAATTGTTTGGCGTACAAATTCCGGAGTTACATGTTACTGTAGAAGTAAAAGGGTTAAGTCCACAAACGGCACCTGTTGTTGCTACACGTCCTGAGTTTATGCGTCGCATGAAAGATATGGGCGCCATAGGTGGCGGTATGGCTTCGTTCTATGCTACTATGCCGGATGAGGTTACATTAACGGTGAATGGGAATCATCCTATTTATCAAACACTATTGAAAGAAGAGAAAGACAAACAGCAAAAGCAAGTGAGAAACCTTGCAGATCTTGCACTGCTTTCACAAGGGTTATTAAAGGGGAATGATCTCACCAACTTTATTAATAGAAGTGTGGAACTTATGCAGGATGGTACGAAGAGTGGTTTAATTGTAGAAGCATAAAGTATATAAGGAACGATAAAGAAAAAGCCAATCCTGAAATGGATTGGCTTTTTTGTAAAGAATATTTTTACAATATATCAGGCAAGATGTTGAACGGCATTTATTTTTATTGCGGCAGAAAGCTATTATGGATATAATCCACCACATCCACCAGGCTTTGCCTTTCATTGTAAACGGCAAGCTGTCTGTCGGCGCCTGTTCCTCTTTCCATCATTTTGTGTATATAGGCAACTGCATGACGATTTCCCAACGGGTCAAGCACATCTTCTACAAATTCGAGTAATTCATAAATTAACACTCTTGTATTTACTTCTGCTTCTTTACCAAAATCAATAAGGCTACCATCAATGCCATAGCGGCTTGCGCGCCATTTATTTTCGTTGATTAAGGCCCGGTGATAAGAAATAAAATTCATGTTCTGGCTGCGAAGCTTATACAGTTTAGCACAGATGGATTGAAATAATGCAGCAATAGCGATGGTTTCATCAACAGTCATTGGCACATCGCAAATGCGAAACTCAACAGTATTAAAGAATGGATGTACACGCAAATCCCACCAAATCTTTTTAGCGTTATCAATACAATTTGTTTTAACAAGCAGGTTTACATAATTATCGTATGCTTCTATGCTTTGGAAATGATCTGGAATACCAGTGCGCGGAAATTTATCAAACACCTTTGTACGGAAAGATTTATAGCCCGTTAACCTGCCTTCCCAAAAAGGGGAATTGGTGCTAAGTGCATATACATGCGGTAAAAAATATCTTGCAGAATTAGCAATATGGATGGCCATCTTTCTATCTTCCATACCTACATGCACGTGCAGGCCAAAAATCAGGTTGCTTCTTGCAGCTTCCTGCAGTTCGTTTACTATTTCGTTGTAACGAATATGATCTGTAATCAACTGCCTTTCCCAGTGACTAAAAGGGTGTGTGCCTGATGCCCCCACCCATAACCCGAGATCGCCTGCTATTTG
>Ga0105239_10006368_pt1 | contig 13715 bp, 10 predicted proteins | sample KBSC44metaG_FD_92761 | JGI IMG/M metagenome (GOLD analysis project Ga0105239, IMG submission 92761) | Corn rhizosphere microbial communities from Kellogg Biological Station, Michigan, USA - KBS C4-4 metaG | ecosystem: Host-associated > Plants > Roots > Rhizosphere > Soil | place: Michigan, USA... | reverse complement strand
GTTGAGGTTTTTTATTGCCTGGGGCGGCCTTATTGGTCACAAAAAAAATCGCCACACGAAATATGTGGCGATTAGATAGAGTAATATTCGTAAAATCTTATGCTGTTTCAGCACTTAATCTTTTCTGTTGTTTCTTACGCTCTTCTTCATCAAGAATCACTTTACGCATGCGTATTTTGTTAGGAGTAACCTCAATACATTCATCATGCTGAATATACTCCATGCATTCTTCCAGTGTCATCAATATTTTTGGAGTAATGCGTACGCTGTCATCGCTACCACTTGCACGGTGGTTGGTAAGTTTTTTACCTTCTGTAGCGTTTACCACTAAATCACCTGGTTTAATGTGCTCGGCAATGATTTGTCCGGCATAAACATCTTCACCCGGGTCAACAAAGAAGGCGCCCCTGTCCTGCAGTTTATCAATAGAATACGCAGTAGTGCCTGCCTGGTTTTTAGATAACAGAACACCATTGTTTCTTCCAGGGATAACACCTTTCCATGGTTTATATTCGTTGAATGTATGCGCCATTACCGCCTCACCAGCAGTGTTTGTCAACATATTAGAACGTAATCCAATCAAACCCCTTGACGGAATTTCAAATTCAAGATGCTGCATCTCACCTTTTGTTTCCATCACATGCATTTCACCTTTGCGTTGTGTTACCAGGTCAATTACTTTTCCACTAAACTCGCTAGGTACATCTACTACAAGGTTTTCGTACGGCTCGCATTTTTTGCCGTCAATATGTTTTACTAAAACCTGCGGCTGGCCTACGGTCAATTCATAACCTTCACGGCGCATGGTTTCAATCAAAATACCTAAATGAAGAATGCCGCGTCCAAATACTAAAAAGCTATCAGCACTATCTGTATCTTCTACACGTAATGCCAGGTTCTTTTCAGTTTCCTTCATCAAACGGTCACGAAGATGGCGGCTGGTAACAAACTTACCATCCTTACCAAAGAAAGGAGAGTTGTTAATGCTGAAAAGCATGCTCATTGTAGGCTCATCAACACTTATTACTGGCAATGCTTCCGGGTTTTCAGCATCGGCAATGGTATCGCCAATGTTAAAATCTTCCAGGCCAACAACAGCACAAAGGTCACCGGCAATAACTTCCGTTACTTTCTTTTTACCCATGCCTTCAAACACATATAATTCACGCACCCTTGATTTCTTAATAACACCACCAGCCTGCATTAAAGCTACCGGCTGATTTTCTTTAATTACCCCACGGGTAACTTTACCTATGGCAATACGGCCAAGGAAAGAGGAGTAATCAAGTGATGTAATCTGCATTTGCAACGGGCCTTCATTTGCTTTAGGAGCAGGCACGTGCTTAATAATGCCGTCAAGTAAAGGAGTAATATCTTCACTTTGCGTTAAGCTATCGTTGAACCAGCCATTTTTACCGCTACCATAGTAAGTAGGGAAATCAAGCTGCTCTTCTGTTGCATCAAGATTAAAGAACAATTCAAATACTGCGTCATGCACTTCATCAGGGCGGCAATTAGGCTTATCTACTTTGTTAATTACCACAATTGGCTTAAGATGCAGTTGCAATGCTTTTTGTAATACGAAACGGGTTTGTGGCATAGGGCCTTCAAACGCATCCACCAAAAGGATAACGCCATCAGCCATTTTCAAAACGCGTTCTACTTCACCGCCAAAATCACTGTGGCCAGGGGTATCAATAACGTTTATTTTTACGCCTTTGTAAGTAACAGCGGCGTTTTTACTAAAGATGGTAATGCCACGTTCACGCTCAAGGTCGTTGCTGTCCATAATCAACTCACCGGTTTCCTGGTTGTCGCGAAAAACCTTGGTTGCGTGTAAAATACGGTCAACCAGCGTGGTTTTGCCATGGTCAACGTGGGCAATAATTGCAATGTTGCGGATATCCATATAAAAATTTAAACTTTAAGATGTTTGCCATAAGCGCTAATGCAGGCCAGTAAAGGCTTTTGGGCAATTTTAGCAAACAGCTTCTGAAATTAAGCTGCAAATGTACGGAAATGCAACGGGCGGGCAAGCGGTGAGAAGATGAATATTATGTTATGGGCTGATTTTAATCGATGTTGAAAAAATCAATAACTTTTTAATAACAAAGTAATATTCGGATGCATAAAAACAATAATCGGCCAGACCTGCACCGTTTTCTCTTCTTGAAATTGTTCTAACTTGGCTGTATGAAAATGCAAATTGCTGACAACATCACAGCGTTACCGCTTAATGGCTTTTCAAATACACTATTGGATATTGCAGATAAAGAAACTTTTCTCAACAAATATTTACAGGGGCAGGGTGATGATACACTTTTTGCCGTGTTTGCCCGCTCAAAATATCCATGCCGTGACAGCTTTTCTCCCGGCAGAAGAAAATATTATAAAATATCGCTGATGACACGTGGCAGCGGTGTTTTTACCTACGGCGATCAAAAAATTGAATCATACCCGGGTTCACTCACATTCATTAACCCAACAGAAGCAAAGGGATGGCACTCTTACGAAGATGAGCAGGACGGCTATTACTGTATTTTTTCACCAGACTATTTTGCAACTTCTAATGAAGACATGCGGCTACTGGTACAGCATCCGTTGTTCCGCAGCGGTATAAACCCGGTTCTGCAACTTGATAGTCAGCAGTTAAAAATTGTGGTGTCAATATTTGAAAAGCTTATGATTGAAAGCCAGGATTGCAGTCCTTTTAAACATGATGCTATCCGCCTGTATCTTAAACTTCTCCTTGTTGAAGGAAGGCGCATAGCAAATCATATCACAGGGCCAATGCCTGAATACAATGCTGCACAAAACCTGGTGCACAGGTTTACAGAAATGATGGAGAAGCAATTTCCGCTGGTGCGTGTATCTGAACAGGTAAAGCTTAAATCTGTATCAGACTTTGCGGAAGCGCTTTCTATACATAGCAATCATCTTAATGCATGTGTAAAGAAAATTACCGGCCACACAGCAAGCAGGTGCATAAGTATACGACTATTAAAAGAAGCAAAGCTTTTGCTGATGCATACAGACTGGCACATCAATGAAATTTCCTGGTGTCTTGGTTTTGAAGAGCCTGCCAGCTTCGCTCATTTCTTTAAAAAGAATGCGGGTATAACTGCCAATCATTTCAGGCAGCAAGCAGATTAAGTAATGAATAATTAAAAATTAATAATTGGAGAGGCGCACTGTCATTAGCTTCTTCCCAGTACTCCCAAACTTTTTGAACCTTGAACATTTGAACTTTGAACTGCTCTACACTTCTTTGATTTAAACAAATATTCCTATGAATTGAACAATTGCGTACCGGAAGGTGTTTCTAATTTTACGTCTCAAAATTTTTAACTATGAAATACAGACTATTGGGAAACACCGGTGAAAAGCTTTCAGCCATTGGCCTGGGTTGTATGGGTATGAGTTTCGCCTATGGCCCACGAAACGATGAAGAATCTATCGCCACGCTGCACAAAGCTTTGGACCTTGGAATCAATTTTTGGGATACTGCAGATATGTATGGCGCCGGCCATAATGAATCTTTGATTTCAAATGTACTTGTACCTAACAGGGACAAAATTTTTATCGCAACAAAGTTTGGATTTAGACAGAACGAAGGTGCACAAGGTTTTATCGGTTCTGGAGCATATTACTTTGATGGCTCACCTGCTTATCTTAAAACTGCCGCCGAAAAAAGCCTGCAACGTCTAAAGATTGAGACTATTGATTTATACTATGCTCATCGCATAGATCCTAATGTGCCTGTAGAAGATATGGTTGGTGCCATGGCAGATTTGGTAAAGGAAGGCAAGGTTAAATATCTTGGTTTATCCGAAGCTTCACCGGCATCTATCCGTAAGGCTCATGCAGTACATCCGATAGCTGCACTGCAAAGCGAATACTCTTTACTTACAAGAGATGTTGAAGATGAAATACTGGGAGTGTGCCGTGAATTAGGTATTACATTCGTTCCTTACAGCCCGCTGGCAAGAGGATTAGTAACAGCAACCGTTACAGACAACAAAGGTCTTGCTGAAGATGATTTCAGAAGAACACTTCCACGTTTTGATGATACCCATTGGAATAATAACAAACAGTTGGTGGATGGGTTTGCCGAAATAGCAGCATCTAAAAATGCAACACCTGCCCAATTAGCATTGGCATGGGTATTGGCACAAGGCGATGATATTATTCCTATCCCCGGCACCAAAAAAAGAAAGTATCTTGAAGAAAATGCAGCGGCAGTTGACATTGAATTAACCAGTGATGACTTGCAAAATATTGAAGATTTATTGAACAGGTATCCTAACACAGGACAACGCTATAGTGAAGGTGCATTAAAGCTGGTAAATCACTAATTATTTTATTGATTTATAGGGTACATGGATAAGTGATACAGCTTGCTCATTAAAGATTCACATCAAACAAAAAATACAGGTATGGATTTACAGTTAAAGAATAAAAAAGCATTGGTAACAGGTTCCACTGCGGGCATTGGTTTGGCTATTGCAAAACAGTTGGCTAAGGAAGGTGCAGATGTTGTTATTAATGGCAGAACCAAAGAAAGAATTGATGCTGCGATAAAAGAAATAAAAGATGATTTCAAGGATGCTAAAGTATCTGGAATTGCAGCAGACTTTTCCAAAGTTGAAGAGATAAACAATTTACTAAAGGCATTACCCGAAGTAGATATCCTCATCAATAACGTAGGTATTTTTGAGCCCAAACCTTTTCTTGAAATACCAGATGAAGACTGGCTGAATTTTTATGAAATAAACGTGTTAAGCGGAGTAAGATTATCGCGTCATTATTTTCCTGCCATGATAAAAAAGAACTGGGGAAGGATCATTTTTATCTCGAGTGAGTCGGCTGTTAATATTCCTGAAGAAATGATTCATTACGGCATGACAAAAACAGCGCAGCTTTCTGTAAGCAGAGGTTTATCTGAGCTAACAAAGGGGACAGGCGTTACCGTAAATGCTGTGTTGCCCGGCCCCACACAATCTGAAGGTGTAGGCGGCTTTATGGAAAAATTAGCAAAGCACGATAATATGACCGTTGAAGAAGCGGAGAAAAGTTTCTTTCTTAAAGCCCGCCCAACTTCTTTATTGCAACGTTTCGCATCAGTAGATGAGGTGGCTAATATGGTAACTTATATTGCCAGCCCATTATCTTCTGCAACAAATGGCGCTTCTATAAAGGTGGACGGTGGTGTGTTGAAGACAATTTTTTAAACTATCATTTACTATATCAACCTGGTGTTACGTCAAACGTGAAAAAAGGGAAACTCATGTTTCACATCTCACGATTAACGTAATAAAAATTAGCTGGCTAACACCAGACGCATTTATCAATATTATCAATAACGCTCATCACTTAAAACAAGAAACCGATATGTCACAAATCAATGCTTATGCAGTGCAGAGTGCAACGTCGCCTGTAGCGCCCTTCAACATTAACAGAAGGGAAGTGGGCCCGCACGATGTGCAGATTGAAATTTTATATTGTGGTGTTTGCCACTCAGATATTCACCAGGTAAGAAACGAATGGGGCAACTCAATTTTTCCGATGGTGCCGGGCCATGAAATTGTTGGAAGAATCAGCAAAACAGGAGATCATGTAACCAAATTTAAAGTAGGACAACTTGCAGGTGTTGGTTGCTTTGTTGATTCATGTCGCGAGTGCCCAAGCTGTCTTGCCGGAGATGAACAATACTGCGAGAAAGGAATGGTAGCCACCTACAACGGCTATGAAAAAGACGGAAAGACACCTACTTACGGAGGTTATTCAACACAAGTGGTAGTAGATGAAAATTATGTATTAAGCGTATCAGAAAAACTTCCGCTGCAAGGTGTTGCACCGTTGCTCTGTGCTGGTATCACTACCTATTCACCTTTGCGTTATGCAGGCGTGGGCAAAGGGCATAAGGTTGCGGTGCTTGGTCTTGGAGGTCTTGGTCATATGGCGGTAAAATTTGCATCTTCTTTTGGTGCTGATGTAACTATGCTAAGCGGAAGTAAATCCAAAGAAGCTGATGCAAAAAAGTTAGGAGCACATCACTTCATATTAACATCAAATGAAGAAGAACTGAATAAATTTCAAAATCATTTTGATTTTATCATTGATACGGTTTCAGCAACACATGATTATAACAAATACCTCGGGTTGCTTAAAACCAACGGAAAGCTTATCGTAGTGGGCGCGCCACCAGAGCCTGTACCGGTTTCTGCTTTTGCGCTGATTATGAAAAGAAGAAGTATCATCGGCTCATTGATTGGCGGTATAAAAGAAACACAGGAAATGCTTGACTACTGTGCAGAACATAACATTGTTTCTGACATAGAGTTGATTGATGCAAGCTATATCAACGAAGCTTATGAAAGAATGTTGAAAGGCGATGTAAAGTATCGCTTTGTAATTGACATCGCATCACTGAAGAATTAAACAAGTCGTTGTCGATTTGTTTTGTAACAATAATTGATATTACAGTTCAATCTGGAAAAGGATAACATTCTCAAAAGGTGTTATCCTTTTTTAATTCCTCATGCGATAGTATCTCTCCTGCTTTGTTGCGGGAATCCATTAACTTGTATCAATAAACACCAACACTCAATGTCACAATTCAGCCGAAGAACATTCCTGCAATCTGCCGCTGCATTATTAGTTGTCCCACTTGCGGGAAAAGCAACTGTCATCAACAAGAAGAAGCCTTTGCTTTCTTTCTCGACACTTGGCTGTCCGGACTGGAGCTTTGCTGAAATAACTGACTTTGCAGCAAAGCATAATTATAGCGGCATTGAGATAAGAGGCATTCAGCGCCAGATGGATTTACCGCTTTGCCCGGAATTCAACACGGCACAAAATCGAAATGCAACCATGTCTTTGATGAAGGATAAAGGGCTTCGGTTTATTGACCTTGGTTCTTCATCAAACCTGCACACAGTAGAAGCCACAGAAAGAAAAAAACAATTGGATGATGCGAAAAAGTTTATTGATTTAGCTCATCAAATTGATTGTCCTTACATACGTGTGTTCCCTAATAATCTTCCTAAAAACCAGGAAAAGAATGCAACTATTGATTTGATTACAAAGGGCCTGATTGAACTCGGTGGTTATGCAAAAGGTAGCAATGTAACAGTGTTGATGGAAACACATGGCGACCTTGTTCAGTCGTCAGATGTTTTGAATATCATGAAACAGGCTGCAGGTTCAAATACAGGTCTGATATGGGATGTTACAAATATGTGGAGCGCCACTAAAGAATCACCTTCTGTTGTATATGAAAGACTAAAACCTTACATCAGGCACACCCACATTAAAGATGCAAAGCTGGTAAATGAGAAGATTGAATATTGCTTTCTCGGTAAAGGTGAAGTGCCCATTTTTGAAGCCATTGACCTGTTAGCAAAAGGAGGCTACGAAGGCTATTTTAGTTTTGAATGGGAAAAGTTATGGCATCCTGAACTTGCCGATCCTGCCACAGCCATTGCAGATTATGTAGAAGCAATGAAAACACATTTTGGATAAAAAGAAAGGAACAAGTTTGTCAACCTGTTCCTTTCTTTACTTATGAATACAATATGGTTTATTCATTAATTGCCGCTATACCTGGCAATACCTTTCCTTCAAAATACTCAAGCATTGCACCGCCACCGGTGCTTACATAACTCACTTTATCAGCATAACCAAATTGATTAACAGCAGCAACACTGTCACCGCCGCCCACTAATGAAAACGCGCCGTCCTGTGTTGCTTCTGCAACGGCTGTCGCAATAGATTTAGTGCCATGCTGAAACTTCTCCATTTCAAACACACCCATAGGGCCGTTCCATAAAATGGTTTTAGACTTTTTAATCACTTTAGAAAATGTATCAGAAGCCATCTGGCCGATATCAAGCCCCATCCAGCCATCAGGAATAGTATTGCTCAACGAAGAAGAAGTGTCTGCATCAGCAGCAAATTTATCAGCAATAATAGAGTCGCCGGGTAAGTGTATACAAACACCTTTTGCGTCTGCCTTGGCAAGAATATCTTTAGCGGTTTCCAGCCTGTCATCTTCACACAAAGAGTTACCGATTTGGCCACCCTGCGCTTTAAAGAAAGTATAAGCCATACCTCCACCGATAATAATATCTGTTGCTCTCTCTAACAGGTTTTCAATAATCAAAATTTTATCGCTCACTTTGGCTCCACCTATAATAGCTGTAAATGGTTTTTCTGCGGCATGTAATACTTTTTCAGCGCTGCTTACTTCACCTTCCATCAACAGGCCAAACATTTTTTTATCCCCCGGGAAGAATTTTGCAATCACAGCAGTAGAAGCATGTGCTCTATGTGCAGTTCCAAAGGCATCGTTTACATAAACATCACCGAGTTTGGAAAGCTTTTCAGCAAAGCCTTCATCTCCTTTTTCTTCCTGTTTATAAAAACGCAGGTTTTCCAATAGCAATACTTCTCCTGGTTTTAACGCAGCAGCTTTATCTACAGCCTGCTGACCAATACAGTCATCTGCGAACTGAACATCAACGCCCAGCAATTCACTGATATGCTTTGTCAAATGTTTCAATGAAGACTTCTCTTCCGGCCCTTCTTTGGGCCGACCTAAATGGCTCATTAAAATAACACTGCCGCCATCGCCCAATATTTTTTTAATGGTTGGCAAAGCAGCACGAATTCTTGTATCGTCAGTTATAGCTTGTGTTTGCTTGTCTAATGGCACATTGAAATCAACACGTATCAAGGCTTTTTCATTAGCGAAGTTGTGGTCGGAGAATTTGCTCATAAGTTTTGTTTAAATAGAAACCGCAAAGGATACAAGTGCAAGGGTAAAGTAACAAATGATGCTTTGTAAACTTCTGCGTACACCGTATTCTTTGCGGTTAAGATAATTATGTATCAAGACTGTCTTATTGCTTTTGCAGTAAAACAGAAAATTTATTTGCTGATTAAGCCTGCAAAATATTTTACAGTGCGAACCAACTGGCTAACATAGCTCATTTCATTATCGTACCAGCTAACTACACGTACCAATTGGGTGTCGCCAACGGTTTGTACACGCGTTTGCGTAGCATCGAACAATGAACCATAAGTAATACCAATGATATCGCTGCTAACAATTTCGTCAGTTGTATAACCGAAGCTTTCGTTGGTAGCTGCTTTCATTGCTGCATTTAACTCATCTACCGTAGTTTTCTTGCTAACGATAGCAGTTACTTCAGTAAGTGAACCTGTCAAGGTAGGAACACGCTGTGCAGAACCATCCAGCTTGCCCTTTAAGTTAGGTAATACAAGACCAATCGCTTTTGCGGCACCGGTGCTGTTAGGCACAATGTTATGCGCTGCTGCGCGTGCCCTTCTCAAATCACCTTTAGGATGTGGTGCATCCTGTGTATTCTGGTCGTTGGTATAAGCGTGAATGGTGGTCATTAAACCGTTTACAATGCCGAAAGTTTCATCCAGTACTTTTGCCACTGGTGCAAGACAGTTGGTAGTACAGGAAGCGCAACTGATGATGGTTTCAGAACCGTCAAGAATATCGTGGTTAACGTTGTAAACGATAGTCTTTAAGTCACCGGTAGCAGGTGCAGAAATTACTACTTTTTTAGCGCCGGCTGTAAGATGTGCTTCAGCTTTTGCTTTATCTGTAAAGAAACCAGTACACTCAAGCACAACATCTACATCGTGCGTACCCCATGGAATTTCCGCAGGATTCTTTTGAGCGTAGATTTTGATTTCGTTTCCTTCAACTATAATAGAGTTTTCAGTGGCTTTTACGTCTTTCTCAAAACGGCCCTGTGCGCTGTCGTATTTTAAAAGATGGGCTAATACTTTGGGGCTTGTTAAATCATTAATCGCAACTACATCAATCCCTTCTAAATTAAATATCTGGCGATATACCAAACGGCCGATACGTCCGAAACCGTTGATGGCTACTTTTACTGTGCTCATATTTTTATCGAAGTTTTAATATTAACTTTTAAAAAGCACCGCGAATTTACAAGTATTGCCGTTAACATGGTGTATAATTTTTTGGTTACTGGCTGTGGTATTCCATGGCATCGGCGGTTGCGTCGCATTACTTTCATCATTCTGAACATTATGCATCAGTAACTCCCGTAGCGTGTATCTTCAAAAAATGGAGAATTCTTTAAAAATATTTTGCAGGATAGTAATTGCCTCCTATTTTTGCACTCCCAAAAAACGATGGAGCGTTGGTCAAGGGGTTAAGACACCTCCCTTTCACGGAGGAATCACGGGTTCGATTCCCGTACGCTCTACAAAAAAGGAAAAGGTAAACGTTGAATAGTCCCAAATGCTGAAAGGTGTTTGGGATTTTTTATTTACTTTACTACAACTCAGTTTTCATTGTTAATATAGCCTACATACAACCCAATCGTTTTCTTCTTTCACTAAACAACTAAACAGTCGTAAATTCCGTATGATAAAGGTCAAATACTTTATATAACTCATCATGAGATTTGGAAGGTTAATACTTTTTCTCTTTTGCTGCTTAGCTTCACTTGCCAAATCTCAGGCCCAAACTTTCTTTTTCAATACGGCAGATTCTGTAAAAAGAGTTACTATTTCCAATTTTGAATGCCTGGTAACACCTTCAGCCATAAACTGTTCAAACGACTTTTTCTCTATGGCTATTTACAAAGACACACTTTATTTTATAAAAGCCGGCAGAGGTTTGTACAGAACCCTGCTAAGTCAACCCAATCAATGCGAAAAAGTAATGGACATAGAAGTACTTAATTCGCTTACTGCAGACAAAGAAGGAATGCTTTATGGCGCGATGGCACTTAATTTTTTCAAAATTAATCCACACACAAAAACATTTCAGCAGTACCAGATACCTTTCCAGGCGGCGGGGGATCTTGTTTTTTACAAGGACAAATTATTCCTCGCCGCAGTGCCTAATATTATCGCCCAAATAAATATTGAAAACCCGGTAGCCAGTGAGGCATATCTTACACTTAACCAGGAAGGGATTTATGGCCTTACAAGCATTGAAAGCGGTTGTAGAAATACCCGGGTATTCGCTCTAACTACTAATGGTTCACAAACACAGCTTGTTCAGCTTGATATAGAAAACAGAAAAGATCTTGGTGTAAAATGTACCATTGCTGGTACTATGCATGATGCTGCCAGCAGTACTGAAACCGGGGAGTTTAAGGGCATTCACATACAACATCTTGATAAAAGAAACATTTGTGTTGGCAGCAACAATCCTTCTTTTATAAAAATACAAATGGCAAATGTTGACGCTCCGCTTACATACACACTTAATAACACCATCAGCAATAACACCGGCGTTTTTAATGACTTAAAAGAAGGTGCTTATCACATTCACGTCGCGTCACTGGATTCATGTACCACAGACACAACAGTAAACATCACAAAGGGATTTTGTTCAGTGCAGTTTCCTTCAGCGTTTACGCCCAACGATGATGGTCTTAATGACATTTTTAAGCCATTAGGATTAACAGCTACTGGCAATTCTGTCTTATCCATTTATAACAGGTGGGGAAGAAAAGTTTTTGAAACAACCAATTTTTCGCAGGGATGGAACGGCAAAGTAAATGGCTTGCCTCAGCCACCAGGAACTTATATATGGACATTTAAATACGCCAGTACAAATAATACCAGTGAATTATTACGCGGCACAATCGTTTTAATGAGATAATCTTACACACCAACAATATGTAAAGCAATTATTTTATTTTCTGCAATACCCACTCTCCTACTTTTGATCCTTGCGCTCTTCCATTGTCTATTGCATCCATAAAATGTATGCCCCCGTAAAACCTGGAAATACCTGCTTCTTCCGCTGCTTTTTGGAAAGAAGTAAATGTTCTTGGCGGAAGGCCATAACTTACTTCAACACTATCAGTATAATTAAAATTATCGCCAAAATAATGTGTAAGAATTGTTGCCGATGCAGCAGAGATAACCGAATGTCCGCTCAGGTATTCAGGAAATGGAGGCGTTTGTAATAAAGGTGTCCATTTAGGGTCGATATATTTACGGATAGCAGTTTCAGGGCGTATACGGTTGCTTCTGTATTTTTCATCCCAGCAGCACATAAAAGCATCCATTAGTCCAATAGAAACAGTAGTCTGTATAAGCATTGTTTCATTGAATGTCTTGTGTGCCTTTTCACATGCAATGCCCGCAATACCCAACCAATGCGCACCCGGAGAAATCTTTTTAAGTCCCATCATTAAATGGCCATCATCCTGAACCGCAAACGGGTTACAATCCCAGAATGCAGCAATTACACGGTGTTCTTCCGGAAGCGTAATTCCTTCTTTATAATTTTTCATCATAAAATTAAAAAAGGGAGAGCTTTTATCTTTTGAAAACGCCACCGGAGCCTGCGGCTTAAACTGCGCCGCAGAATCTAAGGTGAATGGCCTTACCGTGTTAAAATACGGCTCTACGGCCGCAATATATGCGGGTGGTGTTGGATACCATGCACCTTCTTTATCCATGGGCGTATAGCGTGGATAATTACTGATTTTATTATAGCGATCGGCTTTAGCATAAGCAAGTATTTTTTTGCTTACAGCAGATGCATATTGTTTTGACTTTTCTATAACTTCTTCATCAAAACCAACTTTTCTGCAAGAGTCCAAAAAGTGTTCTTTATACTTTACCATCAAAGTGCTGCCTGAAGGCTGCATTTTAGATGCAGTTTCCATCATTGCAAGCAAGGCGCTTAACTGATAATCGTAGCCTGTTATTGAATCAGGCTTTTTAAGATCCGGGTATTCATTCAGCCTGTTGTGCATGCTTTTAAATGCAGGATCATTTTGTGATATTATTTCATAACCGGAAAGACAGGTGTATGCGAAGAACCTTGCCGCTAACGGAGGGTTGGTGATATCGTGAATCATAATATCTGTCATTGCGGTAAGCACATGACCAATATCCTTACAGTCCAGTTTTGGCGATTCTTTTTTTGGTGAGTTACATGCAACCAGTACACACACAATCACAGCAAGTCTTTTCAACATAATTACCGGGGTTTATATACTTTTATTTCTTGTTGATTTATACCGAAAAATATAAGATTGTTGATGGAAATAATACTTCTTACGTCTCCCCATACATTAAAGCCTGATTGCGCCTGATTAATGTAGGTGAAATTTCCTTTGCCATCGCCCTGCAGCAATATACCATAGTTAGCATCATATTTACCAAAGCGAAGGCGTGCATGATTAATATTGCCTCCTAAAATTAAATCTTCGTTTCCATCTTTGTTATAGTCCAGCGACAATATGCTATAAACAGGCGAATACTGTGCCTGTAATGGTAATTTTTTCTGATGAAATTTACCATCCGCACCTGATTCAAAGTATGCTGTTTCGAGAGAGTTAGCTTGTAGATGTTTTGCATTTTTCATTTCATCTGCTGTAAAAATTTCTTTCATGCCGAGATCCGCATACCCTTTGTAATCTGTATAGCGTGAACGCATGATACTCATCTGGTCAAGCAGTTCATCCCTGGTAACATACGGATATGTTTTGCCCTGTATATAAAAGCAAAGCATCGGATCAATTGATCCATTATCATCAAAATCTTTATAATACATTTCGGCAGGCTCTTTATCACTGGCTTTACATTGTGTATTTAAGCCAAGATTACCCACTATTAAATCCGGTTTTCCATCTTTATTAAAATCACCAATAAGCAATTTATTCCACCAGCCG
>Ga0105239_10006365_pt1 | contig 13719 bp, 10 predicted proteins | sample KBSC44metaG_FD_92761 | JGI IMG/M metagenome (GOLD analysis project Ga0105239, IMG submission 92761) | Corn rhizosphere microbial communities from Kellogg Biological Station, Michigan, USA - KBS C4-4 metaG | ecosystem: Host-associated > Plants > Roots > Rhizosphere > Soil | place: Michigan, USA... | reverse complement strand
GGCGTGCATCCCAACACTTTTGGACTCGGACACGAGATCCTTTATCACATCCCATTACCGTACAATACTCGACAACTCCATGGCCTAGTGACCAAACCTTCTCAACTGAGGGATCCCTCATTCATCTAATTCATTCAACCATGCACAAGCTCACTGGGATTCGAGCATTCCTCAGTTCCCATGTCAACAGGTAAGGGGTGAAATTCTGAGAAAAGGAACGATTCATCGCGTGTATGTAGCCACCGTCATTGACGTCGTCGATACTGCTATTCGTCGAGGCGTCACTTTCCTCCAGCGCTCGTTCCTCGAAGAGAGCACTTTCAAATTCCAACGCCTTTGGTTCTATTTCCAGTGCGATTTTTACCCTCTGATGACTTTCCTGTCTTCTCACATTTCCATCAGTCGCGTCCCCTGCTTTCCTCGAAAGCAGGCCTCGTGCTCAAACCTGCCCATTTCCTTCCACCAGCGCATCTCCTTCTTCTTTGAAAGAGGGTCTTGCGCTCAAACCTGTTCATATCCCTCCTAAAATACCTTTCGCTGTGTGTTGGCTGTCCAATCCTTCAATGTTTTCCCATCAGCGCACCTCCATTTTTCTTCGAAAGATGGGCCCGCGCTCAAACCCTTCAGATATCCTTCCGCACTAAAACCGGCACCAACAACACATGCGAGTTTCCGTCGTCATCGCTCCCTGTTGTATGACATCACGTCCCTCAGAGACTAGATAATAGACCTCTACCAATCTCCTTGGTCTCTTCGGTTCGTGCGTCTATTTGGAGGTATGACGTCGGCATCGCTGTCTTCGTCATCCGTGTCGTCGAACTCACAGTCCTCTTCGTCAAACACCAATGCAAACTTACCCGTCGGTCGTGTTTGTTCAGCTGGCGCAAACGTCGATAAAGATAACGATGAGCCCTCGTATTGAGATTGCTCTGGTTCGACCTCCAGCGGAGCATACTTTCCCCAGCAGGGATTGGTATGACGTTCGCCAAAACCCAAAAACTGGCTTATTTTCGGAGCCTGTGGAAGAGGAGGTTGTGAGTGCGGATAGGTGGTGCCTTGTAGGCGGGGAGCATACCATGGTGCCACGTCCGATGGAGATAGAATCGCATCGTGCGTATCTTCGGGGCGAGTAGTGTTCCATGGGACAGCATTCGAGCGTGTAGAGGAGTCGTTATAAGAGCCTTTGTCGCGAGGCGTATACCACGGAGTCTCATCCAAACTCATTCGATCGTCATCATGGCTCTCTTGGAAGTGAGGAGTGTACCATGAAGTTGTATTCAATGGTGTTGGAGGGCCGCTGCTATTGACTGAGTGTTCCCTTGAATGGGTCTGGAGCGGTTGATAGAGTGACAATAGGGGAGGCGCATCTTCCATCTTAGTGTCAACATCAACATCAACTGCCAGTGCCTCATCTTCAGCAGCATCCGACATGATCACATCTTGGATGATGCTTCCGGCTTCTTGAGGTATTTCTGGCAGAGGTGGAGCTTGGGCAAGAACTTGTGCAATTCGTCTAGCTCTAGCCTGTGTTTTCAAGAGCTGATATCGGCGAGGGGAAGTGGCAGCGACTTTCTTGAAGCATTCTGGAATGAATTGTACAGGATGTTTCCTTGATGCCTGTACGAGTTTGGGGCCGAAGGTGACTCGTGAGAGGCGGCCAGATGAGCGAGAGGGGATTGTTTTCCTCAGACTCCTTATAAAGACAGGTCGAGAGTGGTTCCCCTTGCATAAAGCCATAATAGCCTTCAAAGACGAGATGCTCTGTTTAGAAAGCATGTTTGCAGCTGGATTCATTGGAGTTTAGAGCGATTTGGCGTGAGAAGGAAGGTCAAGAAGGAGAATCAAACGGAGCAGTCGCTTGGTTTGCCGGCTCGATTGAAGATGTGTTCTTGATAGAAGAGAAGAAACAAGTAGTTCAGGATGATTTGCAGAAAGCGATGGCTATCGATCGAGTTCAAGAGGTGGTATCGGTTGGACGGAGAATAGAAGTTGTAGAGACAATGCAGGTATCCTTGAATGCGAATGAATGCCTGACACCCGTCACTTAGCTGTTGATATGGCATACAACTGCCTCACACATTCACGCATTCATAGGTTGCTGGCGCATGGAGACCATCACACTGACGCTAGTGGTGCGCGCAAGGCTGCGTGAATGAAGGAGTCTTGGTGTGCCAGGACTTCAAGGCTCCATTTTCGCAACGCAGCGACAGTGACATCGAACTCGATCAATCATGGTGGGCGCGATAGGCTTCAGCTGAAGCTGAAGTAGACACGCACCGCAATGGCGCTGACCTGTCCGCCTCTGGATGGCTCTTGAAATCACATCATATGTCCCCATGAGCAAACCCTTCGAGGGCTCGCGCGTCCTGGGCCAGGCTTCAACAACCCATCAAACGCACGCTTAGTCTGGCACCCAGTCTACCACCATCCGCATCTCAAGCTCAAGAGGTGAGAGAGCTCCAGTTAGACGCGGATGGTGTCCATAATATTGTCCATCACCTGAAACAACAAGGGGCGAGGCCATCGCATTTCCAAACCTGAAGTCCGATTTTCCAGTTGACCCTCCTCTCTGCATGGTGAGGGTCGAGGGCAGTGGCGTGGCCGTCAAATATCTCCATTTCCATTTACAATGGGTCCAACGGCTTTAATCTTCCTGTTGATGGTTCTGATGATATTTAGACCAGTGGGTTTGAAGTTGGGCGCATTTCAGAAAAATGATCAAAAAGCAAAAAGGGGCCTGCGGCACCCAAGACAATCCCCCCCCGAAGCTCGGAGCCCCCGAGGCGGAGAACAGCGCCTATGCAGCCCCTCAGCTCTCCTAATGGAAAGAAAAATAACCAAGCGCCTTTGCTGTTATCCGAAAATGATATATATCTTCATGTACATACTCGGCCGGTCGGTCAGGCTGTGCCTAGGAGGTGGATATTTCGTCCATGTTAAGTAGGTAAGTAAGAGTCTCTTAACTCTAGGATTTCAATGCAATTCAAAGTTTGCTATCAAGTTTGCCATCGGAGCACCATCAAGTTTGCCTAAAGTCGGCAATCAAAAATGACAACAAGCACCTACGACGTACTCATCGTGGGCGCAGGCCTATCAGGGCTACAAGCGGCGTTAGATATACATCAGGCCGGCTTGAAGTATGTTATCCTCGAAGCACGAGACCGCGTAGGCGGCAAAACACTCTCCCTCCGCTCCTCGCGCACCAACAACGTTAAGTCCGAGCTCGGCGCAGCATGGATCAACGACACGAACCAGAGCGAGATGTGGAAGCTGGCGCAGGAACTGGGACTGCACACGTACGTGCAAAACACCGTTGGCGACGTCGTGGTGCAGGACCTGGACGGCGCGCTGGTCAAATTCCCCTACGGCGACGTGCCGCAGTACGCGTCTACGGAGGACACGGCGTCGTGTATCGCGATCCGGGATCTCGTCCAGGAGGTGTCGACAGCACAGTCTCCGTCAATCTTCTCGGACGCGCCGCGCCGCGCGTATCTCGACTCGATCTCGTTTGAGACGTATCTGCGCGAAGCCAATGTCACGCTGAAGGCGTTCGCGACGGCGCAGGTCTGGACGCACGCGATGATCGGGTGCGATCCCAGTGAGGTGTCGGCGCTGTATTTCCTCGAGTACTGCGCCGCGGGCGGGGGACTGATGACCATGCGCAGCGATGGTAAGGGCGGTGGCCAGTATCTCCGGGTCCGCGAGGGCACGTCCGCCTTTGCGGAGGGGATGGCGCGCAAGCTGGCACCAGGAGCCTTAAAATTACAGAGCCCTGTGGTCTCGATAGCGCAGGAACCGCGCGACAGGGGCGTTTCGGTCACCACAGAAGGCCCCAATCCGCAAACATACCGTGCACGCAAAGTGATCATCTCGATTCCAACACCAGTATACAAGACAATCGCCTTCCACCCTTCCCTTCCAACCTCCAAGACCGCGGTGACAAATCGCACACGCTACGGGTTCTACACGAAGTACATCGTGACCTTCCGGCGCGCGTTCTGGCTGGACAAGGGCTACTGCGGGTTGGCGCAGTCGTTCACAGGGCCAGTCTCTGTGGTGCGCGACACGAGTCTCGACGACGGCAAAACGCATGCCCTCACCTGCTTCATGGGCGGCCAGTTCGGGCGCCGCTGGGCTGCGCTGGATGTCAAGGCGAGGAAAAGCGCTGTGTTGAGACAGGTCGGTGAGATCTTCGGCGAGAGTGTAGATGTTGTGCGCGAGCTGTTCGTCGAGGCGTTCGAGTCCCCCTGGATGGAGGAGGAGTACTCTGGCTGGGGCTGCCCGTGTCCTGTCACGCCGCCGGGGGTCCTCAGCGGCGAGGGCTGGAATGCACTTTGTGCGCCCGCGAGTAATTTGCATTTCGTCGGCACGGAGCTCTCGTCCGTCTGGAGGGGCTATATGGAGGGTGCGGTGCGCTCGGGAAGCAGGGGCGCCGCGGAGGTCCTGGCTGATCTGACCCGTGTGAGCTTCAGGCTTTGAGCTTCGTTGAGCTTTCTTTTTGGGGAGCCATTTCCAGGAGGGCTACTTGAGCATCTCTAGTAAAACCCGTATCTGGCTATTACTGAACATGGTGTAATATATGATATACCACAAATGGCGAATAGTGGGTAGATGGTTTCCTTCTTCTTTTCGAGGAAGCGGACTTGAGATGATACATAATGACATCCATAGACTTCCATAGACAACATCTCGCCATTGTAAGACGAACCAAACTAATACCTTCCTACTTACCTAAGCGTCTTCGACTGCTTTCTTGGGAAGACTGACTCAAGTCATGACGTTGAAGATATCAATCCCCCCTTTCCCAGCTGCAACCTGCAAAAGCGACCAATTCGTAAGTTTAGCAAAAACAGTACCCCACCACTTTAAATGATAGAAATACTATACTGTACGCCCATTTTCATCTCCAATATCTCCCCGTTCCTACGATACTAGCATGGCATTGGCATCTCACTCTTATACCGAAATCCTCCCCCGCCTCCTCTCCCCGTCAACACACATCCTATTCTCACTACCAATCTCGCCACAACAGAGAATATTGCCATCATCGACAATAAGCGACCTTTCGCTGCACCCAGTACTGGAATCGATCCTGCACGTTCTGAACTACGACCTGCCGAGCGCTCATTTCCTGCTGCGTCATATGCAGGCGCCGCCGGCGCACAAAGCCATGTTCCTGCATGGCGTGCTGCATCGTATGGAAGGGGACCTGGAGAATGCATGGGCTTGGTATGTTGATGTGAAGGATGCGGAGGTGATGAAGGTGGTTTGGGCTGGTAATGGCGCTGCCCAGGGCGATCGAAAGTTAGCGCCTGAGGATTCTTCGGAGAGTGCTATCGATCACGCTTTGCTCTTCCTTGATGGTCTCATCGAAGCAAAGACTACTGTATGTTCGGGCAAGGTGGCACCACAAGAACTTACTCAGACGTCATTAGGTGAATTCTCACTTCTTTGGGCGCTTTGTGAGAACAAATTCGGGACTGCACAAGTGTTAGAAGCCTCGAGTATATGGTTGTCGATGGCTGAAAAGCATGCTGACTTTACCGAGAAAATGATAACTGGTGGTGAAGGTTGGAGAGAATTCTGAATAGATGCCTGGACTGGAAGAGATTCAATAATAGTAATTCATTGTGGACTAAGCTATTGAAGGCGTTCGGCCATGTTCAATTAGGAATTAATTGGGGCGACCATCTGACGGGAGTGTTCATGTCGGCCAATGATGCAGAGAAACAATATCTGCTCCGGTTCAAACCATTCTGCACACCAATTCCATGGCCCTGGTGGCCCTCCAGTCACAGCGGTGATGCTGTTGGTCAAGGACGTTGTTCAAGTCTAAGTGCTTATTTCTTCTCACCACTGATAGTGTTGGCAAGGTCTGCAGGAACATGTCAGTCAAGAACGTAACAGGCTTGGGGGACAGTGATCTCACTGGCAGCAGCGTCACTAGCGGTATTCAACGCACTTGCTGCAAGATTTTGAGCTTGCTGCAAGTATGTTTGACCCTCTTCCTTGGCTGCACCGGCGTTTGATTGACCTTGTTGAGTCAAGTTGGAAGCAGTCTCTTGAATATTCTGACCGGCAGCCGACAACTTGTCAGTGGCAGTGCTGGCACCTGAGCTGGTCTCATCGGAAAGTTTCTGGCTAGTGGATTTGCTGTCACCTAAAGGAAGGAGGGTTAACAGGACTCGGTACCCAGAGGATGAAATATCGCAGACGACTGTGATAGGATTGGAGACTTACCAGGCTGAACCGCACCAGCAATGCTGTCGGCAGTGTCAGTGACACCCTCCTTAGCCTTGTCAAGAGTCGACTTCTGAGAATCTGGTGTGATGGTCTCTCCAATTCCTATTTTGAGGCCGTCAGTGGGTTCTTGTTGTGATTGCAATGAGAGTTCTAAAGGTCAACTTACGATCAGTGAGTGGTTTGCGGCCAGTGTCCGACATTTTAAGTTAGGTGGTGTTTGTGTTGAAGCGATATTGTATTTGAAAGAGTGTGTAGTGAGGGTGACCGAGCTCAGCGATGTTTGAAGCAATGATATAAGAGGAAGAAGAAGGTCGATGGGTGAACTGTATTTTAAGACCAAGGCTCGTATGTCTCGCACCTGCCAGTACCAGTGCCTACCCTTCATGTCCTTTGCACTCAGGCAGGAGGGGAAGGGAGCACGGAGGGGAATGCGCCTTGACGTCATCAGATAGCCTCAGTGGGACGTCAATCGGAGGTGGCAGGTGGCAGCCACTGGCAGGTGGGATTGGCAGGTGGCACGTGAGAATAAGCGGACAATCTTCACGAGGCTCATGTTGGTGCACCGTCCTAGTTATGGACAAAGCAATCAATGCTGTTTCATTTTTAATTTCTAGTCCTAAAGGCCCAGAAAATTCTCAGTGCTAAGACAAGGCTGCACAACAATCGAATCCAACCGATTTGATCGTTACTGACCACTTTGGATCTAGAAAATGACTTGATGGGGTATTTTCGCTCGCTTGATGCCACTCAACTTTAATATCGATCGCTTGGAACGCCACCCCAAAAGCTGGCCCAGGTTTTTCTCCACAACTTCATTATGTACCTAGGTAGAGCTCTCTCATACCATGCTGTTGTCTTCCTTCTTGAGATCAATGAGCTGCTGTTTGCGTGCTACTTTGAATTCGCGTCGGTTGCCTCAGGCTCGTCTTCGAGGGCTGGTTGCTTTCCTGCGCTGTTGAGGTCGGAGCCTGTACCACCATAGTCCTTTGGTAAGAACCCTCCGAGTCCCTTCACCTTGCTACTGCTCAGTTCCGCAGCTAGGCCAGCAGCGTTGCTCATGGGATGGAATTTCTTGGCAGTCTTCGCGGCAACGAACAACTTGATGAAGGCATAGATGAAGCCCATGATCGCAGGGACGTTGACAAAGAACTTTTCCTTGAGCAGTTCTGGGTAGTTCTGGGCAAAAATCTTGATCGTTTCGGTGCTGGCAGCTTTGACTACTGATTGTTGACGAAGGAAACTGATCGACTTGTAATCATGGACCTGGAAAATCTTGTAGGGATCCCAATCCGCGGTGATTTCTTTGGTGGCCTTGTCGATCGCGAGGGCCTGCAATGCTTCCTCCATGAGAACAACTCGCCATTCGATGAACCTGTGAGATGGTCAGTACCATATTGCAACCAATATCAAGTTATTGTTTTAACTTACTCTGCAAGATTACCGAATGTCTCTTCTACATTCTTCACACTTCCGTAGATGTTCCAGGTAAAGACTTCTTTGAGCTCCGGATCAGCAGCGTCGGGAGCTCCAAAGGTTGTCACATAGCCCAAACCTGCAAACTTGGCTCGGTTGAATTTCTTGGTCAACAGATCCAGTGGCTTCATCTTCGCACGCCATTCAAGCGTCTTCACAAGTTGGTCTTTGGCCTTGACGAGGTCTCCATCATTGGCATTAATGTACTTCTGCAAGATGACCTGAGTCGGGACATGGGCTGCAGGATCAGCGAGAGTAACACCCCATATCTCTGGATGACCTTTGGATTGAGCCAGAGCCCAGAGTTCTTCGATGGGAGTTGCTTTCTTCTCCTCTGGGGCCGGTTCTTCCTGTGGTACTGGTTCCTTTGCCGCTGGTTCACCAGCTTTCTCAGTGCCCTCAGTCGTGTCAGCCGTCTCAACCGGCTTCGTTGGCTCTGCAGCTTTTTCCGACTGTCAAGTGGTTAGTTAAACGGAGGTGGGTGGTCAACTTAATGGTTGCAACTTACCGGGGCGGCTGATGTTTCAGCGACAGGCTTCTCAGCGGTGGAGGAGTCGGGGACTACATTTGAGACCTCAGCAGGAAGTGTCGTACTAGTGGGAGCAGAGGTAGTGGCCTCTGGCACCGTTGGAGTGCTGAGAGCAGCAGCGGTCGACGGCTCGTTTGTGGCCATGATTACTCGAGGTGGTGGGTTCAATGGGAAGAACTTGTTTCAAGATGGGGCAACTCCCGACAGAAGAGGATCAAATGCGGAATGTGGAAGGATGGGTCAGAGACGTAAAGTCGTGGGAAAATTTGTTGGGAGGAAAAGGCAATGACTGTAGAAGGTATCCTCTGCGGGAGAGCAAGGGATTAAAAGGCTAACGTGAAGCTTGTGGTGCTCAATACGTGAGCCTTGCGATGGCTGATGGCTGATCGAATTGGGAGTGAATGTCAACAAAAGGGGGTTCTGGTTGTCTCCCTTGACCTGGACTTGGGTCCCAAGGTAATTATTAGTCACCAAACGCCGAGATTCCAATAGTCGGGATGGGGAAACAGGGAGATACCTAGGGAGAAGAAGCCTTCTACTGCACAATGACCGCTAGTTCTCGCTAAAAGGCTCTGCGAATTTGCAATTGTCAAACCTGAAGAGATCATACACAATCGAGTTCCTGGAATAGATGATCCTCACTTGATGCTGATGCACGTATTGTTGAAGGGTCCAGATTCTGGGTGCCTGTCCACCATCTTATCTGATGAACTGCCAAGATGTCGCACTATACCGGAAACGGACGTATCCTTCCCGACCCGAGGACACGGGCTCGACGGATAGTCGCTCCAACAACTATCATCCATCGTCGTTTAATGATAAGACAAGCCCCTTCTGTAATACCTGCGACTGGATGGCCTGTGGGGAGAGCCGGCCTCGTATACGGAGGGTTCGACTGTAGAGACTAGTTCATACTCACCTAAACGCCGAGATACTACTATTTGTATGTGCATACCCATAGATCCGTCCACTCGGTTCAAGCCTTCGAATTGAGATTGTGTACGGAGTAATAAAATTCGTTCCTGGGTTTGTTTCCAAAGGGACGAACGCTGGTTGATACTTTTAAATTCAATCAGTTTGGTGGCCTCGGGCAACATGTCTCCCAGCAAGGTGTCGGTCAACGGACTGGAGAATTGAAAAGCTGATGCTACAATGAAACATGAGATTTTCTAGGACTAGCAAGTGATGTAGTTGTCATATATTTGTACTCATCCATATTGCTCCTTCTGAATTGAAAGTCTTCACGGATCAAATAGTATGGGAGACATGTCGGTGACAAGGGAGATCCGGGACCCGTCCAAGACCCCCCTTCAACCAAGAAATGTCAAACATACTTCGCTTCCGTGTTGGCGAAGACACTGGCAAATCTATTCCATCGTCCCACTGCGCCAGTTGAGCGATTCATATCCAAAATCCCATCTATTCATTAAAGCCTGGACCATTCTGATCGAGCTGTCGCATTGCCTGTCCAAAAAGCAGTAAACATCCAAAAAAGCAAAGTGCGCACTTCTGCTTGATTGGCATGATCTCCTCATGCCACATCGACACAGACGCGATTGTATCATATTTCATGAAATCACAAAATTCTGGTGACTGAACATTCCTCCGTCATTACCCTCCTCATCCGGAATGCGAAAGAGATATCTTTCACTTCCTCACCCACCCTATCGTCAACACATCCTTCTTTGCGCTCTATGTCCTTAAAGTCAAGGAATCGCAAACTTGGTAGAAGTAGAAATTCGTATGTTCTTTCTCGTCAAATCATGGCGTCTGAAGGCGAGGGAGTGCTGAATCAGCTGAAATATCGAAACGTGTATATGTGCAACGGAAGAACGAACGGTGGTGCGTGACCCTTGGCTGATCCAGGTCCGAATCAGTCCTCCTTCAGATTTACAGTGTGATAGTTTCCCATGGCTAGCTTGGGTTCACAAGCTCATCGTCAACCATTCCCATTCCTGACTATTTCCAGGAGGGTTACCAGGCATGGTCTGCATGCCTGGGGTCAGTAAGCCTCCTTGCATAACAGATGCCATCGTGGTTGCACCCGCAGTAACACCGGAGCTAGCCGCTTTGGCTCTGGTGACAGGAGCCTGCAATGACTTGTTCGTCATAACATCATGCATCTCTGCCTCATTACTGAGGACCTGAGCACCATTGGTTACAGGGAGCGTGCTTGTGGAAGCACGAGACTGTCTCCTTTGGCGTTTTGGTGTAACTTGCACTGGCCTGGTCAAACTTGAGGCCGGTTGTACCACTGGTTTGGGTGGTGCAGCCGCTATCGGAACAACTCCGGGTTTACCACCAGTTGTCCCAGGAGGATAGCTGGTGGGAGTGGTGACAACGGAACCCGAGGTGGCGGATCCTTGAACAGAAGCTGGGGAAGCAGAGTTATGCTCACTGACGGCATTACCTGACGTGGGAGTGGTTGCTGGAGTCTGCTGAACCGAATTCTTCCTGGTCGCCTTCTTTGATGCTCGCGTTGCCGCTGAGCCAATAGGCATTGTCACACCATTACCTCGGTTTCGCTTTTTGATCACATCGGTTTTCAGTGACAAAGGCCGAACGACGCCATGAAGCTTCAAGAACAACCCACAAGCATTGCAAAGAGGATGTCCTTCTGGATTGCGTCTCCACAACGGTGTGGTTTGAGTGAAGCAATTGGTGCAGGTGGTCGGGACACCATTCGAATCAGCGTTCTTGGGGCCCGGGCTACTTGGCCTAGAAGGCTGTCGGCTGCTGAATCCCGACTCTCCCGGTGAGCTCTCAGTAGACGGCATGTGATGAGCAGACAGAGCAGGGGTCGATGTCGTTCGAGGGATCTTTTGCCTCCGCAAGTCTTGGTCCCGATTCCGAATATCACTGATTGAAGCTGCAGAGCCGTGGGTACGACTCAACATTGAAGATCCCCAGTCTGGAGGAGAGTTGACCATTTCGGCACCTCCAATGCGCACTTGCTTATTTGAACCACCGTATCGTTGCATACTGCCAAATTCTGCAACATTAGGATCCCATTGGAGGCCGGAATTCAGGTCCAAAGTAGGGTCGCCGATTTGACCATAGTCGGATTGTAGTACCATGCTGCGATCACCAAAGGTTGGTTCGTCATCTTCATTGTCCGAGTCTGCTCCAAAGTGAAACAAGTTCTCGTTGCCACCCATTGAGACTCCAGGAGAAACACGACGAGCGTAATCTGGGATTAGAACTCGAGACGGATCAACATGTTGCTGCATCGCTTGAAAGCCATTCATGGTGGGTGCTGAACCCACACCGTTCATGGCTGTGTATAATGATTCGTTGTGTGAGCCAAACGCAAATTGAGAGGCCACGGGAGTCATAACTTGCCGGGTTCTAGTTGCTGGATAGAAAGGCATGGGGCGTGTATGCCCGGTATTGTGGTCGAAATAAAATTGTGGCGTGTCGCCTTCATGACCGGGTTGAGGGGTTGAGACGGTAGATTGAAATCCAGACTGAGGTGGGGAATAGAAATCTGTCGAGTTCAATGACGATGGAATGGAGGATTGTGTATAGATATTGGAGAAAGGGCCATTCGTGACCATGGGTGACGCAGCTGGAGAGAAAGAAAAATGCTGCTGGTATGGGCCAGCAGATGTGAGAATGGGATCGTCGTTTAGATGAAAGGAATCTAGATGGAGAGACATTTGGCCTTGGAAATTGTGTTGATTGGGAAATGTGGAAGGGGTGGGTTGGTCAAGGGTGTAATCTGGGAGACCCGTGTCGACCTCGGCCCCTGTAGCACCCGTGGGTACAACAATGGGAGGGACTTGAGGTGAGAATTCAGCAGGTCGCTTGCGGTTCTATCGCAGGCGGTTAGCACATGAATCGATAGAAGAAGGCAGTCAAAACTTACACCTCGTCTCTCGTCAATGCTGGTCTTCCTCACCCTTCTCTGGACGTAGTCAAACTCTGACGATCTATTCAAGGCGACCGATGTCTGGGGCATTGAGGATGGTGGTAGGTTCATGGGAATTTGAACTGAGGGCTTGTTACGAGGAGTGATTCGAATATTGGCAGAGCCTTGAGGGACTTTGCTCTGGATAAGACCTTCGGTCGGGGCAGGGGAGGTGATGCCAGCCGGTGAAGCAATAGAGCTCGGGACAATGAAGTCGTCGAGATTCATTGGTTCAGAGGTCAGCTCAAGTTCAACTGGCTGGTCAACAGATCTGCGCAGCTGTTGAGCGATTCCGCTTGGAGCGGAAACTTGAGGGGGGCTCTTGATCTTGGTCTGCTTCGCACTAAGAAGGGAGTCAGCACCGGCTTGACGTAAGTCGCTGCCGGGTTGGGTTTGCTTCTCATACGCTGCCTGTGCCTGTGCCTGGATTTGCTGCTCTCGACGACGAAGATTCATAGCCATCATCCTCCAAGTCAGATTCTCCATACGCTCTTGGTTGGGCAATCGGGACTTTGTGCGGCTGTAGAGCTTCCATATCTGGGTACCCAGAGGGTCTTGTTTTTGCAGCTCATCTGGGCTGTCGAGGTCTGTGGAAGCGTTGCCATGGTCGTCCCAATCAGCGAAGGTCGAGTTTCGCAACAACTCATCTCGAGCCTGTGAGTCGGGGGTGGAGAGATCCAGGTTGGAACTTTGGATATCGTTGTTCTTGAGTTTGGTATTGGAGGCGGCAATGTGAGAGGGGTTGTTGGGAGAGAGATTGGTGGTAGAAGTATTTGCAGTCAACTGTCCCAAGCTGGACCAGGTAGAAGAATCAGTGTCATCGAGACTGGTGGAGGGTTGGCCTTGAGTTGCAGGGGAATGGGATGGGAAAAGGTCGGCCGGGGAGTGGACAGCGGAGGTCGCGCGTGAAGCTGCCAGTCCCCCACGTTCACTATAATCTGCACCCAACATCACCGGGGGGTCGTGGTCGTGCAGAGTCGCGTGCAGCAGGCTGAGATGCAGTCACAGATTGGTTTCATCAGCAGAGCATCAAAAGCCACCAAGAGGGAGTGGGAGGTGGTCGATGAGTGAGATGCAGACGAGGGCTTGGATTTGGGACAGAACAGAAAATACAAATGTCATGACCCAGTCAGCGCATGCGCCAAAAAATGCATGAGACAGGATCGAGTCGAGTCGACTTTCGAAGGGAAAAAAGGCACGCAGTCACGGCGAGAATGACTTTCGGCGCTGCGAAAAAGGTGGGAGGATTGACGACAGAAGAAAGAGAGACGCAGCCTATGATGGGACAATCTGGTGAGCATTGGGGGGCTCCCGGGGGGTCTTCTGGGACAGAACGGGTCCCCTCGGTCATGGCGCAGGTAAGGGTGGGCTAATGGCTGAATGGGTGGGCCGGGATCTAATTAGGGCGAATTTGCCTGCAGGATGGAGCACCATGGATTGTCGGCTTAGTGGAGGGTCTAAAGCAAGCGATCTTGGGCTTGGACATGGGTGAGAAACGATTGACGCAAGGTGCCACTGGGAGTCGGCCAAAGGCCCAGAGGTGGTGAGGGTGGTGAGGGTGGTG
>Ga0105239_10006362_pt1 | contig 13724 bp, 10 predicted proteins | sample KBSC44metaG_FD_92761 | JGI IMG/M metagenome (GOLD analysis project Ga0105239, IMG submission 92761) | Corn rhizosphere microbial communities from Kellogg Biological Station, Michigan, USA - KBS C4-4 metaG | ecosystem: Host-associated > Plants > Roots > Rhizosphere > Soil | place: Michigan, USA... | reverse complement strand
GGAACCTATATCAACCAAAGGACCACGTTTAAGTTCTGATCTTTCAATAGCCGGCCGTTATGTGGTATTGGTACCATTTTCGGAGGCTATCTCTATTTCCAAAAAAATAAAGAGCAATACAGAGCGAAATCGTTTACGGAAGGTTGTTGAAAGCATTAAGCCAAAGCATTTTGGTGTTATTATCCGTACAGTATCTGAAGGCAAAGGTGTTGATGAATTACAAAAAGACCTGCTTGACCTGATATCTAAATGGGAATCATTTATAACTAAGCTCCCGTCTGTTGAACCTTCAAAAAAGGTTTTAGGCGAAATTGGACGTACATCAACTATCCTTAGGGATATATTGAACCCCGATTTTCAGCACATTTATGTAAATGATAATGGTATGTTCGAAGAAATTCGGTCATACATCCATGAAATATCGCCAGATATGGAAAGTATAGTCCGTATGCACAAGCATAAGGAACCTATATTTGAACATTTTGGTATTGATAAACAGATCAAGGGTGCTTTTGGTAAAACAGTTAACCTTGCTGGTGGCGCTTACCTGGTAATTGAACATACGGAGGCATTGCACGTTATTGACGTTAACAGTGGTAACCGTACAGCCAGTAAAGAGAACCAGGAAGAGAACGCCTACCAGGTAAATAAGGAAGCGGCTAAAGAAATTGCCCGCCAGTTACGTTTGCGTGATATGGGCGGTATTGTGGTGATCGACTTTATTGATATGCACAAGCCGCAAAATCGTAAGGAACTGTTTGATTATTTACGTACCGAGATGCAGTACGACAGGGCCAAGCATACCATTTTACCACCGAGTAAATTTGGTTTGGTGCAAATTACCCGCCAGCGCGTAAGGCCCGAAATGAATATTGTTACCAGCGAAGTATGCCCAACCTGTAATGGCACCGGTACCATCAGGCCAACCATTTTGCTGATGGATGATATTGAAAATAACTTCAATTATATATTGGATGAGCAAAACGAAAAAGGTATTACCTTATGTGTACATCCATATATTGAAGCCTACATTAAAAAAGGCATTTACAACCGCCAAATGAAGTGGTTTGTTAAATATGGCCAGTGGATCAAGGTTAAAAGCAACCCTGCTTACCAGATCACAGAGTTCCGTTTCTTCTCGTCAAAAGACGAAGAAATAAAACTGTAAAGAGATTGATTTGCAGCAATGCAGATTTCAAGTATGCAGCTATTAAATAATAGCTGCATATTTTGTTTATTGGGGTTTATGACCCCTCTATATATCATTAATGGATCCTGAATAGTAAACCATAACCAACATAATCGGCTTCGGTACCATGAACATATCCTTTGGCTTGTAGTGCCAGGTAAGGAGTTATAAAGTATTTAAAACCTGCGGTCCAGTATGTTTTTGTTGGGTAGTAGCTGTTGTAATGTACATAATAACCATAGCCGGTCATTAAAGCCAGTTTACCCAACCATAGGTCGGGACCTATAGCAACACCAACCCTCCAACGATCATAGGAGGAGCCATAGGACTGAAAGGTGTTCAGAAAGCTTTGTGTTGAATTGTATTTAAAAAGGGTATTATTATAAACGGCATCGGTACCCAATTTAATGCTCAATACCGGGCTGAATTTGTAATTATAGCCTATGTAAACCCCTGCTTTATAGAGTGCTTTGTTGTTACTTATGGCGCCCCGGCTGCCTACGTTAACACCCACCTCAAAAAAGTGCTTATTCCCGGGTTGTTGTTCGCGGTCATTTACGGGACCGCTCTGATTAAGTTTTTGCACAAGGCCCAGTGTATAGGCAAACGCATTTATACCATTATTGGGCAGCTTGGTTGCGCCGTTTGAGTAATGAAAAACCTCAACCCCTGCCTGTATACCAGTTGTTTGGGTTATAGGCGTAAATATCTTGAGACCAGCCTGGGTGGCTAAATTGATGTGACTACCTATAATAACGTTTTGGCTGTTGGTTACATGTGTTTCCGTGGCATACAAAAAGCCAAAGCCCGGGGTAAACAATAATTCGGTACGATTTATTTTTAACAAACCGATCTCTAACCGGCCCAGCACAGCGTAAGTATCGCCGATGACGCCTTTGGTTGCCTGATCATGGTTTAGTATTACCTTGCTCATGTTGCGATAAGAAAATACCGCATCAATACTCTTGATGTTTAGTATCCGGATGTAATTACTTTTATTATTCGCCATATTAAAGTGATAAGCCAGTTCTCCGCCAAATAGCGGGCCAGTCAGATAGTTTTTCTCCGGCGAAAAAATTTTGATACCTGAGGTGCCGCTTATTTCAATACTATTTCCTGTGTCCTGCGCTTTTGCTGAAAAGCTGAATAGCATAACCCCAATAATAGCAGATAAAATTTTATTCATAAAGGTTCAGTTACAATAGTTAAAAGCGCGATCGCCAATTGCGTTTTCGAGTCATACCTCACGCTGATCAAGTATGAAGCACGGCAGTGATACGGCTAAAGATAGTTTTATGTTTCCTGATAATTTGCTTTACGAGTAATTAATTAAACTTTTGCAAAAATTGCATTTAAGGTATAACATGTAGCACAATAAATGCTAATTTAATTAGTAATTATATCTCGAATTAGTATATAAATCTGCATATTTGTGCATCTGTAATATGCAGATTTAAGATATGGCTAAAACCAAGATCGCGTATTTTTGTCAAAGCTGTGGCTTTGAATCGGCTAAGTGGCTGGGCAAATGCCCTTCATGCCAGCAATGGAATACTTTTGTTGAGGAGATCATTGACAAGGGTAATACGCCATCTGTACCTACCTGGAAAGTTACTTCCAATACCCAACAACGTGCCAATAAGCCGGTGCAGGTGGCTGATATTACTTTCAGCGAAGAACACCGCATGCAAACGCCCGACAAGGAGTTTAACCGGGTTTTAGGAGGGGGTATAGTAGCAGGCTCGCTGGTACTTATTGGTGGCGAACCGGGCATTGGTAAATCAACACTGATGTTGCAATTGGCGCTCAATATGCCAAACCTGAAAGTACTTTATGTATCGGGTGAGGAAAGTGAACGGCAGATCAAGATGCGGGCGGAAAGATTAGCCCCCCTGTCCCCTGAAGGGGGAGTTATAGGCACTGGGCATCATGAAACTCCCCCTTCAGGGGGCGGGGGGGCTTGCTATATACTTTGTGAAACATCCACCCAAAATATCTTTAAACAAATAGAGGCCCTGGAGCCTGATCTGGTAGTGATCGACTCTATACAGACGCTTCATTCTTCGCACATTGAGTCTACCCCTGGCAGTGTGTCACAGGTGCGTGAGTGTACCGCCGAGATGCTGCGCTTTGCCAAGGAGACATCAACTCCAGTATTTCTGATAGGCCATATCACGAAAGATGGCATGATTGCAGGGCCAAAAATACTGGAACATATGGTTGATACCGTTTTGCAGTTTGAAGGCGACAGGCATCATGTTTACCGCATATTGCGTACGGTAAAAAATCGTTTCGGCTCAGCCTCCGAGTTGGGTATTTATGAAATGCTGGGCGAGGGTTTAAGGGAAGTATCCAACCCCTCAGAAATACTATTGTCACAGCGTGATGAGCCGTTAAGTGGCATCACCATATCGGCCACATTAGAAGGTCTGCGCCCTATGTTGATAGAAACGCAGGCATTGGTAAGTACATCGGCTTATGGTACACCACAACGTACAGCTACGGGTTTTGATACCAAACGGATGAGCATGCTGTTGGCCGTATTGGAAAAACGCTGTGGTTTCAGACTGGGAGCCAAGGACGTGTTTTTAAATATTACTGGCGGTATCAGGGTAGAGGATCCGGCTATTGACCTGGGTTTGGCAGCGGCCATTATATCTTCACATGAGGATATGCCCATACCCTTTAAAACCTGTTTTGCAGGTGAATTGGGGTTATCAGGCGAGATAAGAGCTGTAAACCGGGTAGAGCAGCGTATTGCCGAAGCGCAAAAACTAGGCTTTAACCAGATCTTTATATCTAAATATAATCTTCCATCTGGAGGGCAGGACAAAAAGCGGATGGATCTGTCACGTTACGATATTGAAATAAAAATTGTAAGCAGTATTGAAGAGGTATTTGGTCAGCTTTTTGGATGATTCAGTTTTTTTTGGGGACTAAGGGACTTTTGGACTTTGGGACAAGGGGACTGGAATACAAAGACGGAAAGATAAGGGATCCATTATCCTTATATACTAATAAAGGACGAAAGAACAAGGATGATGTAAAATCCTTTGTCCTTTCGTCCTTTATCTTTTGTCCAAAAGTCTCTTAGTCTTAAATTCCTGACGGCGGAACAAGCTTACGTATACGGTTATTGTTGCTGTCTGCTATCCAGATATTGCCACTGGCATCGACCACAAGGCCCTGTGGAGCATTAAATAAGGCACTCGCACCCTGTCCATCCGCAAAACCTGCTGTAGCTGTTTTTCCGGCTAATGAAAGTAAAACCTTATTGGCTGTTAACTCCAATACACGCCCGTTTTGATCGCTTATAAACAAATTTCCTTTAGCATCAAAAGTAAGGGCGCCGGGATTACTGATCAATGCAGATAATTTAAGGCCACCAACCACAGTGGTTACTACCCCGGCTGCTGTGATCTTACGGATGGCATAATTTTGCAGATCTGCTACATAAATATTACCCTGGCCATCCAACGCGATGCCATTTGGCTGGTTGAATTGCGCGGTTGTTGCCGTAACATTATCAACATAACCCGCTGTGGTTTTACCTGCAACGGTAGTTACCACGCCTGCTGCCGTAACTTTACGGATCAGATTATTTCCCTGATCGGCTACATATAAATTACCCTGAGCATCCAGGGCCAGACCGCGTGGGCTGTTGAAAGTAGCTTTGCTTCCTGTACCATCGGCATAGCCGGCATCACCGCTTCCGGCAAGAGTACTTACCGTGCCACTTGCTGATATTTTCCGGATCATATTGTTGCCAAAATCGGCTACGTAAATATTCCCGGAAGCATCAGCCACCAGGCTTTGCGGCGCATAAAACTTAGCACTGGCAATTGGGCCGTCAATATAGCCTATGCTTCCGTCGCCAGCTACAGTTGTTACTACACCAGCTGGTGTAACCTTTCGAATGGCACTATTAAAGGAATCCGCTACGTAAATATTACCGGCAGCGTCAATGGTTAATCCCTGCGGACTGTCAAATACAGCGCTTGATCCGGTTCCGTCTGCAAATCCGGTGGTTGCACTACCAGCCACTGTGCTTACTGTACCCACCTGGGCAGACAAATCTGCGCTGGTCGTAAACTGTATGGTATTGCCATATGAAGTTCCGGATGCACTAATGGCATATGCCCTTAAATAATACGTTGTTTTGGGAGTTAAGCCGGTTACCTTACTGGCATAGCTCATTACGGTAAGTGTGTCTGCAGTTTTAGAGTCGGCAGTAGTTGGGTTTTGATTACTTGTACTCCAGCATACGCCAAGGCCCGTCAGGCTTTCGGTTAAGGTAGTTGTAAGTAATCCACCGCTATACGCACCTGTTCCGGTAGCGGTTGTAGTTACATCCATTGTTACCAGGGTTGGTGGGGTGCCGGTTGTGCTTGTACCTTTTGTACATCCGGTAATTGTTAAAAAAGCAGCTAGCAAACAGCTGGCAAAAAAAATTGATTTAGTTAAGGTTTTGTCCATGTGTTAATAGATTAAGTATTAGTATGCTTATTAAGCACTTTATTAACTCTATACGAGGCCGCATATTATTTAGCAACATGCGTTTTAACATATCTTAACAAATGGCATTAAAATACCTTTTTGCTGTCTAATAAGGGCCTTTAAAGCCTCGAAAGAAACATTTTTAAATGAGGATAGTCTGAAGAACGGTAATATTGCAGGGGTGGATAACATTTTGCTTATATAATTGTTACAATTCAGTAAACAATAACCATGAAATCCTCCATATTTCTAATCGCTTTTTTACTTTCAACCGTTGCTTTCGCTCAACAACACACCCCCCTGCCTCATGGTATGGTTTATGGCGAAAAGCCAAATACGCAGGCCATGATGAGCGCAGCAAAGCTGGAGAGCTTTATGGGAAAAAAGACCAGGATCAGTACCACTATTGAAGGCCGGGTAATCAGGGTGATCCACAAAAAGGGAGGTTGGTTTGAATTAGATGCAGGCGGAGGCAAAGTGATAGCCGCGCATTTTAAAAATTATAATATCACTATCCCTGCAGATATAGCCGGACGTACGGTGATCATTGAAGGCGTAGCCCAAAAGCAATTCATTGCCGACGATCTTCAGCACCTGGCGGGTGATACCGTTACGGGCAAAAAGCAACACCAGGTGAAAACGAATGCTAAAAGGAAAGTAACTTTTGAGGTAAAGGGATTACAGGTAGATAAATAAGCCCGCTAGCCCCCTGATGGGGAACTAACTAAGGCTGTCATTCGAACGAAGTACGAGGAGAGATCTTCTTCGATTGCGCGTAAGACTTCTCCTCACTCCTCCACTATACCCGTTGCTGTTCGTTGAAATGACATTGGGACTTTAGCCAAAATCATGGTTTACACTGTAAACCGTTTTTTTATGAGAGAATAAAATTAATTAATTGGTAATCAATTATTTAAATAAGTATAAACCATAAAAAGTGTAAACCATGCAAACCCAATTTATAACAAAATTGGGTGTTTGCTCAGAGATTATACCCCCTCAGGGGCTCTTGCAAAGAACCCTGAGGGGACAGGACAGCATCTTAAAATAAAAGGGAATCCATACGTCATGGATTCCCTTTTATTTTAAAAGATATTTTTTAATGCTGTTTAAAACTTAGCGTCGCGGGTTAATACGGATGGCTCCAGGTATAGGTCGGCTGTAAATAGCTCTTTTATTTTTTGCGATATCTCATTGCGGTTAACGGTTGAGGCATCACGGCGGCATTTGATATAATGTTCGCGAGCTACTTTCTCGGCCAGGTCGCCCAGGGTTTTTACTTTAAGCTCCTTGCCAAATTTCCCTGCAAGCATTAAGCCGGTGATAGCAATCAATGCACCAATAAAAGCCATTACAGGCTGATAAAAGAAACCAACTGCAGATGCTGCAAGCACAAATATAAATGTGCCTACAATGCCCTGCTTAGGCTGTAAAAGATTGATCTTGAAACCCATTTCGCGTTCAATTTCAGCGATCACCTGTAAGCGGGTATCTCTCGGGAAAATGTCGGCCAGTTTGGTTTGGGGTTTGATTAACTCCTTGGGAGGTGAAATGGTGGAGTTAATGGCATTGCGTATTTTATAAAATGCCTGCTGGGTGGTACAGCTGTCGTTATTGGTTTGTTTTACCTTCTCTACAACAATATCACAAAGTTTGCCGAAGGTTTTTACATCTTTACAGGATGTGTCGTCTAAACGGATATTAAAGGATCTTTCAATTTTTACAAGAACATCACCTATGTCTTCAGGATCAACATTATTCAGGTTGAATGCCTGTATATTATTCGAAGTAACTCTCAATCTATACTAACTTAGTTCAACAATAATTTACCTGCCGCCTGGGCCGCAGGTAAATGTTATCCGGTAATTAAACTGCGTGTGCAATCTAATGTTTTAAATTATTTTATTTGCTTAGGTACATGGATTTTTCTTTGTACAAATGCCTGAAATAAGGATCCTGCAGGTTAGGGATGAAACGGATAGCCTCGCCGGTTGATTTCATTTCGGGGCCCAGCTCCTTGTTCACTTCAGGGAATTTATCGAAGGAGAACACAGGCTCTTTAATGGCATAACCCCAAAGCTTGCGTTCGATAGTAAAGTCTTTCAGCTTATTAACCCCAAGCATTACTTTGGCGGCTATATTGATGTAAGGTACGTCATAAGCTTTGGCAATGAATGGTACGGTACGTGAAGCGCGGGGATTAGCCTCGATCACGTATACCTGGTCGTTCTTAACTGCGAACTGTATATTCAGTAAGCCGCGCACATTTAAGGCCTTGGCTATTTTTATGGTATACTCTTCCATCAGGCCGATCACGTTATCTGACAGGTCAAATGGCGGCAATACCGAGAATGAATCGCCTGAGTGGATACCTGCAGGCTCAATGTGTTCCATCATACCTATAATGTGCACATCGTCACCATCACTGATCGAGTCAGTTTCGGCTTCTGCTGCACGGTCAAGGAAGTGGTCGATCAGCACGCGATTTCCCGGAAGGTTTTTCAATAAGCTAACTACAGCTTTTTCCAGGTCTTCATCGTTGATCACAATGCTCATACCCTGGCCGCCTAATACATAACTTGGGCGAACCAATACCGGGTAACCAACATGGTGGGCTACTTCAAGCGCTTCTTCGGCACTTTCGGCTACACCGTATTTAGGGTAAGGAATTTCGAGTTCTTTCAACAGGTCTGAGAAACGGCCACGATCTTCGGCAATGTCCATATCATTAAATGATGTACCGATGATCTTAATGCCATGCTCGTGCATTTTCTCGGCCATTTTTAAGGCTGTCTGTCCGCCAAGCTGAACAATTACACCATAAGGTTTCTCCAGCTCGATGATCTCGCGTACGTGTTCCCAGTATACCGGCTCAAAATAAAGCTTATCGGCCATATTAAAGTCGGTCGAAACAGTTTCAGGGTTACAGTTCACCATGATAGCTTCAAAGCCCGATTCTTTTGCGGCAAGCAAGCCGTGCACGCAGCTGTAATCAAATTCGATACCCTGGCCAATACGGTTGGGGCCCGATCCTAATACAATTATTTTCTTTTTATCAGATGATACGGACTCGTTCTCGCCTTCGTAAGTAGAGTAGTAGTAAGGTGTTTTGGCCGGGAACTCCGCCGCGCAGGTATCAACCATTTTGTAAACGCGGTTAATGCCCAAAGCTTTGCGGCGTTGGTAAACATCCTCTTCGGTCACGTTACCCAGTATATAAGCTATTTGAGTGTCTGAGAAACCTTTTTGTTTAAGGGTGTACAGGAATTCCTCAGGGATATTGGTTAAGGAGTAACGGCGTAATTCGTTTTCCAGGTTCACCACGTCCATGATCTGGTTCAGGAACCAGCGATCAATTTTGGTTACTTTACGTACCGACTCAATAGGAACACCTAAACTCAAAGCGTCATATACGTGGAAAAGCCTGTCCCAGCTTGGATGCTCCAGGCTGTGCATGATCTCTTCCAGGTTGCGGCTCTGACGACCGTCGGCACCTAAACCTGCACGACCGATTTCTAAGCTCTGGCAGGCTTTCTGCAAGGCTTCAATGAAGCTGCGGCCAATGCCCATTACTTCGCCTACTGATTTCATTTGCAGACCCAGCTCGCGGTTAGCGCCTTTGAATTTATCAAAGTTCCAGCGAGGTATCTTCACGATCACATAATCCAACGTTGGCTCAAAATAAGCTGAAGTGGTTTTGGTGATCTGGTTTTCAATTTCGTCAAGATTATAACCTATGGCCAGTTTGGCGGCAATTTTAGCGATCGGATAACCGGTTGCTTTTGATGCCAGTGCAGATGAGCGTGAAACGCGTGGGTTAATTTCAATAGCGATGATAGATTCATCGGCAGGATTAACCGAGAACTGTACGTTACAGCCACCTGCAAAATTACCAATGGCGCGCATCATGCGGATAGCTTGGTTACGCATATCCTGGTAGCAACGATCGCTCAGGGTCATGGCCGGAGCCACAGTGATCGAATCGCCTGTATGGATACCCATTGGGTCAAAGTTTTCGATAGAGCAAATGATGATCACGTTATCATTGTTATCACGTAACAGCTCCAGCTCATATTCTTTCCAACCTATAACAGCTTGCTCCACCAAAACCTCATGTGATGGCGATGCCTGCAGGCCGCGGCTTAAAGCTGCGTCAAAATCTTCTTTTTTGTGTACGAAACCTGCGCCTTTGCCCCCAAGCGTATAGCTTGGGCGGATAACCAGCGGAAAACCGATCTCCTGTGCCGCTTCTTTGCCTTCTAAAAAAGAGTTGGCAATTTTTGAAGTAGCAACACCAACACCAATATCAACCATCAATTGGCGGAAAGCTTCTCGGTTCTCGGTTTTTTCTATTGCGGCCAGGTCAACCCCAACAATTTTGACACCATATTTTTCCCAAATTCCGAGCTCGGCAACACTTATACAAAGGTTAAGCGCGGTTTGGCCGCCCATAGTAGGCAGTACTGCATCAATTTGCTGTTCCTGTAGTATTTTCTCGATGCTGTCAGGTTCAAGTGGCAGCAGGTACACGTGATCGGCAATAACCTTATCTGTCATGATGGTGGCAGGGTTACTGTTGATGATGGATACGGTAATACCTTCGTCTTTCAGGGAAAGGGCAGCTTGTGAGCCGGCGTAATCAAATTCGCAGGCCTGGCCGATAATAATAGGGCCGGAGCCAATAATGAGAACGGATTTGATGGAATTATCTTTGGGCATAGGGCTTTTTTTAAATAAAAGTTCTAAGTCAAAAGTTAAAGGCGTTTTAAGGCCAGTAAACGATTTTTCCTATGCACTGAAGGCGAGAAATCCCGACCTCAGTGTCGGGGTGCAAAGATAGAGTTTTGTTAAACTTTTTTGAGTATTTTTTTATAAAATTTCAGAAAGCTCTTCTGGTTCAATTTTGTATTGCTTTTCATGCACTAAAATGTGTTTTTAAATGCAAAAAATGTATTTTTAAATATTGTTGCGATAAACCAGTTCAAAACCTGCACATATTGTGTTTTTATAGGATTTTAAGGTAAATTATACCGAACTTTAAGTCGAGCCTCGTATAAGAGAATCCACGGACTTTTATCCGTAGCTTACCGGTCAACCAGCTGAATTAAAATGATGAAGAAAATTACATTTATTTTGCTTGCTTCAATTTTATTTTTGGGGAGCTGCGCCATGATGCAACGTGTTGTAAAAGGGACGTTCCCATATACAGCCAATATGGTAATCCCGGCATCGGCAAGTATAGGTGAGCCTCATACGGCTATAAGTACCGCTAATAGCTTTGACCAGGACTTTACCAAGGATGGCAATAATGCGGGCAAAATAAGCGAGGTGCGCATCTCATCAGCCAAGCTGGAATCAAAAGACCCCGCTAACTATAATATTGGTAATATTGCTTCATTACGGGTATATATGGCCAAAGCAGATGGAAGTGATGAGGTAATGGTGGCTATACGGAAGGATATTGCTGCTACCGCGGGTAACAGTATTGTGCTGGATATTGATAATTCACATTTTCTTGACGAGTTGGTGAGGCAGCCCAGTGTGCGTATCCGGATGGTTTATAAATTACGTAAAGCCAGTGATGTGGATGTGAGCCTGAAACTATCACTCGGCATAGGTGCAGATCCGCGGTAGTTAATTACCTAAGGCAAAGCTAATAGGGACGCTGTATTGTACTCTTACGGGTATACCAAACTGTGTGCCTGGTATCCATTTGGGTGATAGCTTAAGTACCCGTATGGCTTCGTTATCAATAAGCGGAATTACCGATTTGGTTACTTTTATATCAGAAATATCACCGTTTTTTTCAACGACGAATGTGAGTATAACTCGGCCTTGTATGCCTTTTTGGCGAGCCAGATCCGGATATATAATATTTCTTGACAGATACCGTCCAAAACCTTCGATGCCTCCTTTAAACTCGGGAGGCACTCCTCTTGTGCCCGAGTACGTGCTGGTTTTGCCATCTTCAGTTATGGCACTCCCGGTTAACAATTTGCCATTATCGTAACTTTCGGTAAATGTAACATGTGTTTTTTTATATTCACCTTTCCACTTTCCATCCCTTTTCCCGTTTTTGATATTGCCCTCTTCTTCAATATAGGTAAACTTATCGTTGTAGCCTTTGTAATATCCGTTTCCATTTGTTACGGTGGCGTTGCCTAAGGAGTCACTATTGCTTTGTATCGAATAACTATCTCTGAATTGCGAATCCCGGGCATGATCATCTTCGGGATATATGGTTTCCAGATAAATTTTACCGTTTGGATAAAATTCAAGATCACTCCCTGTTTTAACTCCTTTTTTATAATTGATCACAGATTGTCTATTACCATTTGTGTAATAGGTAACACATGGGCCTTCAAACTTTGGTGGATCAATAGCTATTGATTTACCGGTGAGCTTTTGGGTGCCATTGAGATAAAATTCAAAGACATTATATAGCGTTGAGGCTGAGTCAGGCTCTCTAACTATCCTGATATAATCGGCACTATCACGAACGTCAACATATTTGCCATTATATTTCAGGAAGTAAACATTTTGCCTTTGCGCAAAACATATACTTGCGGCTAAAAGGAAGAGGGAAGTTAAAAAAAGTTTCATCGAAACAGTGAGGGTTTAGTGCTCAAATTTACAGCAATAAATATAATTATGCGCAAAAATAATCAGCTTCTTCGGTAGGTTTTATCTGAAGATTATTTATTCAGGAGCGTATCAAAAGATACGCTCCTGAACTGTCAGTTTTTATAGATTTTGTAGCCTTTGGTTTTACCCTTATTGTCAGTTACGTTAATCACATAATAGCCAGGCGATAAACCATTAAGGTCAAGCTCGTAATGGGTATTATTGATGTTCGAAAATTTTTTAACTGTATGTCCGGTCCCAAATTCAGTAAGCTGTAGGCCCGATATTTCAATAGAGTTATCTAAATGCAATACAGAGGTTGCCGGGTTGGGGTAAAAGGTGAGTTTTGATGTTGATTGAGCTTTAGCGGGGATGACCTGCGTGTTTTTTACATCTGCCAGAGTACCTGCGCCAACGGTAATGCGATAAATGGCAGCATCGGCGGCGCCAACAGTAACGCTCATGGAGTTATTGCTGATATTTGTTGTAGTGCCGGTATATAATTCTTTCATGGCATAGGTGCCGTTGGGTAAGCCTATACGGCTGAAATTTACGGTGTATGATTTGCTACCGGTACCATAGTTAAGTACTGCCAAGTACAAATAGTTACCTATTTTTCGGGCAAATTGTTCACTTGTGCCGGTGCCTGTATTGCCGTCAACTGGTCTGAACGCAACTCCATTACGGGCAATATCCAATACCTCCTGGTTTTGGAAAAGGGTTTGTGCCCTGCCCGTCCACTGTCCGGTTGTTGAGTAATTATCGCCGGTAATTACGGTGCCGGTAATAACCCCCGAAGTAACCCTTATATGATTGGTGCCTAATGTTTCACTTGCTAAAACCTCATGATCAGCATCAATGAAGTTGTACATATACGTTTGCCACCAGCCATAGTTGGTGCTATTTAGGGTGTATTTGGCATCATTTACAGATGAATAGGCATCACAGGCTATCCTGCGCATGTGCGCATAACGTGCTGTTGCCAGGTTGGGCGAAATGGCCGCGTACACCAACATTTGTCCGGCAAGCTGATCGGTAAGGTATTCCATTCCTTGTTTGTAAGCCTGCATTCCGGTGTGCACATTACCATCATAATAGCTGTCGGCTTCTATAGCTGCATGCCCCAGGAAATCGATCTTGATCATCTGGAAGCCCGCAGTTTTAAAACGGCCGATCATATAAGCGATGCGTTGTTTGGTGCCAGGATGGGTGGGATCTAAGGCCCGGCAACCGTCGAGATCATGATAGGCTCCATTTTCTTTTGCCCAGATATCGGTATAGTTGTAGGTGCTGCCCTCAACCGTCCGGCTGCTTTTGCCCCAGTCAACAAATGGCGCCCAGTACACACCCGGTGTTAACCCTTTGCTTTTAGTGTAGTCTGCAAACTGTTTCAGTTCGCTGTCGTTGAGGTTAT
>Ga0105239_10006361_pt1 | contig 13726 bp, 8 predicted proteins | sample KBSC44metaG_FD_92761 | JGI IMG/M metagenome (GOLD analysis project Ga0105239, IMG submission 92761) | Corn rhizosphere microbial communities from Kellogg Biological Station, Michigan, USA - KBS C4-4 metaG | ecosystem: Host-associated > Plants > Roots > Rhizosphere > Soil | place: Michigan, USA... | reverse complement strand
GAACCAGATGTCTGTCCTTTGCCATGAACCCTTGTCCAAGAAGCTCAACGCGGGCAGTGTCGGGGTGGGGCTCATCGTCACAACGATCGGGGGAGGACCGAGCAATGGGAGAAGCGCTAGAAGCGTGGCTGGACAACCACCGCGGCCGCGAAGAGACTCATTCGCATTTGGGACTGCAGACGGCGAAGCTGGTCACCACGTTCGCGGCCGCCATCGCCGCGACGTTCGTCGCGACGGCTCTCGCGGAAGGCCCCGCGCCATCGTGTTGGGACGAGGCCGCTGTAGTTGCAATGGTTTTATCAGTGCTCGGTGTGCTCGTCATCGTCTTCCACGTGCGAAAGGCGCCCGACGTGGCGACCATCCTTCTCGATGCGTCAGCTGACGACGATCGGACTATTGCCTTGCTTCGCGAGGCGATGAACAGCGCCGCCAGGCACAACAAGATTCAGGCCGACCGCGTGCACTGCATCGCGGTCGTTCAGGTCTTTGCGTCGATCGTCGCGTGCGGCCTGGCCGTGGTGTCGGTTCATGCGTCATTCAGCCCGTGAGATCGGTTGGCAGAACTGGTTCCTTGGCCCAACCAGCGACTCAGGGCTGCCTGCAAACCGGCCGGCTCAGTCTCGCCCTCCGTCGACGCCCACGCCGCGAAACCGTCGGGGCGGACCAGCATGCCGCACAGCCCGGACCCCTCAGAGGTAGCCCGGATCAGCTCCAAGCGCCCGGCGTACGGCTCCGCCAGCGCTGAAAGTCGTTCGTCCCCAGCGAGATCGACGAGCACGGTTCTGCCCGTGTGAGCGTGATCGGCAAGCCAGGTGCCGTCGTCCAGCCGGAGCTTGGGTGCCATCGCGCCGACCAACGGATGCGCAGTCCCGCCGGCGGCGAAGTCATAGCGCGGCCAGAGGCCGGAAGCCCGCGTCACGTAGTAGGTCGCCCCGTCGCGGGTGCCGAGGAAGTCGGTGAGCAGGCCTCGCAGCGCACCGCTGTTGACATCTCCGCGCATCACGGCCACTTGTGCACGCGTCCAATCCAGAATCCAGGCGCCGACGGGGTGCCGCTCACTGGTGTAGGTGTCGAGCAGGCCGTCGGGAGCCCACCCCTGCACGGTCGCGGCGAGCTTCCAGCCCAGATTGACCGCATCGCCGAACCCGAGGTTCATGCCCTGACCGCTGAACGGCGAATGCACGTGGGCGGCGTCGCCACAGAGGAGGACGCGACCGCGCCGGTACGTCGTCGCCTGCCGTGCGTTGTCGGTGAAGCGCGCGGCGCTGGTGATGTCGGTGATGCGGACGTCGACGCCACTGACGCGTCGCACGCTGTCCTCCATCTCCGTCGCGGTGACCGGTGCGTCTCTGTCCCGTGGTGAACTGTCGAACTCGATCGTGCGCAATCGGCCCGGCTTGGGGCCGGAGACGTAGAGGCCGGTAGGCGTGTACTGCCAGCCCGACTTCAGTTGCTCAGTACCCTCCACGGTGAAAATGCCTTGGCGGCCGATGATCTTGGGGTTCGTGCCGGGGAAGTCGAAGCCGGCCACGCGCCGGACCTGGCTGCGGCCACCGTCGCAGCCAACGAGCCAGCCCGCGCGCACGCCGTCTCCGCTCGCGAGGTGAACCGTGACACCGGAGTCGTCCTCGTCGAACCCGCACACCTCGACCCCGCGCCGCAGCTGCACGCCGAGTTCGAGTGCGCGCTGACCGAGCACCCGCTCCAACTCGACCTGTGGGATCTGGAGATACCAGCCGGCCTGACCACGGTTGCGCAGCAGGGGATCGTCCCTATCGACGAGGCCCGCGGGGATCTGGATCCCACCGAAGTGCCCGGCGAACGGCGCGTAGTGTCCCCGGGCCACTCCAGAGGTTTTGGGAGGCTCGGGGAACAGCCGCTTCACCACGGCCTCCACTGCGGGGAGCAGCCCGCGGCGGTCGAGCGCCTCGATGGAGGCGGTGTTGATTCCTTCGGCCTTCACGACGGTGTCGGGCTCGGTCCGCCGTTCGACGACGAGCACGTCGACGCCTGCCAGCCGTAGCTCGATCGCGAGCATCAGGCCGATCGGCCCGGCGCCCGCGACGAGCACGTCATGGCGTGTGTCAGTCGCGGTGGGCATTGGGTCGAACGGCTCGACAGTGGCCGCGGTGGTGACGCCACCGGTAGCGGATGTAGGCACGAACACTGTTCTATATTGGAACAGTGATCGTGTCAACTAGAACTCTGATCGTTCAACCTCTAGACTGCGTGCATGACATCGCCTCCCGAGAGACGACGCGCAGCGCGACACCAGCAATCACTGCCCGACGCCGGCGCCACCCGTCGCGGATCGTCAGCGGGGCGCAAGAAGCCCATCACCGTCGACGCCATCGTCGACACCGCATTCGGCATCGTCGAGCGCGAGGGATATGGCGCCCTGACGATGCGACGAGTGGCCGGCGTCCTGGAGACGGGGCCTGCGTCGCTGTACGCCCACGTCGTCAACAAGGAGGACCTCGACGAACTCCTCATCGGACGGCTCTGCGCCGAAATCGAACTCCCAGAACCGGATTCACGCACCTGGCGTGACCAGATCATCGGGGTGTGCACCCAGTTGCGCGATCAGTACCTGCGCTACCCGGGCATATCCCTTGCGACGCTCGCCACCGCGCCAACGAACCTGGAAACCCTGCGGCTCAGCGACGGCATGCTCGGCATCGTGCTCGCGGGCGGCGTCGCCCCGCAGACCGCCGCGTGGGCGATCGACACCCTGTTCCTCTACGTCAACGCCTTCTGCCTCGAGAGCTCCCTACGCGATCGACGAACCGACGAGGAAGGTGCGGCCACCAGCCGCGACGAAACCCAGCGCCGGTTCGCCGCGCTACCAGACACGTTCGCCCACACCAAGCGTCATGCCACCGAGCTAACGGCGGGGACCGCCTCGGATCGATTCGCGTTCACCCTCAATATGATCCTGGACGGTCTCGGTCGGGGGCAGTAGGTGGTGGGGCGCTAGGGATTGAGAGCTAGAGCGGACAAACTTGTTTGACCCAGCTCTCGATGGCGTTGTTGTACTTGTCGTAGTCGGGGTCGTCGAACTGCGCGCCGCCCGTTCCGACAAAGTGCTCGACCGCCTCCTTGACCGGTGCGGGTAGGTCGTACTTTTCAAAGGCGTCGCCGGCCTTGTGGGCGGCATCGGCGTCGCTCGCAACCGCCAGATCTAGGTTCGCCTGCGTGATTTCGACACATGCACTCCCGTCAAGCGGTTCGCTGGCGGCTGCAGTCTCGGGGGAGCTGGGCTGCGGCGACGGGGATGCCACCGAGGGGCTCGGCTTGGACGCGGCCGGTGTCGGAATGGTCGGCTTGGTAGTCGAGCATCCCGCCACGACCAAGGCGACCGACGCGATCGCCACCATCATCCATCGATACATGCAGACCTCCTAGGCAATTGCGCAACGAGTGCGCCCAATCGGCGCCGCGCCAAGCCAACAACGCGGGGGTTGGAATCCGATTGGAACGGTCGGCGGGCGGCGTTCCAATCGAATTCCAAACGGATGCGGCTACGTTGCGGCGACGCCAGACCTCGTTCGGGATTCTCGACGCCGTGGCCCGAAGCGAAATGGCGATGTACCGATCGAAACCGCAGCGATGAGCTCCCTCAGCGAAAGGCCTTCATATGACCGAACAATCGTCGCCGTACCCCGGCAGCTATCCGCCCCCGGCACCTCAGAGTGGGGGTTACCCGCCGCCGCAGGGCCAGGCGCTGCCCACGGAGGGGTACACACCGTGGTTGACGCGTGTGCTGGCGTTCGTCATCGACGCCGTGCCGTACGCGATCATCATCGGCATCGGGTACGGCATCGAGGCGGCGACCCAGGAGACGGTTTGCGTCAGCGATACTTCGGAGTACAACCTCGGACAATTCTGCGCGACGGGGAACTCCACACTCGGGGTGGTTGCGTTCTTGCTGTCGATGCTCGTGGGATTGGCCTACATGGTCTGGAACTACGGCTATAAGCAGGGCACGACGGGGTCGAGCATCGGCAAGTCGATCATGAAGTTCAAGGTGGTCAGCGAGCAGACCGGCCAGCCGGTGGGCTTCGGCACGTCGGTCGTGCGTCAGCTCGCTCACTTCGTGGACGCCATCATCTGCTACGTCGGCTACCTGTTCCCGTTGTGGGATGCCAAGCGGCAGACGATCGCCGACAAGTTGATCAAGACGATCTGCCTGCCCATCGTCTGAGGCCCCGTTCGCGATCGATCAATCGGCCACGGCATGTCCGGCGATACGGCGGGCCAGGTGCTCGTCCCACGCGTGTTCGCCGGTCGCGTGCGCGACGGCTTGCGCGCGGATGAGCAGTTCTCGTGCATGATCGCTTCGGCCATGATGATGTTCGATGTCAGCGAGCAGGGCGAGAAAGAATGGCGTCATCACGGTACTGCCATCGCTGGTGTAAACGTCGAAGGCCTCAAATGCCTTGTCCCGACTGATGTCTTCGTTGCTCAGGGTTCTTGCCCAGACGGATATCATGGCGGCGCACGACGCCCATTGATGAGCACCGGCTGCACACAATTCCTCGTACACGCCGTCCGCGTTGGGCGCGGTGCCGTCGACGATGCCAAGCACCGCATCGATCTCGACCATGACCAGCTTGGCGGCGAGCACGTTCAAGAGATCGTGACGGGTCTGGGCCAGTTCGAGGCCGGCCCGACAGTAGTCACGGGCCTTGTCCCTGTTTCCGCGCACGGCCTGACCGAGGGCGAGCCAACAATGAACTCGCGGATGGAAGAACTGCAGCGGGTCAACCACCTCGTCGGGCGGTGGGAACAATGCAAGCATCTTGCGGGCCGTGGCCTCTTGCGCGTCGAGGTCACCGCGGAGGCCGGCGATCATGACTTGGACGAAATGACTTGCCACTCCGATGTCCGGGTCGTCACTCAGCGCGTATTGCTTGACGAGCCCGTTCGCAAGCGCATTCGCCTCGTCGATTCTGCCTTGCCCGCAGAGGGTAAGACACTGCATCGCGACGGTGCCGTAGTAGTTTCGGCCCTGGGCCCGTTCGCCGATCTCGAAGGCACGTTGAATTGCATCGCCGACGCTGCTGCTGCTTTGACCATCGAGAATCGATCTCATCCCTGCCAGGTGTAGCCACAACGTTGCCTGGTGCTCAAGTGATTCGGGCTTCGGCGGTGTTCGTCGGCAGATGTCCAAGGCATGCGCGGCGACAACGGCGACGTCGTTGTAAGCCGATCGAACGAGGGCTCGTCGGATCACCGCATCGTGGATGTCGAGTCCCAGATCGGCATCGAGCTCCGAGCCGGCACGCCAGGCGTGATCGGCAGCGGCGATGACATCCTCATACGCTGCCGTATCAAGGCCCGCCGCTTCGCTCGTCGCGATGGCGGCATGCAGATGCGCACGGTCAGTCGGTGACACCTGAGCCAGGACCGCATCTCGAAGAAGTCCATGGCTGAATCGATATCCTCCTGGCCAACTGCGAATCTCATCGATTAGTCCAGCCTCGTAGGCCGGCTGGAGGCGGCTGTGGACTGTCACGGTCGACAGGTGGGCGATGTCAGCCAGTATCGTGACATCGAACTGAGGTCCGATCACCGCGGCCGCTTCGATGGCGCGTCGGCACTGGCGATCAAGCGCAGTCAACCGTCTATCGATCACGCTGGCAACGGCATCGGAAACATTGTCTTCGACTGATTCTGGCGCAACTTGCAGCCCGTTCGCGACAGTGATCGTCCTGACGAGTTCCTTGATGTAGAACGGATTACCGGCGGCGCGCGTTCGGATGAACTCGAGCACCGGCGAAGGCACCGGCCCCCGGGCGAGCGCCTCGACCAAATCGGCCACGGCATCGTGTGGGAGGCCGTTTAGATGGGCGGTTTTCACGCCACTCGACTTGATCAGTCGCTTGAAGGAGTCGCGATTCAACGGTCTGTCTCGGCCGAGAAATGTCCAGTTGCCGATGATGGCAATGGGAAGTCGGGGGAGACTATCGGTCAGGAGGGCGAGCGCATCGCATGACGCGGGATCCGCGAGGTGCAGGTCGTCGAGGATGAGCACCAGTGGTCGCACGGAAGCGAGCGTGCGAACCGCATTGACGACACCTTCGACCAAGTCGAAACCCGTTGCAGGGGCGGAAATCGACGTTGCGTCGCTTTGGTCGTTCCACTCCGGTACCAGGGCGTCGACGACGCCTGGGACCGTCCGACGAAGCTTGTCGCGGCCCGTCTCGCCAAGGTCGGTGCCAAGCTGTCGCAAGATCTGGATCCACGTCCACATGAGCGGCGTCTGAATGTCTGGGGGATGGCCGGCCCATGCGATGGCCATGCTTGCTGACGTCGCATCACCGCAAACAGCACGCGCAAGTGCCGATTTGCCGATGCCGCCGTCTCCAGTGACCAGAATCAGTCCACCGCGACCAGCGCGCGCTTCCGAGAACGATGCCGCCATCGCATCTTTTTCTTCGGTGCGGCCGACGAGGCGTTCTCGTGCTGATACCGGGCCGTCGCGACCGACGATCCGCTGCGGGGCTCCTGCGTCGAACAGAAGGTCGGGGGAGCCGTCATCGATCTTTCGATAGAGGATTTGCAGCTGTTCGCCGGGGCGAGTGCCGATCTCACGGTCCAGTACCGCACAGGCGCGGTCGTACGCACGGACCGATTCGGCAGGACGGCCTGATCGGTACAGGGCAAGCATCAGATGTCCCCACAGTCGCTCCTGCAGCGGGTCTCTTGCGATGGCGGCCTCGATCTCCGGAATGAGTTCACGCCCGTCGCCGAGCCGCAGCGCGGCGTCGAACCGCGTGTCGACCGCGGTGTTTCGCAACTCGGCATATCGCAAGGCGGCACTGTGGGCGAAGTCGCGGTAGGTGAACTCCCCGAACGGATCACCCCGCCACAGTGACAGTGCCCTGGTGAGTACGTCGAACGCCGTGGCCGCCTCACCTTGGCCCAGCGCGCCGTACCCGGATTTCACCAAGGTCTCGAACTCGTGCAGGTCGACGGAATCGTCGTCGACGAGGTTCAGTTGATAGCCGGACCGGCGGGATTCGACTCGCGAAGGTCGCCCAGCGGCCGGCCCCGAATCGGTAGCCAGGCTTTTGCGCAGATTTGCGAGATAAGAACGGAGTGACGTCAGAGCCTTGGCCGGTGGTTCGTCTTCCCATACCGAGTCGATGAGTCGGTCAGTACTGACGACTGCGCCGTGATCGGCAAGGAGCGCGGCGAGAACGCATCGCTGTTTCGGTCCCCCAAGTGATGCAACTGTGCCATCGATGTGGGCTTCGACCGCACCGGAAAGGAAGTACGCGACCATCACACCTGACCAGGAGACATCGGTTGTGGAGCAGACCATACCCGGTACCCAGCAAACTTGCTGTACAACTCCTGGGCGCGGCGAACCCTGGAAATATCCTGTGAATCCGTGGCCCGTAAGCGGGCGACGATGGGCCAAGCGCCGTCAAGCGTCCATGACCCAGAACGCAGTGACGGACATCCGATACCGTTCTTGAATCACCGCATCCAAAAACTATGTTGGACGCGCATATGTCGTCGACTCTAGGTTGACTCCGGTGAGCGGGATCACGGGCTCATGGCACCGCGAACGGCTCACTTCCAACCCCACTGACGGGCGCTGCCGCCGCGTCAACGAGCCGAGAGGAGTGATCCGTTGTCGACCACTCCCATGATTTCGCCCAGCCTCGACTCGGCTGTGTCGAAGATCTTCCGCCGCGTCGTTCCGCTGCTGATCATCATGCTGATCTGCAATCAGCTGAACAGATCCAACATCGGCTACGCCCAGAAGTACCTCGAGGCCGACGTCGGAATCGGCGCCGCGGCATATGGTTTCGGTGCCGGCGTCTTCTTCATCGCCTATGCGCTCTTCGAGCTCCCGAGCAACATGATGATGGAGAAGTTCGGTGCAAGGATCTGGCTCACCCGCATCATGGTGAGTTGGGGTTTGGTCTCCGCGGCAACGGCTTTGGTGCAGAACGCCGAGATGTTCTACGTGCTGCGGTTCCTCCTCGGCGCGGCCGAGGCCGGGTTCTTCCCCGCCGTCATTTTTTACCTGGCGAAGTGGCTACCCAACTCTCACCGCGGACGTGCCACGGCGTTGTTCGTCGCCGGGTCCTCGGTGGCCGCAGCGATTTCGGGTCCCATCTCAGGGCCACTGCTGTCGCTCAACGGGCTTCTCGGAGTGCACGGCTGGCAGTGGATGTTCGGCCTCGAAGGCGCGTTGTCGGTCGTGGTCGGTGTGATCGCCTACTTCATTCTCGATTCCCGCATCGGCGACGCCACGTGGCTGACCCACGACGAGCGGACGGTCCTCACCGCGACCATCGACCAAGAGGAAGAGGAGAAGGTCGCAACGTCGGGGATGGGCGACGGCCGCTCACGCTGGAAGATGCTCGCCGACCCGAAGCTGATCCTGTTCTGCTGGATCTACTTCGCCATTCAGCTCTCCATCTACGCCAACACCTTCTGGCTGCCCTCGATCGTGCGCCGCATCCAGGGCACCAACGACATCACCGTCGGCCTGCTGTCCTCGCTGCCCTGGATCTGCGCCGTGATCGCCATGTACCTGTCCTCACGGATCGGCGATCACAACCCGGCTCGTCGTCGGTCGCTCTTGATCATCGCGCTGCTCACCGCCGCCGTCGGCACCTACCTCGCGGCGATTGCCAGCCCATGGTTGGCCCTGGCGTTCCTGTGCATTGCCGCCATGGGTTTCAAGAGTGCCAGCCCACTGTTCTGGGCCTTCCCGCAATCCATGCTGCACCCGATGGTGCTCGCGCCTGCGGTGGCAATCATCAACTCGCTTGGCAACCTTGGCGGCTTCGTCGCCCCCTACGGTTTCGGCCTCATCAAGGCGGCGACGGGCCAAGTGACCTGGGGCCTCTACGGATTGGCGATCGCCAGTGCCCTCGCCGCCATCCTGGCGCTGTTCATCCGCAAGTCCGGTAGTAGCGACGACACTTCGCAGACGGTCGCACACGCGGAGAGCGCCGGAGCCCAGTCGACGAAGTAACCCCATGGTCCCGTCGTGAGCGGGGTCGACATCGGACACGGAGGAGGCGCCACCCGGAGGGGGAAGTGACGCGAAACAGACTCCGGGACCGCACTTTACACGTCATTCTCGATAGTCCCGACCTGTAGGATCGCCTTCGCGTCGCGGCGCAACTCCTGCTGCGCGGTGACGGTGGCGATGAACATGAGGCGTAACTGCCAGGCGCGCACGCGGACTCGCGTCCACGCCCTCTCCACGTCACCGAGGCCCACTTCACGCGGAGAGTCGCCGCCCTAGCAGAACGACTCACGGATGTTTGGTGTCGTGAGTTCGGCGATCCCGCAAGGGCTGGACGGATCGCGAGCTGAGATCGTGATACTGGTCTGGACCGGATGTCCGCTGCGCCGCCACGCTCGACGTCGTCGATGTGCACCGTCAAGCCCGCCGAACGTCGTACCCGCCAGCCGAATTCGGTGATTGTGCACGAGCTGTGAAAGTGACCCTGCGAGATTCTGACGATGTCTTCCGTCCGTTGATGGAAATCGATGATCACGATCACGGCGAAGCCGTCGCGAGGACGGACTGCATGTTCGTGCGCGACCTGATCGATGGAACTTCAAGAGCGACGGGGACGGTGTTCGACTCGGATGAATTCAAAGTCGGTCCTGGAGGGGAGCATCCAAGAATCAATGAAGTGTCAATTTCAGGTGATCCGGGTAGCATGCGCCAGCAGGTAAACCGAGATCACGAATTCGTCAATTGTCTTGAGCGTCAATTCTCTTGGAGGGCACCGTGAGTACCAACCCGTTCGACGACGACAACGGCAGCTTCTACGTGCTAGTCAACGGGGAAGAGCAGCACAGCCTGTGGCCGACCTTCGTCGACGTTCCGGACGGCTGGCAGGTGGTCTACGGCGAAGCGAGCCGGGCCGCGTGCCTGGAGTACATCGACCAAGAGTGGACCGACATTCGCCCAAAGAGTCTGCGGGACAGGTTGTCTGAGAGCCGACTGGGCTGATCGCGCAACCGCCTCAGTTCAAGGTTAGGGATGGATCTCGGCGATCATGCGCGGACAGTCACGCGCGGACAACTGGACATTTGGCTGGCGCAAGAAACGGGCCAGTCGGGAACCGAATGGCAGCTAGGGCTATTCGTCACGATTGACGGTGCCATAGAGCGCGATGCCCTCGAATGGGCGATCCGTCGAGTGGTGGGCGAAGCCGAGCCAATCCGGTCCGCCTTCTTCGAAATGAATGGCCAGGTGTATCAGCGGCCGGTCGATTATCCGGACGTCGAACTGGCCAATTTCGACCTGGGCAATGTGCGCGAGCCCATGCAGGAAGCTCGGAAGATAGCAAATTCGATTCAGAGCACTCCGATGCCGCTCACCGGCCAATTGTTCAGGTTTGCGTTGTTTCAGACACGAACCGACGAAACCTATCTTTATGTGTGCTGCCACCACATCGTCATTGACGGATATGGTCTCGCGCTAGTTTGCCGGCGGATTGCGTCGGTTTATTCTGCACTCGTTTCAGGCGCACCGATTCCGCCACCCATCTTCGGTGGACTGCAGGATCTGCTTGACTGCGAACTGGATTACGAGGCGTCGCCATCCCATGCCGAAGATGAGGCGTACTGGACTGAGAATCTTCCATCGGCGACCGGACTCGACGGCCGTTTGCCCGGGGGCGTCGGCGACGGCGAGGGCGATCCGTATCAGTCCTCTGAGCCGGTTCCGCTCGATCCCGCGATCCTCGTCCGGGTCGAGCAACTGTGCCAGGCGTGGAACGTGCCCCGGTCAACGGTGCTCACCGCCGCCTGCGCGCTCGTCGTTCGGGGGTGGAGTTCGGAGGGCCGGGAGGTCGTCCTCGACTTCCCGGTGAGCAGGCGCGTACTCCCGGAGTCGAAGACTCTCCCCGGGATGGTCGCGGGGGTCGTGCCGTTGGCCCTTCAGGTCTCGCCGGAATCTGCAGTGGCCGCCTTCTGTGCACACGTCGACACTCGCATCCGTGAAGCAGTGCGACATCAGCGGTTCCCGGTGCAGGCCCTGGAGCGCAAGTCTGCGCTCCGCGGCCCAGGGGATACGCCCGACAGGGTGGTGATCGACTTCCTCCCGTCCGGATTCACCGTGCCCTTCGGCGGGTCCGCGGCATCGGCGTCGTTGATCTCCGGCCTCGGCCGCGGCTTCGGCATCGCGTTCGCCGGTGACGGTGATGAGCTGTCGATCAATACCTTTGGCGCTGGCCAGCAGTTCTCCAATCTCGACGTCACCGAGCTGGCGGGTCGGTTGGAGAGGGTGCTGGCGGCGATGACCGCCGATCCGGCACGGCCGTTGTCGTCGTTGCCTCTGCTTGGTCAGCAGGAACGCGCCCAGTTGGAAGAGCTCGGCAACTGGGCGGCCTTGACGCGCGAGACGGCTCCGGTCTCGATCCCGGCGATGTTCGCCGCGCAGGTGGCTCGCACCCCCCAAGCTGCCGCGCTCAGCGGCGAGGATGGGTCGCTGACCTATCGCGAACTGGACGAGGCCTCGAACCGGTTGGCGCATCGACTGGCCAGCGGTGGCGTGGGCCCAGGGCAGCGCGTCGCGGTGCTGTTGCCCCGCTCCGTCGAGTCCGTCTCGGCGATCATGGCGGTGCTCAAGACCGGGGCGGCCTACCTGCCGATCGACCCCGCTCTGCCTGCCGCCCGAATCGCGTTCATGCTCGGCGACGCCGCGCCGTCCGCCGCCGTCACCACCACCGACCTGGCCGACCGGCTCGACGGATTCGACGTGCCCGTCGTCGATCTCGACGACCCCGCCGCACACGCTCAACCCGACACCGCGCTGGCGGCCCCCGCGCCCGACGACGTCGCCTACGTCATCTACACCTCGGGCACGACCGGTACGCCCAAGGGCGTGGCGATCTCCCACCACAACCTGACCCAGTTGATCGCGTCGCAGGACGGCGGCCTGCCCCCGGCGTCCGAGCAGGCGTGGTCGCATTGGCACTCGTATGCCTTCGACTTCTCGGTATGGGAGATCTTCGCGGCGTTGTTGCGTGGCGGCCGACTGGTGGTGGTGCCAGAAGCGGTGGCGCACGAGCCAGATGGATTTCACGACTTCCTGGTCTCGCAACGCGTCAACGTACTCACCCAAACGCCATCTGCGATCGGGATGTTGATGGCGGACGGGCTCGAATCGACCGCGTTGGTGATGGGCGGCGAGGCGTGTCCCGCCGACGTAGTGGATCGCTGGGCACCTGGCCGGGTGATGATCAACGCCTACGGACCGACCGAGACCACGATCTACGTGGCGGTCAGCGCACCGCTGAGCGCCGGCGGCGACGGCGCAGCGCCGATCGGATCGCCGGTGCCGGGGTCGGCGCTGTTCGTGCTGGACGGTTGGTTGCAACCGGTGCCCGCCGGGGTCGTCGGTGAGTTGTACGTGGCCGGCGCGGGGCTCGGTGTCGGGTACCTGAACCGGACCGCACTGACCGCATCGCGATTCGTGGCCTGCCCGTTCGGTGGCGCCGGTCAGCGCATGTATCGCACCGGCGACCTGGTGTACTGGGGCGACGACGGGCAGCTGCGCTACCTCGGGCGCGCCGACGAACAGGTCAAGATCCGCGGGTACCGCATCGAGCTCGGCGAAGTACGAACGGCTTTGGCCGAACTCGACGGGGTGCAGCAAGCGGTGGTGATCGCCCGCGAGGACCGCAAGGGAGACAAGCGGCTGGTCGGCTATGTCACCGGCACCCTGGATCCGGCCGAGGCGCGTGCGACGCTGGCGGCACGGCTGCCGGGCTACATGGTTCCCGCCGCGGTGGTGGTGCTGGCGGAGCTACCGCTGACACCCAGCGGCAAGCTCGACACCCGGGCGTTGCCCGCACCCGAGTACACCGCCGGTGAGTACCGGGCGCCCGGCAGCGCGGTCGAGGAGGTCCTGGCCGGCATCTATGCCGAGGTGCTGGGCATCGAACCGCCGCAGGTCGTCGGCGTCGACGACTCGTTCTTCGAACTGGGCGGCGACAGCATTCTCTCGATGCAGGTCGCGGCGCGTGCGCGGGCTGCGGGGTTGACGTGTCGGCCGCGCGATGTCTTCGTCGAGCAGACGGTGGCCCGGCTGGCATTGGTAGTTGCGTCGGTGGAGGGCGGAGTCGACGTCGTCGACGAAGGCATCGGGCCGGTCGAGCCAACCCCGATCATGCGGTGGCTGGCCGACGTGGATGGGCCAGTCGACCAGTTCAACCAGACCCTGATGGTGCAGGCGCCTGCGGGTGCCACCGAGGCCGACGTGGTGGTCGTACTGCAGGCCCTGCTGGATCGGCACGCGACGCTGCGGCTGCGCGTCGTCGACGCACACACAGACGAATGGTCGCTGCGGGTGCCCGACGTGGGATCGGTGCATGCCCGCGACTGCTTGCACGTAGTCGACGAATTGTCCGATGCCGCAGTGGTGGCGGCGCGGTCGCGGTTGGACCCGGTGGCCGGAGCAATGCTCAGTGCGCTGTGGGTCGCCACCCGCGGCGAACTGGTGTTGATCATTCACCACCTCGCGGTCGACGGGGTCTCTTGGCGAATTCTGTTGGAAGACATCAATATTGCGTGGGGCCAGCACCGTGCTGGACAGCCCGCCGCACTACCGGGCACCGGTACGTCGTTTCAACGCTGGGCGTCCCTGCTTGCCGAGCACGCACAACGCCCTGATGTTCTGGAGCAGGCGGACGCCTGGAAGCAAGCGGCGTCGGCGCCGGCCCTCCTGCCG
>Ga0105239_10006360_pt1 | contig 13726 bp, 9 predicted proteins | sample KBSC44metaG_FD_92761 | JGI IMG/M metagenome (GOLD analysis project Ga0105239, IMG submission 92761) | Corn rhizosphere microbial communities from Kellogg Biological Station, Michigan, USA - KBS C4-4 metaG | ecosystem: Host-associated > Plants > Roots > Rhizosphere > Soil | place: Michigan, USA... | reverse complement strand
TCGGCCTCCTTCCGCCAAACTCCAATACAAATCCATAGTCTGCATGCACGATATCAACTAGCAAACGGTATCTTTCAGGCGCGAACCGCAGCGATGGGATTACTAGGAGGGCAAGCAACTGTTGATGTCGAAATCCAGAATCTGGATACCATTCCGAGCTATAAGCTTGCCGGCTTCTTCAAACAGGTTTCCCTGGAAGCAATGCAGCACGCTGTTCTAGGGCGGCAACTCAAGCGCCTGGTCCTTCACGGAAGGGTAGACGGGACAGCAGAGGCTGCCTGGAACGGCGCCATTAGCAACGTCATTTCGCACTGTGACTTGCATGTATACTCCGCGAAGAACGATGAAGCGCACCCTTCCAATAACATGCTTCCCATCGATGGGGTCGTACGTCTGAGTTACAACGGCCAGCGCGGAGTTATTTCCTCTCCAGGGACGAAGCTTCAGGTCTCGTCAATATCTCTGACTGCACAAGGTGAAGTAAGCCATAACTCCAACCTGCACATTCATGTTGCAGTGCTGGATCTTCAACGACTGTCCACTCTGATTTCTGCCTTTCGTCCCGGGGAAGCTACCCTGAACGAAATCGCCGGCTCAGTCGAGTTGAATGGAATCATGACAGGAACGATGCAAGAACCTCGATTCGTGGGGCAAGTGAACGGCGATAACCTACGCATACATAACAGTCGATGGACCCGCGCAACCATGAACGTACAACTGACTCCGTGGGAGTTTGTTTTACAGAGCGCATCTGTGGTTAGCGCCAACCAAGGAAGAGCATCGATGACCGGAAGCATCGGATTGCATCACTGGTCGTATCTTCCTTTGAACCCCATAAAGCTCAACCTTTCCATGGAGCGATTGCACATAACCGACCTACAAGGCATGACAAACCTGCAATATGCGACTTCTGGTGAGTTTTCCGGCGAAATCAGCTTTTACGGCTCACAATTCAAACCGGCCGGCTCGGGAAGAATGACAATTCACCAGGCCTATATATTCGAGGAACCTCTACAGAACATAACGTTGCAGTTCCGCGCCGCTCATGGCGCTGTTAACTCTGTGATGAACGTGGCGGCTCCCGCAGGCGCTGCAACCGTGAATCTCTCTTATGTTCCAGCCGCGAGAAGTTATGACCTGCGAGTGAGTGCTCCTTCGATCATTCTTGAGAAGTTGCACACCATTCAGAAAAGAAAATTGCCTATCAGCGGGGTGGCGAAACTGTCCGCGGAGGGTCAAGGATCACTAGACAACCCCCAACTTGCGGCGATCATTGATGTGAGTCAGGCAGAATTTCGTGGAAACGGGGTATCGCAACTCAAAGCGCAGGTTCGGATAGCCGCCCAACGTCTGGAGTTCCTGCTCGCTTCTCAGATTGCACAAGCTTCACTCCAGGCACAGGGCTATGTGAATCTCGCAGCTGACTACTATTGTGAGGCGGCAATTGACAGTGGCATCTTGCAGCTTGACCATCTGCTCGACACCCACCCGCCCAACTCACAAGATAGCCTCCAGGTACAAAGCGAACTTCACGCAACACTGAAGGGCCCGTTGAGAAAAACTGCGCAACTCGAGGCGCGCCTCATCATTTCCAAACTGAGTGCAACCTACCACGCGCTGCAGATCAGTGCCGCTGAACCTATTCATGTCGACTACGTGCATTCCGCGTTTAATATACAACCTGCCGAGCTTCGTGGATCGGGTACATCAATTCGCGTGCAAGGCAGCATCCCTGTATCTGAAATGTCGCCCGTGAGCCTGAGTGTTGAAGGCTACTTTGATGCCACCCTGCTTCGTATGCTCAAACCTGACCTGAAGAGCTCGGGAGTTATTTCCCTCGAAGCTCACAGCATCGGATCCGTGAAAGATCCCGCTTTTCGTGGCCAGGTGCAGTTGCGGGATATCGCCCTCTCGGCTGATACCAGTCCACTGGACCTCGAGAAGTTAAACGGATCGCTTGATATAGAGAACGATCGCGTGCGGATCTCCAACTTGTCGGGACAAGTCGGCGGGGGAGAGTTGATACTGGGGGGTTCTATTCTTTACTGGCCTAATCCACAATTCGACCTGACATTACGAGTCAAATCAGTCCGCCTACGCTACCCCATGGGATTCAGGATGCTGCTTGACAGCGATCTTGCACTAACGGGAAAAGCGACCGCCTCCACTTTGAACGGACGTTTATTGATCGACGATCTCTCTTTCACGCCCGAATTCGATATCACGAAGCTTGGCGAGTATTTTGGCGCTGGCACTGTACAGCGTCAACCAGGTTTCGGCGATTCCATCAAACTCGCGGTAGCAGTGCAATCGCCAACACGTCTTAGCGCCACCAGTTCGCTGGCTAGTGCCGAAGGAGACGTTAATTTGAGGGTGATTGGTACGGTTGCAAGCCCTGTGATCGTTGGGAGAACCGATCTGACCTCTGGTGAGGTTTTCTTCCGGAGTAGACGCTATCAGCTGGAGCACGGCATTGTCGTATTTAGTGATCCTAATAAAACCACACCTGCAGTAGATATTTCCGCAGCCACCAAAGTGCAACAGTATAATTTGAGCCTCAGCTTGCGCGGGTATTTGGACAAGCTCAATATCTCTTATGCCTCCGATCCGCCCCTGCCGACCGCGGACATTATCAACCTGATCGCGATTGGCCGAACGACACAAGAAGGAAACACCGCTAGCCACAGCACTGACTCAATTCTGGCATCGCAGGCTGCGAGTCGTTTTAGTACGAAAATGCAGAGCCTCACAGGTATATCTGGTCTCCGTATCGATCCCATGGTTGGCGGGAGTAATCGGGACCCGTCCGCGCGGATTGCTGTCCAGCAGCGCGTTACCAAGAATTTTCTTTTTACCTTTTCAACCGATGTCTCCCAACCCGGCGCGGAAACAGTGGAAGGGAAGTACCAGATTAACAAGAGATGGTCGATTGGAGCGGCTCGCGATCAGGTTGGAGGCATCGCGGTGAACGGAAGGTACCACACAAGGTTTTGACTACGATATCGATGGAGTGGTCGAGGTGACCACCTTCGCACTTATAAATGCGCTTATGCCCACCCAACGCAGTCGCCCTGGTTTTCAAGTTGCGTTTCGGCGTCTACACACAGTCAACGAATCCACTCATTTCATGTTATCGCGAGCCCTGATGAGCAGTTGGTCTGCCGTTTCAAGTTGGATCAAGCCGGCACGTGGGTACTCGGCGTCAAGCATGACATGCGCGATGACTACGGTGATAATGGTGAAACCCAAAATGTGCAGCCAACTCCGGTGTTGACCGCTAGCCATCCTATATCCCGCGAGTAGGGCGCAGACAAGGCCCAGGGCGAATAGAAGCGCGTAAACGATCCTCGGCGGATGATTCTGCAACGCCATGGTTCGGGTCGTAGCCATGTCAATCATGTTGTTTAACGCCGGCAGCAACAACTTGCCTGCATCGGGATGAGCATTGGGAAGACGTGTCGCAGCCACAGCCTGGTTCCAGATTTCTTCCTGGATCCTTTTTGTATTAGACATCTCCTCCTCGGCTGCCTGCATATTGGGCATCCTGCGGTACGTCTCCAGGCGCGAGTCGACGTAGTGACGGAATAATTCCTGAAGAGAAAGTTGCGCTTCATGCGGCACTAGCTGGAGACGCAAATACGCGGTTTCAACCGTGTTGACCTCTTCTGCGATCAACATACGCTTCTCGTTGAATCGGGAGGCCGCTCCCGAGAAAGTGAATGCCATCAGCAAACCGAACAGAGCGAAAACGGCACCTTCTATTGTGCCCAAGTTACTGCGCTCGCTGTCTGCCTCCTTCGAACGCCGTCTGATACCTAGACGCCTGCCGGTTTCGAGCAGAATCAACATGCCGACGAAAAGCAACACAGAAAAAATCAGAGGTGAAATTGGAGGTTCCATGAAGTTGGGTTCCTTTTGCAAACATACGAACCAAACAACACCAGCCTGGCGAAGTTCAGGTCAGCGATCTACTTGTATTAAGAGCCAGAGTTGCGGCCTGAACAGCGACCGCGATTACAATGCCGGTCAGAGTCAACCCTAAGAAGGCAATCAGGATTGCACAAATTCTCAATGCTCGTTTCACCGGCTGAATGTCCCCATACCCAACGGTGGTTGCGGTAATAAAAGACCAGTAAAAGCTTTCGAATGGAGACGACCCTTCTCGTCTTCCTAGATCCTGTCCAAGCAGGATTACAAGCATCGCTAAACTTAGGATGAGAGGAAAAGTTAGCCAAAGACCGAGGCCAAAGTGCCTAAAAAATACGAGCGTGAGACCTGTGCATGGCAATAGTTGCCGCTCTTGGGGTGATCTGAAAAAGAGAGGACTGCCCCGGGACACTGCGTGACCTCGTCCAGTAACGGTGTGGAAACCAATTATTCCGAAGAGATTTTCGCATCCATGGAAATAGGTGACACCTGTTAGGTCTGTCAGTCGTCCGTATGAAATTGAGTGTCGAGGGTGGATTCTGCCGACAGAGGCCTTTCTTGGAGGTCCAATTCAGCAGCTCAACAAACCAGTTGGCAAGTCGCCGCCACCAGATGCTTAAGCATTCAGGGCGAGATGCACCTGTGCTCGCCCTATGAAGTGGGAGGCCGACTCGTCGCCGGCTCTCCGCTTCAGACTGGATTAAGAGGCATGTATGGTCATGCAATCGCTATCCCGCAACCTGCTGCCGCGTCATCCGACCTGCCAGTTCATCTTTGGAGACTTTTAGTGCGTCGGCAGCGTCAATCCGTGCAAACAAATCGAGCACACGCGCGATTGTCCCGGTCCAACCCGTTTGGTGACTTGCCCCAAGGCCTGCCCCATTATCCCCGTGGAAATACTCATAGAACAGAATGTAGTCTCTCCAGTGCGGGTCTTCCTGAAACTTCTTGCTTCCTCCGTAAACCGGCCGTTTACCGCTCGCATCGCGTAGGAAAATGCTCGAAAGTCTCCTAGCAAGTTCTTTTGCCACCTCGAACATTGTCATGTACTTTCCCGAGCCGGTGGGACACTCAACCTTGAAGTCATCGCCGTAGAACTGATAAAGGTTCAGCAGCGCGCGTAGCAACAAACCATTCACTGGCATCCATACCGGGCCACGCCAATTAGAGTTGCCGCCGAACATTCCTGTGTTCGATTCTGCAGGCAGGTATTGAACCTTGAATTCCTGACCTTCCAGGTGGAAGACAAACGGGTGTTCCAGGTGATGATGTGACAAAGATCGTATGCCATACGGGCCGAAGAATTCATTTTCGTCCAGCATGTAACGCAATATGCGCTCGATTTTTTCCTTATTGCAAACTGACATCAGCCTACGATTCGCGTATCCAATAAACTTGCCATCTGCGGGAGCGATATGCTTCAGCAAGTCGGGATGTCGTTGCTTGAAAAGATCGACTAGTTCCGTCAGGCGCGGATGGCTGGTCATAAGGGAATTTGGCTTTAGCACCGTGGACGCGCAGAGCGGCAGCAACCCCACCATGGATCGTACCTTGAGCCGCATGGCATCGCCATTCGGAAGACGAAGCAGGTCATAGAAGAACCCATCGGTGCTGTCCCACATTTCATCGTGGTTGTCGCCAATCCGATCCATAGCGTACGTGATCCAGAGGAAATGCTGAAGGAACCGAAAGGCGATATCCTCGTACATTGTGTCGTATTCAGTGAGGATGAGCGCCATTTCCAGCATGTTCTGGCAGTAAAATGCCATCCATGCCGTGCCGTCCGCTTGGTCGAGGTGTCCACCTGTGGGAAGGTGAGCACTACGGTCGAACACGCCAATATTGTCCAACCCCAAGAATCCACCTGCGAAAACGTTCTTTCCTTGTGGATCCTTTCGATTGATCCACCAATTGAAGTTTTGCATAAGTCCTTGGAATGAACGCTCAAGGAAGCGGAGATCGGACCGCCCGAGTTCTTTCTCAATGTTGTAGAGAAACAGTGTCGCCCAGGCATGCACCGGCGGATTCACATCGCTGAAATTCCACTCGTAGGCTGGAATTTGGCCATTCGGGTGAGCGTAGAGATTTCGTAGCATCAGAAGAAGCTGGTCTTTAGCGAAGTCAAAATCCACGAGGGAAAGAGCTAGCGTGTGAAAGGCCAGATCCCAGGCCGCGTACCAAGGATATTCCCATTTGTCTGGCATGGAGATGATGTCGCTGTTCAGCATGTGGAACCATTCGGCGTTCCGGATATTGCGAGCATTCTCCCCGACCAGAGGATGAGCTTTATGCTCCTGCAGCCACTTGTCCAAATCGAAGTAGTAGTATTGCTTGCTCCAGAGCATCCCGGCCACAGCCTGCCGGTGCACACGCCGTTCGTCCTCGCTCAATGAACGCGGAGTGACGCGATCATAGAATTCATTAGCTTCCGCAAAGCGCGACGCAAAGATCTGGTCAAAGTTTCTGAATGGTTCGTCCGACGGCTGAGCACTTAATCTCAACCGAACAATCTGGCTACCACCTGCGAGTATATTAAGCCGGTAGAGCGCGGCAGCTTTCGTGCCCATTTTGGCAGGATTGACAGCATCTTCTTTGTTGGAGACGAGGTAGTTGTGAAATGCGTCTTTCACGTAGGGAGAAGCGTTCGGCTGTCCCCAAAGCCGAGCTGTATTGGTCTCGTTTTCGGTAAAGAGCAACTCCGGATTGCCTTCGCATTGGAGCGTGCGATCGCCTAACTTAGAATCTGAAGCGACGATGCTCGCATCCTTGCCTTCACGCAAAACGGGTCTGGTCTCCTCCTTTACCCACGACCATGTGTTGCGAAACCAGAGTGTCGGAAGTAAACAAAGCGTTGCTGCTTCGGGACCGCGGTTGTGAACAGTGATCGTAATCAGTATGTCTTCAGGATCTGCCTTGGCGTATTCGACAAACACATCGAAGTACCGATCTTCATCAAACACCCCAGTGTCGAGTAGTTCGTACTCGAATTCTTCGCGCGATCGCCGGCGATTCGTCTCTACCAGGTTGTTATACGGAAATATGGCCTGAGGATATTTGTACAAGTACTTCATGTATGAATGCGTTGGTGTGCTGTCGAGGTAAAAGTAGTATTCCTTTACATCTTCTCCATGATTACCCTCGCTGTTGGTTAGCCCGAATAGGCGCTCTTTTAGGATCGGGTCGCGGCCATTCCATAGGGCAATAGCGAAGCAGAGCCGCTGCTTGTCATCCGAGATGCCGGCCAGGCCATCTTCACCCCAGCGGTACGCTCGCGAACGAGATTGGTCGTGAGTGAAGTAGTCCCATGCGTTTCCATCGTGGCTGTAGTCTTCTCGAACCGTGCCCCATTGTCGTTCGCTGAGGTAGGGTCCCCACTTTTTCCAGGGAATGCCAGTCTCACGCGTCTGGTTCAGGCGCTTCTGTTCAGTAGTTTCCGCATAGTCGATTGGTATGCTTTTGGGCGGCTTCATTGGCTTTCCTCAATTCCTTTTGATAGCTTGCGTAAAGTGCAGGTAATCAGCCTCTTTCGCAAATTTCCGTTCCTATCGGCACACCAACAACAGCGAAATCACCACCGTCGCGCCAACTGGTCTGAGAGGAGTGGTCGGCAGTCTCCGCTCTCTGTCCTGGGTGCGCTCAATTGAGACTCTGCGGGGCGGCATCATACGTGGGTTGGAGCGAAGGCATTCGTGTTGCAATTTCCATGCTAAGGTTTGCAGTCTGAACAACTACTGCCAAAAATGACAGTTGTGTCTCACGATGTGAGAGAGATCATGAACAAGGAGTTTGGATCCGACGGCGGTAAGTTTTCGGGATCACTGGCGTCAGTTCCGCGCTCAGGGACATAGTGTGGCATCGACACAGGAAAATCCCATGCTCGCCGAGCGCTCTCGCGCGTTAAGCGGTCCCGAAGTGCTCCAGGAGCCGACCGATTTCTCTCTCGTGCTGGGTGGCCCGATATTCCAGTTCTTTCGGAAATCGCACCTCGCCGGAGATGGCCTACAACTTCTCCATCGACGATTGCTCGTGATCACCTTTCTCGCCTGGATTCCACTGCTAATTCTTGCCGCCGTGAATCCCTCGGTTGGGAAGGCGGGTCGGCTGGCTTTTTTCCACGACGTCGAGGTGCACACTCGGTTCCTGCTTGCCTTGCCCATCCTTGTGGCGGCGGAACTGATCGTCCATTCCCGTCTGCGGCCCGTCGTTCGTCGCTTTGTCGAGCGTGGGATCGTTCTGCCTAACGATCTGCCGCGCTTTCACAATGCCGTCAATTCGGCTGTCAGGCTGCGCGACTCCGTTGCCGTCGAACTCGGGATCTTGCTATTCCTTTATCCCCTTAGCCTATGGCTATGGAACGAGCGGCCTTCGATAGTCAGTTCGACGTGGTATGGCACTCCGGGCAGCCCTTGGCATCTGACCGCCGCCGGTTTTTGGTATGTGTTTGTCAGCATTCCAATTCTGCGGTTCATCCTCTTTCGTTGGTACCTGAGAATCTTCATCTGGTTTCGCTTTTTGTGGCAGGTCTCTAGGATTGACCTGCATCTCATTCCAACTCACCCCGACCGCGCCGCCGGACTCGCTTTTCTAGGCAAGAGCGCCTATGCCTTCGGGCCCATTTTGTTTGCGCAAGGTGCGATGCTGGCAGGTGTCGTCGCCGAGAGAGTCCTTTACAGAGGGCAAAGCCTGATATCGTTCAAAGTACAGATCGCCGGTTTCGTGGTCTTTTTCGTACTTGCCATCCTTGGGCCATTGCTGATGTTTACTCCTCGTCTGGCGCAGGCAAAGAGAAAGGGGTTGGCCGATTACGGATTGTTAGCACAGCGCTATGTCGAGAACTTCGAACAGAAATGGGTGGCTGGCGATCCCTCCCATTCTGAAGATCTGCTTGGAACCTCCGATATCCAATCGCTCGCCGATCTCGGGAACGGCTATGCAATGGTGCGCGACATGCGACCAATTCCATTTTGGTTGGAGGATGTAAGCCGTCTCGCCGCGGCCACCGCAGCTCCCCTGGTGCCTCTTCTGCTTACAATCTTCTCCCCCGAGGAGCTCATCACGCGAGTCATGAAGATCGTTTTTTGAAATATCGAATTCGCCATTCAGCCAACAGGTCAAAGTGGCAGCTGAGCTCGTTCTAACACTGATCTGCAGGCAAACACTGGAAAAAGTGGAAGTCCCACGGTCCCAGCTCGCAGTAGAGACCCGGCGATAGCATTTCGTCTCCGTCGCGTTCGTAAGCGATGCCTGTTGGAGCGTCAATCAGGTGCCACTTGCTGCCGGCTACATCGGCCCAAGGGACATGCACCTGGGCTTGCACCCAGCAATCGCTAAGGTTAACCACGACGATGTATAACTCATAGTCATTGCGCCAGGACCAGGCGACTAGATTCTCAAAACTCGCATTATCGCGCCATCCACTGCGCTCACAAAGCCGCCACTGCCCGTCGCGAAAAACGGGACGATCAATGGCTTCCGCGAGCCTCATATAGAAGGCCTGTAGATCTCGATCGAGAGGCTCTTTTGGACGCCTGCCCAGGAACACAGGTGGCCTTACCTTGCGTCCTTCAAACTGTCCTTCATGGAAGAGCTTGATTCCTGGAAGAGTCGCTACGGTCACGGCAGCAGCCCTCTCCTTTGCCGGCGTGAAGCTCGCCGCAGCCCGGGGTTCATCGTGGTTCTCAATGAAGCGAACCAACTTGCTTTGGTAAGCAAGGTCGGCACAGAGATGAAGGCGAACACTTTCGGCGTTGTTGTGCTCCAGCCGATCGTAAAGCTTTTTGTCGTAGCAAAAGTCGAAACCCCTTCTTTGAAGCTCCCATTCCAGCTCCCAGTACGCCTCAGCGATGAAGAGGAACCCAGGGTATTGTTTCTTTACTGCGGAGATGAGATCGACCCAATACTCGGTGCTTGAGCGTTTTCCAGCACGACCAGCCCAAGTCCGCTCAAAAATGTCGTTCAAGAAAAGCATTGCCATATCACAACGAATCCCGTCGCACTGTTGCGCAATGCTCGATACCGTGCCGATCACTGCGTGTCGGAGACCTCCATCAAAGGCATTTAACTGCAAAACGTCCGGCCAAGCCGGAAAGTATGGATCACGTCCGCAAGCGAAGACGTTGTGATTAATTTCCATGTAAGCGCTAGGGTCGTTCCGGATGTTCTCAGCAGTACCTCGGATGAAATACTCGGGATGTTCAGCAACCCAAGGATGATCCGGTGCCACGTGGTTCGGAACAAAATCCAGGACCAAGTTCATGCCCCGCTTCAGGAGCTCCCCACGAGCCGTCTCAAGGCCTTCCGGGCCTCCGAGATGGCTGTCCACCACATAGTCTCGAACACAATAAGGGGATCCCACGTTGTCATCTGAGCGAAAATCGGGTAGAGCGCGTCGGAAGTCGTCCACTAGCCCCAAGATTTGATTGGCAATGGCGATGCCAGCCGGACTGCGTTCCCAGACTCCCATGAACCAAACAGCATCGAACCCATATGCGCCGAGATCATCCCATTCAGCTGAGGGAACAGAGGACAGGTCAACTTTTTTTCCATACTTGTGACTGAGCTCAGAGAGCCAGATCCATGTGTTGATCTCGTACAACGTTGGATACTTTGGCCAAGAGACGCCGGCCAGAGGCGCTACTCTTTCAACAAGAGTTGAACTCATAGTCACGCTCCCTTTATTGAAACGCCAAACCCACCACCCTTCTTCATTCTGTGCTCCTCTGCCGTCCTATAGCCAGTTTAAAAATGGATAGTTTCGTTCCACACTGGCAGAAATACCAGTTCGGGCAAGGTTAAATTGTTCTATGCTGCAGACTTCAAGAGAGGCGGGCATGCGTGTACTCAGTAGAAAATGGCTTGCCCTTGTAGTTCTGAGCGCGATCCCACTCGTTGGTTGTCAAGAACTGGCTCACAACACGCAAAGCCTACTCTTACCTCGATTCCAAAGGTCAGAAATTTTCGGTTTCCTGGCGGGGCTGGGCACGACGTTTGCCGCGGTTCCCGATCTACTAGCGATGCTCCGGCGTCGATCTAGCGCCGGCATGAATCCCAGGATGGCGGCAATTATGGGTGCTTTTCAGATTCTTTGGATCTACTACGGACTTCTGATCGTTTCGCGGCCCGTTGTCGCATGGAACATGATTGCCGTGTTGATCAATTTCTTAAGCGTGGGCGCCTATTTGCATTTTGCCCGCAAGGAAAAAGCTCAGGACGTGACTAAGCGAATTGCTGGTGGCCGCTCTGCCGGCGAAATATAGCGTATCCGATCCTCTCAACATATAATGGGCAATCTCTTTAGCATTGAAATACGGAGAGTTCCTACCGCGACTGAATGAGGGGGATCGCTTTGGCGTTTAGCACGCTGAAAAGGGTAGGTCGCAACACCATGGCGTACCGATATTATTCCAATCCGCTCCGAAATCGGCGTCACAGAGGGATATCGTGACTGGGGTTCCCGCCGTACTGCAAATAGTCATTGTCAAAGCGCATTGTTCGCACAACCAGAAGCACGAGATGGAATCATTTTCCAGTAACAAGTCGTCGTATCCCGGTGCAAGTTCTCTGGGGGCGAAGAGAAAGAGTGTGCCCTCGCTCGCATTTCCAAAGGTTCGGTCACAGAGTGGATTCGCGCATCTAGAAATCATCTGATCACCTTGTGCTCAGCCGACTGTTTACATCACGTCCGCAATCTAGAGCAGAAGGGCTCTCCTAGGACATAAGGACGACCTCTGATGCTCCGTCTGCGTTCTCAACAGAAGACGATGCAGCATTAACGTCAGCGATTCTAAGCGTGACGAAAACTGTCAAGTCTGCCAGTGCGAGCTTCAATGTTTCTGCTACTTCGATTGGCCAAGTGATCGGCTCAGTCTTGTTAAGAAGTCAAACTCATTCGCTTTCTGGAGTATCGTTTAATGTTGTTCCGGATCCGGTCTGGTAGGGCTTTCGGCGTATTCGAATAGGTTCCTGCGTCGCTGTTCCCGCTCGCTCCCACGATCCAGTTCGACAAAGAGCCTGAATAGCTTATTCACGTCCTTCTCAAGGATCGCTTCGCTGCACAACTCACGCCATTTCATGTAATCAATAGTCATTGTGCATACCTTTGAGAATTGCGAACGAACCTGTCACTCGACCGAAGCAGAAGCTGGTGGCGACTTGAAAACACGTTTCAGGATGAAAGCTTTGTCCAGGGCTCGCCCTCGACTTCCCGTTTCAGAAGGCAATTATTCTTAGTGCGTGGTTCTTTGCTCAACCGACCGATTAGGCAGCAATCATGTGGTTTCTAACTGCGTACCGGACAAGCTCGGCATTGCTCCGGGCGCCTATCACTTCCATGATCCGATACTTGTGAAATGCTACGGTCCGAGTGGTCATGTTCAAAATACCGCCAACTTCCTTCATGACCTTGCCTTCAGCCAGCAGTTGCAGGACTTCGCGCTGGCGTTCAGTAAGCCGCTCCTGCTCTTCCACCAACACCTTGGATTGGTTGCGCAAGAACCGGATTGAATCTTTAGAGAGGCTTGGGGACATGTATGACATCCCTCTCAAGACCTTGCGAACCGCAATCACCATTTCGTCCGCCGCGCAGGTCTTCAACAAATAACCCGATGCGCCCCGACGGAATGCCTCGGCAGCTACTTCGGGATCAGGATTCATGGTCAGAAATACCAGCTTGACTGCAGGCAGCCTTTCCTTGATCTGCTGGCCTGCGTCCAAACCATTGAGGATTGGCATAGCGACGTCGACCACAATTACGTCAGGCTTCAGATCGGTAGCCATACGGACGAGGGCGCGGCCATCGCACGCCGTTCCCACCACGTCGAATTCTGCTTGCAGTAGCTTCTTGCACAATTCGGCCACCAGGGTGTGGTCGTCGGCAATAAGTATGCGAGATCGGCTGGTTGACATTGCACATAACTCCTTGGGTCGCCTTTTTAATACAGTAAGACGTGTGTGCCAACTAGGAAAACTCCTAGGGTCGGGAAGTCTGGACTACGAACCGTGAATCGTCTCTCAGCTACCGCAGAGAGATCGGCCGCCGGTGTGTTGGGATTTATCCTTACGGCTGCAGGCGCTTAGACACTTTTCGTGTCACTTGCTACCGGCGTATACACGGGGAAATGAAGCAGCGACCGCAGAGTGCATCCTTTAGCGCCGGAAGAAGATCCGTACCCAAATGCGACTTGGTAACGAAGCCGAGTGCCCCTTCCGCAAAACACGCTTCCAGAAAAGCCGGCTGAACGTGAACCGTTAAGAACACAAACTTCGCCGTCGATCCTGCCTTGTGGAGTTCATGGGCGGCATCGATTCCGTTCAAGACCGGCATTGTTATGTCCGACACAATGACGTCAGGCTGAAGCTGCAACGCCTTTGAGACCAGATCTGATCCGTTGTGAGCTGTCCCAACCACCTGATACTCCACCAGCAGAGACAGGAGACGTTCCAGTACCATGTCGTGGTCGTCGGCCAGGAGTAGTTTTGGTCTAAACTTCGGCTCTTGTTGTGCAGAGTGTGAATGCGCAGATTGCGAAACTGCTTCTTCGGACATACAGGGCTACATCCCAAGTCTCAGCCTGTAACACGTTTGTAACAATAGACAACGTCGGCTGATTGAATGCAACTAGGAAAACTGCTAGCGGATTTCGCGTCAGGAGGAAATCAGGTGGTGCTTGAGGGCAAACAAAACCAAGTCGGTATTGTTTTTCAGGTTGAATGACTGCATGATGTGATACTTGTGAAACATCACAGTCTTTTGGCTGAGTTTGAGAATAGCTGCGACTTCTTTCATGGGACGGCCTTCGGC
>Ga0105239_10006356_pt1 | contig 13729 bp, 12 predicted proteins | sample KBSC44metaG_FD_92761 | JGI IMG/M metagenome (GOLD analysis project Ga0105239, IMG submission 92761) | Corn rhizosphere microbial communities from Kellogg Biological Station, Michigan, USA - KBS C4-4 metaG | ecosystem: Host-associated > Plants > Roots > Rhizosphere > Soil | place: Michigan, USA... | reverse complement strand
TGATCCGTCCTGGCGCTATCGGCGACGTCATTCTTTCTCTTCCTGCCATGGAAGCCGCCCGCGCCGTGTACACCGAAGTATGGGCCCCGCGCCCGATGCTTCCCCTGATCCGCTTTGCAGACCGCACCCGCGCAATTGCCGATACCGGCTTGGACTTGATGGGTGTCGTGGAAGGTGCCCGCGTCCGGGACCTGGAGACATTCGACTCCATCTATTCCTGGTATGGGACCCATCGTCGTGAGTTTCGAGACGCTGTGCGCCGTCTGCCGCTCACGTTTTTTCACGCACTTCCGCAGCCCGCCGAGGGAATCCCACAGATCATCGTTCCATCGGCGCCCAAACACAACTTCGCCATCATCCATCCCTTTGCGAGTAGATGCGATAAACGCTGGCCGCTCGAAAACTTCCGCGAGGTGGCCGCGAGCTTGGATATTCCCTCGAAGTGGTGTGCGGGACCTTCAGAGCATCTAGAAGATGCGATCCGAATAGACGATCTATACGACCTGGCCTGCTGGATCTCGACGGCTTCGGTCTACATCGGTAACGACTCGGGCATTGCGCATTTGGCAGCCGCTGTCGGCACTCCTGTGGTCGCCGTCTTCCTCGCTAGCGATCCGTGCGTCTGGGCTCCCCGTGGTCCACAGGTCACTGTTTTGGAGCATCCCAGCGTCGGCGACGTTGTGGCTGCTGCTCGAGTGGCTATGCGCTAGTACGCGGGTTGCTTGCTCCAGAGTCTCCACCCCCAACCCTTGCAGATCCATCCCGTGCACTCTCCGCAGGTTCAGATGAACGGTCTTGCCGAATCGGTTGGCTGCCTCTAAGCTTCGCTCCGTGCCCAAGTCGATCGCCGCGTTGATCACCGCCGATTCCGCCATCAGCAGATCCACATACGCCTTCGGTTTCTTCTTCACCGCCACCAGAACATCCTGGTGCCACACCGGCGCGTAGCGATGTGCCAGTTCGATCATTCCCGCCTCGGTCAGCCGCAGTTCGATACGCCTCAGCACTGCCTGGATCGCGCGACCGGTGAGCTTCCAGGACGAGACCAGAGTGGTACGGCACTCCGGATAGTCGCGCAGGTCGTATGTGAACTCGGTGCGCGGATGGCCGTGGCACAAGCGGCTGGCTTGATACACGATGACAGGATACGCAGCCTGACGATTCTCGAGATGTGACAAATCCTCGAAATAAGCATCGGCGACGCCATCCCGCAGTGAGCGTTGCAAGGCCAGCGAGACTCGCTGCCACACGCGGAAATATCCAGGATCTCGCTCGGTCGGCGCATCGCGCCACTGTGGATCGGTAAGCGTCGCAGCCGCGGCGGGTCTGGACAAATGAAAAAGGTGATCAGTCATCGCGGACTGATTGTACAGCCGTCACGCAAGCGTTCCACCCTGGCTCAACCCCGTAACTCAGTGCTAAGAAAAGTAGGTCCGGCGTCCGGGCCACACGTCACCGGCCTTCTCTACTAGCGCTCCAGACTGGCACGATCCCATTGCGCCAGCTTCGCGCCGGCCTCATAGGCGCTCTGGCAGAAATCGAGAATCGCCTGATCGGGCGAAGCCTCTCGGCGAAGGTCTTCGTACCGGAAAATAAACTCGCCAAGTTGCGCGTTCCATCCAGCCGCTGCGGGACGAACCGGCTCCTTCTCCAACCCCGGCGGAACGGGCGCACTGTACGCGTAAAACGCTGAATGCGGAAAGATTCTGTTACCCGGCCAGAATCCACAACTGGTTACTTCGTGGGAATACGCCTCGCGCGTCATCGCATCGCTGCCGTCGCGTTCCGGGGCGCGGCGGCCTGAGAATCGCGTCACGGCGAGATCGAACGATCCCCAGAAAAAATGCACGGGACTGGATTTGCCCAGGAACCGCGACCGGAATTGCTTAAAGATGCGATCGGAATTCACCAGAATGCGGCGGAATCGTTCGACGTACTCGGTGTCGTATGACGCGTGATGCTGATCCTGGTCAAACGGCGTGACATCGTCGAATTCTACAGGCACCTTGTAGATCTTCACTTCAATCCCCAGCGACTTCAGGGCCGCCATATACTCCGCGTAGAAATCGGCTACTGATCGCGGGAACAACCGCATGCAGTGCTGTACGCCTGTGCTGGTATGGAACAAGAATTGGTGCGCAACCAGATCGAATTCCATTGAGAACGAGCCATTCTTCCAGGGAATCGCCGAAGTGACGAGCCCGCGCGGCGTGACGTACAGAGGCACGTTCCACCAGTGGTTCTCCAGCGGCGCCAGCGCCATCCGCGTCTTGCCGACGATCTGCGTCCACATGTGCAGCGTGTCGCAGGTCTTCTCCCACTCCTCAAATGGCAGCGCCGGCCAATCAGGCGGATTCAAGCATGACCTCATCGACATAGCACCAGGCCCAATCCTCGCCCGGCTCGATGGACCGCACGAGAGGGTGCTTAGTGGCATGAAAGTGCTTGGTCGCGTGTTTATTCTTAGACGAATCGCAGCAGCCCACGTGGCCGCAGATCAGGCAGAGCCGCAGGTGAACCCACGTGTCGCCCATCTTCAGGCATTCCTCGCATCCGCGCGTGTGAGGCTTAACGTTTTTGATCTGATCGAGGTGAGAACAGTCAGGCATGTCTTCAGTTTAGAATGCGTGTGTCATCGCGATCCTACTGCCAACTTCGGCCACTCGTCGATTTTTACGCGCGCCACAACGCCGCTCTTACCAAAGATCACGGCCTCGCCATCCGCCAAATTCGCGGTGGATTCAGGAAACGACCGCGACATATTCGGCATATGAGTGACGATGAGCGTATTCGTCCCGGTCGGCAACTCCGTAACTTTTTTCCGCAGCCACGTGGCCTGCGCCTCGGTCCCGCCGCTCATGCTTTGACCGTTGTCGCCCAGTTCCGGCAACGCTTCGGGATTGCCGAACTGCGCGTAGCGGATGGTTTCGAGCGCGCGATATGTTGGGCTGGTGAAAATTTTCCCGATGGGAATCTTCAGATCGCGCAGCGCTTTCCCCATGGCCGTCGCGCCGGCCCGGCCTTCCGGATCCAGTTGACGCTCGGATTTGAGGTTATCGGGATTAGCGGCAGCCTTGTCGGGCGCATCGCGCGGGGAACTGGCGTGGCGCATCACGATGACGTAGCCACCTTGGCGCAGGGCTTTGACAAGTGCATCGCCCTGCAGCGCCTCTGCGCTTACAGTACCTGCCAGGATCAGAGCAAACAAGGAAAGCATCCGCATCACACGGACATTGTACAGCTAGTGAATGGTCTGTTTAGCCCGCATCCCGAAGGGGGCGATTTCGATGTCGAACGGCTCGCCGCCGGGGCGAACCATTTGATACGTGCCGCGCATCACGCCGGTGGGCGTCGGAAGCGGGCACCAGGAGGAGTACTTGAACGATTCGCCCGGCGCCAGGATCGGCTGCTCGCCTACGACGCCCGGACCCTTCACTTCTTCCACGTGCTCCAGGCCGTCGGTAATGATCCAGTGGCGGCTGACCAGCTGAACCGTTTCCTGGCTCTGATTGGTGATGCGGACGGTGTACTGAAAGATCCATTCGCGGTGTAGCGGCCGCGAGTTCTCGGGAGCGTAACGGCACAACACCTCGACGCGGATGCCGTGGGTCACGGCTTCGGACATGGGAGCGGTTTCCGAATTTAAATTCGGCATATTGAAACCACCAGCATAGCAGGGCCGTCGTATTAGCGATAATGAAAGCCGATATGCGTCCTGTACTCGCCCTCTTGTTCGCTGCAATTATCGGCGCTGCGCAGGTGGAGACGGGTGAAGTTCGCGGCCGCGTGGTCAGCTCGCGCGACAATGAGCCGCTGAGTCTGGCGCAGGTGCAGATCCAGGATGCATCTACAAATACAAATACGCCTTTGCGCGCAGTGACGGGTGCGGATGGCACGTTCAGCATCACTGGAGTTCCCCCCGGAAGTTACGTGCTGCAGACGACCACCGTCGGATACTATCTCGTCCATCAGGAATTTACGATAACAGGGGGAGAGTCGAAGAATTTCGATATCGCGCTGACCTCTTCCATGGATCAACGCAAGGACACCGTGGTGGTCTCAGGCGGCGCATTCGGCGTCGCTCCCGTGGCTGCTGCTTCATCCATCACGCTGCAGGGCGAGGAACGCAAGAACTTAGCCAGCGTGCTCGCGGACGACCCTTTGCGGGCCGTGCAGAGCCTGCCCGGCGTCACTTCCAATAATGATTTCGATTCGGAGTTCTCACTGCGCGGCGCGCCTTTCGACCGCATTGGCCTGTACCTGGATGGGGTTTTGTTGCATTCGCCCTTTCACACTACCGACGGGCAATCCGGCGATGGCTCGCTGACCATCTTTAACGGCGATATGGCCGATGACTTGACCTTGTACGAGGGCGCGTGGCCGGTCCGCTATTCCGACCGCACGGCGGGAATTCTGGCCGTCGACACCCGCGAAGGCAATCGCCAGCAGTTGCAGGGACGCCTGGAAGCGAGTCCTTCCAACGCAGGCGCGCTTTTTGAAGGACCTCTGGGTAAGAAGCAGCGGGGGGCACCTCGTGGATCTTGGATCGTATCGTTCCGCAAGAGCTATCTGGACTACATCCTCAATCGGATCGATTTCGGCGATCAGCCGCCCTTGACCTTCGGTTTCACCGACGGGGAAGCCCGGCTCACTTATGACCTGACTTCCAAGCACACGATCAGCCTCAGCGACGTCGAGGGCGCCTCAGGCGTCGACCGCACGCCTTTCCGGAGCGAGCTGGGCTTGAACACAGTGATGACCAGCGGATTTCGCTTCAGTCTTCTCAACCTGGGCTCGCGTTACGCTCCCAACGAACGCGTGCTGATCACCAACCATCTGGCGTGGTCCCGCGAACGGGGCGACGTGGAAAATCGTGACAATGCGCTGCTCAATCGTCAGTCTTACGGTGAATGGACCTGGCATGGCGACGTCAGCGTCTCGTGGTTGTCCGATAAACCCGGAAAGAACACGCTGGATTTCGGCGGCTTGTTTCGGCAACTGCGACAGGAAGGTTCCACCCTGCAGTTCGTATTCACGCCGGTGCAAGTACCGTCACAGGATACCTTTCGCGGTTCCGGAAATCGCGCCGGGGGGTATGTGCAGCAATCCTACGGTCTTGCTTCCGACCGGATCCATCTGACCGCTGGCGTGCGTCAGGACGAGTTCAGCCAGAGCCCGGTACAGGTTACGTCTCCCTACGCCAGCGCGTCGTTTGCACCGTTGAAAAAAACGCATCTACAACTGGATTGGGGCCAGTATGCTCAGTTCCCCGAATTGAACCAGATCTTCTCGACTTTCACCCACACGCCGCTCTTACCAGAGCGTTCGACGCATTATGAAGCCGTGGTGGAGCAGACGCTAGACGAGCGCACGCGACTGCGAGTCGAGTTCTATGACCGGCAGGATCGCGATCTTCTCGCTCGCCCCTTGCTCGATCCGCGCCTCCTCCTGACTGGAAACATCTTCAACGCAGTGCCGAACGCTCCGCTGCGTAATTCCGAGCGCGGCTATTCCCGTGGCGCGCAAGTATTTCTTCAGCGGCGAACCGCCAACGGGTTCACCGGATGGATATCCTACGCCTACGGCCATGCGGAGATCCGCGACGGCGATTTAGGCACCCGCTTTCCGTCCGATTATGACCAGCGCCACACCTTCAATGCCTACGTCAGCCGCCGTTTGCGTCCCACTGTCAACGTCAGCGCACGTTTCACGTACGGAAGCGGGATGCCTTTGCCGGGATTCTATCGTCAGGATGGAACCGCTTACTTTCTGACCACCAACCGCAACGGCTTGCGCGCTCCGAACTATGAGCGCACGGATCTACGCTTGAATAAAGCCTACGTGCACAAAAAGTCTAAAGCGACCCTTTTTGCCGAGGTGATTAATCTGACCAATCACCACAATCGCGATTTTGATTCGCCGGGTCCTTACGATAGCATCACGACTCAGACCTATCCCAACTTCTTCAGCATGTTTCCGATTCTGCCCTCGGCTGGCGTGTTATTCGAGTTCTGAACCGCGTTGAAAAATAACTTATTCTGGCAAGAGTGTCGAGAGGTCCCATGCTCACAGCTCTGGCGTCATTGTCCGTAGTCACGTTGTTAGGCCAGGTTCCCGCTGGAGGATCGAAGCCGGGTGTAGGCGAGAAGCCGCACGCACTGGAAGTGCTGAAGAACGGCGCTATCGACCGCGATCCGGATACGCGGCGGCAGGTAGCCGTCGCCCTCAGCCTGGGCCGCGCGTCCGATCCGGTAAATACGATTGTGGCGTCGCTGATCAAAGATGGAGATAGCTATGTACGTCAGGCCGCGCTCGACACCGCAGGCGAGTTAGGAGATAAGAAGCTGGCGCCAGCCGCTGCAGCGGCGCTCAACGACGACGTCGCCGAAGTGGTATTCGCCGCTGCGCGAGCCTTGTATCGTTTGCGTGATCCGGCGGGAAAATCGACGCTGATCGCGGTCGTCGAAAAAGAGCAAAAGGCGGAGTCCAATCCCATGCGCATCAAGCTCCGAAATTTGATTCGCCGGATGAAGACACCCAGATCCGCATTTTTCCTTGCTGTGGAGCAGGGAGCCGGGTTTATCCCCGTCCCCGGCGTGGGCGCAGGTATTTCGGCCATGAGCGCACTCCTCAACGATGAAAACTTCTCCTCGAGGGCCACGGCGCTCCTGTTGCTCGCGGCGGATAAATCGGCTGACGTACGAGCCCTGATCGAGCAGGCGTTTTCGGACGACGACTGGTCCATGCGGGCCGCCGCGGTGCAATTGGTTGCGCGCCCGCAAAACGCGCGCTGGCAGCCACGATTGATTCCCGCGCTCGACGACACTAACAAGAAAGTTCGCTATCGGGCGGCAGCCATCCACCTTCGCGTCAATCGTTGATTCCCAGGGACGATCTCCACTGACAGCTTCGCTACGCCATGCTAACCTCTTACTAGCCCGCAAAGGGCGCGGCGGCACCTTCCATCACTGAATAATGATGCCGCGGCGCTCAGTTTTGCGGATAGTAAGCGAACGCGACCATGGCCAGCTCCGGCATCCAAGATTCTTTACGCGAGCGGGGCGTCCGCCTCACGCGCCAGCGGCGCTTGCTGCTCGATTTGATCGACAACTCCGGTCTGCATCTGGACGCCGAGAGTCTGTATCAGATGGCCAAGGAAAAGGATCCCAAGCTCAACCGCGTAACCGTGTATCGCACGCTGAAGCTGCTTAAGGAAGGCGGCTTGGTCGACGAACTGGACCTGGCGCACTTCGAGGGTGAAAAGCATTACTACGAAACCCGCCTGAAGCAGGAGCACGCCCACATTATCTGCCTGCGCTGCGGCCGGGTCGAGGAATTTTTCGGCGAACAGCTCCAGGCCGTTCGCGGCCAGGTGCAATCGCAATTCGGATTCGAGATTGCTTTTGCGCGCACGGAAATCGGCGGGTACTGCTCCCACTGCCAGGCGTTAAGGGCTAAAGAAGACCACGGAGAAAAGCAGGCCGTCTGATGGGCGCTCCGGTCGCTACAGGGCAGGCGGATGTCCGCACGGGTTTGCCGCCGGCCGCTCTGGTGGTTCTGAATCCTTCCGGCCAGCGCACCCGAACTGCCATCGAAGCGCTGCCTTTCCTGATCGGCCGACAACCTGACAACAATCTGGTTTTGCGCGATAACCGGGCGTCCCGCACGCATGCCCGCATCATCGCGGAAAAAGGCCAGTATGTGCTCGAGGATCTGGACAGCCGGCACGGCACCTGGGTCAACGGAGAACGCGTCGCTCGCCATGTCCTGCGCAACTCGGATCGCATCGACCTGGGCGTTCCGGAATCCTATCAGCTGACCTTTACGCTCGAAGCCGGCGAGATCAATCGCATCATGGATAAGATCTCGTCCACCTCCGGCACTGCCGGCATGGGCGACAACAATCTGGCTAAGCTTCGGTCGCTGGTGGAAGTGGCGCGTGCACTGCAAAACTCGCTGTCTACGCAAGAGGTCCTGACGGCAGTGGTGGACGCAGCGCTCGCCGTTACGGGTTGTGAACGCGGATTCCTGCTGCTTCGCAAAGGCGACACGCTGGAGGTATCGGTATCGCGAGACCTGGCCGGCCAGCCGCTCGACGCCAGTGATCTGCGCGTGCCGACCTCCGTAATTCAACGTGCGCTAAACTCGCGCCGCGAACTGTTGTCGATGTCGTTCAATCCCGGTCAGGAAACGATGGAGTCACTCGACCGGAGCGTGGCTGCGCTCGAGCTGCGCAGCGCCGTTTGCGTTCCGCTTGTACTGGTGCAAAGCGGATCCATGGAAGAAACCCGAATTGCCTCGCATGCCCAGCAGACCGTCGGATTGCTGTATCTGGATTCGCGTATGTCGCCCGCGGATCTCTCGGCGGGAAATCGTGAGGTGCTTACTACGCTGGCGATTGAGGCATCGACGATTCTCCAAAACGCGCGGCTGATGGAGGACCAGCGCACCAAGCTGCGCATGGAGAGCGAGCTCAAAATCGCGCGCGATATACAGCAGGGTCTCGCACCGGTATCGCTGCCCACCGACGGTTGGTTTCGCGCGGCCGGATCGAGCTGGGCTTCGAACGAAGTGGGCGGCGATTACTTCGATGTCCGCCAGGTGTCGGCGGATGTATGGGCGGCGGTGGTCGCCGACGTGTCGGGGAAGGGCGTCAGCTCAGCGCTGCTAGCGAGCCTGCTGCAAGGAGCGTTTCTCATGGCTTCCGGCGACTTTGCCGAGATCGAGCCGACCATGTCGCACCTGAATCGCTTTTTGCTGGAGCGCGCCCGCGGCGAAAAATACGCGACGGTGTTCTACTGCATGGTGAATTCGGAAGGCTTGCTCAGCTATGCGAACGCCGGACATTGTGCTCCGTTTCTGGTGAGCGCGGATGGACGCTTGCGCAAGCTGCACACCTCCGGGATGCCCGTGGGAATGCTCGAGGAAGCTCAGTTTCAGGTGGTTCAGATGCAACTGGAGACCGGCGACAAGATCGTGATCTATAGCGACGGACTGACTGAGGCTGAAAATGCCGCGGGCGAATTCTTCGACACCGAGCGGTTGCGAAATTGCCTTCGTGAAAACGCATCGCTCAGCGCGGTTGAGCTTCACAAGATGCTGCTGAGCACGCTCGACGTGTTTGTCGAGGGCGGCGTCATTCGCGATGACATCACCGCGCTGGTGCTTGAATATACCTAACGTCATCTACACGGCCGCGCATGGCGGTTTCTCAAGGGAAGCCGTACCCTTGGGCGGCGGGGCAGCCGTATTCGAACACTTGGTTGCGGAGTGGTCGCGCACACGGCCTTTCGAACTGCAAACGGTGACCCCTGCGATTCTGGGACGGTCGGCGCCAAGCGGCGGCGAATTAGTCCAATTCGGCGAGCGTGCCTATGCCCGGTTTTGCCGCGAGTTCGAACGCGCGTCGACGGCCGAAATCCTGCGGCATGATCCGGCACAAGTAGTGGTTCTGGCAAACGATATTTCCGAAGGTCCGGACTTCGCTGGGCTGGTTGCGCGCGGCTATCGTGTCTACAGCATCTATCACGTGGATGTAGTGGCTTACGTCGCGGCGATCTACGGCCGCGGCCTGATCACGCCGGAAACGACGGTGCGATGGTATCGGCGGCTGAAGCAAGTATTACCGGAAATGGCGAAGTTGGTCTGGGAAAAACAGGAGTCGAGCGTCCGCCATTCGCGCGGGCTGATTGTGCCTTCGGACGGCATGCGCGACGTGCTGCTTCGTTGCTATCCCGATTGCCCGCGAGAGAAAATCCATGTGGTGCCGTGGGGCAACTGGAATCCGGACACGCCCGCTGATCCTGCGCCCCTTCGTCGAGAGTTCGGCGTGCCGGATAATGCGCGTGTACTGCTGACACTCAGCCGGATTTCACCGGAGAAGGGCCAGGATCTGCTGCTGAAAGCTCTGCTCGAATGGGAGCGGCGCGATGATTTTCCGGCCTATCCACTATGGCTGTTTGTATGTGGCGACGCCGCGTTCATGCAGGGCCGCCGTTTCCTGGAGAAGCTGCAAATACTGGCCGCGCGACTGAAGCGCACACGCGTAGTGTTCCCCGGATACGTTACGGGAGAACGCAAGCGGGCATTCTTCGCGTTGGCGAATCTGTATGTGTTCCCGTCGCGGCATGAAAGTTACGGCTTGACGCTGATGGAAGCGCTGGCGGCGGGATTGCCTGCAGTGTGCCTGGATACCACGGGGGCACGCAGTGTCATGCGCGAGGAGTTTGGCATACTGGCGCCCCCATCGGGACTACGTGCCGCGATTGCGACACTGCTTGGCGACGATGGACGACGTAATCAAATGGGCACAGCGGCCCGGGAATTCGCCCGTGGGCAGCGGTTCGCGGATAGGGCCGCCGAACTTGCTAATCTGATAGCCGCAAATGAACGCCCCTGAACGTGAATTCTTTGAGACTGTCGCCGGTGCTGGGGAGCTCAAGGCGTGGTTCGGATACTGGCCTACATTTCACGATGCGGAAGTTCTCACTCTTCTGCTCGATCGGAACGGCGCTTCGAGCCTGCGGATTCATACCTGGCATCGAACGAATCAAGTGGACGAGGGTGGCAACTACGTCCGGACAAAGCATCGCGTGGTGTCTTTCATTTTGGAAAGCGTGACGGACTGCGACCTTGGAGCCTTCAACCATCAAAACGTTCTGAACTCTCTCACTTGGAGCGCGAGCCGGAGGGTTACAAGTTGAGCTTGGGGCCGTCCTTTGGGTTGAATGGCACCATCACCGCTGAGCGTCTGAAGATCGAGCTAGAGCTATGGACGGATATGCCTCCAGGCTAGCGGGTTTGCCGGTCGGCGATAGCCTTGTTTGCGAGTTCCAGGAGCTTCGCGCAGCAGCCGCTCATCTGGATGGTAACGTCGCGCAGAGTGGCGCCTTGGAACTTGATACGGGGCGGCTGTCGATGATCCGGGCAACGGACCGTCTCCAGTTTCTTGGCGGTTCGTTGCTTGAATTCCTCTACTGACATCCCCAGAGCATTTTAGCATGAGAATGTTTTAAAACCGCATGGGATAATTTAAGGCGTCCCTCCCCCGTAGTTAGGCACGTGAACCGGCCGTAGTGCGTATGGACTTCGCTGAACAGCTCAAGTCGTCGATCGACATTGTCAAGGTGGCAGGAGAATACGTACGCCTCAAACGCCTGGGCGCCACCGCCAACTACAAGGGACTGTGCCCCTTCCATCAGGAAAAGACGCCGTCCTTCAATGTGAACCAGACACGCCAGTTCTACAAGTGTTTCGGCTGCGGCGTGGGCGGCGACGTGATCAAGTTCGTGCAGGAGATCGAGGGGCTGAGTTTCTGGGAATCGGCCAAGATGCTGGCCGAGCATCACGGTATTCCGCTGCCCAAGCGCTCGGATTATTCGGACGCGGAATCGAAGCAGCGTGGCGCACTGATGGACATGCACGCGATCGCCGCGCGGCTGTTTCAGGATAATTTACGGGGTCCCCAGGGCGCGGAAGCGCGGACCTATCTTGCCAAACGCGGCGTTTCGCAGGAAGTGATCGACACGTTTGAGCTGGGCTACGCTGAGCCATCCGGCCAGACCCTTACGCGGAAACTTTCGGAACGAAGCTTTTCCACGGAGCAGATGGAAGTTTCGGGACTGGTCCGTAAGCGGAATGAAGGTACCGGGTACTACGACAATTTCCGTGGCCGCTTAATGTTCCCGATCCACAATGAATCCGGCAAAGTCATTGCTTTCGGCGGGCGGGCGATGAACGATGAGGATCAGCCGAAATACTTGAACTCTCCCGAAACGCCGATTTATAAAAAGACATCTGTCTTATATAACCTCCACCGTGCGCGGGAAGCCGTGCGCCGTTCGGGGCGGGTGGTGCTGGTCGAAGGGTATATGGATGTGATCGGGGTATACGCAGCCGGGGTGAAGGAAGTGGTTGCCAGTTGCGGCACCGCGCTCACCAACGGCCAGGTTCGAACCATCCATAGGCATGCGGATACCGTGGTGGTGAACTTCGATCCGGATCCAGCGGGTGCGAACGCCACCGAAAAAGCAATTCAGCTTCTGCTCGATGAGGGACTGCACGTTCGCGTGGTCGCGCTAGATGGTGGTCTCGATCCGGATGAATACTGCAAGCGAAACGGAGCCGAGGCGTATCGCGCGAAACTGGACGGTGCATCGACCTATTTCCACTGGCTGGCCGATCGGGCTCGCGCGCGCTTTGACATGAAGACGTCCGATGGGAAAGTGGCGGCCTTCAAGTTTCTGTTGCCGGCGGTGCAGAAAATCAGCGACAAACTGGAACAGGCGGCGACTGTCAACGATCTGGCATCGTATCTAGGAGTAGATGCGGGATTGGTGCTGGATCAGTTCAAGAAATCGGCGGCTACCCGCCGCGCGCCAGTTCCGCAAGCGGCTCCTGCCAGTGGCATCCCACACATGGAACGGATCCTGCTGAATGCATTGCTGTCAAGCGACCGCGCGCGCGCCGAAATGCTGCCTGCACTGCTTCCGGAGCTGACCGAAAGCTTTGTAACTCGCGAGATTTTCGAAGCTTTGCGGCAGACGGTTACCGCAGGCGCCGAGTTTTCTTATTCCGCTCTGGAAGGCCGTTTAGAGGGGGCCGGCAAGGAACTATTGCGTGACGCCGTTACTGCCGATGACTCTTCAGGGGAAGCTGTGTCATGGGACCAAGCGCAGGCTTGCCTTCGCCGTTTGGAGAGCGATTTTCGGAAACGCCAAGTGGGCGAATTGCGCGCGCGAGTGAAGTCCGCCGAGCGCGAAGGGCGAGTGGAAGAAGCGCTATCTTGGATGGCGGAGTTGAGCCGTTTAGAACGGGAAAGCCGGGCGACCTCCGGCGGATGATTGTTGTACACTGAAATGCATTCGGAGATGATCCATCCGGTGTATCGAAAGAGCCGGGTGATCCGCAAGCGAAAGTCGCAGCAAAGACGAATCGGGGAAGTGTGGCAAGCGAAGAAAAAGTCGGCCGGCTAAAACAGCTGATGGACTCGGGGAAGGAAAAGGGCTACGTCCTTTATGACGAAGTCAACGAGTTGCTGACGGACGAATTCGCGACGGGCGGCCGCGAGCTGGACGATCTGCTCAGCGAACTCGACACCGCGGGTGTCGAGATTCTGGAAGAACCCAAAGTCGAGTTCGACAAGAAGCTCGAGGAGGGCGAAGAGCCCACCGACCTGGACCTGGTTCAGGACTTTAGCGACAAGACCAACGATCCGGTACGCATGTATTTGCGCGAGATGGGCACTGTGCCGCTGCTCACGCGCGAAGGTGAAATCGAGCTGGCGAAGCGCATCGAGCGCGGACAGGCCGCCGTGCGCAAGTCGCTGTCCCGTTCGCCGCTAGTGATCCGCGAAATTCTGGCTTTGGCCGAAACGGTTACCCATGATCCGTCCTCGGTGCGCGACATTCTGGTGATGCCCGACCTGGTGGTCACCGACGAGAATGTCACTGAGCAAGCGGACGAGCTGCTGAAAATCCTCGCGGAAATCGAAAAACATTACAAGAAAGCCCAGCAATTCCGCCAGAAATTGCAGGCAATTTCGCGGGGAATGAAACCCAAGGCACACCGGTCGCTGCGCTGGAGCTTGGCGCGCACCATGGTGGTGACCTCGCGGCTGATCCGCGGCATTGCGTTCAGCTCGGCTTCGCGGCGCTCGCTGGCGGGCAGCCTGCGGAGAGCTGTAGAAGAACTGCGGCCGCTCGAAAAAGAGATCGTACGCATTCAACGG
>Ga0105239_10006353_pt1 | contig 13730 bp, 21 predicted proteins | sample KBSC44metaG_FD_92761 | JGI IMG/M metagenome (GOLD analysis project Ga0105239, IMG submission 92761) | Corn rhizosphere microbial communities from Kellogg Biological Station, Michigan, USA - KBS C4-4 metaG | ecosystem: Host-associated > Plants > Roots > Rhizosphere > Soil | place: Michigan, USA... | reverse complement strand
TCACGCTCATGAATGGTGCGTGAAGACTTCTAACCTGCTCGGCGGAACGTGCGAGCCGCGCGCGCCTCGGTCGCGCCCGACATCACCTTCTGGATCCGCTTCGCCATCATCGTCCACCGCGGATCGGCGACGACCTCGGGCCGTTGCACCAGATGCATGAGCATCTGCGTGTACCGAGCCGGCGACACCTCGAACTCGGTGATGACCTGACCGATCGGCAGTCGCGGGTTCTGCTCGCGACGCTCCGCGAACTCCAGGATGCGGGTGTCGAGAGCGGTCAACTGTGCCATGAAGGGGAGGGTGCCGGAACCCACCGACATCGCTAGGCTCGGGGCCAATCGAGATCAGGAGCATCCGATGACCGAACCATCTGAGCCGCCCGTCGAAACCCCACCGGCACCTGCTCCTAGTTGGCTCAAGGCGGTGCCTCTGTGGCTGAAGGTCCTTGCCCCTCTCGTAGTCGTCGCATTGGTCGTCACCATCGTCGTGCTCGCAATCCCGCACTCCAAGAACGCCCAGGCCTGCTCGGACTTCGAGAAGGCCTACAACGCGCTGGCCATTTCGGTGAAAGACAAGATGGGTGCCGAGCTCGTCGGTGCGGCGCGCGACAGTTTGGTGTCGGCGGCCGTGGAAGCGCACGACGAGGCCTCCGGGGCTGTGAAGTCCGACCTGAGCGACGTTGTCACTCTGTCCGACGGGTTCGTCGGCGGTGACTCGGATGCAGGGGTGGCATTCCTCTTGGCAGCGCAAAACGTCGCCCACTCGTGCGCTGCTGACGGAGCCTCGATCACCCTCAACGACTTCTGACGCACCCACCAAGTAGCATCATCGTCAAGCCGCCGGCGTAAGACGGAGAACTCCGAGGTCCGGCGGCCCCCACACCTTTTCCCCGCGGCCGGCAGGGATTCACATTCCGGAGCGGCATGGGTCAGACGCGCGGAACCGCGGCATCCGTCGATCGCGGCATCGACCGGATGATGATGCGCGACCACGCCCCTCAGTCGCTCACGCCTGCCGAGCTCGACCTAGAGCATGAGCCGGTGACGAGGCCGCCGCGAGCTGTCCCGTGTCGGGCGTGGGTGCGTTACGGCTCAGCGTCGATTCGGGTCGAGGGTCTGATCACCGCGTGGACTGCGAGGGCTGTTGCGGTGAAGTGGGTGACCCCTGACGGTCAGGAGCATCGCGCCTGGTTGTGGTCTGGCGCCGTCACGAGTCTCTGATCTTCTTCCGGTCTGCGCTTGTCATACGACAAGCGATGCGCTAGACTTTTCTTGTCAAGGAGAAAGGAAGGAGGCAAGATGGACAAGGACCTGAAGAAGATCATCGAGGCAATGCGCAAGCAGGGCTTCGAGGTCGAGATCACGACCAAGCAGCACGTCATGGTGTACCGCGACGGACGGCTGGTCGTGACCTTCTCGGGAACTGCGAGCGATTTCCGCTCGGTGCGTAACAGCATCGCAGCGGCCCGCAGGGCCGGGTTCAAGTGGCCGCCTAAACGGTAGCCGCAAAGGGGAACCGGGGCAGACAAAGTGCCCCGGTTCCCCGGGTCACCATCCTGCAACACCTTCCTTCTTGACACGAGCCCCGCCGCCCTCTCAGCGGCGGCGGGGCTCACCCTTTGACCGAGAGGACCACCATGTACAGCACGCTTCTGGAATACGCCGGCGTCACCGTCAACGACGACCTGGCCGACTTCCTGATGGATGACCTGCAGAGCATGCACGTCAGCGTCGGAGGCTCTCCCACCGGCAACCTGTCAGTGCGGATGACGTTGCCGGCCGAGTCGGTCGAGCAGGCGCTCCAGTTCGGCGACTCCGTCGTCGAACGGTCGCTGGCCAGGTGGAACGCGGACCTGCGCCCCGTCCTCGAGGTCGCGGAGATCCTCACGGAAGCCGAGTTCGACCGGCGTGAGGGTTGGACGCACATCCCGGACCTGATCGGCGTCGCCGAGGCGGCCAGCCTGCTCGGTGTGACCCGGCAGCGGATCCTGCAGCTCATCGACGCTGGGCGGTTCGCGTCGGTGCAGAAGGTCAGCGATCGTGTGATCGTCCTGTCGAGGGCCGAGGTGGAGAAGCACACGCAGGCGTCGACCCGGTAACGCAGAAAAGGCCCCCGAGCCCGCCTCAAAGAGACGAGCCCGGGGGCCTCGTTCGTGGATCTATTCGCCGATGTTGTTGACCGTGACGGCCGAAGCCGGGATGTCGGGGTCGGTGCGGACCTGCACGCCGAGTTCGGAGGCGAGGACCTGGAAGCCGTTCAGCACGATCAAGCCGATGGTGACGTGGTCATAGACCCCGCCGACGATCAGCGGCGTGAGGCCGTTCAGCACGGTCAGCAGGACCGGGATGCCCGTCTTGAGGATGCCCTGCCACTTCACGGACGGCACGAGCGGCACCAGAAGGGTGATCGCGGCACTGACCCCGACGATCGCGAGCTGGATCGCCGCCTTCCAGTCCAGGGCCCCGGACGGGATCGCGACGAGGGCGCCGAGGATGACGAGCGCGAAACTCAGCAGCCCGGCGAGGTACTTGTTGATGGTCATGCGTTACTCCTTCTTCGGGGTCCGCTTCCGCGGAGTGATCGGTTTCGGGGGTCGAGGTCGTGTCTGCTCGAGCTCACGCTCGGCCAGGTCCATGCGGTCGTACAGGCCCTTCACACCCCGCTCGACACGATCGAGAGCGTTCTCGGTGCGGCGCAGGGAATCTTTGATCGACGAGCCGTTGTTCTCGTGCGTCTCGTGATGGATCTCCGCGATCCGCTCGTCCTGCGTCGACAGGGTGGTGGTCGTCTTCTCGATGAAGTCAGGCAAGTCGGTCAGAGCGTCGACGAGCTTGAAGGCCTTCCGGACGAACGGGTACGCCTTCACGAACGCGACGAGCACCACGACCGCGCAGACCACCCATGCGACGATCTGGGCCGCGGTGACGACCCACGGGTCGACGGTCATGCCCGCTTGAGGCCGAAGGTGGCGAGGGTGTTCTCGTCCACCTGGCTGATCGCGGCGAGCAGCGCCGCCTGGTCGGTGCCCTCCTGCTTGGCCAGAGCGGCGAAGTCGTCGTTCAGGATCGCCTGCACGGCCGCGGCGACCTGAGCGGGAGTCGCACCGATGCCACCTCCCGCATTGGCGGCGATCAGCTTGCCTAGCGCGGCCTGGTGGAGCGCGTACTCGTTGGCCCACCACTTCTGCTGGGCGACGATGGTGTCATGGTCGGAGCGGAAGGGGCCAGTGGTCTCTTGCCCGGCATCTCTGATCCAAAGCCGCGCGGTGGCTTCGTCTGCGGTGGCTTCGTAGCCGCCGGGGAACGTGCCGATCGGCAGGACCGCGAGGCCGCCTCGCGTCCAGTCGTTGATCGGGGCGCCGGCTGCGTCAGTCATCTGGTAGACGACGGTCATCGTGGGGTCCTTTCGCTGAGGGGTGGGAATCGGTGCCGAACCGTCGAGGGTGGTGACATCCAGCGCCGCCGTCGCCGTTCCGGGGAAGAACTGCGCGTGCCGGAGGTCGTTCTCCTTCAGCAGCGTGAACACCAGCCCGTAACGCGCGGCGATGTTGTGACCGGGACGGTGCGGGTCCGGAGACTTCAGCCACGCCAGGAACCGGCCATCAGCGATGTCGGCGCAGAAGCCATAGCGATGCGGGCTGGTCAGCACCGGGCGCGCGTTGCTGTCCGGGTCCATGTTGTAGTGCACGTACAGGGCGAGGCTCTTGGCCTTGTCCGCCCCCGTCGAATGGCGGTGGTCGAACGCCCACTGCATCTCGACGATCCACGGCACCGGACGCAGGCCACCGGCCGGCACCGCAACCAGGTCGCCCTTGAGGTCGACGCCGGTCTCGCGCTCGAAGTCCCGTGCCGCTGTCAGCACCGCAGCCGCGGTGGCGTCCTCCAGCTCGATCGTGGAGTTGACTGGCCACCCTGCGCGGTTGAAGGTCTGGACGACGATCACGAGCGTCGCCTCCTTACGCCGGGTCGAAGGTCAGGTCGTACGAGATCGAGTCGCCAGCCGCCCACGTGAACGGAGTCGAAGCACCGGTACCGGCGCGGAGGCCGTTCGTGCCGTAGAACGACAGAATGTTGATGTCCGTCACCGAGGCGTTGTTCGCGGTCGGGGCGCTGTAGTAGTTCTGCACAGCGCTGAGGTCGTAGAAGGTCGCAGCACCGTCGTACCGCTGGTACGGGTGCCGAAGCGCCAGCGCCGTCACCGGAAGGGTGACGACGATCGTGCCGCTGACGCTCGAACCTGAGCTGCCGAGAGTGATGACCCCGCGGACCTTCACCTGACCCGCCACGAAACGGTATGCCGCGGTGTTCGTCGCAGAACCGCCAGTGCCGATCGCGACGCCAGTCAGGGTCGGCGTGTAGGTGATCCAGTCCGAGTCCCACGGCTTCCAGACGCTGCCGTTCCAGCGGTAGATCATGTTGTTCGCTGCAGTCGAGTCGGCGAAGACCTCGGCCTTTTGACCAACCTGGCCAGCCGACGCCGGCAGAAGCGCGAAGGTGAGGACCGGGAGCACCCCGCCGGCGGCCACGCAGTAGGTGGCCGCCCAGATCACGGTCGGAGACCCGGCGCTCGGGACGCTGATGACGGCGAGAGGGTGGGAGCGTGCCGGTGCCGCGGCAGTGACACCGGATCCTGCGACACCGTCCGTCTTCACGATCGCAATGCTCACGGCGCCCGAGCCATCCTCGGCCGGGTCTGACACGACGACATCCAGACGGTCAAGACGCGTCGACCCTGCTGCGGCGGTCAGCGAGCCGCTCTGGTTCGTATCGAAGAAGTACCCGTACGGGCCTGCCACGTTCGACGCCTCCGCGTCGATGACTCCGCCGAACGGGGTCACCGTCCAGGTGGTGGTGGTCGCCGTGACGATCGCGTTGGATGTCCCAGGCCGGACACCCGAGAACGCGCCCGCGGGCCGTGCGGTGGACGCACCCGCGAGGCCAGGAGCCACGGAGGTCTGCCGCAAGGCGCGCCCCTGGTATGAGGGAGATCCGGTTACGGCGTTGGCTGGCCAGACGTTGGCACCCATGGGCTCTCCTCAAACGGGGGGTAGACAGAAGGGACTGGCGGCGGTTAAGTGAGCGCGCCATGAACACGAATCAGAAGTTGCCCAGCGACACCCTCAAGCAGCCGACCAGCCGCCGGAAGGTTGCCGCGGTCGTCGTCGCGACCGCTCTCACCGTCGCGCTCGCCTACGTTGGCGGTTCGACTTGGGCGGCGCGTCAGGCGAACACCGCGCCCGCGCCGCGGGCGGTCGCGGATGCTCCGCTGCTGTCGCACGCCGAGGTCACGGAGTCGGCACAGATCGCACAGGACAGCCAGCAGGCGGCAGCCGACGAAAAGGCTCGACAGGACTTAGCCGCTCAGCAGGCCGCAGCGGCGGCTGCCGCTCAGGCTGCCGCCGCGCATCATTCGTCGAGCGCGGGTGGTCCGATCAGGTGTCCCGCCGGCAGCAGCGCGAACAGCAACGACGGCGTCAACGACACCTCATGCTTCCCCGACATCTGCTTCCACATTCCGATCCCTGACCCCGCGCACCCGGAGTGCGACACGGCTTTCAAGCCCTAGAGCCCGGCAGCGACGAGGCGCGCCTCCTGGTCGGCCAGCACGACGAGCGGAGCGATTGCGCCGAACAGGTCGTAGTTGATGCCTCGCGGCGTCACGCCGTCTTCATCCCAGAAAACGAAGCAGCTCATCTTGTGGGCGATGAGGTGCTCCGCCATGAGGCCGATCTCCCACGGGACGACGTAATCCGGATCGTATTGCTCGTTCGTCGGGTCGTCTCGAATGGCCAACTGCGCCTTGTACTGGAACATGAACGGCGAGACCGCCCGCACATCTGCGGCGGTGAACGGAACCGCCTTGAGATTGGCCTTCGTCTTCTCCGACGACGGCGCGAATCCGTAGATGCCGGAGTTGTGCTGCCACACCGTCTGGCGGGCACCAGCCAGCAGCGAGACGTCGGTGTTGTAGGCACCCACGGAACTCAAGGAGGACGAGAACGCCCCTGTTGAGCCGTTGACGAAGCTCGGGCTGGAGACTGGACCAGCCCAGGTAGTACCTGACGAGGCGAGGTTTCCGAGGCCGGTCTGGATCGCCGCCGCGAGAGCCTTCGCACTCCCGGCTATCCCGAGGATCACCTGATACGCCGACTCGAGCGCCCCCAGGCGGCGCACGACGTCGTCGTCACCCCTGCCTACCTGATCACCGATCGGCATCAGACACCACCCAGAATCGGGGTCGTCGTAGGGGTGGGAATGTCAGGCCGCATCTGCACCCCGATCACACGTGTCACACCCGACAAGCCACCAGGGAGGCTCGGGATCGACTCGGCTCCATCCACAGTCTTCCCGCCGATCTTGTACTGGCAGTCGTCACCGAGGAAGAAATCGATGCCGAACTGCGGCACCTTGTTGCCCCTCACCGTCAACGCGAGCGAGCGGGTGCCCTTCTGCATGATCGCCAACTGCGTCTGCGCGTGGTTCAGCAGTGTGGCGCTGTCGCTGATCGACGTAGACGGGTTGAAGACGTAGTCGATCTCAAGCTGTCGCGGGTTACCCGTGTAGGCGGCGACCTGCTGCGGTGAGAGGCCGGTGGTCGCATCGGTGAGGCCGTACGCGGCGATGTAGTTCGCGCCGTTCCCGTTCGACCAATCCTCCGTGTACGCGAAATCGGTCAGCGACCCGCCCGGGAGGGTGCCGCCGAGCTGGAATGACACGTTCGGCAGCAGACCAGCAGCAGCGGGGGTACCGATGCGGGTGCCGACGTTGAAGACGGGGAAGTACCGTTCCGGTCCCGTCAGGTGCTGCCAGGTGACAGTCCACTCGGGGCCGCCGAGGTCCCCCATCAGCTCCGTCAGGTTCGACAGCAACGTCTTCCGATCCGCCACCGCGTAGGTGCGGGTCCGGGTCTTCCCAGCGGCACCGATCACGTTGACGGACGCGGGCCAACCGTTCAGACCAGCCAGCGACGGCGTGATCGCGAACTGGGTCACCAGCTGCCCAAGGATCGTGTTCTGATCCACCAGCACGGGCGCGTATGCGCCCGTCTGCCGCCGATCAAGGTAACCCTCGCCAGACACCAGCGGGATCGTCGCGACGTCGCCCTGAGTGCGCGTGCGACCGTTGATGTACATCCCAGACCCGAGAACCTGGCCGTTCGACGATTCGATGGGCAGGATCGCGACACACCACGGGTCCGACGCAGCAACCCAGTTCTCTGGAGCCTTCTTATCGCCCGAGATCGGCAGATACCCGACCATCGTTTCCGGCCGGCCCAAGGTGAAACGCAGCGCATCGACCGTGAAGTTGGGCAGGTCAGCGATAGGAACACCCGACACGGCTTCGACAGCCTTGTAGACGACGCTCACTTCCTAGCCCCTGTCGCGGTGACCTTCATCAGCGCGGTCGGGTTGGAGCCGCCCTGCAGGAACGTCCACGTGTTCAGCCCCACCTCGAACCCAGACCAGCCGGGGTTGGTGATGTACGCGGCGCGGTTCGCCTGACCCTGCGCGAGAGCGATCTGGTTGTCCATGTCAACGATCAGGAACTCCCCGGGCGCGAGCACCTGCGACGACGCCCACGTGACCGTCTGGCCGGCAGCGTTCGTGTGCGCGACCGACGGTGCGGTGACGGGGCCGTCGAACTCGATCACGACCGGCCCGGTCGTGTTGCCCGGGTTCGTCAGCGACACCACACCCGAGACGGTCGTTGCCGAAATCGTGAACGGGATCGTGAACGGGATCGTCAGACCACCCGACGAGCTCAGCGGGCCCGTCGTGCCAGTCTGAACGGCGCCCAGCTTGCGGGGGTCGTCAGCGTGCACCTGGATCGAGTACGCCGCCATGACGTTCGTGATCTTGGGCACCAGTGTCTCGCCGGAGCGGCGCACGAAGTGGGTGTAGGGCACACCCGACTCAGTGACTGTCAAGGTGAAGCCGGCTGTCGAGACCGCGTTGATCAGAGAGTCGATCGCAGCGTTCAGCAGCGCTGGCGTCGGCGCATGGATCGTGCCAGAGAGGGAGATCGTGCGCCCGAGGGTGTTGGAGTCCCCGGACCACGTGCCGCGCGCGCGAACGTTCGGCTGCGGGTCGAGGGTGGTTCCAGGCTCGCCGCCGCCTAGGAAACCGTCCTGATTCACCCGCCAGATGACCCCGTTGCCGTCGATCGACCCCAAGGTGGGGCCCGAACCGAGCTGAAAGGTAGTCGTGCCGCTGACGGCCGTCATCATGCCGCCCGCAGGTTCTGGCGCCGCTGGAAGTCAGTGAAGGCATCCGTCGGATCAGCCTGCACGATCATCGTCGTCGGGTAGGTATACGACGTCGACGAACTCGAGGCGAGCATCCTCATCACCACATCCGGGTTCGCGTTGATCGCTTTCAGCAAAGGTCGCACCTTCGCTGCAGACGAAGCCTGGATGACTTCCTCACCCCGCGAGGCGCGGATGAGATTCGAGTCCGAGGTTGTCGAGCCGACTCCTCCGACCGTGCCGCCGCCCGCGTGCCCCTCGTGCTGGTTGCGGGCGTCGGAGTAGATCAGGTGACCGTCACCCGTGAGAGTGATGCCCACAGCGACATGGTCAGGGATCGAGTCGATGCTCTTCTTCAGCTCGTCGAACTGAGTCTTCGTGATCCCCGTAGTGAGGGCGACCGTGTTCAGGGAGCCGGCCAGCAGGTTGTTGTCAGCGATTGTCTGCTGGATCGCACCGGACTGCTCCGCGTAACCGGCAGTCAGCGTGGTCACGGCATCCATCCCTTGCCGCTGCTCCAGGGTCAAACCGTGCTGACCCTTCGCGAACCCGTTGTACTGTTCCTCGGCGGCAGCAAGCTTCTGCTGCAGAAGATCCTGCGCGGCCGCGTTCCCGAGCGTCGCTTCAACGACGAGGGACGTGGCGATGCCGAGCTTCTTCGCGGCCGCGAGCGAACCATCATCCAGCAGAGCCTTCGCGGCGATCTTCTTCACGTTCTCGTCGATGGCACCATTCGCCGCTTCGATCGCCGCCGTGTAGTTCTGCTCCGACTGCGTCGCGGTATCCGTCGCGAGCGCAGCGCCAGCGAAGATGCCCGCCAGAGCGCCGATCGCGGCCACCGCGATGCCGACCGCGCCGCCCGACAATGACGTTGCCAGGTTCACCGCGCCGACGCCTTCTGCAACCGCGGCGAGGATCGGCACCAGCTTCTGCCAGGACTGGAAGGCCACATATCCTGCTGCGGCACCGGCGACGATGGTGAGGAGTTGGTCCGAGGGAAGGTCGCGCAGCATGCCGGCGAGGATCCCGAGCGCCTGTATGGCCACATTGCCGAGGGGCGAAAGAGCTTGCACCACGTGGACGACTGCCGCAGCCAGATTTCCGAGCATCCGCTCCACCTGTGGAAGCTGCGTCAGGGAGTACGACACGAACCGCTGCAGTTGACCGCCCAACGTCCACCGCTCGAAGTTCTGGGCCAAGGTCAGCACGTAGCGGCCGCCCGCGACGAACAGCGGATTCGCGATCCGGAGCAGGTTGATGATGCCGGTCAGGGCATAGCTGCCCGCGGACCCGAGAAGCCCGGCAAACGTGGACACCTGACCATTCAGAGAAGGCAGCGCCCGCGTGATTGAACCCACGGCCACGCTGAAGCTGGTCAGCATCGCCGCCGCGGACGAGTCCTCCAGGGTGTGGAGGACTCCCTGCAGCTTCGTCAGCCCGTCACGGTAGACGGCACCGGTCGCGGTGCCGTCCTGCATCGCCCGCTTGATACCGAGGACCGCCAGCACTCCAGCAGCACCCATGCCACCCAGTGCGCCCGACACCGCCACCGTGTAGCCCAGCAGCGGCCCCATGAGAGGGATCAGGGAGGCGATCACCAACGCAATGAGCTGCCACTGCTGCAGATGGCCCTGGTTCGCCTGCGCGAGCCGGTTCGAGGAGACTCGCAGACGTTCGTTCGCCTTGCCCAGCCCGTCAGCAGCAGCCTCAACACCCTCGATCTTCGCGATCGTGGACGCTGCGCCGTGCTCGTCGATGGAGACTGTCGGGTCGATCGCACCAAGTTCGATCGCTGCGGCCTTGACCGTCTCGATCTTGCCGAGAACATCGGAGGTGTCACCCTTGAACTTCGCGATCAGCGTCGCCGCTGTCGTCGGTCCCTCGTTGACCATCGGAACCCTCCCGTGGGGCGAAATGAGATCGGAGGGAACTATCGGGGTGGCCGAGCAATCCCGAGACGTAGTACATGAAGAGGCGGAAGTTCTTCACTTCGGTCACGTCGAAATGAAGGATCGCGCGGAAATCGAACACGACAAGGCGCCACTGCTCAACAACGTCCGCGAGCGTGACCTCGAGGCGGTGGTCGGTCAGCTCCGGCGGGAGCTCGTACCATTCCCACGTTTCGGTGACTTCGTCGTAGTCGCCGCGGCCGTATTCGTCGCCCGGCGTGCGGCCCGGTTCGGTGCGTTGTCCGTCACGTACTGCTTCACCGCTTTTGGGTCGCCACCTGTGGTCCACATGATCTCGGCTACCAGACGGCCGGACAGGTGGTCAGCCATGGCCGTGTCGAGGCATCGCTGAATGAAGGCCTGCGACACCTTGTCGGCGATCATCTCGTCGTAGGCGCTGCCGAGGAAGATCCGGAACGTCTCCTCGTCGGTGAGCGGCTCGAAGCCCTCCGCTTCGTCGACCGCCATGCGGAAGCGGATGCCGTCTTCCCGCGACACTTCCGGGATTCGGTACACCTTGCCGTTGAGCGGTAGTTCGAGCGGCTCGACGACCTCGAGGTAGTCCTGGAACTTGCCCATGATGCTCCTTGGGGATCAGGGATGAGTGGGGAGGGTCTCCTGGCGCCCGCATCCCCATACGGGCGCCAGGAGAGTTGGAACTACGCGCCGCGCGTGTAGTTGACCGAGTTGGACACGCCGGTCGCGTTGGTGACGGTGATGGCCGTCGCTCCAGCGGACTGCGACGGCAGCGTCGCGATGATGAGCGAGTCCGAAACGACCGCGAACGGCACGCACGCGGCGGCGGCCGACTTGACGCCCGTGCCCGCCACGGTTCCGGTGAATCCGGAACCGGTGATCTTGATCTGCGCGCCCGTGCCCGCCGGCTCGGTGAGGACCGCGGCGACCTTCAGGATCACCGGGGCTGTTGCCGGAGCGAACGGGTTCGCGATCGCGGTGCGAGCACCGGATCCGGTGAAGGTGATCGTCACCTCGTCGTAGTCGACCGCGCCCGTCTTCGACTGCGCGTACGTGATGATCGCGAGACCGGTGTACGCCTCGGGGGCACCGTTGCGGTCGTACCAGCGGACGTACAGCTTGCCGTTGTCGCCGAGCTGGTCGTCGGCGAGGCGCGCGAGCTCCTGGCCCGGGTCGAACGTGCCCGTCGTGGTCTTGCGACGGCACTTGGCGACGAGCGACCACCCGTGGACGGTCTTCTCGAAGTCCTGCCAACCGCCGTTGTCGTAATCGGTGACGTCCTGGTTCGTCGGGTTCGGATTCCCGGGGTTCAGGTCGGTGATGCCGCGCAGCGGCGTCCAGTTGGTGTTGTCGGTCGAGACATCGACCTTCATCCGGGATGCGAGTGCGGTGGTCATGCTGGTGCCTCCTCAGGCATTGGGGCAGTGATGCCCCCGGAGGGGCGGATGGGTCCTGCGGGGCCAGGAGGAAGGTGGTGTCAGGCGTGCGTCCACGAGTGAGCCCACAGGTCACTCATGTCGGGGTCGCAGCGGAGGTACTGTCGGCCCTCGTCATCCGTGGTGAGCACACCAGTCACCGTGATGGGAATCTCAGCGGGGCACTCCGGGCACGCCATGACGACTGTGCCGACCACGAACTCGGTCTCGTTCACCAGTACCCGGCATCAGGGCGAAGGGGCGTCGACGGGTAGTCGAGGTCGGCGTAGTACTGATCGATCAGTTCCCACGCGCCTGCGCTGTCGTCACCCATCGGAACGCGCACACCGCGGAGGAGCTGAAGGATCGTGCAGGATCCCGCGACGAGGCCGCGCACCCCGTGCATGACGGTGAAGCACGCGTCGAGGATGTCGTCCGGGTCGGTGGGGCTGTTCTTGGTGCCGCGCGCCTTCAGTTGGATCATCGCGCGACCCAGCGGCTGAACAGGGTCGTCCTCCTGCATCACGACTGTGATCGCGAGGCCGCGGAGACCATCGGGCAGACGTTTCCGGTAGATGCCTGTCTCGCTGACCGCGTAGGCGGTGCCGTCTGAGCGCCAGGTGAGGCCCGCAGTGGAGGACGCTGCGAGGGTGGCGGCAGCGTTGGTGAGGTCGGAGGCGACGCTCATAGCCCGTTCGCCTCTCTGACGGTGTCGGCGACGATCTGCTGCACGGCCGCCGCCTCGGTCACCATGGGCTGCTCGAGGTAGAGGGCCTGCCCGCCGCGAGGGTGTCGGAAGTCGAGACCGTAATGCTGGTACCGCCCGTACACCGAGTTGACCTCGATCCAAGCCTCATCGCCGACGAGGCGCGCGCCGATAGACGCGCGCAGGTCGCCTTCCTCGATCGGGGCGAGTTCGGTCGCGACACCGCGCACATGCTCAGCGCCGCGCAGGAGCGCGATCGGCATGACCTCAGGGATTGATGCGGCGAACTCGTCGAAGCCGGAGAAGTCCATCTCCCAGTCGGCAGCCATCAGGCCCTCGGATGCACACGGCGCAGGTGGCCGATGAGCAGCGACATGTCGCCGTCGATGACCCACGCCCCGACGCCACAGTGCCGACAGAACACCTTCTTCAGCGACAGCACGGTGGCCTCCTAGGTGAGCGCGACAGCGATGTTGTCCGGCAGGTCGAGAGCGCCGGACGTGAAAGTGTTCACCCGGATCACGCGAGACGTGTCGCCGAGCACCGTCACCCGGGAGAGGGGCGCGAACGTGGCCGCGGACGCCGGGTCGGCATACAGGGTCGTCTCGCTGACAACCTGCTCACCGTCGGCATTCAGCACGACGCGTCGCTGCCCCTCGGCGTAGCAGGCCACGTTCACCGCGGCAGCGTACAGGTCGACCCCGTCAGCGGTGGTCCCCGTGTACGTCTCCACCGAAGCGGTGTGCACGTACATGTCGGCGAGGTCGGAGGCGGACATCAGATCGCGTACGGCTGGTTGCCGAGAAGGTCGTTGAGGCGGCCTATGCGGGCCGCAGCGGGGACGAGACCGACGAGAGCGGCCTGACGCATGGCGGCGACCGACTGGGCCTCAGCGTCGGAGTAGGTGACGGCGGCGGTGCCGATCTTCTTCGACGTCTTCGTCGCCGTCGTCGGGATGCCGCCAAGGTCGGGGTCGATGCCCAGCTTGATCCACGCGGCAGCCTGCGCGCAGGTCATGTCGCGCAGCGCGTTCTTGATCTGAGTGTCCGTCGCCAGGCCGGTGAGCGTGTCGACGTCGTAGATGGCGCCCTCGGTCGCCTCCAGGACGATGCGGGTGCACTCCGCGAGGATCTGGTTCACGTTCGCCGGCGGGGCGATCGTCGGCGAGTACGTGGTGAGGTCCGACGAGGAGGCCAGCGTGGGCGGGATGACGTAGTCACCGTAGATCGACACGCTGGCCTCCTCGAGTGGGTGTTACGCGACCGGGTCGGTGCCGTAGGCAGCGATCAGGTCGTCCTTCGTGAGCGCCTCCGCGGCGTCGGGGGTGATCGGGTCACCGCGACGCTCGGACTCGGCGACCGCCCACCCGACCCAAGCCGGCTTGCCGGCCTTCAGGGAGGGACGTTCGGTCGGCAGGCCCGGCACCTCGTCGTCCTCGGC
>Ga0105239_10006350_pt1 | contig 13742 bp, 10 predicted proteins | sample KBSC44metaG_FD_92761 | JGI IMG/M metagenome (GOLD analysis project Ga0105239, IMG submission 92761) | Corn rhizosphere microbial communities from Kellogg Biological Station, Michigan, USA - KBS C4-4 metaG | ecosystem: Host-associated > Plants > Roots > Rhizosphere > Soil | place: Michigan, USA... | reverse complement strand
GCCATCGTCGGCATCGCGAGCATTCCGCTCACGCTCGAAACATTAATGATTTTACCGCGACCAAGTTCGCGCATATGTGGCAAAACCAATCGGATCAAACCAACCGGCCCAAGATAATTGGTTGCGATTTGTCTCAACTCATCGTGCTCGGTCATATGCTCGATCACCGCACGATAAGAAATGCCGGCGTTATTGACGAGAATTGTGACGCCACCCCACAGCTCTTTGATTTCTTCAACGAGGTGAATGCGTTCGACTTCTGAAATCACGTCGAGCGAGCGAATGATGAAACGATCGGTTTCTGCGAATTTTTCTTTTAAAGTATCAAACGATTGACGGCGACAAGTGACGACTACGCGGTACTCGTAGGAATGATAAAGAAGCTGGGCGAGGGCAAGTCCGATACCGCTCGAACATCCAGTTAGCAGAACGACAGGTTTATAAGTTTGAGGGCGCCCACTGCGTTTGAGTCGCCGTAACCACGTTGCCAACATTTAACAATCATAACAATCCGCGTTCGATCCGGCAAGAATGACGAGTGACTTCACTCAAGAGAACTGACATTCGGTCATAATCACTGATCGTCGCATCCGACCAAGGAAATTTACTCGTTACAGCCGATCCTTTAAATAAACCAATTCGACCGTCGCGGACTTGAAGCCGACGTTCACCGTTTTTCACGGGAATCACCACATCCGCGTTGCGCAAACGGGTGAGCTGTCTTGCTCTTCGTAAAGCGAGCGCTGCGCGGATAAATAGCCGCTCAAACTTGCCTGCAATGTCTTCGACCGTGAGTTCTTCTGAGTCTTCCGAAACTTCGGCCTTGCGAGCTTGCTTCTGCGCATGAAAGATTTCTTCAGCATCTTGCCCCGGATGGGCTCTTAAAAACTGCCGCAATTGTTGCAACGCGATTGCCAAATACTGCCGCAGAGAGAGTTCTAAAAACGATTCGAGTTTGAGCTGATGATTGCGGCAAAAGAGTTCAAATCCTTGCTGTAAGAGGCCCTCTTCGATTTCTTGATAAAAAATGAGCTGGAGTTCGCCGGTGGTTCGCCAAATGTAGAGGTCATAAAATGATTCTAAAATTCCCATCGGCCGAAACGGTCCAATCGGAAAATCTTCGCTCTGTGTTTCGCTCTCGTCGAGAAAATCGCGAGAATAAAACAGCAATCGTCGATCACCGGTTTTAAGACTTACGTTGTACGCTGGATCCCATTTTTTTATTTCATCTGTTTCTAGTAAAGCCGCTTCAAGCGGCGTCTCACATTCCGTAACTTTGAGATCATAAACTTGAGCTAGCATTTCCAGCTTGCGACGGTCCCGACCTTTTTGGCCGCGAAGTAACTATTCACGCGCGATTTGAGCGAAGTCGCCTTACCTACGTAGAGAATGCGACCGTCTTGCGCAAGCATGCGATAAATTCCTGGTTTGTTCGGGAGAGCGAGGCGCTGCAACCGATCCATTCGGTATTCATATTTGGGCGGCACTTTCGCTTTGCTCTTTGGTTTTTCTTTCATCCACGCTTCAACCGCATCGAAATCAGAAATTCCCATTTCAGCAAAACGTGAAACGATCGCCTGCCAGACACTCACGGTGGCTTGGACATGTGAGCCCGCACGTTTGAGTTCGCCCAACTGATTGCCAAAGAATCCCGCAAGCCCCCGCAGTGTTTGTGCTGGAATTTCGGGAAATAACTTTTTTGCGATCCGCTGCGAACAGACCAGACCTAGATCAAATGTTTCGCCATGGTCGCGATGCCAGGTTTGTAAAAACGCTCTCTCAAATTGCGCATAGTGAATCACCAGTCGCGTGGACGGAGATAAATCGGTCAGCCGCTTTTTCCATTTCGCAAAAACTTCTTGAGGATCCGTTGCACTCTTGAGCTCTTCTTCACCAATACCGGTGATTTCACGGATGCGCGAAGGAACGTCGTCGCCACTCAAAATGCTGGATTCAATTTCAGCGCGTGTGTCGTTCGCCGACACCAGAGTCCAACCGATTTCCAAAATGCGACCAGTGGTAGGACGCATTCCGGTTGTCTGACAATCCAAAATCAAAACCGGATCTTTAAGACTCATGCTGATCCCAAAAGGTCTCAATATCAGAGAGCAAACTTTGCGATAGTAAGTTACTCACCGAACCTCGGTGCCAATCGCTTGGCATCGTTTTCACATAGGACTCTTGCACGAAGCGCTGATCGAGCAATACGACAAGACCGCGATCGGTAGGTGAACGAATCACGCGGCCTGCACTCTGCACCACTTTTGCCATGGCGGGATAGGTGTAAGCATAATCAAAACCATTGCCGTAATTTTTCTCGTAATACTCACGCAAGATTTCACGTTCAAGATCAAAACTCGGGAGCGCCGGGCCCACGATCAAAGCACCAATCAGCATATTGCCGGGATAATCCACACCTTCGGCAAACACTCCACCTTGCACAGCAAAGATGACAGTTGGACGATCGGCTTTTTCAAGTAAGCCCAGATATTCTTTTACGACGGATAATTTCATGTCGCGCTCTTGTTTGAGCATTTGGAATGGCGGCAATTCGACTAAACGATACACCTTCTCCATGAAATCAAAACTCGGGAAGAAGACAAAATAGTTGCCAGGCTTCAGCGCTAAAATTCTTTCGATCGCTTCAGAAATCTTGCCATAGTTTCTTTCACGCGCGCTGAACTTGGTCGAAACTTGTGGGATGATTAAGAGCTTGCGATGCTCCGGCGGAAACGGCGATTCAAACTCGGCCACCAAGGTTTTACCCTCTGGAAGACCCGAGAGTTTTTGATAGTAATCAAACGGTTTCATCGTCGCCGAAAAACCAATGACTTGTTGAAATGATTTGTAACTTTCTTTGAGCTGCTCAGAGGCATCACAGCACGTGACCTTCAACGTGGCACCCGTCGGATGCGGCTTCACCGTTGTAAAAAACTGTGGTCCTTCGAGTTGGATAGCCGCCGTGAATTCGGACCAACGATCGCACAAACGTAGCACGACGTCTCTTGGTTGCAACTCAACATCGGATTCCAAATATTGTGTCAAGATGGAACGAAGCTCTGCTTCGAGCAGCAAAAATCTTTCGGGCTCAACGGTCACTTTTGTTGGACCATGCGAATCAGGTGGAACACAAGATTCAATCGTGCGGATCGCAGAATCTAATGCGCGCTCGACGTTGCCGGCAAATGCGCGTGGCAAACGCTGAATTTCCTCGCGCCAGCGATTCAACTCCGCCGCCGAAATCATCGACGAGAAATAATCCATCGCTCGCGCATAAAGATTGTGCGCTTCATCGATAATCAGATTGGGCTTGGTTTTCTTACGATGAATTTTATCTTCGGCAATTCGACCTAAAACATTGCGGGGAGAAAAAACATAATTGTAATCGCAGATCACGACATCGGCATGTTCGGCCATTTCCATTTGCAGTTCAAACGGACAAACTTCGTGCTCTTCAGCAACTTTGCGAAACACTTTCGCCGTCAGACGCTTCTTCTTCGCTAACTTCGCCTTCACTTTGTCACGATCAACTTTGGTGTAATAATCGCGCGCGAATTCGCAGTAAGTCGGATTGCAAATGGTTTCGTTTTTAAAACACATCTTGCTCTTCGCATGAATCGTCACCGATTTAATTTTGGCACCGGTCGACTGACATCGCTTCACGGCATCTTCAGCCACGGCGTGCTGACTGTTCTTTGGCGTTACGTAAATGACTTTCTGCCCACGTTCCATGGCTTGCTTCAGAGTTGGATACAAAACACCCGCGGTTTTTCCAAGTCCGGTGGGCGCTTGCAGCAGCATGAACTTGTTGTCGACCATTCCCTTTTCAATTGTATCGATGAGTTCAATTTGTCCCGAGCGCGGAACATTAAATGGGAATTGAAATCCCGCCGCCACCCGAGCTCGTCTTGCTTGGCGTTTTTCTAACTCTTCAACTTCTTGGTCGAGCTCCGCGAGGCGAAAATACAGCCATTCTTCATATTGGACGGGGCTAAACGGAATTTCGACGTCAACGCCATCACCGGTTCTCGACGAGACGACGTGCAAAACCGTCTCCGCAATCTTATCGGTCTTTAACCAATGAAGATAAGCGTAAGTCTGCAATTGCAAACGATACGGGTGATTTTCATTTTGCGAAAGTCGCTTCGCCAACTCATCCGCATTGAAAGTCGTTTTAATTTCTTCAATTCGCGGTTTCAAGCGTGCGTAAAAACCATCCATCCGACCGCTCACAACAAAACGATTCTTCGCGGTTTGAAACGTGTGTGAGACGGCGACTTCCGATTGAAATTCGGTGTACTGCGCATGCCGCTCGCGCTGTATCAGCAAGTGCAATTCCTGACCTGTTTGTGGGAGCGGACCATAACCGGAATGTGTTTCGATACTGCCTGTACGCGGAACCGGAAGCGCAAAATCAGTGATGGCCAAATGAATGGTGCGCATGTGGCAGACACTCTACCCGGCTGGCGCGAGTAACTCCACCGCAAAATCTTTATCCGGCGCGGCTTTTGCTTTAATTCAATGAACTTACAGCTGAGCCCGTGGGCGCTGCATTGAAGCAGCCCGGCCAGCGAATTAAGAGCCTAGGAAAGGATTCCACTTATGCGTATTGCCCAAATTTCCCCACTCTTCGAGAGCGTACCGCCACGACTTTATGGCGGCACCGAAAGAATTGTGGCGGACCTCACGAAAGCGTTGGTGGCGCTTGGACAAGAGGTTACAGTTTTTGCCAGTCGAGACTCTCAAATTCCTGAGGGCGCACATTTTGTTCCCGCCGAACACAAAGCTTTGCGCTTATCTGGTTGTCGCGATCCTATCCCGCCCCATTTACTGATGTTTGAACATGTTCGCAAACTGCAGGATCAGTTCGACATCATTCATTTCCACACCGAATATTTGCATCTCCCGCTGGCACGCACACTTGAAACGCCTGCCGTTTCAACTCTTCACGGCCGCTTGGATTTGCGTGATTATCCAGAAATCTTTGGTGAATTTTCTGAGCTCCCACAAGTGTCAATTTCATTTAACCAACGAAAACCGTTACCCCATGCGAACTGGGCCGGAATGGTTCACCACGGCATCGATGCATCCCATTTGCCATTTCATGAAAAAGGCTCGGGCTATTTGGCGTTTTTAGGTCGTCTCACTCCAGAAAAAGGTTTCGAACGTGCGGTTGAGATCGCTCGTCGAACAGGCAAAGTTTTAAAGGTGGCCGCTAAGATTGAGCCGGATCTTTACCCTGAATATGTTGAGCAAGTGGCGCCGTTGCTCAACGAACCGTTTGTCGAATACATCGGCGAGATTGGTGACGACAAAAAGGCCGAATTTCTTGGCAACGCCGATGCGACGTTATTTCCCGTTCAATGGCCGGAGCCATTTGGTCTCGTGATGATCGAATCACTCGCAACGGGAACTCCGCTGATTGCATTTCGTCGAGGCTCAGTTCCAGAAATTGTGAAACCTGGAGAGACGGGTTTCATCGTTGAGAATGTCGACGAAGCCTGCAAGGCCGTCGCATCTTTGTCTTCGATCGATCGACGCAATTGTCGAAAAGACTTCGACAATCGCTTTACTCCTGAGCGAATGGCGAAAGATTACTTGAAAATTTATCAGCAGATTTGCCACGGTAAACGTCACAGACGTGTTCGACCTAAAGTACTGACTGCAGAAACTGCGCGAGGCCTTATTTGAAAATGGAGTTTCTCCATATAGCGGATCAATACTACGTTGTTGCAACTTCCGATCTTGCACATGATTCGCGCGTCTTAAAACAAGGAGAAACCTTCGCGATCTTTGATGCCTATGGCGACATCCGCCATGTCGTACAGAGCCAAGCCGGTATTTTTCATAAAGGGATTCGCTATCTTTCTCATAGCGAATTCTTTCTTGAAGGCCAGAGGCCGTTACTTCTCAACTCGACCTTACGAGATGACAACGGAATTTTGGTGGTCGATTTAACGAATAAAGATTTTGCTTTGAGAACCGGTGAGCCCGTTCTCAAAGGGACGATTCATATTCATCGCGAAAAATTTTTGTTTGATGGCAGATCTTATGAGCAGATCAGCTTCACGAACTTTGGCATGCGCGACATTGAGTTTGATATCTCGATGCACTTTTCTTGCGACTTCGCCGATATTTTCGAAGTGCGGGGCATGCATCGCGCTTTGCACGGAAAGATGGAGCCATTTCGCCATACCGATCACACGATCTACGCGCCGTACGTCGGCCTTGATGACATCGAGCGAACGACGGTCATCCATCTTAACAATGACTTTGATTTCACTCGCGGCATCATCAATTCCACAGTGAAGATCCAGAGCCGTCGGCAAGTTTGTATTCAGCTCGTGACTTCTTTTCTCGAAGGAACCTCTGAAGACAACAATCGAACCACTTACAACGATGCTTTTCAAAAATTATTGCAGGAGCACGGCGAAGGCCGTCAGCGTTACTGCGAGATTACCACGAACAATGATCAGCTGAACGATTGGATTCACCGCTCGCTTGACGACATGATCATGATGACGACACAAGTGGATCGCCGCTATATGTATCCTTATGCTGGCATTCCGTGGTTCTGTTGTCCGTTTGGTCGTGATGGGCTGATTACGTCGCTTGAATGTCTGTGGGCGAATCCCGGTTTAACAAAAGGGGTTTTGGAATTTCTAGCTTCCACTCAAGCCACCAAGCTGGAACCCGCTCGCGATGCCGAGCCGGGAAAGATTCTGCACGAGGCGCGTGACAGTGAAATGGCAAGACTCAATGAAATTCCGTTCGGGCGTTATTACGGAAGTATTGATTCAACGCCTTTGTTTATCATGCTTGGCGGTGCTTACTTAAGTCGAACGAACGATCTCGAAACGATTCGAAAACTTTGGCCACATTTTTTAAGCGCGGTCGAGTGGATGAAAAAATATGGCGATCGTGATGGCGATGGTTTCATCGAATACAAACGCGACAGTCAAACCGGACTCGTGAATCAGGGTTGGAAAGACTCCGATGATTCGATATTTCACGAAGACGGCTCCGACGCGAAATTTCCGATCGCGCTCTGTGAAGTGCAAGCTTATGCTTACCTCGCGTATCAAGAGGCCGCGAAGATGGCGGCCTATTTGGGAGACCATCAATTTGCGTCGACTCATAACGAACTGGCACATCAGCTTAAAGAACGTTTTGATAAAGCCTTTTGGCTCGAAGATTTGGGAACATATGCGATCGCGCTCGACGGCGATAAAAAACCTTGTCGCATTAAATCTTCGAACGCCGGGCAATGTTTGTTCACGGGCATTGTAAAACCTGAGCGCATGGATCGATTGGCGCAAACTCTGATGCAGGAGGAAAGTTTTTCCGGCTGGGGAATTCGCACCATCGCTTCCGGGCAACCCCGTTACAATCCGATGTCTTATCATAACGGCTCCGTCTGGCCACACGATGTCGCGTTGATCGCATGGGGATTGAATCGCTCAGGACATAAAAAATATGTCGCCGATTTATTCGAATCTATTTTTCGCGCCGCCACTTACATGGAAAATCGTCGCGTGCCAGAAGTGTTCTGCGGCTTTCGCAAACGCGACGGTGAAGCTCCGACTCTTTACCCCCATGCCTGCTCACCGCAAGCATGGTCAGCCGCCGCCGTTTTCATCATGATTCAAGCGTTGCTAGGCCTCAGCATTCACGCCAAAGATAAACATATTCACTTCGATCGACCTTACCTCCCGCCATCGATCGGCAACTTGCGAATTTCAAAACTACAAGTCGGCGACGCCTCAATCGATCTCATCATCCAAAACTACGGCGACGACGTCAGCGTGCAAGTCTCCAACCGCAACACCGGCATCAAAGTCACCGTCGACAAATAAATCTCTAAAGGGTGCGGACCACCCTATGCAGACTCTTCCCGGACACGGAGGGCAGCGGTTATGGAGTGAGAGCCAAAAGCCTCAGACATGCGTTCGGTCGGAGACCGGTCTCCGATTCGAGTCAACGAGGACGACGTTTTAAAATCTTCCGAAGCGATGGCTACCTCGGCCGCTGCGGTACGGATGTTTTCTGTAGAACGGCTTGCGAGAGTTTTGGCGGTCGCGGATTGCGAGCACGACATGCACGACTAGCGGGATGACGACAAATAGGCCGAGGTAGGTGTGAATCCATACGGTTTTGTCGCGGAGATTTTCGTCGGAGAGATAGTAGAGAAACGGGACGGAGATCGAGAGCACGATGAGCATGGCCCAGAGTAAGATTCCGGTTTTTCGGTGGCGAATTTGGCGCAGACTGGGCCAGATATGCGCTTTGAAGAAATGGCCGAAGAAATAGAGAAACCACAACCCGATGATTCCGTGGCAGCGCAAGATCATCGCTTGCGTTGGCGATCCGACTTCCGTCACGCCGAACAAACGCAAAAAATATTCGAGTGCACCCGAGACATAGAGCAAGGAAAATGAAATGTAGAAAATGATTTTTAAACGTCGATCGACTCTCACGACATTCCGCTTTCTAACAACTGTCCTTCAGCATCAAACACCAACGCTTGCGCCTCGCCACGAAACGCGGCGAATTCCTTCGCGCCACCGAACAACATCACCTTCGTCAAGGCATCGGCCAACATACAGTTCTTTGCGACCACGGTGATCGAACTTCCCTTTGGCCAAATACCTTCACGCAGTTGCGTGCTCGTTTCGCCAAACTCCGCCGCCATTCCAGGCGATGAAGTCGCAACCGACATGAAGTCACCCGCCACCCGCAATTCGCGAGTCATGATCTGAGGCGGAACTCCCAACCGCAACTGGATCGTCGCTTCGGCTTGGCCAAAATAACGGATGTCACCACCCGCTTCAACAAAACCTTGCGCTTCAGGATCCAAAGCCAGAGCCAATGACACCGCTTCATCAACCGCAAATCCTTTTGCCAATCCGCCAAAATCAACGACCGCACTGCCAATATCTGCAAGGTGCTGGCCCTTTTGCTCCATCACATAGGGAGTGAAGGCGCCGTGACTGAGTTGGCGCAACTCCAAAGCCACCGACATCAATTTTTGAAATTCATCGGAGAGTGGTATCAATGTGTTGTCGTTGTAGCGCCGAAGCTCACTCGAGGGATCATGAAAATTAAAGAGCGCTTCAATCGCAGCGATGCGCGCGTAGAGCGGCTCAATCAATTCTTCATTGTCGACTTGCACGCGAATTAAAGTTCCGAGGCCCGGGCGGCATCGCGTACTAAAGTTGCGCTTTGATTTGGTCATAGGTGTGAAGAAGCCTTCGTACTCCGGCCGTTACGTGAGCCGAAGACAACGTCGCACCACTGAGTCCCTTGATGTCTTTATCTAATTTGAGTGGAGAGAGTTTTGTTTTGCCAACAAACTGTTTTTTAAAATCTTCGCCACGCACTTGGCTGCCGTACGTTTCACGGTACTCAAGAATTTCAACGCCGCGAACAGTGCCATCACTTTCAATTCCGACCGCGTACGTGATGAATTCGTGTTTACCCAAAACTTGGTCAATAAAGACCAAATCATTATTTGGCGCTTTGTAGACTTTCAATTGAGGAGATCGAACCGTTTCACCGCTCGTTTTTTCAACCAAATTCACATCGTCGGGTTTCAACTGAAACTGCTTCTTTTCAAACTGCAAATTCGGAAAGATCGACTTCGCCGCCTGCTCTTCCGACATGTAAATTTCAGCGTGGGCGGTCTGTGCGGCCACGGGGCCTAAAACGACGGGACCGAGAGCTAAGATGTTGAAAATGTCGCTTTTTCTCATGACTTATTAGATCTACTGGTTCGCCGGCCGGTCCCGCAAGTAATTGAGAACGAATGTCATTTGTTGAATGCTAATTGATATTGCCCAGTTCGATCCCCAAAATTCCCCGGCATCCGATTTGCTCAAAAACTAGGCTATGCCACGTCCCTTATGGTCAGGAGCCATTTCGTTTGGACTCCTCAACATTCCGGTGTCCCTCGTCAGCGCTAAGGAAGGCGACAGCATCTCCTTTAGCTTACTCGATAAACGGGATCACTCGCGCATCGGCTATAAACAGTACAACAAGAAAACCGGTAAAGAAGTCACGAAGCGCGACATTGTTAAAGGCTTTGAATACGAGCCCGAACACTTTGTCATCATGACGGATAAAGATTTTGAAAAGGCAAATCCCAAAGCCACGCGCACAATCGAAATCGAAGACTTCGTGAATCTCGACGACGTTGATCCATTGTTGTTTGAAAAACCTTATTATTTGTTGCCCGCGAAAAATGGTGAGAAGGGCTACTCGCTTTTGCGAAAAGTCTTGGGCCGCACGAGCAAAGTGGCCATTGGACAAATTGTGTTACATCGCAAACAACGACTCGTCTCCGTCATGGCCCGCGGAGATTATTTAGTCGCTGAAGTTTTACGCTATCCGCGTGAGGTCCTCGCCGAAAACGAATTCAAAAAACTGGGCGAAAAAGTCAAAGACGTCACCGTTTCAAAACGTGAAATCGAAATGGCCGAGAAATTAGTTGAAGGCATGACCGCGGATTGGGATCCCGATAAATATAAAGACACCTATCACGATGACGTCATGAAACGCATCAAAGCCAAAGTCAAAAGTGGAGGCGCTGTTGAATCCGAAGAGCCAGAAGAGGAAGTGCCTGAGACACGCCAGGTCCTCGATCTTATGCCACTACTTAAGAAAAGTTTAGCCGCTCGATCTGGCGATGAGGGCAAAAAGAAAAAGACGTCACGCAAACGCACGACTCACTCGCATTCGCGGAGAGCCTAGATGGCTCTGCAAGAATACAAACGAAAAAGAAATTTCAAAGAAACTCCCGAACCCCGCGGCCGAGTTGGAAAAAAGGGTGCGATTTACGTCATTCAGAAACACGACGCCACCCGGTTGCACTATGATTTGCGCTTGCAACTTGACGGAGTTTTAAAAAGTTGGGCTGTGCCGAAAGGGCCCTCACTTGATCCACATGAAAAGCGACTCGCGGTCGAAGTTGAAGATCATCCCATTGACTACGCGACATTCGAAGGCGTCATCCCTAAAGGCTATGGTGCCGGGGAAGTGATCGTTTGGGACTATGGCACCTGGGCCCCCGCCGCCGGCCATGATCCGCGTAAAGATTTAAAAAAAGGACGACTTGATTTTGAGATTCGCGGCGAAAAGCTGCATGGCCGGTGGATGCTCGTTCGGACGCGCTCGCAAGGCGGAAAACCGCAATGGTTGTTGATGAAGCGAACCGATTCCGATGCAAAAAAAGAATCTGATTACGACGTCACCGAAGAAGAAAAAGAAAGCGTTCTCTCTGGAAGAAGACTCGCACGCGACAGCGGTGAAGCTCCCATTCAGGTTAAGCACACAAAAAGAACTGCAAAAAAGCCGGCGGCGAAAAGCAAAAAACTTCCGATTGATTTTGTCGAACCCGAACTTGCGCTGCTCGAAAACAATCCCCCCGAAGGTGATGAGTGGATTCACGAAATGAAGTTCGACGGCTATCGAACGCTTGCGCAACTTGAAAATGGCGATGTCACTTTGTTGACTCGCAAAGGTTTGAACTGGACTCAGAAATACAAGCCGATCCAGAAAGAGCTCGAAAAGCTGCCAGTTGAGAATGCCCTTCTCGACGGCGAGATCGTGGTGCTCGATGAAAAAGGTCGGAGCAATTTTCAACTGCTACAAGAAAATATCAAATCGCGGAAGATGCCATTTATCTATTACGTCTTCGATCTCTTGGCCCTCGACGGAGAAGACCTACGCGATCAACCGTTGCTCGAGAGAAAAAAGAAATTAAAATCACTGCTCGATAAAAACAAATTACCCTCAATTCGTTACAGCGAACATTGGACGGTGGCCGGTGAAGAAGTCTTGGATCAATGTTGTCATTTGGGTCTTGAAGGTGTTGTTTCAAAAGATAAAACGAAACCTTATGTCTCCGGCCGCAACGGCGATTGGATAAAAAGCAAATGCGGCATGGGGCAAGAGTTCGTTATCATCGGTTACACTCGGCCTGGCGGCCGCAGAGTCGGTTTTGGCTCTCTCCTCTTGGGCGCTTACGATGATTCGGATGAGCTGATTTACACGGGTCACGTTGGCACTGGATTTAGCCAAGCGACACTCCAAGATCTCATCACGAAATTCAAACCGCTCAAGACAAAGAAATCGCCAGTGAATCAAAAAGTTCCCGAAGCGGACGAAGTGCAATGGTTAAAACCGCAGCTGGTTGCTGAAGTGCATTTTTTGAATTTCACGCGCGAAGGAATTCTTCGTCATGCAAGCTTCGCAGGACTCCGACTCGACAAACCAGCCCGAGAGGTAAAATTGGATTTACTGGCGAAACCCACGTCTTCAAAAAAGAAGGCGGAGGCAAAAAAGAGCGTGAAAAAAACTAAAGCAGCGAAATCGACTTTAAAACTTTCAAACCCAACTAAAGTTCTGATCCCTCAGGCAAACGTTACGAAGCAGGAAATTGCGGAATACTACCTGGCGGTGGCGAAATGGATGTTGCCTCATGTGGTGGATCGTCCTCTTGCACTCGTGCGTTGTCCTGACGGCATCAGTAAAGAATGTTTTTTTCAAAAAAGTCTTCACGACGCCAAGATTCACGAAGTCTTTGAAGAAAAACGCAAAGGTCAAAAAGGTAAATCTGAGAATGTGATTTACATCGAATCAGCCGAGGGACTTTTGGGTCTCACGCAAATGGGCGTACTAGAAATTCATACTTGGCAAACGCACCGAGATAACTTTTTAAATCCCGATCAACTCATCTTTGATTTGGACCCAGGACCTGGAGTGAACTGGAAACAAATTGCCAATGCGGCACTCGACTTAAAAGAATTGCTCTCCCAACTGAAATTACAATCGTTTCTCAAAACGAGTGGCGGCAAAGGATTGCACATTCACGTACCGATTGAGCCCGCTCAAGGCTGGGATGAATTCAAAGCTTTCGCCAATGCAATGGCTCGTTACATGGCGGAGAAAAATCCAAAACTCTATTTGGCCGTGATGTCGAAATCAAAACGGCAGAAAAAGATTTTTATCGATTATCTTCGTAATGGTTACGGAGCCACGGCGATCGTAGCTTATGGTTTGCGAGCGCGGGCCGAAGCGGGGTTAGCGATTCCAATTGATTGGGATGAAATTCACGACGTGAAGCCCGACGGATTCACGATCAAAAACTATCAGAAAACAATTTTGAACCGAAAAAAAGATCCGTGGGCGCGGTATTTCAAAGTCAAACAGCGTTTGCCGTTCGACGAACTTGAAGAGATGGATTAATTTTCGTTTTCTTCGTCAGGCGGCGGCAGTGATGTTTTCAGCTCCGGAGAATAACGCCCAAGTAACGTTCTCTTCCACCACACGCCTTTTAAAATATCTGCAACTGATGTGAACTCGTAACGATAAAGCTGGGCTCGCACGCGCTTTGGCGGATGATCCGGAAACGGATTGTGACTGAACAAATAGAGGACGCTCGGTGAATTTTGCAGTAAACGAATCATGAGATTTTGCAGCCACGGACTTTGTTGAAAACTTCCAAGCGCGGCAAACCACATCTGCCAATCCAATCGGGGCTGATAAGGCGCCACCGTCGGCAAACGTCGAGTCACCGGCCCTGGTTTATACGGAAACTCATACTCTTTCCAATTCTCGCCATCATCGCTTCCCTCAATCACAATCTCGGGTCGATCTTTCGTCATGCTCGCGAATAAACCGTAAGGCGAAGAGATGCGATAATCCAAACCGATCGAAGCGACCGGCAAAAAGAACTGATGAAT
>Ga0105239_10006348_pt1 | contig 13744 bp, 8 predicted proteins | sample KBSC44metaG_FD_92761 | JGI IMG/M metagenome (GOLD analysis project Ga0105239, IMG submission 92761) | Corn rhizosphere microbial communities from Kellogg Biological Station, Michigan, USA - KBS C4-4 metaG | ecosystem: Host-associated > Plants > Roots > Rhizosphere > Soil | place: Michigan, USA... | reverse complement strand
GGTAATTTTGAACATTTTCTAACACAACGACAGGGCTTCGGGTTTCCCACTCAAGCTGATCCTAGTATCCAAATGTTGTACAACCAACAATACTATGGCGCTGGCGGAATGCAGGGCCAGTATCCTCCTCAGTACAACATGACCAACATGGGAGGCCCTCAACAGTCTCCGCGACCTCCCTACCAGCAAAATGTCTATGCCCCAAACATGCAACCTGGTTATAGCAATCAAGGTGCTGTCCCTCCCTCCATGTCTCGACAGTCTTCTCAGATGTCGGGTCCTGATCGCCCGGGCTCAAGCATTGGCCAACAACCTCATACCCCTGCTCCCTCCGGTCAAACACACCCCACAGCTCGCACTCCCAGCGTATCTGCTCCAAAACCAAGCTACACCATTCCCCCAAAGAAGAGTGCTGCCATTACGATCAAGAACACCGCTGGTGAAGTAGTGTCTTTCGGCAAACCTCCACCATCGCCCGCTGCCTCCACTCCTACTCTTCCTCCTCAGTCCGCCCCAACCCCTCCAAGCCGGACGGCCAGTGCAGCTGACAATGCTCATGCTCATGCTCGTGGCGAGAGTGTCAGCGCTAACAAGAGTGCCGAGGAGGCCAAGAAGCTGATGCAAGAGGCCATTGCAAAGAAGATCGCCGAGGATGAGGCCCGAGAGAAGCAAGAGAAAGAAGCCGCTGAGAAAGCTGAGCTTGACAAGGAGGCCGCCGCTGCCGCCATTCGTCATGCAGAGGAAGAAAAGGCAAAAGCAGAGGCATTAGAAAAAGAAGCCAAAGAAGCCAAGGCTCGTGAGGAGGCTGCAGCGGCGAAGAAGGCCGAAGAGGAAAAGGCCAAAGCTGCCGCTGCACAGCCAGATGAGGATGAGATCGACTACGACGCTATCGAGCGTGAAATCGCCGAGCAAGAAGCTGAGGAAGCACGACGAGCCGAGGAGTACAATCGGAAGAAGGCTGCCGACCTTGAAGCCAAGCGAAAGAAGGAACAAGAAGACGCTGCTGCTTACGAGGCCAACATGAAAGAAATGGAACGCAAGGCCGAGGAAGCTGAACTCGCTCGGGAAAAGGAGCGAGCTGAAGGCGGCTCTGGAGATGAAACTAGCAAGAAGATGTTTGCTGAGCTCAAAGCTAATCCCTTTGGAACTCCTGCGTCCGTTGAAAGCCCAGCTGCTCATACACCCGTCGAGAGTGGTAGTGCGACTCCCGTGTCGGATGCCTCTATGCCTGCTCCCATCCGAGCTCCTAACAAGCGCGGCAAAGCTGCTGAACTCACCCTGGACACCAAGAAGCCGGTCGAACCACCGGAGCCCAGTGCTACACTGAAGGCTCTGCAAGCCTCCAAGAAGCTGCTCAACCTCGCCGAGGTCGTCTACCCAGCTGATGTCGCTTCTCCGAACCCAGCACTCAATGCAAATGCGCCTGCTGACCGGAGATTCAAATACGACAAGGAGTTTTTGCTTCAGTTCCAGAGTGTCTTCAAGGAGAAGCCATCACTCGATTGGGATTCCCGCATCCGGGATGTCATGGGCGAAGGTGACTCTGCTCGACCTGCTGGCTCTGCTAGAACTCCGTCAGGCATGGGCAATCGTAGCGCATCCTCTCGTGGTGCTCCTCAGATGGGTAGCTTCGGTCCCATGGGTAGCTTTGGCGGCCCTCGTCCGAGTCTCCCAGCTAATTCCACTTCCGAACAGCGATTTGCGGCTTCAAATGCTGCTTTGAGAAGTGGTGCTATGGCTGCCAATCCGTTCGCACAGTTTGGTCGTCCCGGCCAGATGGCTCCACCGATGGGCCGCACACCGTCAAACAATCCCCTCGGCCCTCTTCCAGGCTCACCACGAGTCGCAAGCACCCGTGGGGGATCTCGTGCTGAAAGCAAGCGTGGCAACAAGCACGGCAAACAAGCTGTGGAAGAAAATAAGTCCATGCCTCTCACTGCTGGCATGAACATTGGATCACTAGAGACCTCCGCTACAGGCTGGAAGGCACGAAGCATTGGCCAACCTGTAGTTACTGGTCCTGCCCTTGGCGGGGATAGTTTGATGGAGCCAGATGTCGTACAACGGAAGGTTAAGGCTGCTCTCAACAAGATGACGCCCGAGAAGTTCGACAAGATTGCCGACCAGATTCTAGAGATCGCTGCCCAATCGAAGCATGAGAGTGACGGCCGGACGCTTCGTCAAGTCATCCAGCTCACATTCGAAAAGGCAACAGATGAAGCCCACTGGGCACCCATGTATGCGGCGTTTGCAAGACGCATGCTGGAAAGCATGAGCCCCGATATCAAGGATGAGAATATCAAAGATAAAAACGGCAATGTTGTCACTGGCGGAAACTTGTTCCGAAAATATCTTCTCAATCGCTGTCAAGAGGAATTCGAACGTGGGTGGAAAGTCAATCTACCTCCTCGCAAAGAAGGCGAGACCGAAGAGGCAGCCCTGTTGTCTGATGAGTATTACGTCGCAGCTGCTGCCAAACGGAGAGGCCTCGGTCTGGTGAAATTCATTGGTGAGCTGTTCAAGCTTTCTATGTTGACCGAGCGAATCATGCACGAGTGCGTTAAGAAACTGGTCGATTATGAGGGAACTCCGGACGAAGCAGAGGTTGAAAGCTTGACAAGCTTGCTTCGGACAATCGGTAGACAACTCGATAGTTCCGAGAGCAAAGCCCAAGGCCGCATGGATCTGTACTTTGAACGAATCAACCAGATCATCGCCATTCCCGACCTACCCAGCCGTCTCAAATTCATGCTCATGGATGTGGTTGATCTGCGATCCAAGGGCTGGATCTCGAAGGAAGACGATAAGGGCCCCAAGACAATCCAAGCAATCCACGAGGAAGCTGAACGACGCGCACGTGAGGAAGAACTCAAGAGAATCGCCTCTCAAGGCGGTCGTGGCGCAGGAGGCGGCGGCAGAATGCCCATGGGTCGCGGTGACGCTCGCAGCTTCAGTCAATATGGCCAAGTGCCACCTCCTGACAATTCAAATCGTGTCGGTACCGATGACTTGAGGAGACTGGGCAATCGCAACGCCCGTAACCCAAGCAGCACTGGCCCTGGCTCATTGGGCCCCTCAAGCTTGTTGGGTGGACGCACAAACAGTGGACGTCGTGGTCTTGGACCTGGAGGTCTTCTCAACCGAGGAGATGACAGCAATAGCAGTAGCCGAACCGGCACACCGCCTGCAGGCAAGGAAAAGGAGAAGAAGGATGAGTCTAGCACAAATGCGTTCAGGTAAGCATCGCAGCACGTTCGATACGGCGAATTTTAGGCTAACTTGTCACAGTGCTCTCGCTGCCCTTGAAAATGACGCACCTGGATCACCCCCATCCAATCCGGCATCACCACCCACACAGAAGTCACAGCCAGCCATCGAACGAGAACGATCGAGATCACCAGAAAAGACCACCGGGTGAAGGTGAAACTAATAACCTAACATCTGTACAACATAATGTGATTCGACCACCTAATAATTGACTGACGGCCGCTTGTGGGGAGGTTGAGAAGTGTGCATTGATACCCGGCGTGAGCCACATGTTTAGCATTTAAAGCACAGCGGACCATTTTCTTTCTCGAAATCTTGGGTCTTTTGATGCCCTTCTTGAGACAAGATATCATCTTTTCTTTCCACTTTCTTCGAAGTCACTAGAGAATGTGTTTTTATCCGGCATACACCGATTTTCATGCATCGACTTGCATCTTCATCTACTGGATGGGTGGAGCAGCTATTTTTCGGCGTTGTGTTTCTAGCCAAAACAAAAGTGTTGTATGGGACAGACGGGAAGGGTCGGGAAGGGAATAAGCAATGGTCGTTTGCCATTCGACATCCCATACTGCGAAAGGAAAGACAGCATCGCTACTAGGCTGCTGGGGGGCGATCGCGTCCTGTCTTTCCCATATCAGCCCACGCTTACTGACCGATCCCATTTAGTCGTCATCTTGGGAGTGAGGGACAAACTAGAATGAGAGGCAGATGGAGAGTTCGAGAGACTTCAGCAGGCTATGACCTCGGAACAATCCTAGGATTGTCTTCGACTAATTTAGACAGGCCAGTGGAAGTAGAGGCAGGTCTCAATGGGCGTGGTCACACCAGTTTCGTGACGAGAGATGTTGAAGAGTGACACTTATGTACTGTACATGGTTTCAAGCATTCAGATGTTCATATTCCTCGGTTCCGTTCGAACTCTGCGTTGATTTCTTGATACTGACATAATAGTGATCTATCTCTCTAATGCTCATCTATCGGTTTAGAAGATATTTTTTTCCCTCTCGACAATGCTAGTTGCGTCAAAAGACGACGAAGGCCCTGGATCTTCGGTATCAGGAGTTAACTTCCGCTTTGCTCCGTAATACGATGATTCAAATCCCATGATAATATGACATGTATATCCTAGCCAGATCATGATAAATGATCTGTAAATGATCTGTTGACCCTACCCCAGTACTCACATTTGCGGGAACATGTTTTCAGCGAAGATTCTCTCAATTACGGAAGGAAACCTCCCCGCACGTTTGAAGTAGGAAAAGAAGAATAAATTGCTAATTAGCATCTATTAAATAGGATATATAAATTCCTATTATCAATCAAGCATTCCGCTTCTCCTCCAACGCCTTCTTGACTCGCGGATCTTCCCTGACAACCAAGAGCTCGCCGCGCGCGATCTTCCAGAGTGTGAAGAAGGAGTTGATGAAAAACACGATGACTAGGAACAGGGTGAGGATGGCGGTGATGACGCGGAAAAAGGGCGAGTCCATGAGCTCGCCGAACAGCAGGGTCGCGGTGACCAGCGTGCCTGTCGGGAAGATGATGGCGTTCCACGCCGGTGTCCACTTCAGCTCGCGGTGCCATGCGCGGTCGACCATTGCCGTCAGCGACAGGATCAGCCAGATGGCGCCGAGCCCCGTCATCAGCAGTGCAAGCAGCTGGCACGCTACTTCCATGGGTGCGGCGGTCGAGGAGGTCAGGAATGTGCCCCGGTTGTACTCTGCGAAGTGCTTCGTCGACGCGGAGCCCAGGAGGATCAGTGCTGCGGCTGTCTGGCCCATGGGGCCGACGAGGATGAAGATTGTTGGTGTCTGGGCCGCAGCTGGCCAGCCGTACGCGAGGAGTTGGTGGAACAGGTACGTGTAGAGGATCAGGCCGAGGATGAGGCCGACGCCCGCGGCGCAGAAGGATGTGATGATGATGGGCACGGCCAGGTCGGCGGTGATGCCGTACGAGAAGTTGACGACGACGGCGCCCACGAGGGCGAGTGTGGCCACGCCCACAGCGGGGATGATGATCAATGTGGGGATCTGCCCGTCCAGCAGGCTGTGCTGGCGCACCAGCGTCACGAAGCAGAAGAACAGCATCCCGAACATCCACACTGTCGCGATCCACCACATCGCCACCGCCAGATACGTCCAGCCCAGCCCGTGGTCGTGCGCCCACGACGCATTGCTGACCGTCAGGGACACGAACGAGGTCAGCGTCATGAACGCGATCGCCCATGTCGGCATCAGGCACAGTTCCGCCACGTTGCTGGTGAGCTCGGCGAGGGCCCGTCGTCGGTACAGTGCGAAGTGCAACATGAAGATGAGCGAGAAAATGACGTACAGTGTCAGGTCGATCACGAAGCCGATTGTTGCGAGGACCTGCACGCCGTGGAATTGGTAGGGGAATTGGTGTAGAAGGGTCGATATGCCGCCCGCGTTCATGCATCTGGTTTGAGAAAGAGGGTGTATTAGCCTTGTGTATCTTGTATATATGGGTGGATGTTCGATATGTAAGTTAGTACTCACAGGGTGAACCAGATGGGACCAAAATCCTGCACCATGGCACGGAAGGCACTCCTTCGCAACGGACTCTTGCCATCAGCATTGGTGGCCGAGTTACTTTCAGAGTCTTTATCCTGGCCGTTGACTTGGCCGTTTTGATACATATCTCGTAGCTCCGTTTCCGGGTTGAGGTCGTCGTTGGCTATTACCACCATGTTGATTGATGTTTTCTTGACCTTGGGTCTTGCCCTTTGTGGTTTTTGAGTTCTTTCGATTGGTCGGTTGGTAGGATTAGTTTTCTGTGTGTATGTGTTACTATTGTTGTTATATGCAATGGTCGTATGGTATATGAGCCATGGTCAAGCTCCTGTCGACAGATTCGCCTTTAAGTTGTTTTCCAGACGTGAGAGAGAATTCTGAAGGACAGCCTCAACCCCCTGAAGCTATGATGAGATGGTATGGTAAGCCGTCTGAAGAAGTTTCTGTTCTTTCTCCATGGAGGAGCAGGGAAACCATGTAACGGACAAGCGCAGGGCGTCGTCGCTGCTTTTGGCATCCGACACCGTGGACCCCGTACTTGATGATTCACGCTCTTTTTCTTTTAACCTAGCATCGGACACAAGGCCGAGAGAACGAAAGCGCGAAAGAGCTATGTACTCGTTTGGAAATTAATTAGGCTGGCTTAAGACAACGGACGCCCAACAGCCCGCACATTGTCCGGGGGTGGTCCTGTGGGAGCTTGTAGAACGATTCGCCGCTGGAGCAGATGATAGGTAAGCATCGTCATCTACGAGTCCTTGCTTGTACGAGCGGTGCCCGTGGGCTTGAAGAGAGGTAGGGGAGGGCCCCTGGAAGGGATGAATCGACGAATCCTCCATGCTCGACAGGGTCCCGTCCATCTTACTTAGCTAATTGCCTACCAATTTAGTTAACAAACCTCTTTAATAATACGGCAAGTTGCAACTCCTCAATGTAGGCGAGCGAATTATCACCCTTACCCCCTCAACAAGCCCTTGGCAGGTTTCCATTCGGCTATGGTTCGGTGCTGGTCGTGCCCAGCCAGCACTCTTTGCGGACTGACGTCTGTGGCATCCTGGGCTTGAGGTTCGTTATTGGTGCAGAGGGTGACTGAGAGAAGCCTACTTAGGGAGCCCAGGTGCCGGCATAGCCGAAGTTGAGACCTTCTACGGAGCACGGAGTGTCATGGAGATATACATTATAGCCCGCTCTACTTGCTGACTTATCTGGCCCTTGAAATTGGTTGGCTTTCTCCGCGCAGCGAGTTGCTTTCAAAGTCCCAATTTTGCTAAAGCTGCTTGGGCCGTAGGGATTTCGTGGAATTGTTGGATAGATCGGGCTGGGGCTTTCTCATTTGTGTACTCTTGCATCCATACAGATTCCCGTGCTATCCTTGGTCAGATAGCTGTAATTCCCAGGGCTGGGAAGGGCTCATAGCACAAGCCGTACTGAAGCAGAACACCGGCAGAAATTGGAATAGTCAGACGACAGCCTTTGTAACGGCAGGCCACATTCACCTGTCTCACTGCCCAGTTCCATTCCACGTTATCTAACTATAGTCCTGGGTATCGCATTTTTAAAATAGTGGACAACAAATGGGACCCGCCTCCCATAAAGTAATCAGCCCAAGACTGATGCGCGGTCAAGAGGGCGGAATCATAAGCCTTCCATTTCCTCATCTCCATCCTTGTCACCTCCGCCATCATCGGGGCCAAAGACATCTTCCATATTGCCCATGCCCTCTTCGTCGCCGTCGCCTCCTGCCTCATCATCCATCATGATATCTTCAGGCTCAGGTCGTTCTTCGGGCTGTTCTTCTTCATCTGGACTTTCCTCGCCTTCACTGTCCCATTCGTCCTTCAAACCCCATCCTACGCCAGACAGGCAGTATTTCTCATGTGGAAGCTTGAGCCCGCCGACCATTGGCCCGCGCTTGCCCCCCCTCGCCTGCGAAGTAAGTGATATTCGGTTGCGTTCGTCAGCTAGATTTTTGAGAAACTCCTTGGGCAGACTGCCTTGGAATTGATGCCCGACTTTCGAGCCAATGGCCATGCGTAGAGCGGCTATGCTGATGTCTCCTTCTTCCAACTGTTTGGGGTTTTGCTTTGCGCCTCGACCTTTGGTCTGCGTTCCGCCATCCACTTGGTCGTACGCCTCCGTCTGAATGTAGAGCGCATCTGAGAGAACTGTGCTGGTATATCGATACGCAAAGTCCATCAGCTGTAAAGGCACCCGCTGCTGATACGCTGCTATGCCGTGGGACACCAGGAGGAGATGTATCAAACGATGGTCGCGTGGTCTTCTAGAACTGCCATTGTCGGATAGGGAGGTGAGGGGTTGTGAAAGGAGTGCCTCTACCGGGGGTTGCGCGGTTGGTTGCGAAGGCTGTGTGCTTTGAGTCTGTTGCTGCGTTGAGGGTTCCGCTGGAGGCGTGAGAGGGCCGGCCTGTTTGGCCTGTGAGCTCATGGTGATGGTCTGGATCGGAAAGTGTCTGGAGGATGGAGAGAAGAGGGTCGAGGTGATGAGAGAAGAAATGGACTAGGAGGAACAATGCTCACGGAGACATCATTCTTTTGTGCTGTCTGATGTATAACATGGAGCCCTGTGCTATTAATTACTAGAAGGAGGAGAATTGGTGGTTATGTTGATCCACCACGGGAGAACCAACGTCCTTGCGGTTTGCGATGGTAGAGTCACGTCGCGTTTTAAGTGTTGCCAAGGCTGGAAGCGCAAGAAAATCTGGGGAAATTAGACCACTTTGGCAGGATCACCCTAAAATAGACTAGTGTAGCGCCAACTGTGATTTAAGCACATGCCAACGTCAGCTTTAGCTGTTCCCAGGTCACGGGGTCACGGGTCACGGGCACGGCAGGTGCGCCACCAAATGCCCATCCGGGCTTCCTTCCCTTCCCATCCTTTTTCCTCATCCCCATCCTTCCGTCTCGCGTCCCATCAGATTCCGTTGCTGGTCCCGTGAACATCAAATATCTTGTTGTCGATTCTTTTGCTTTTCCCAAGAACAGACCCATCCTTCTATCATTGCCTGCCGTGTATAACACCCATTTTTGGTCCTCATCAAATGCCACATGTTTCCAATCCTAGGGTAATCTCGCTTCGGGTATCCCGAGCCTCGGTTTTACGTTTGTCCCTCACTACTACTCGAGTGTCGTCATCAGGCTCCCAAATAATGCCCAGCTCATAACTTCAGCTCTTGAGTTCAACCACGATTCTGCTATTTTCAACAAAGTCTCATTTCCCCCTTCTTCGCCATGCAGTACGTCCGGAGTTTAGGGAGCGGCGTCTCCAAAACCTGGAATTCCATCAATCCGGCCACGCTGTCTGGAGCCATTGATGTTGTTGTCGTCGAACAACAAGATGGTTCTTTGGCATGTTCCCCATTTCATGTCAGATTTGGGAAATTCTCCCTGTTACGCCCGTCCGAAAAGAAGGTCGAGTTCAAAGTCAATGGCGTCAAGCAGAATTACGCCATGAAGCTCGGAGACGGAGGCGAAGCATTCTTCGTCTTCGAAACCTCAAATGATATTCCGGAAGCTCTGCAGACTTCACCCCTGGTTTCTCCCGCCAGCAGCCCGCCTATAGCTGCGTCTGATAGACCGCCTTCACCAAGTCTTCTTGAACCATCTTTCTTAGATATATCAGAGGCCGAGAAGGCCCGTAACCCGGTGGACTTCAGTTCATCTCAATCCACAATACCAACGATCCGACGAGAAGGCACTAATCTGAGTGATTTATTGACGTATGCTCCATCGTCATCTTCACTTCCAGAGGGAGCACTCGTCCCTCCAACGCTTGATCGATCTGCCTCCGAGGAGATTCTCCCTGTGACGACCCGAGAGCATCTGGACCTTGTCAGTGGGGCATTTCAGTACAATGGCATTCCCGTTTCTCCACAACGTAATCCTGACGGAACCTTCACAGCCAAGGCTGCCACAAGCCCTCCAACATTGAAGCCAAAAGAAGCCTATGATAGAGCTGTGAATCTATCGAAGAAACTGTCTTCATCCAACATCCGCTCCCAGGTGACTGAATCAGGTGATTTAATGCTGGACATGAAGGGTTATAAAACAAGTGAAGACGAAGCACTTCGAGCTGAAGCTGTGGCACGCAAACTTCTCTCAGAGGAACTGGAAGGGAATTACGACATCGGTTCTTTAATAGGTACAGATGAACAAGGCAATTTGTGGATTTACAGCAGCGAGGAAGCTAGAGATGCCGCGAATCGGAAAGCCAGCAATCAAACTCTGGAAGCTACGAACGTGTTATCAACCACTGATACGGCTTCTGATCCTGGCTACCATAGTGACAGCGATCGCAGTCCATCTCCACTGCTGACTGCTAAATCACATCCACACGGTCACCAACGCGCCCAATCCGAAGAATATCAGCCGCCTCCTCGGATGTCGGGTGAGCAAGGCCGGAATTTCGCGAAAACATTACGCTTGACAAGCGACCAATTGAAGTCACTAGATTTGAGATCCGGCGAAAACACCATGTCATTCACCGTAAATCGAGCTACATGTACAGCATACATGTATTACTGGAAGTGGGATGTTCCCATTGTGATATCTGACATTGATGGGACCATTACGAAATCCGATGCGCTTGGACATATCCTAAACATGGTCGGCCGTGACTGGACCCACGCAGGTGTGGCAAAGTTGTATTCTGACATCGTTGCAAATGGATTCAATATTTTCTACCTGACGAGTCGTTCCGTCGGGCAAGCGGACACTACTAGGGCTTACCTTAATGGGGTGGTTCAAGAAGGTTGGAAACTACCTCGTGGACCCGTTATCATGAGCCCAGATCGTACTATTGCAGCCTTGCGTCGCGAGATCTACCTTCGCAAGCCTGAAGTGTTCAAAATGGCATGCCTGCGAGATATTCTTGGACTATTCCCTGGAAAGACCAACCCGTTTTATGCTGGCTTTGGAAACCGTTTCACCGATGCACTGAGCTATCGCAGCGTAAATATTCCATCAACTCGGATATTCACTATCAATTCCAATGCTGAGGTGTCGCTTGACTTATTAACACTGAACAAATACCGAAGCAGCTATGTCACAATGCGCGAACTTGTTGACCACTTCTTCCCACCAATCTCGACATTGGTCAAAGAAGGAGGTGAAGATTATACTGACTTTACATATTGGCGCGAGAATCCTGCTGACTTGGATAACTTCATACCAACTGACTCAGAAGGGGAAGATGACCTTGATGATGATCTGTCTGATGATGAAGATGAGGCAGAAGTCGCATCTGACAATGAGATGGGCGATAGTTATATCTCGCGAGCTAGCTTGGAAGAGTCTGGTTTGGGGGATTCAATCCGAGAATCGATTGAGGTGGATGACGCTGCAAAGGGCCTCCAGGACTCAACACTCCTTGATGATGAAGAGGACGATGAAGATGACGATGGTGATGACGACGATGACGATGACGATGATGACCTTGAAGCCAAAGAAGATTCAACATTGGAGAGAGACTTTACTGATGACTATCTTGGAGACGGTTCAACCCGATCAAGGTCTAAGTCATCATCTCAGACTCCATTGCCCTCTACAAAAGTTTCAAGCGCCAGGACCAATGGCTCAAAGCGATAGCTACTCTACGATACAGACATGGGAGATGTCCCCTTAGAATACTACTGCGATACCTAGACAAGAGAGATCTTGATACATGGGAAAGCGGCGTTTGCACATGAATTTCTGCATGATTGGAGGTACACATTGCATGTTGGGAGTCCGACTGAGACAATGATGGTAAGCGAGATGCAATTATATATTGAGTGAAGGGATATGGCGTAAACATGTGCCCTAGAGCCTTAGAGCTTACAAGAAGCGATGTGTGCAATATTGGGGTTTTGGTATGGCGTCTTCAAAGACGTTCCATTGTAAATATATTTCCACCGATTTCTGTGGGCTGTCATTCCTATTCTCAGGGGATGAAGCATGGCATCAACGCTGCGTTGATGAATGATCTCGTGTCGAGCTCGAACAATTCCACCATAATCTTTGGTATCATGGATGTTTAAGCTTACGAAAGGATTGAGATATCTACCTACGTTAGAAAAATGCTCTGGCTAGATAATCAAGTTCCATGGCGGGTTTGCGTTTTGGACGCGTGAAGAGTCGTTTCAAAGCCCAGTAGCTGTTACTGCTGCACTGGTATTATGCTGCATTCCTACCTCAGGTAGCCAAACAGTATAGCAGTTAATTGAGCTTAAATAGAAAGCTGCAGAATACTGTAATGCTTAGTAGGTATTCCATAGCCGTTAGGCGTTGTAAAGCTTGATGTTCAGGGAGAAGAGCTATGCCATAATTTCCATCCTTGCTCGCTGGCCATTCTTCCACCAGAACCGACTCTTGTCAGCTAGACCGGGCCCACGGAAGGATTGAAGAGTTTGTGGTTGGCCGAGTGATCCAATCAATGCTGTGCCTTCCCACCCTTCGCGCTCTCCTTGGCTTTGACGATAGCATCGACGCGCTGAATAGCCCCAAAACCTGCTAGCATGCATTCACCAACCCACAACCACCAAAGCCCGCCGAAGGTCTCGACCCAGTGCTTTCTCAGCCGCGTTCTCACCAAGTAAAGGGTCTCGCCACTGTGAGCAAGTGCGATGAACCACAGGACCGCAGGTGCAAGGGTATAGCTTAGCTGTGCTAGCTGGGGGAGACGGCCACCAAGAGACCAGATCTCGTAGATGGTACTCCCGGACTCGGGGCGCAGACTCTCACGGAACGGGAATGTTGTTGCGATCAGGACGACCAGGGCCGCAAGCGCCCACTGGAAGACGTTGGTCGGGAGCGTGTATTGGTCGACGACGATGTCGCTGAGATCGAGTTCCTTGAGGCAGTCCTGATGCATGGCGACGAGTCGCTCGCGCGCCTCCATGAGCGATTTCATCGGCGGCTCCAAGGTAACCACGTGCCGCCCGAACGACGACTTCAGGATCATGTGTTCGTTTGTGATGTCTTCCATGCTGGCTTGCGCGGTCCCGTGTGAGGGGATATGGCAATACCGCTGCAGGTACAGCCGTAATGACAGCTGGTGGTCTGCATTCATGTGTGTGATGATCCGGCTTTTCATCGCTGCCGTGTCTGGGGGACCTCTGGTTGCCGCTGGTGCTGCCATTTTTCTAACTGATATATTCTTGGAAACAAGAAAGAAAGGCGATGTCAGTCGATTGGTGGATCCCGAGGTCTGTCCGCAGTCCCTGATAATGGTACACGGGTAGTGAAACGTGTTTGCTTGTTGGGTTCCAGCGATGTGCTCGAGCGTGAGGCCTCTTGCCGCTTGACTGAGAGACTAGAGTTGTGGTTGATATTGCAGAAGTGACGACCTTCTTGGCCACCAATATAAGCGCCGAAACACTTTACGTTTGCCTTGTGTTGGGTGCTACTGAACGAACATCCGAGCCGGAATTGAGATGCAAGCGCTCCGGTGTCGGTAAATGAATAGCAAGGGTCGGGACTCCGTCTTGTAAACTTGTCCTCTGAAGAAGTACTCCGTACCACACACTTGTTCACATTAAAACACCTTTGAAGTCAACCGATACAGCCCTCGTATTCAGTTAAACTGACAGGGTAATAAGGGTCCGCTCATTTGACGAATCAATCACCGTCATCACGAGCGGGAAAGGGAGAACACAATCTTTGCCTCTAGCGAGCTCAAAGTCACGTGTTTAGCACTTGAAAACCGACCAGGTCATGTGACGCCAAGAGAAATCTGGGTCGGATAAACGTCGACCCGCCAAATTGGACGAGGGCTGCTTTCTGTTGACATCAGGAATATTGAACTTTCTTGAAATTGGGCACATGTATTATTATTATGTTTCGATCAGGAGGGCGGGCCATCGCGCCTACGCATATACATGGTACCAAGAAATCATCGAGATGACCGAGACCTCAATAGACTCAATTCGTCACTTTGTATATCTGATATTC
>Ga0105239_10006346_pt1 | contig 13745 bp, 14 predicted proteins | sample KBSC44metaG_FD_92761 | JGI IMG/M metagenome (GOLD analysis project Ga0105239, IMG submission 92761) | Corn rhizosphere microbial communities from Kellogg Biological Station, Michigan, USA - KBS C4-4 metaG | ecosystem: Host-associated > Plants > Roots > Rhizosphere > Soil | place: Michigan, USA... | reverse complement strand
GACAGGCCGCTCCCCGCATGGCATCCGGCACCCCCGGAACTGCGTGCAGCAGCGGCAGCGGCGCTGGACTACTGCCGAAAGGAAGGTGCCGATCTCGCACAAGTCGGTCTCCAATTCACGCTGGCGAATCCGGAGATCGCGACGACGCTGGTGGGAATTGCCGATCTGGAGACCTTGAAGAAGAACCTGGAGGCACTCGAATCCGCTCCCGATCCGGAACTGCTGCGAAACGTGCAGGAGATTCTGCGTCCCGTCCATAACCTGACATGGCCTACCGGCAGACCGGAAAATCGATAGGGGCAGCAGAAGGAGCGCTATGGCGGAGTTACCGGAGACGATTTTGCAGTTTGGAAGCGGGCGTTTCCTACGCGGCTTCGTGGATCTGTTCGCGCATCAGGCCAATCAGGGAGAGCATCCTGTCGGGAAAGTCGTCATCGTGCAGTCTACTGAGGGAGAGCGGGCGCGGCAACTGACCGCCAACGGCTGCCGCTACCATGTCCTGATCCGCGGCTTGCAGGACGGCAGCCCGGTAGACGAGACCATCGAGGTGCAGAGCGTCTCCCGCGCACTGATCGCGGCAGCGGAGTGGGAAGAGATCGCGGATGTGGCCTGTTCTGAGGAGCTGCGCCTGATCGTCTCCAACACCACCGAAAAGGGATTTGATCTGATCCCCCAGGACGACGCTCGGGAGGGCAACAGCCCTCTCTCCTTTCCGGCGCGCCTCACGGAACTGCTCAACCTGCGCTATGAGAGTGGCCTGCCCGGCCTCACCATCCTGCCTTGCGAACTGATCGAGAACAATGCCGATCTGCTGCTGCGCAGGGTGCAGGAGCAGGCGCTGCGCTGGGGATGGGAAGGTCGCTTCACCTACTGGCTGGAGACCGAGTGTCGCTGGCTCAACACCCTGGTGGACCGGATCGTGACGGAGCGGCCGGAAGGGCATCCGCTCTTAGCGCAAGATCCGCTCCTGACCGTGGCCGAGCCTTTCGCGCTCTGGGCCATCGAGGGCAGCGGGCAGGAGCCGTATGTGTTTACCCATCCCGCGATCCTGCGCTCCCTGGATGTGGGCCGCTACTGGCTGCGAAAAGTACGGATTCTGAATGGAGCGCACTCCGCCCTTGTCACACGCGCGCTCCCGCTGGGTTATGTTACCGTGCGGGAAGCGATGGCCGATCCCCTGCTCGTCGAATGGCTCCACGAACTGCTCTTTACCGAGATCGTCCCGACGCTGGCAGGACGCGTGGACGACGCCGAGAAGTTTGCGCACCAGACTCTGGAGCGATTCGCCAATCCGTTCTTAAATCATCAGTTGCGCGACATCGCGGTCAACCAGACGCAAAAGGTCGCCATTCGGCTGCGGCCTACCGCCGAAGAGTACACGGCGCAGTTCGGCAAGCCGCCGCGGCTTCTAAGCGCCATTCTGGCCGAAGCCTGAAAGTCTATTACCTATGCAAACTATCGTTCTTGAAGAGCCGGGGCGCTTCGTCCTGGCGGAGACTGCGGAACCGGACGCTCCCGAACCGGGCGAAGCGATCGTGCGAGTGCGCCGCGTCGGCATCTGCGGCACCGATCTGCATGCCTATCGCGGCAAACAGCCCTTCTTCACCTATCCGCGGATTTTAGGGCATGAGTTGGGAGTCGAGATCGTCGCCCTCGGCTCGACGAGTGACACGCTGCGTGTCGGGGACAAGTGCGCCGTGGAGCCCTATCTGAACTGTGGGGAGTGTATCGCCTGTCGGCAGGGCAAGACCAACTGCTGCGCGCGCCTCAAGGTGCTCGGCGTCCATATCGACGGCGGGATGCGCAGTCTGGTGCGGGTGCCGATGGCGAAACTGCACAGGTCGGAGCTCCTCTCTCTGGAGCAGCTCGCTCTGGTCGAGACGCTCGGGATCGGAGCGCACGCCGTCGATCGCGCCCGGATCGAACCGGGAGAGTTCGCGCTCGTCATCGGTACCGGGCCGATCGGCCTCTCCGTCATTCAGTTCGCACAGGCGGCGGGAGCGCGGGTGATCGCCCTGGATACCAATGCGCATCGCCTGACCTTCGCCCGAGAGCGCATGGGGATCGCACACAGCGTAGACGCGAATGCGGACGCTCTGACGATGATTTCGCAGATCACCGACGGCGATCTGCCGACGGTCGTGTTCGACGCCACCGGCAACGCCGAGTCGATGCAGAACGCGTTTCAGTACGTCGCTCCAGGGGGACGGCTGATCTTCGTCGGGCTGTTCCTCGGCAGCGTCAGCTTCTACGATCCGGACTTTCACCGCAAAGAGATGACCCTCCTGGCGACGCGCAACTCCACCGGCAAAGACTTCCAACGAATCCTGCAACTGCTGGAGTCGGGCAAGGTCGATACCGATCCCTGGATCACCCATCGTGCCGATGCCGCGGAGATGACCGCGCATTTCCCCACCTGGTTGGAGCCCGAAACCCGTTGCCTGAAAGCCGTCGTCACCTTTTAATCCCCACTCCCAAACGCTCGCCGAGCCCTGACTGTCCACGTGCAGTCAGGGCTCGTCGGTTTTGCGATCTCTATCGGAACAGAGAAGCGTTAGTTGGTGCTGAAGGTGATCGCGAACTGGCCGCCAGACGTACCGGCCGCCCTCAAAGTCCCTGTATCCTGAGGATTGCTGGGGGAGGTAGCCGGGGCTCCTGGGGAGACCGCGCCGGGTTTGAGGTATTTGGCATGGCCGTCCCCCATGGCATAGATCGCGCCCTCGCTATGGCGACCTTTCGGGCGAGCGGCAACAAACAGCGCCGTGTTCGGGACGACAGGCGTCCCGCCGCTGATGTAGTAGCCGCCAGTCGCGCCTGTCTCAAAGACCACGGTTCCGTGGGTGCCGGCATCTATGGCCGTCAGAATGCCGAGGCCGTTGCCTGCCGGCGAAAAAGTCGCGGAAGCGATCGCCGGGGGGACTTCACCGGGGGTCACTACGTTGACCTGCGCGCCGGAACACTCGGCGAGCAGAACGGTAGAGGCCGGAGCCGTCTGCGCGGCAATCGACGAGGCGAAGGCCGGAATATTATAGTTGTACAGATAGGAGACGGGGGTCAGCGCCGGGTTGGCGCCGTTCGCCGCCACGGTCGTGGTCGCGTCGTCCGGGCACTTGTAGACCTGGGCATTCTTCACGTAGGGATAGACCTCCGCGCCCCAACCCTGGCCGTAATGGGCCGCCAACTGCGCGGCGCTGTCGGTTGGAGAAGTACGACCGTTCGGGAAGGTCTCATCGTAGTCCTGGACATACATGATAAGGCTGAGGCCGATCTGCTTCATATTGGAGAGGCAGGAGGCCTGGCGGGCCTTCTCACGCGCCTGTGCAAAGACAGGGAAAAGGATCGCGGCGAGAATGGCGATGATGGCGATAACAACCAGCAGTTCGATCAGCGTAAAGCCTGACGCAGGCCGACGCGGCGAGGAAGTCTGAGACATTCAGTGGTGCTCCTTGATTGAGTGACGATCCGGTGAAAAGATGGATACGATTGGGGAACAGACTATATCGCCGACAAACAGGGTCTTGCGTGGAGTACCCAAATCTGTCCGTCGTCCCTGTCTTTGATACAGGGTACAGGACGTCTCTGGGCGAAGTAAAGTGCGTTAGTCCCAAGTCTTTCCGAGCTTACGCACTTCGTTGTAGCGGTTGATTCATTATAGACAGGAACAAGGTTTTGTTTCAAGTAGACGTAGAAATGTGCAACAACGTCTACTTTCACGCCAAGAATTCCATCGGCCCGGGGTTTAGCGACATTGCCGGGAAAGAGGCACGCTAGGGCCAGATGGTGGCCCCTTCAGTATTCATCGAACTCGTCTCCGGCGGATTGATGGAGGGTGACGCGTACGGAACTCTCCACAAACTGGGTGATTCCCTCTTCCTGCCGCAGGGCGTCGATCTGCTTGTCCAACTCGTTGATCTTTGCCTGTAGGCGGGTCTGTTCGGCCTTTTCCGTGGCGCGCTGCTGCTCCCGGCGCATCCCGTCGCGGCGTTGCTCCAGCGCGATCCGCATCGCCTTCAACTCCTGCGCGCGGGGATTGTCGCCCAGCACTTCTGCAATCGCCTGCTCCTCTTCGGAGAGTACAGGCTCGTCCTGTCCTGATCTCTGCATGGACTTTCTCCTGACATCAGTAAATCCGTAAAAGCGATGCGCCGATGCTGTGAAGGCCACGGCATCGGCGCAATTGGGAAAGATACGATAAGAGCACACGATCAACGCAGCATGGAGTTGACGAGAAGTTCGCTCAAGTTAGCGAGGCCCAGCGGTACACTGGAGACCTTGCGCTTGATACGGGCTAATGCGTTGTCCACCGATTTCGTTTTACATTTGAGTTCTGAAGCGATCTCGCGGTAGGATTTCCCGATCTGATATCCCGCCAGCACATTCCATTCGAAATCCGAAAGTACCTGTTGCAGCATCTCGTGGAGTACTCGTGTGTCTTCGCTTTGAATGACGAGTTCTTCGGGATCGAGGGTATCGGTCGAGGGAATGATGTCGGAGAGGTTCCAATCAGGGCCAGAGTCTTCAGAAGGACTTTCTAGAGAGAGAGAGGTATTGAGAGGCATCTGTTTCTGGCGTGTTGCGGTCTTAATGGCGGTAATAATATGCCGCTGAATACAGACTTTGGCAAAAGCTGGAAACGAGATAGCCTTGTCACAGCGAAAGTCGACTATCGCCTGCCAGAGACCGATCATTCCGACCTGAAGCAGGTCTTCTTTTTCGGCTCCTACCAGGAAGTAGGATTTGACTTTCGTGCGAACGAGGTTACGGTATTTGTACAGCAGGAATTCTGAGGCGGCCTCATCCCCCCGCTGCGCTCTATCAACGATCTCCCGGTCCGCCATATCGGCAAACTTGATGTGACTGGGGGGGAGATGGTGCTGCAATTCACTGATCACCCTGTTCCCTCGATCCATAGGATTTTTGTCGGCGGAGTCGCCGTGGCCCTGCGGAACGCTGCCGCCGGGCAAGAGGATTAGTTGCAGCCGTTTCTAACTGCGCCCGAGTTTCGTGACTCAGGCGTTTCGGAAGCGCCGCTTAGTATTATACAAGAAACCGAAAGGGAATTCAACCTATCGTGAAAAATTCCCCAAAAATCGGCGCAGAGCAGCAGGAATCGGCAAAAAAGGCCGAACTCAACTCCCCAGAACGGAATTTTTCGCCTGTTTGACTCCTCCAACCAGAGAAGGCGGACACAAAAACAGACGCAAACTATGCCGAAACGGGGTAGTCTTCTCATCGTCCAATAGGGTATAAAGACCTCGTGTCCTGGTTTCCTTTCTGGTTTTACTCTAGACGGTGAGAGAGAAAGGTGATACTAAATGCAAAGGAACTACCTATTTGAACTTCATAAGACCCACCGCCGCGCACCGTCTTGCGGCGATCTGTCTGCTCGTATCTACGTCCGCCTTCGTCTACGCTGATCCTCCTGCAGGTGACCCTCCGCTCCGCGAACAGACTCAGTCAGAGTCCGTTTCCAGTCCCTCCAAACTGACGACGAAGACCCACGCGGCTTACAAGCAACCGACCAAGCCCGCTGCCAATACCAAGACCCCGCTCCTGAGTCGCTACTCGACTCGCGGCGAGGCGCTGGCCCAGACCGCACTGGCCTCCCGTGGCGCGCCGTACCGTTTCGGCGGCCGCGCGCCGCAGACCGGCTTCGACTGCTCCTCGCTTGTCCAGACCGTCTGCGCCAAGTGGGGCATCTACGTCCCGCGCGCGGCACAGGCCCAGTTCACGGCGGGCACTCCGGTCTCTTCCGCCGACCTGCAGCCCGGCGACCTGGTCTTCTTCAAGAATACCTACAAGTCCGGCATCTCCCATGTCGGCATCTACATCGGGGAGCGCAAGTTCCTGCACGCTGCGGGCGTCAAAAAAGGCGTCATGATCAGCGGCCTGGACGATGCCTATCATCACAACCACTATGCGGGTGCGCGCCGCCTCAACCTCTCCAAACTGCCGCCCGTTCCCGGAGAAGAAGGCATGCCCGAGCGCGTCCTCCTCGATAATACCAAAGGCGACACCCCCGACGCCCACCCCACCGAACTCCCGATCCACTAGACGCTTATCATGATATAAGCACTCACAATAGAAGGGAAGTCTGTCCATTCAGGATAGGCTTCCCTCCTTTTGCGCGTGTGGTATTTCGACTTTGACCATTTTAATTGGGTCTGGTATACTCAAAACATGATTACTATCAGTGTAGACGAGATGCAGCGTGATCTATTGGGGTATTTGCGCCGAGTGAGCGCTGGTGAAATGGTCCTGATTATGCAGGCTGATCGACCTATGGCCGAACTCAAACCCGTTGCCTCGGTTGCCCAACAGCAGCGCCCCTTCGGGCTGTGTGCCGGCGAGTTCACGATTCCCGACGACTTCGATGCACCCTTACCAGAGCATATGTCGGCATTCTCCAGAGCGTCTTTCCCATTAGAAGCGGTGACGACTTCGTACTCGGCACACTCCAGATTGACCTGGACAAACCGCACAATGTGCCGCTCGTCATCTACAACCAATATCTTCCTCATCGGTTATGCTCCACCATCAGGATTCAAGAGGAGTATAACATAACATCAAGCGTCCGTCACATGTAACAAAAGATTCTGGATAGTGTGTTTTGCTCTCGATCGATTTTTCTGTTATATTGGCCTGAGAAGGTTGATATATTAGGAGTTTAGTCGTTGGAATTCGCTTCGTTGCTTACTGCTGATCCGAATACCCTACCTTATTTTATCATTGATACTCAGGGAGGGAATGTAGTACCTGTCTGCTTCAGGCCTTTGACACCTGACGACGATGCGGAACTGAGAGGTGAGAAATGGTCAGCAGCGGTATTTGCGGAAGTCTGGCTCAACTACGTACATATTCCTAACACCTTTAAACTTGTCTGTTTACAGGACTCTGCGAGCGATATTCAGGGTATCGTTCACGTCGGAAAAATCATGACAACAAGCCGTTTCCTAAAAAAGAGCCTGCTGGAAACTGCTCCGTCGAATCAGCGCCAAGCCCTTCATCCTCGCTATAGCGGCATAGGCCGAATACTGATTGCGCGCCTGGTTGTTGAAAGTTATCTGCGAGGGGGACAGGGAAAAATCATGGTTCGTCCGAGACCGGGCACGGAGCCATTTTACAGGGCGATCGGTTTCACACCAGCCCCTCGCCTGACACGTCGTTATCTACTTGATACCCCTGAAGCCGAAGTGTTGCTTCAGAAAACTCTGCTCCATGTGTCGGAGAATAGATAACCATCCGACAAAACGAAGGAGGAAGACATGAGCGCAACAGAAAACCGAAATGCTGCCGAACGGGCTTACGGACAGGCCATGGAAATCATCGATCGAGAATGGCTGACCGTCGGGGTCAGCCAGGAAGAGTTGGCGCACGAGGAGCAGTTAGCAGAAATCTTCGACAGATTGGTCGGTTCAGGTCGCACGGTAGAAGACATTCGTGCGGAATGGGAAACCAAAACCGCGGAAGAGATCTTGCAGGAGTATGCTCTCCAGGTTCCTACACGTCAGGTCGCTTGATTCGGCTAATCGGTTCTTATGTATAACAGGCGGAACCTGTACGGGGGCACCAAAATGGAGATCGTTAAATTGACCGATGCGCAGGTCAACTTCTTCGATACCTTTGGGTATCTGGGTTTTCCTGGCCTGGTCGCGGATCGCATCGAGGTGATCACGCGCGAGTTTGAGGCGGTGTGGGAGGGGCGAGGCGGCGGGCACTATGGACAACCGCACGACGGAAAAGCACGCTCCTGCATCGTTCCGTTTATCGACCAGCGCGAATACCTCTGTACCCTGCTCGACGATCCCCGAATCCTGGGAATCGCCACCAGTCTGCTTGGCGACGACTTCAACTACATGGGCAGCGACGGCAACTACTACGTCGGCGATACTTCCTGGCACTCCGATGGCTGGCACCCCGAGATGCGCCACATCAAGATCGCCTTCTACCTCGATCCGGTCACGCGCGATACCGGCTGTCTGCGCGTCATCCCCGGCAGCCATCGGGTCGGTGACCGCTATGCCGATAGCCTGCAGGAGCAGGTGCGCCGCAGCGAGGAGCGGTGGGGCGTTCCTGGCGTAGCCCTCCCGGCGGTCGCGCTAGAGACTCAGCCCGGAGATGTGCTCTGCTTCAACCACAACACCAAGCATGCCGCCTTCGGCGGCGGGGACAGGCGGCGCATGTTCACCATCAACCTCTGCCAGCGCTTTCCCGAAACCCGCCTGGAAGATCTCCGCAACTACATCAGCGGTCATGCCCGCTTCTGGATCGAGCGGAACTACGGCGAGGCGATGATGCGCACCGCAGGTCCGGAACGGCAGCGACATCTCGAACAGGTCATGGCAAACGATGGTCATCTGGCCGAGCTCTCCCGTCAGGCGCGCGCAAAAATGCCGGAACCGTCACGCGGATAGGGAGAGGATCTACTTTTTTGGAGCGCAGAGGATGCCTCTTGTGCTTTTATCTTCGGAAGGGTAAGTTCAGTCTCCCTCTAGACAGGCTGTCGGCCTCGTATGAGGGCGCGGGTCGCAAGAAAGGTGATCCAGGCAGAAGGTTGCTTCTTCTGCCCAAAATCGAAGTCACTGTAGGGCTTGTTGATACCTTCTGCGATCCACTTGCCCTCCGGCCCACACTTCGCTTCCAGTCGCCCCAGCATCTCCTGAAACCGTGCATCCTCACATGCTGCCGGGATGTACGCCAGGGTGTCCGCCGTCTTCAACAGTTGATACTGGACAAACGGGTATTGCACCTTGTCCCACGTCGAACCGATGCCAAAACCGACTGGGCGGTAGGGTTCAGCGCGACGCTCCCAACAGTCTAACAGGAAACCTGCCGCGCGTTCGGCAATCTGGCTTTCGCGTAGAGAAGCACGGGCGACCACGGCGCGAAGGACATTGACGGTCCCAAACGGACAACTGGGTTCGGTCTCTCGTTCACCGCCGGGCAGGTTCAGCTTGTTGGGATGCCAGCCACCATCCAACCGCTGCCACCGGGTGAGGTGGTCATAAGCGCGTTGCAGACGAGCATCATCCTCATAGCCAAAGCGAGCGAGCGCATAGGTCATGACATGCGTGAGGCAGACGTAGGGACGGGTATGCCAACTCCTGGTATGATCGAAACCGCCATGCAGAAAACCGCCATCCTCGGCTTGCGCGGCAAAGACCCTTTCCGCAAGCGCGGCAATGCGTTCATCATCGCGCCTCAATCCAAAATCGGCGAGCGTATTGAGTTTCCAGAGGCTGTCTTTGGGGTCATAGGCTTTGGAAAGGGGGTTGTCAGGAGGCCAGGGGTCAAGAGCTGTCAGCAAGGCCGCGATATGCGGGTGTGACTGCATCTTCTGATAGGCCGCTCGTGCCTCACTACTTTCCCGTGCTGCGCCCGTCAGATCACAGAGCGCGTTATAGACCACCCAGGGTTCCTCCGACGTGAGCAGCCAATCCAGCGTAGCGTTCAATTCGGCGTCCCTCCTTTTTCTTCCGACGAATAGCATGTTCGAGCAAACTCAGACTGCCATTTGCCCGTCTCTTTGCAAGACGACCGAGGACTATGTCGGATAGGTTCGCCCCGAAATACTTTTCTACCTCCTTCTGTCCACAGTCTACTTTGCGGTCGCGGCCCGGTTGGGATGCCATTTAGCATATTCGACTGCGTATGTGATAGAGAGGGTGGATAAACAGTTGAGGAGTTGAAAACCATCATGGAGCAGATTTTCTTTACGAGCGATCATCATTTCGGTCACGCCAACATTATTCGTTACTCAGAGCGGCCTTTTGCGGATGTCGAGGAGATGAACGAAAGCCTGATCACCAATTGGAACGCCGTCGTGGGTGAAAACGACATCGTCTACCATCTTGGCGACATCTTTATGACGCCCCTGCCTGCGGCCAGGGCGATCCGACGCCAGTTGAACGGACGCATCCGCCTGATCCGCGGCAACCATGACAAGGTGGCGGAATCGATGCAGGATGCTTTCGAGTGGATCAAGGATATCTATGAGGTGAAGATACCGGATCCGGATGCCGTGGAAGGGAGGAGGCGTATCGTCCTCTGCCACTATGCGATGCGTGTCTGGAACAAGGCGCACCACGGCGCCTGGCATCGCTACGGGCACTCCCACGGCTCCCTGCCCGACGATCCGGAAAGCCTCTCTTTCGACGTCGGCGTGGATTGCCATTTCTACATGCCGATCTCATTTGAGCGCGTCAAACGCATCATGGAGGACAAAAGATTTGTCCCCATCGATCATCATGGCGCCGATCAGGAGACTCTGGTAGAATCCGAGTAGACGCCGGACGGCAGTATGAAGGGAGAGACACCACGTGACATCCTTTGTCTTTCATGGGGGGCGGTTGTTGAATCCCCGTCTCGATACGCTCGTGGACGGGTTTGAGGTGCTGGTCGAGGGCGGTTATGTCCGGGAGGTCAGCGATCGGGAGATAAGGTCTGCGGATGCCGTTCGGATCGATATCGGAGGGCGCACCCTGATGCCCGGCCTGATCGATGCGCATGTGCATATCTTCATCACGGAGGTAAAGCTGGCGCTGCTCGAAAACCTACCGCCTACGCTGCTCGCGATCCAGGCCTCCCATCTGATGCGGGCGATGCTGATGCGTGGTTTCACCACGGTGCGGGATACCGGAGGCGGCGACTGGGGAATGAAGGCTGCGTCGGACATGGGGCTGGTGGAGGGGCCGCGTCTCTTCATCTGCGGTCAGGCGATGAGCCAGACCGGCGGTCATGGCGACTTCCGACGCAAAACATACGCGGGAGGCGGGTGTCCCTGTTGCGCCGCCCTCTCCTACCTGGCTCACATCGTCGATGGCGTGCCGGAGATGCTCAAGGCCGTACGCGAGGAGCTTCGGAAAGGCGCGGATCATATCAAACTGATGGTTTCGGGGGGAGTAGCCTCTCCGCACGATCCGTTGGAGAGCCTCCAATTTCGAGTCGATGAGATCGAAGCGGCATGTCAGGAAGCGCAGAACTGGGGGCGCTATGTCTGCGCCCACGCCTACACCTCCGAAGCGGTGCGTCGCGCGGTGGCGGCAGGCGTGCGCACGATCGAGCATGGCAATCTGATCGACGATGCTGCGGCGGAGTTGATGGCGGAGCGAGGGGCGTTTCTGGTCCCCACGCTCGTGACCTATGACGCCATGCACCGGCGCGGCGCAGAGTTCGGCCTGCCCGAAGAGAGCCGGGTCAAGAACGTGATGGTGCGTGAAGCCGGCCTGCGTTCACTGGAGGTGGCCCGACGTGCCGGAGCGCAGATCGGCTTCGGCAGCGACCTGCTCGGCCAGATGCAGGTCGATCAGAGCCGTGAGTTTCTGATCCGCCGCGATGGCCCCGAAAGCCCCATCGAGATCCTGCGCGCCGCCACTCTTGTGAACGCAAGGATCCTGGGGCGCGAGGGCGATCCGGATAGAGAGGTGCCGGATGCCCTGGGTGAACTCCTGCCCGGCGCCTGCGCCGATCTCCTGGTGCTAGACGGCGACCCGATCCGAGATTTGGGGCTCTTACAGGATCAGGGGGCGCACATCCCCGTCATCATGAAAGGCGGAACGTTCTTCAAGAACCTGCTCGCCTCCTGATGTGGGCATAGGAGTTTCAGGCGAACTCCCCATAGACATCACACTACTTCTGCGCAGTCTCCGTCCACAACTGCTCGAAGTTGCGCAGGCACTTCTCAATACAGACCAGCGGCGGCTCGCCATAGCTCTCCTGCTCGACGATGAACCAGCGGGGCGTCGCCTGCTTCTTGAGGATCGGGATGACCTCGTTCCAGTGCTCGTCCCCTTCTCCCAACAGCGCCTTCGAGTTCGTCGTCGAGTGGTCCTTGAGATGCACCGAGACGACGCGCCTGGGATACTTCAGCAGATAGGGGGCAGCCTGCTCCCCGGCATCCAGCGCATTGCCGATATCGAACTGCATGGCGACCGTCTTGCCAGAGTTCGCCCAGAAGATCTGCCAGATGTTCTCCCCGTCGATCGGCTTGAACTCGTAGTTCTCGTTGTGCCACCCCAGAATCAGCCCCTCTTTCGCCAGGCGCTTCGCCGTCTCGTCGAAGAACTTAGCGGTTTCGAGGACCGTGGCTCGTGAGTTGCGCTTCGCCTCGGGAAGCCATGGCACCACGATGAACTTGCAGCCCAACTCCTTGCAGAAAGCCGCCGTCTTCTCCAGATTGTCGCCCTGAAGCGCGTTCAGGTCCACATGGGTGCCATAACACTGAAGATGATTCTGGTCCAGCATCTTGCGCAGTTCCGCCGCGGTGCGGCCATGATAGCCGGCGAACTCCACCCCCGTGTAGCCCATCTTCGCCACCGCTTCCAACACGCCCGGCAGATCTTTTGCGCACTCGTTTCGCACCGAATAGAGTTGCACACCCACCTGCAACGGCTTCCCGGACCTATCCTTGAGAACGACGTGCGTCTGTGCGCCGCATATCCCGGTCAGAAACAGACACAGCACTGCCGCAAGCGGCGACGCTCGCAGAAATCGTGGGACGATGGTAATCATAACTACCCTTTCCATGCCAGGAATTTGTGTCGCCTGGAGACGACGTCGATCGAACTTGCGTTAGAGTTAATCGCGGTTCCCCGCATCTCCTGCCGCTCCTCGATGCGAGCCTGATCTATCCTTCTGTGTCCCGAGATCACGGCATTCAAATATCGACAGGAATCCTGCCAATAGAAGGTGAATGTTGCGACAACTCCCACATGCGTCCTAGCTGTTCAGACTCCGATAGGAGCAACGCTTTACCTATGTCCCTCACCGATCAGGAACTCATTTGGAAAGCAAGGCAGGGCGACAATGCCGCGTTTGGCCTACTCTGGGCACGCTATGAAGCGCAGGTCCTCTCCCTCTGCCGCCGCTATCTCGATGGCCCCTACCGCGATCCGGCAACCGATGCGCACGATCTTGCCAACGAGACCTTCATCCGCGCCCTGCATAGCCTGGATCGCTACCAGGACCTTTCCCTGGAGAACCGGGGGTTCAGCACCTGGCTGCTGGAGATCGCCAAACGCCTCTGCCTCAAGTTCCTGGCCCGACAGCGACGGCGGCAGCAGTGGCAGAGCGACTCGCCGGCATACGTTATTGAGGAGCAGGTACACGAAGAGACGGCGCCCATCCGGTTGATCGAAGAGCGAGAGGTCCTGCGGCTGGCGGCTCAGGAGATCAATGCCCTGCCCGATCTCTACCGCCTGCCCTTCAAACTCAGCCTGGAAGAGTACTCCCACAAAGAGATCGCCGAGATGCTGAGCATCAGCGTCGATAGCGCCATGCAGCGCATTCACCGGGCAAGACGGATGCTGCAGCCCCGTGTTGCGCCGCTGTTCGGCATAGCGCCGCCCCTGCCGGGGAAACGGTGTCCGGCCCGCGCCGGCCTTCGTGCCGTCGAGCAGGCTCTTTCCGAGATCGTCGGCGACGTGCGGATCGTCAACGTCACCCTGCCCAGCGGAGGGGAGTTGCAGATCTGTCTGCGGGTAGATCGTCACCTGGCGTCGAGCGCGCAGGAGGTTGGCGTCCGACGCCGGCGGTTACAGCGTCATCCACGCGCCTGGAAGCCTTATCTGGAGTTTGCCGAGTTCTGCTACCACGGCGGCCACTGGCAGGAGGCGCGGGAAGCCTATCGAACGGCGCTGGCCCGGAACCCCGCTTGCTTTGCCTCCGCACTGCGCCTGGGAGAGATGCTGTTGCAGGAGGAGCAGGCCGAGGAGGCCGCGCGTGTCTTTCGCTGCGCCCTGGAGCAG